>Ga0213839_1002169_pt1 | contig 11319 bp, 13 predicted proteins | sample SWPATP21_FD_160075 | JGI IMG/M metagenome (GOLD analysis project Ga0213839, IMG submission 160075) | Coastal seawater microbial communities from Marineland, Florida, United States - SWPA TP2 #1 | ecosystem: Environmental > Aquatic > Marine > Coastal | place: USA: Florida | collected 2016-08-14 | reverse complement strand
CACCGTCATTCACTCACTCACTGTCATCATTCATTCATTCATTCCTTTGCCTTCCTTCCTTCCTTCCTTCCTTCCTTCCTTCAGACAGTCACTGTCAGTCAGCTCACTCTCTCACTCACTCACAGTCACTCACTCTCAGCTCACTCGCAGCTCACCCACTCACAGTCATTCACTCACTCACTGTGGAAGTAAGTCAAGTCCAAGGCCAAAGTTCGTTCTCTCACTCACTCACTCACTCACTCACTCACTCACTCACTCACTCACTCACTGCACTGCACTGCACTGCACTGCACTGTGGCTCAGTGACCACCGGAGAGTATTGTTTGTACTTTCAGTACAATGCTTAGTACTAAGTACTAACTGTACAACCCTTCACAGTGGCAGTGGCAGTGGCAGTGAGTGACTGACTGACCGACTGACCGACTCACCGACAGTGCGGCGCTAGTCTGGCAAATAGTGTGTGTTTCGAGTCAGCGCTTACACGCAGTGTCTATAATCGAATGTGGGCACTGTACGTTCATTATTCCAGCCACAGGTCAAACCACAGGCCACAGGCCACAGGCCACAGGCCACAGGTCGCACCACCGCTCATCACAAGGGACGACGGAGTCTTCCTGTATCTATCTTTGCTCCATTTTTCCATTTTGAATACGCCTTTACGCACAGAGCAAGTATGCATAAAGTAAAGCTGTATAGCAGATACAGGGAGCACTTTGAACTTTGAAAGTGTGAGTGTGAAGAACAGCAGCTGACTCACTCACAACTCCCACTCACTCACTCACCCACCCACTCAGCGACTGACCGACGCACTGGGTGGGTGGTTGGTTGGTTGGTTGGTTGGTTGGTTGGTTGGTTGGTTGGTTGGCCAGCTGACTGACTGAGAGTGACTGACTGAGAGTGACTGACTGAGAGTGACTGACTGAGAGTGACTGACTTGAGTGATTGGGTTGGATGAATGGATGGATGGATGGATGGAGTGGATTGTGACTGACTTGACTGATTTGACTGATTTGACTGGCTGAGTGGGAGGAAATGAATGGATGAATGAATGAATGGACGAACGAATGGACGAACAGACGAACGAACGAATGGATGAAGGAAGGAATGAAGGAATGAATTCGTTCGTTCGTTCGTTCGTTCGTTCGTTCGTTCGTTCTTTGTGTCGCCTCTGTTGTCGTCTGTTGTTTGTTGACAGACGACAGTGCGTTCGTTGATTGAGAGTTCGGAGTCATCGTTGTCGTCGCTGTTGTTGTTGTTGCTGTTGTTGTTGTGTTGTTGTGTGGGCATCGTTCATTTCGTCCATTTGGTTGTCGTTGTCGTGTTGCTGTTCGTTGTTGTTGTGGTCGTCGTCGTCGTCGTCGTCTTCTTCGCCGTCTTTTTCTGTTTCGTTGTTGTTGCTGTTGTTGTTGTGGCACGTTGTGTTTGGCGTGTGTGGTTTGTGATGGTAACCTTGTTGACACACAATGCGTTTTGCTCGAACGGGACATGCGTCGTTAGAGTGTGAATGCATGTGTGCATGCGTGCGTGCGTGCGTGTGTGAAATGTTAATGTGGCGGTAGTGGCGTTGGCGGCGTTCGTGCTTCAGCTTGGCTGCGTGTGACTTGAGTCGTGTTTCGTGGTGCTTGGTGTCCGGTGAACTCGTGCGTTTGTGGACACTACTACATGGGATGTTATGGCCAACGCGCCACACCACAAACGCTTCCACGCCCAGGGCAGTCGACGTTGACGTGCTGGTCGTTGGAAACTTGTCCCGACGTTCGGCGCTTCATTCGGCTGTCGGTGGCGCTGGGTTGCTTCCACATAGATTGTTACTTTTTTGTTTTCCGCATATATTCTGTGGCTCGTTTCTTGAGCTGGACGGTGCTGCGGAGGCATCACCAACAAGCCGTGGGGAGGTCCTGAGGCTGCACGCCGCGTGGTCCAACGACAATGGGGTGCAACTCGAGCAAAAAGAAGGAGAACCAGGCCGTCAGGCACTGGGATGAACAGTCGGCCGGTGGAAGCCGGAGAAATATCAGAGGAAACAATGCGCCGCAACATTCGACGCCGCAACAGCCTCACGGGTCGTCCAAGCCGGTGGGGATCAGCCGCAACGACAACAACAAAACCGGCCAAAACCAGTACGTAGCACACACATCACACGCGCGCGCGCGCGCGCGCATACTCAGAAAAGCATACAGGCACCCGTTTTTTTGTCGTGGCTGTTGTGTGTTTCTGGCGCCGCACATTTCGCCGCGCACACCGAACCTGTTGCTTTGCTTGCCACGTGACTCACTCTTGTGCCGCTTTTAATCGCTGCTCCAGGCCGGTGTTCGAGGATGAGTTCGTGCTCAGCACTTCGACACAGAATAGACTGAAAGAGCACGAGCTCATGAATGCCATCATCACACGCAGTGCTGGACAGTTCGTGGACGTGAACCCTGCCTCCGACATGATGGAGGATGAAGACCCGTTCGAAATCTCGAGGGAGTTTAGCTCGCAAGTGCTCAACGCAGAGATCCGTGCTGGGGACGAGATGCCCGTGCCGCAGATTCCTCCGCAGAGCGGGGTCGCGACGCAGCAGGTGCTGGAAACCCTTGCCAAACATAGTGTGACAACCCAGGAGTTGTCCGAGATAGACAATGTAGCGTACTTGCTTGCCGATGCGCTGTCGCAGGTGAGCTTCCCGCTCCTGTGCGCACCACACTCTCCGCTTGCGTGGAGTGGCGTGGCCATCGTGGAAAACACTGCTCTGTATGTTCTGTGTGTCTCACCCCAGTCCATTTTGGTGTTTTCTGTCGCACAGGTGACGCCGCAGGACACCGGCAAGGATATGGTGGTCAAGTTCGAAAACTAGAGGGCCAGTGTCGCGGGGCCCACAGCACTACTGACGGATCACCCGGGATCGTGTAGGCGTTCAATGATGCGTGGAGAAAGAGCGGTGGCTGGACCCTGTGGGTCAACAACGCCGTGTACTGTGCCGCGTACTGCCACTCGTCGAAGGGACTTTTTATTCTCACTCACATTTTCTTTGATAAAAAGCGTTGACAACTACCGAAACTCCAGACGGTGCAGCAGTGTTTGCTGTGTGCGTGTTGACAGTTGCTTGATTGAGAGACATGTTGGGGGAGGAGGGGCGATTGAAAGAAACTGAGCTGAGATGGGTGCACATTCCACCATGGCAACGATGCAATGCACTTCAATGCACTAACAATACCATAGCATACTGTGCAAGGCAAGGCAGTGCCATGCCCGAGTACAATTGCAATGCACTGCAATGCAATAAGCCCTGCCGTAATCAAAACGGTACAACCCACCACTTTCGTCGTCGATTTCGGCCCAATCTGGTCGATTTCGGCCCAAAAGCCAAAAACTCGATCGCTTCCGATCCCACTTCCTGCTTACTTCCTGCCTCCTTACTTCCTTCCGACGGCCGAACTGCCAAACAAACAAACAAACGAAAAAACTGTGGCCCGCTTAACTTTTTACTACATTGCCACTCCAATGCCTCCAATGTGATCGAAGGTCGGTACAGTATGTCTATACAGGCTCATGGTGACTGACTGTTGACTGACTGAGTGAGTGACTGAGTGTGGGTGACTGAGAGTGACTGACTGACTGACTCCGCCGCGGGACTTTGACGTTTCGTTCGTTTGTTTTCCGTTGTTCGTTTGTCGTCGTTCGTTTGTTCGTTTGTTTGTTTGTTTGTCGTTGTTCGTTCGTTCGTCGTTCGCCGTTGTCGTCGTTGTCGTCGTTGGTTGGCATTGTTGGGTGGTGGTGGTGGTGGTGGTGGTGGAAGTGGCTTTGGTCGTAGTGGTAGCAGGAAGAGGAACAGAAGTTGCTGTTGCTGCTGCTGCTGCAGCAGCTGCTGTTGTTGCTGTTGGTGTTGTTGTGATTGCCGTGCGATCAATCCTGGTGATGTGAGCGTTGTTGGTTTTGAGTTCCCTTGTTGTGTGCTTCGTCGTCGTCTTCTGCTTTGTCGTCATCGATGGGGGGCCAAATGTGGTCGTACTGCGTTTACTTGTTTGTTTAATGACTGAAGCTTACCTTCCTGCCTCAAGCGTTCCTCCTTTGGGTGTCTTCATCGTTCTCAGTTGGTCGTGCTCGTGAACTGCTTTCGAGTAGTGTGAGCGTGAACGTTTCCCCGTGTTAGGTTACGCTAGCGAGTCAACCGTTTTTGCCATGTGGCATTTGCTTTAACGAACACCCGTGCGGCTGTGCCGGATCTCAACTTTGGTCGCCGCATTCAGCATTTTTGTGCTCTTTTGCTTCATTGTCCCGAGGGCGTGGGCTGCAAATCGCCGACAGCACCCGAGCACTGCATGCACAAAGTGTGTCAAAAGTCGGTGGCCTATGTGACTTCAATGTCCCGTGCTCTTTCAGGAGCTTGAATGCCATCGAAGTCACACACGTAACGTGGCGATCGTGCACGGTGTATCCGCGCAATGGGCAACCATCTCGCCGCCCTTCGATGCAACGGTGTCGATGACGAGAAGCTGTTCGGCCGAATCGCCACCGAGTTCGCTCCCAGTCGCGGGGAAGTGGAATTGCTTATTGCGCTACAAACCTACTACAACAGCGCCCCACGCCGCCTGGTTGAAGTGTTGAGTCAGGTCCGTGCCGAGCTACTGCGTAACAAAGAGTACGAGGCTATCGAACGGGCGGAGCCAACGAGATTGAAGCTTGCGCGCCCCTACGACAGACAGCCCCACGTCGCCGATGCGTTCCGGGTCAGTTCTCGCCAATTTGGCAGCGTTCAGATCACAGTGAGTCGCGCATGGATCGACCAAGCCGTGCAGAACAGGGACATTGTTATGAAAATTGACCTCAACTACAGCAACTACCTTTGGGACGGTGATGTCGTCACAGCAGTGGACGGCTTCGACGTGAATTCTTATCAGCAAGCAGACGGCGGAGATGACATGCATCCTATCTGGAGTGCCTCCACGAAGAACGCATTCAAGATCACGGTCGTCATTCGGAAGGAGGAACGCTCCATTATTGAGCGCATCAACGTCTTGCATCGATTCAGCCCCACCAGAACCATAGATCTGCTCTCATTTTGCATTGACCGGCACAAGTCCCTCTCGTTCGCGCAAAAGTATGTGCTGCAGTCCTCAAGCAGCCTTCAGTCACTGCAGCTTTCGTCACACGGTGAGTATGCGTGTCTGTGTTTGGAGCGCGGCGTTCACGAGCACGCGGTGCCCGCACAGTACGCGATGAGTTTATTTTATTGCTTCGCTAACGCGTGTTTGCCCTCTCTCCGTGCAGGTTCCTACACAAGTTTGCGAGATATAGAGCAACAGTTCCTGCAGATGCACCAGCTGCGTCCGAGGCGAACGCTGTTTTTGCTGCAGCATCTCAGTGAATCACTGGCGCAGATAATGGCGTTGAGCGAGGAGCAGAAGTTGCAACTCCATCAGATTTTCAAGGTGCGTCGTCATTCTCGCTGCACCATTGACATGACATTGATGACCACCACCGGACTTAACATGTGTGCCGGCGTGGGCAGGTCAACGCTTTGGAGGGGTTTGGTTTGACAGTTGTGGAGCTCCTCACCGCATTTGCGACAGTCGTTTCTGAGGGTGCCCGTGAGTGCGACGCGGCCATTGAACAAGGAACGATCCCGAAGTCGCTGAAGCTCACAATTGCTGCGGATAAACTGTGGCACGTGTGGTGGTGCTGTCGTGAAATTGTCCGAGTTGGAGCAATTGACTACATCCAAAAGGTTAGATTGCGTTGTTCTGTGTGTGGACCATGCGGTATTGTTGGTTTCGACACGAGTCGCGTTGCGTTTCATCAAGCTCACTCGCTGTGTTGTTCTTTTGTTTTCGTGCAGATTGAGAAGTGGCGCATGAGTTTGCTCGCCCGTGTCTCTGAACGCGAAAGATCCATCGTGTGGATGGATCCCAGTCTCCCAGTGAAGGCTCTCAAGCCTTTGAGTCCCTTGGACGCTCTCGACGACGATGTTCATGATGGGCAACCGTTGCTCGCATTTCGATACGGCCGTGTTGTGCTATACTCGCGTGAAGCCTTTGAGTCGTTTCTCGAGGTTCGCTCTCGTCTTCGACACGAAATACAATTGGCAAGTTGTCTTTTTTTCACACGCATTATTTGTGCGTTCTTTCTACAGAAAAGCAGCAGCTGCTTGGACAAGCCGGGAGGTGGCCCATGGTTTTCTATCAGCGGACACCTGTGGACCGGTGACGCTGTGGTGTCCATTTGTGGCGTCGACGTCCGGAATATGGACTCCGTAAGCTGCGTCTGGACGCATCCCGTGATTGCCGTTCACATGTTGTGCTCATCAACGACTTGCTGTGGTGCGTGATACCTTCCTAGGACGAATTTTGGCACGTGCTCGCGCACCACCGCCACGCTTCGCAGCCTCTCACAATCGGATTCGACTACTTCCCAGGTCAGTTGGTTGATGTGGCGTTCGTGGTGCGCGTACCATGCACTTACTGGTGCCAAACGTATTTGTGCAAACAAGATGAATTACACGCCCTGCACGCGACGGCCGTCAACTATGTGTCGGATCCTGCTCAAACAGAGCACGCCATTAAAAGGCTCCAGTGCCAGTTTGGCGCAGTGTCGCAGCTGCCGCTACCGGCCCCGCGACACCCGATCAACAAGCAACTGCAAGAGTATGGTGAACAACCGGAGGTTGGCGTCGACGATGGCTTGCAGGCTCAGACGAAGATGTCACACGCACGCCAAACAGCAGACCAGCATTCCGCTGCGTTGTACGCTGGTCTTGGTGGGCATTGTGGTGGGCGGTTTTCGTCACCTCCGCAGGGGGCTAGTCAACAGGGGGCTCAGCGGTGGCTCCTGCGCGCTCTGGTAGAGGTCGAGGAGAACGACCAGGAGGAATTTCGACGACCTTGCAAAAAGTTGCTGGGCACGCAAGAGCTCTGGGACGAGAGTGCCACTGCAGCGGACAAGTGCGCTGGTTTGGAGCTGCTCAAGAAGCACGCGACGCAGCGCCTCCGCACACTCGGCGAGCTTCAAGAAAAGATGCACTATCTACCACTACTTGAGTCGGCCGCGGAAGTACGTGTGTCTGCCTTTCCATTTCAGTGTTCAGCAAGCGAATCAATAATAGCTGCTGAGAGTTGCCGGCCACGGTTGTGACATGTTACCTTGTTCGTTTTGGTTTGTAGGTCGGTTTTTTGGGAGCTGAGTTCAATGAACTTCCGCTCGTTCCTGTCCAGCAACTCCTCGGGACCAATCGCTACGCTTTGTTGGCACTCGCAAAAACGAAGTCGTTCAGCAGCAGCAACAATGAACCGACCAATGCAGCGGAAGCGACACCCACGAGACGACCGAACGCGTTCAGACCCCCTCCCAAGCAACATATCCGGCAGGACATCCATGCCGGTTTAGCTGTACCCAACTGGAACGTTGAAGGGAAGCTGTTGCCTGTTGGTGCTGTCAACCTTGAGGTGAGCATGTTGTTCGAAAGCGTGCAACACCAGCCACGCTGTTGTCATTGACATGGCCGTTGCGTTTCACATGCATGCAGGCAATGGAATCGCCACGCAATGAGATGTCTTATGCGGTCTACCTCATGCTGTGCGCATCAGCACTCCATCCTGTTGTGGCGACTGCGGTGAGGGAAGCCATGCATGCGGCCCGCGGTCGGGTTCATGAAGGTGGAACAGGAGGGGTATGTGATGTGGTGTCCTTGGCGCGCCGGCATTGTGCCAGCGTTCACCCTTGCAACTCGAATGTGCATGCACCAATGTCGAATTCACAGATCCATTGCAAGAGCTTCACATCAATTTTGGATCGCACCGCGAAATCATATCGGCGGCAACCACCGCCAGCACCCGCGGTACGTCGTGCACTGTCGGTTCCACAGTTTTCTGCAAACAAAGAAGAGCATCCCTCCTAAAATGGAACCATGCATCGCTCCTTACTCCGCAGGCCAACTCCGATGTTTGCCGATTGCGAGTGACCTTTCGGACTCCCGACTTGCTGGTCGCTGGCTTCAAGGCAAGAAATGCCGCATGGCTGGCGTCGTGTCGCTTGTTGTACACCGTCATTCGTCAATAATTGCTCATGTGCTGTCCCCATGCCATTACCAGGAGTTGCTGCGGTGTCCTGGCGTAGTCACAGCGCTGCGGGTAGAGAACGGCTATCACTTCAACTGCGACGCGTTGCGGAGGCCTCACCTGCACGGTTTGAGAAGCATCAAAGTGAAGTTGTTGTTTCAGCCTACGCCTGCACAACTGCCCCATGTCCACAAAAAGAAGCCTGCAGAGCGAAGCGAAATACCCTCGGGCCCAGGTCTCACGAAGAAGGGATCCGGATCCGGCAAGGGTGCCGGGGTTTTCTCCGATGCCGCCGAGCTTGACCCGGCAAGAGACGGCGATCCTGCGTCAGCGGACCCTGAGCCGCGATCTCGGCCCATCAGTCCAAAGGGTAGCAAGCGTGAGCTGAAACGGGCCGGAACTTCTTTGGCAGGAGACCCCGCACCCAATGCCGCTGCCGGTGGTGAGACAAATCAATCGCCACGTGGCAACCATGACACTCAGCACCGCACGCACCACCACCACAACCACAACCGCCACCACCACCACAACCACAACCATCGTAGTCGCCACCGCATGACAGAACCGAAAGAGACGGAAGAAGATCGGAAGAAGAAAGAACAGCAGGAACGCAGGGACCGGAAGAAAAACATCCGTGGCTTTCTGAGCAACACCGGGTGCTGGAGCAAACGCAAGCCAACGAAGTCCCAGAGCAAGAACAACGAGCAGCCGCCACCCGGTGCTACTACTGAAATGCCTGGTGATGACATCGCCACGACCGTTTCTGAGAGTGACGACTTGGATTCGCACCCCACGACTGGCAGCGGACCCCTGCGCAGCACCCGCAATTTGTCCTGGGGCCAACTGTTCGACCACCCTGCCACTCAGGTAACAGCTGTTCTTGCACCCGCAAACGAACGGCCCACACCGAGCTTCCTCGACCGACTCGACACTTATTCCTTTTTGACGTTGAAATTTGTCCACCGCGTTCGTGCTTTGCTCTGCAGGGTGCTTGGGAGAAGATTCGGGAAACGCAGCAACGGCTTCTGTCCTCCGAACGCATGAAAGACTGGGTAAGGAAGGGTGCCATGATCGCGGTGCTCAATATTTTGTTGCACCTATGCTCACCACTGCTGCCCCGCTTCAATGGGTGTGTGTTTGTGTCCAGGAAGCATACTTTGAGCGCGCGCAGACATTCACGAAAACAAAACGAATGTGAGTATAAATAACGTGGTGTGGTTGCGGCCGATGACGCTGCCCCGCTTCCCCGTCTTGTGAAATATTCTGTCAGGCGTGTCGGCTCATACCTGCATTTTTTCTTGTTGGCTTCTCTGTTCAGGCGGGACTCCAACGTGTCGATGGTCGTCGAAGTCGAGCTCTTTTTGGAGCCATACCAGCAACTGTTGCGGCGCACATTCTTTTGGCGTAAACTGGCTCGCGCGCCGAACGCGACTTGGCTCACGACACAGTTTCGTGAGGCAGCAATCCAGTGAGGTGCCCGTGTGTGCTTTCGTCGACAAAGACGAGGGTGAGAGACGGCGCGAGCTGTGAAGGCAACTATGCAGGCAAAGTCGACGACATTCATTGCAATAATAATGACAACTGAGAACAGAGAACCATCGATTTCCCTTTTGTTTTTTATTTGGATTTACATAATTATAGAGGATTCGGATTCGACCTTGACCAAATACTCTCTCTTTCTCGCTATTCGGGTTCTACAAAATGTGTCAAGGAGCGACAAGGATACCCACTTCCCTGACGTATGTGTGCTTGTTTGCTGTGCTTGGCTGGTTGCTCTTCCTCGTTTAGTAGAAAGTGGACTGCTTCTCGCACGCTTCGCCGAAGTGGCCCTCGGCGCAGATGCAGGTGCCAGAGTTGTAGTCGCACAGTCCCTTGTTGGAGCATGGCACGAACTCTTCGTAGGCGGTCTCGGCGCAGGCATCGCCGCTTGTGCAGTCAGGGATCAAGTCGTCCATGTTGTAGGTGAGGGAGACGCCGGCGATGGTGTTGCTGAGCGTCAACTCATTTCCTGCGTCATCATACCACTCAGGCTGGCCAACGTTGAAGGTGGCGCAGTCGGCGACGTTCTCGTACTTCGGGGCCGCACCGGAGGCGGTGGAGTCGGAGATGACTTCGCACTGGAGGGTGTTCTGCTTGCCGGTGTTGGCGGCGTCGCTGAAGTGGATCACGTAGGTGTTGACGGTCGTTGGGGTACCGCTGACGTCCTCGGTGTCGAGCTGCACAAGGTCGACCTCGACCTCCGGGATGGCGAAGTTGGGGAGCTCCATCAGAGCGTACTGCAGCTCGCGGCAGCCGCCGGTGGCGCCCACCTCGCAGGCGTCGACAGCCACAGGGCGAGTGGTGAAGGCCCCGCCGAACATGTCGGTGAACTGGAGAGTGAAGAAGGTGGAGTTGTCGGTGATGGCGACCTGGACCATCTGGTAGTCGGCGGCGGAGTTCTCCGAGCAAGCGGTGGTGGGGTCGTCTCCGAAGGGGCAGATGCGGTTGGAGCAGTCGTAGCCGGAGTAGCCGCGGTCGCAGACGCAGCTCTGTGTGCGGTGCTGGTCCCAGAACTCGTCGTTGGGGCCGTTGAGGGACGTGTAGTCCTCGTTGACCTCGGCGTTGGTGAGGCACTTGCCGTGGCCGGAGCAGCTGTTGGGGCAGGTGCTGCGGCGGCAGCCACGGCCCTCGAAGCCCTCGAAGCAGCGGCAGAGACCGGTGGAATAATCGCAGGTGCCGCGGCCGGAGCACTCGACGTAGGCGTGGGAGGCCGGGGTCTTGGGGTACAAGGCGTCGAAGGTCTCCGGGAACTGGAAGTTGCCGTCGGCGTCCGTGAGGAAGAAGCCTCCTGGGGTAGAGGCGATGACGTCCTCGGCAACGCGGTCGTCGTTCAAGGTTTCAGTGGTGGTGGCAGTCCACGAGGCGCCGTAGGGGCACGCGCGGAGGGAGCAGTCACCTCCGCTCCAGCCTTGCTGGCAGTCGCAGACGTCGGCGGCACCGCAGGCACCGTGACCGCTGCAGCCGCCGGGGCAAGCAGCCTGGGCGACAGTCGCGCCGAGCGCGAGGGCGAGCATGTACTTCATAATGTTGTCGAGAGGTTTTACAAAGAAAGCAAAGAAAAAAAACTCAACTGACACGAGTTCGCTGACAACAATCCGGGGTTCGGAGGAGAAACCGCAAAACGCACACAAAAAGAGACCAAAAGACGACGCGCGCTTCGAAAAGGACGTCAAAGAATGGCGGCTCGACCTCGACCCGCGGCGCGACGTGCGCAACGAGCCTCAGCCAAACAGTGGGACCCGCGTGG
>Ga0213839_1002167_pt1 | contig 11325 bp, 11 predicted proteins | sample SWPATP21_FD_160075 | JGI IMG/M metagenome (GOLD analysis project Ga0213839, IMG submission 160075) | Coastal seawater microbial communities from Marineland, Florida, United States - SWPA TP2 #1 | ecosystem: Environmental > Aquatic > Marine > Coastal | place: USA: Florida | collected 2016-08-14 | reverse complement strand
CCATCGTTCTCCTCGCAAGACCAACCGATTACAAACTTCCTTGTCGCAGGTCCGCCGTCTGGTGCTGGTCCGCCTGGACCGCCCGGTGGCAAGACTAAGAAGAAAAAGAAATTCCGAGCAAAAGGTGGTGGCGGTGGTGGCGATTTGCTTGCCGCTATCCGTGGCGGCGCTAAGTTGAAAAAGACGGTCACCGTGGACAAATCGAAGCCTGCAGTCGACGCTCAGAAAGCCGGCGCATCAAAACCTGTGAGTGCACTGCTTGTATGACGTACCGCCGCCATGGGCATTCAATTCATGTTGCCCGTTGGAATGTGCTCGTAGGCTGGGGGTATGATGGCCGAAATGTTGAACATGAGAGCTAACTTGGGAAAGAAAAAAGGCAAAGGGAAAAAGCGCCTAGGGAAAAAAAAGAAGAAACCTCTCCCTTAGAACCGCGCTGGGAATTTTCCTTAGCACATACACAGCAGGCAACTGGCACACAAACAGTCAAATATTACGCTTCATTTTGTGCGTAACGATAGCAGAATCAATTGAGATCGAAGCGGTTGTAGTGATTGGGGGAATCGTAGATTGGTTAGGTTTACTGGGTCAGTGCACAGTGGAATGCATTTCCCACAAACAGTACTGAAGTTTCGGAGGGCAAACTTACAACAGACGTGATGGAGCAACGAGTTCTTAGTTGCTCGCTGCCGGTTGCGGGGCCGGCTACACGTGAGGCAAAGTATTGTAAGTAATGGAGGCAGGCGCAATGACACATCATTGGTTTTCATACCTGCTGTGGCAGCTCACCCCATGTGGCAAGGTAGGCGCTGAATCTAGAGTAGTAGCCCTCGATGGCTGGCACTCGGGCAACATGACCGCGGATGAATTGATCGACGTTCCAAAATGCCGTGCGTGTTTCTTGGCAAAACATTGCGATGGTGCGAAGAAACTGCCACAGAAGAACCTGTTCACAGCACCAAGAGCATCGCCCGTCACTTCGAAGTCCCGTTGATCTACCGCAAATGTTATCACGAAGCTGCACGTACTGTTTGAAGGATGCTGCGTCCGGGGGTGAAAATTTCTCCCAGCAAGAAGAGGCCCAAGTAAATCTCTAGGTGTGCCGTCCACACCATCATTTGCTTCCGTAGTGCGCTGTATTTCGTCGAGGTGTGTTGATTCTGCGTGTTGTTACTCTGCAAACACACCGTGTCATGTTTCGAAATAGAATGTCTCACAGTATCACAGTGCGGACGCACCAGCAAGAGTGGCAACACTTTCGTGTGGAGCACTTTCGAGATTGCGCCAGCTTTTCCGAGAGGGTTAACTTTCGGTACATCCACCATTAACACCTACACAAGTACGTCATCAGTAAAGGGCGCAACAAACGAATCCAGCCACACTGTAGCAACGCGACCACACTCACGTCGAGGACGTCGGGCAAAATGACTGCAAACAAGCCAAGTGCATATGGCTTGCTCACAATCAAGAACGCAGCCTGTCGAACAGAAATGCATCATTATGGACAAAGCCCTGCGCAGAAATGTATGGCTACCGATGTGGCCTTACCATAATTAGCCGATGGACGGTGTAGTCGAGAAATCGGCGGTGGGGATCCAGTATTCGGCGCACAAATTCCTTTGCGTCAACAAATGGTCGAAAAGTTACATCAATGTCGGAGCTGAATCGAGCAGTGCACGCTTTGGCGGACGAACCATGCCCCACGGCTTCCCATGTTTAGAGTACATTTGATACGCCAGCACCGCAAATGTGCTGAAAAGGGAGAAGCGGTAGGCGGTGCGCGTGAAGCTCATCGGGATCGGGATAAGGTAAACAACGGCCAGGATGACAGCGAGGAAACGTTGAAATCTGCAGATCATGAAATAATGCTATTAGAGCGAGCGAGGTTGAAACGTCGAGCATCCTGCCTTCCAAATACGTACTCAACAGCACGCTGAATAACGCCCTTGACACCTTTCGGCTTCGTGACTGTCGCAGCTGACGCAGCCGTGATAACCTGGTCCAAACCTTTCTTCACTGAGTCGGTGGGCTCCTTGGTCAACCCAACCCCGGCAGCTTTGCCGGCCTCCGCTGGAAAGTACATGGTCAGATACGATAGTGAGAACCGATACGATACATGCGACATCGACGAGCATCAAGGTCACCAGACGCACTTGAGTTTCCGCATTTGAGAAGGGCATCGGCCTTGTAGTAATAAGCTTTGGCAAAGCTCGGGTCGCGTGCGATGGCGTCGTTGCAATCATCCACGGACTCAGAGTAGCGACCTAACTTGCTGAGAGCCAGCGCGCGGTTCGAATAGAAGGTCGGCTACGACAGCACAAAACAGCCTCAACGCGCTTCCAGGCCACCACGCCCATTCGCGCAGCAATGATCGAACGCACCTGGGATCCGTCCAGAGAAATGGCCTCAGAATATTTCAAAATGGCGCCCTCAAAGTTTCTGGCCTTGAGCAAAGCATTGCCGGCTTCCTTGGCGTTCACAGCCTGGAGTTGGGTTGGACGCCATGTGAGACGTGACGAACAATTAGATACACAGAGCAGCAAAATCGCACCGGAGTTGAACTCATCTTCGTGCGATTCGAATACAAGAAGTGGTTAGGTCAGACGAAAATTCCTCGGCGCGGCTGCCGTTGTTGATGAACGATTCGCCGCCGTTGCAAATGCTACTACAAAACGAGGAATTCAAATAAAAGTCAGAGCACACGCAACCATGGCCTCACAAAAAGTCAGAAGAAAGACAGAGACCGGCTCCAAACCTTCGTCCCGGACGTCAGCGACACCGCAACAATGTTGTGACGGTGGCAGTGTTCAAGTTACCGACACCAACAGTGACACATTGGCCTTGACAGTGACAATTGACAGTGAAGATGGTGTGTCGCCAACACATCAAACACCGAACACCAAAACGACACCCAAGCAGCCCTAGCCAAGCCAAGCCAAGCCAAGCCAAGCCAAGCCAAGTCAAGCTACACCAAACCAGACCCAACACTACACACCAACCCGAATCAAATCAGACCAGACCAAACTAGGTCAAACACCAACCAGGCCAACCCAACCCAACCCATCCCAGAACAAACCAAACCAAAACAAAACAAAACAAAACAAAACAAACCACGCCACACATCACCACACACCACACACACACACACACACCACACACACCAGCAAACAGCCAACGAACCAACAGCCAAACAGCCCAACACGAATCCAAAACCCAACCCAACCAAACCCAACCAAACCAAACCAACACCATCAACACCACACCACACCACACCACACCACACCAACCCAAACCAAACCCAACCCAACCAAACCAAACCAAACCACACCACACCAAACCAAACCACACCAACCCAAAGCGGCCACCGGCCACCAACCAACCGACCGACCAACCGACCAACCAACCGACTGCGCTTCGTTTGTTGTTCGTTCGTTCGTTCGGTGACAACAGAGCACCCTTCCCTTTCCGCTCTGCTCTGCAACATTTAATTCCCATTTGTAGACACGTTTCTAACCTTTCCACTACCCCACTGTTATATCCACAACTAACACATTCACTCCAACACACTATCACCAATTACTATCATTTGTAGATACATCCCATCCCAACTACGCAATATGTTTATGTATCCGCTTTTGGGATTAACTGGAATACCCCACACTTACCACACACAATCCACCTCCCCAGCCAGCCAGCCAGCCAGCCAGCGACAGCGCGGCGGCGGCGGTGAGCGAATGCGATCGAATGGTTTGGATGTACGGTATTGCATGAAATTGTGACATAGGAGAATGCCGAAGTCATTAAAGGCATAGTGACTTTGTGTCGCGGAGTGGCGGTTGAGTTCGCGGTCGTCGCTCATCGTTCGTCGTTCGTTGTTCGTTGTTCGTCGTTCGTCGTTCGTCGTTCGTCGTTCGTCGTTCGTCGTTCGTCGTTCGTCGTTCGTCGTTCGTCGTTCGTCGTTCGTCGTTCGTCGTTCGCCGTCGTCGTTGTTCAACCGTTGTGGTGGTTGGTTTGCGCATTCGTTGGTCGTGGGCAGCACTGTAGTTGGTAGTGGGCAGCAGTATGGTTGGTGCGTATGGTAGGGCGAGTTTGTATGCGTCCTTTGCCATGTTTTTATTGTTGTGTGTTGGTGGTGGGTTTGGGCACGATGTTGTTGTTGGTGGTGGTGGTGTTGTTGGTGGTGGTGATGTGAGTGGTCAGTTTTGTGGGTGTGTGTGACGTCTGTGCACACAGTTCAATCCGTGGCTTCCCAGTTAGTTGTCGGCTTATGGGATGTCTGGATTCGTCATCTGTTGCGATCGTCGCAGGTGGTCACAAAGTCACTTCATTGCTGTGTTATGTTCTGGCTCGGTCGCCCTGGCAACACGGGTGGTGGTCCTGCAAAATGCAGATTTGATTGCTCAAATCGAGGTTGGGCTTTGGACCGAAGCGTTCCGCGGCCTGAGCACCAGAGCAGAAATCAAATCGTTCGAAAAAGTGGTTACTCCTGGTCTGGAGCGTAAATTAGACGTCAATATCGTTGATACACGCCACCATGGATGGCGGTATCGAAGCATTGCTCGCAAACCACGCCAATGTGGTCGAAGCCCAGCGGCAGCGCGCACAAGAGCTGATGGAAAAGTTGCGTGCAGTTGGGAATCAGCACATGATTTCCCAGAACCAACGTAGTGCGAAGGGTTCCACAACTCACCAGCGATCTGTTTTTGACGAGGTGAAGACGTTCCCTAATCACACTAATGCCAGCAATAATGGGGCAACGGCGTGTGTCTATGGGAAGAGAGAACACACTGGCCCTGATGTCTCTCGCAAACCGGCGGCCCAACCAATAGCGTTTGAATCCAAGTTTCTAGACTCTGTTGCTGAAGAATTCGACGACGAAGCATACAGCACAGATTCAATGGAAGACGACGATGATGAACTGCACTTTGAACAGTTGAGTGCTCCGCCGCCGGTGCCGAAGGTCCAGCCAACTGCAGCAGCACTTAAAGCGCAACAGATTTTGGAGGCTTACGCATTGAAGCACACAGAATCCAGCGACCGTCCTCGCAACTCCGTTCCTGAATCGACGTCTCATGACGGACAATCAGCACCAGTCCAGGAACAGAAACATATGAAACTGTCACTTGTTTGGATGAAGAGCCTATTCAGAGCACAGGATCGTTTGAAAACCGGCTGCGTTCATGGTACGCTAGCTCCCGATTCGCGCAACTTGTTCTCTTTCGTGCACTAACTTGTACTGCTCTTTTCCTCGCTGTCCATGTTTTTGAAAGCGCATCAAGTTCGCCGAGCAGTTCGGCTTCTGGAGCGAAAGTTCCCCGGTGTGTTGACACAAAAACATCTGGATCAAATAGCAAGTTTAGTTTCGGCCGTTGAACGGAGGGCTTCGTCCACTTCCAGGTTTGGTTGATTGATGGTGCTTCCTTTGGCGTTAGTGCAAGATTGCTCTCTTCTGACCTGTGATGCATTATGCAACGCCTAGGTCCGGAGGCGGGCATGGCATTCGTTGTGCTCAATTGTTCAAAGTGCTATCAAATGCGCACAAGCAATACGTGTCTAAGCAGCGAGCAGGTCCCACATCTGTGCCACTTCGCCCCGTACAACATGGCCGAAGCCGGTTCCTCCGCAGCCAAGACATGTTCGCTCGATCACTGCAGCGGTAACAGCAAATCATCCCAAGGCGACAACAAAATCAGAGTACAATAATAAATATATTACGACATATCCCCAAATCCATCGGCTACCAGTACGTCCATCGCTCTTCGACGCTATTTTCGTGGGTAAATGTAGAGAGTAAATACCTGCAGGAAGAATTCAGCAAATTCACAGCCATGCGGTTGCGAACGACGCTGGCCGCGGACGGTGCAATAGAAACCGCACGTACTCTCTCAGTCGTTGGTTGTACGGCTCAAAAAAGTTCCGCAATTCACCTGTTGGAGTGGGACAACGGCAGTAGGTCAATTCTATGGCATTGCACCGCCGGGCGCACAGGGCATCCTGCCCCTTCCATATCTCAACGCACCTTCATCACACGGGCTGTATTCGTTGTTTATCTGAGCCAACACTTGCTGTTGGTTGCCGTATCTACACACACAAAGACGAACTTATGTGTGAACGCATATGACTTGCAACGCTGATCAACCACACGGCGCCCGAAACCTGTCCGTTCCAATGCGAACGAAGCTCCTGAGTTCGCTTTCCGAAAACGGAAATATTCCAAGATGAGATGCGACCTTCTGCATGGCCTGTTCATAGCATGTCGAAAAGGATCACAATTGCACACTGGAATGCTTGAGCGCAGGGCAGCAGTGTACCTCGATAGGATGGTCCACAATCCACTCCTGCTGTAAGACCAAGTGCTACACCGAAGATCAAATTGAGAACCCACATGTCACACCAGTGCAAGGAGGACGTGTACGTCGTACTTGATTCGGGTCCGGAAATTCTTCAACCCACGCTTTGAGCGGAAAGAGGTACACTCCCTGAGTTAGATGACTTTTTGTGCTTCCCATACACTCCGCCTCAGCCACCAATGTTTGTTCTTCGCTGTATGTAGCTGGAATTTCTGCAAGGCACTATCAAAACACCGGGCGCTTTTTAGAGAGTTCGCTCTTTGCCCAGCATGCACTCAAGCATCTGGCATACCTTTTCAGTCCTCGATTTGAACTTTTGAAATACGTTCATACAATCATACGATTGCCCGTGAGCATCTTCAAACTTCAGAATTTCTTCCCATTCCGCCTTTTCGATCGGTTGTAACCATCGCGAGATAAATCGTTGCACTAAGCACAGCGTTCGACATGAGAAAACAAACAATGTGCATGAAACGAGCCTGAAGTACACAAACCCGGGTTTCGAAAAATGTACACGAAGCGGGAATCTGGGAGCATGTGATGTATTCGTCTTGGCGTGTTGGCTTTCGAAAAGTACCTGTGGTTGTGCAACATGCAGAGGGCAAGGTCTCAAACGAGTCGACGTGGATATGCAGTGCACTTTGAGCACAAACTGCAAAGAAGCTTCGCCGGTGTGAATGCCTTCTGCCTCCCATGGGAAAAAACGCCGGTAGTAACTAAGGCCCTTGCTATGCATGTCCTGAACAAGCATTTACCACATCACCAACACAACGTCAAGGGCTGGCTGAAAATTTGAAGAAAAGGAACAACAACAACACACAACGCCGGTAATACTCCGGAATTACCGCATCTGCGAAAAAGTTAATTTCTCGGCACTTCGGCTCCTTCATTTGGCGATGAACCATGATATTGTGAAACCTGACAAAACATGAAGCGTTCACATCAAAGCAAGGCAGCGAGAAAAACACCACGTGTCGTAACAAACATTGACCGCAGCCCGGACTTGGGGACACCAAGAAGGAAAAATGAGGGAGGCATTCTAGAGCGCTCTGCCTGAACGCAAACAATCCAATTACGTGTGCGACTTATACTGCCAAGAGAAGATTCAATCACGTACATCGTGCAATGACAAGTAAGGTCCTTCGTTGGCGCCCCTGCAAAAGGGTTTGATTACTTCCTTCTTCAGCGCTTTTACGGTCAGGGTACCATGACTGATCGGCGCAACTCCCTCAGGAAGATCGAACTGCGCCTGAACAATTGAGCGAATGACAACTTTAGTTCTTGTGAAACATAACTGCGGATGTGAAAAGAATTCCGAGAACGAGCCTTTAAGGACGGGTTGGCCCTGTCAGAGTGCCAGTTCTGAACTCCCATCTTCAACTCATCGACTGCCTTTTGTTGTTTCTGCTGCCCCATGTTTTCTCGCTGCTGCTTGAATCGTTGCTTCAAGTTCTGAATTTCCCCAAGTACGCCTTCAGCTTCCACTCTGCGAGTAGTAGCCTCTGATTCAAAGACATCTACACAGTGGGATAAACAAACAACGCGTTGCGTTACACACTATGCGGACAGGTACTTTATGACAACATATTTTACCTGTGCCGAGTGCTTGATTGTCGAATGAAGCAAAGACATCTTGTTCCATCAACACGAATTTGCTGTGGCATCGATCCAGAAGAGTGAACACCCACGAATTGTCGCCGATTGTGCTGAGAGCAGTTGCTGTTGACCCGCACAGAACCGAAAAGTCTGCAAGGGCATCGGTCCCGTCGGTGGACTTCCAAGGCTGCGGGTGAGTGCTGTTGCTACACAATGATTGCGGGAACTGAGCGCGTTGATTCGCTCCGATTTCAGTGTCAACTAGCAACTTTTCAGCTAGATGGGCCATCAAGGTGAAATCTTTCACTTCGGCCTACGCATTGCGATTGTGAGGGCGCGGCAACCTCTCACATACTTCAGCGTGAGTTGAGGAGTCCATACCTGTGCAGATGCCTCTGCCCAGTCGTGCAACCCAAACTTCCACGACTTTAACACGTCGTAACCGTCGTCGTCGTTAGCTCGGTCGTCCTGCACATCATTAAAAAGTCTGATTACTCTTCAAGATAGTGCGAATGAGGGCATGCGTGCCAAAGAACGAACTGGAACGGCAACTTCCTGCATCTGGGCCCAAGTTCTATTCCACAATGGAACGTCGTTACTTTGTTTCGTTTCGGTGTTGAAACAAAACTGGCCAATGCACAAAGAGTATGCACGTGAACATACACGAAACTTTGGAATTCCTGCAGTCTAGACGAACCTTGCGATGCTGTTTTCTCCTTGGATTGAAATTTTGTCGACGACTCAATACCACAAGTTCTTCGAGCCGACGGCGAAGGAGGCCTACAACGACAATTTCATGAACCAAAACTCAATTGTTGTCTTCAGATCGTCGAGCGATGCATGTGCCGAACCTCCACCGCCTTGAGCACCGAGGAGCGGTGTGACGGCTCGCTGGAGCCAAGATGCAGTGGTTTGCGCATCAACGATATTGCGTAGCAGGTGGCGCATTGCGGTACCGAGAGCTCCCGAAGAAGATGTGTTGTGTCGCGGTTCTACCTCAAACACATAGTCACCTTGCCGTCCCGGTCGTTGCGCATTTCGCAGAGCTTGAGGATCCTCAGGATACAGCGGCCATCCGAACTGCCGAACTCCCTCACCGTCAGAGTCTCGTCGAAACGAGGGCTTTCGCTCAACGTCGATCATGGAATCATAAATGCCACGCTCGAACCAATCCGACAGCGCGGGTGTTCGCAATCCAACAATAGGTAGACCCGCTGCTGCTGCTTCCAGAAAAGGGGAGGCGTCCGCATTTACACCGCTCGTTGGAACTGCAACAAGTGCTGTGGCAGCTCTAAACAAGGGTCCAAGAGATGTTGGGGTGTGCGCCGTGTCCGTCACCTATCATGCATGACATTCGGTGAAAATGTTGGGGCATTCACCCAAGTCCTCACAGCGGTACCTTCATAATGCAAGCGATTACCTTCACAATTACTTGTGGCACCGCCCGTACAGGCAAGTTCTCCTTCACCTTTTGCAACAGTGCGTCGACTTGTGCAGCCGGTCCCTGGGAAGCCGGCATGGTCTTCGAACTCGACCTTTGCCCATCTGCGGTAAACGTGTAGTGTGAGCCTGGGCTCAGAAACTGCGACGCGTAGTGCGGAGTTGTGCACTGGCAAAAGCAAATATGGCCACCGTCCGCCCCAGAGTCCCCGCTACAAAGGGATGCCGATTGCAGAGTGCCGCGTAGCTTTGGACTAGCCATGCGCGAGTCCAAAGCTGCTTTTTGTGCCTTGGCAACAAACTGTGAAGCTGCCTTGACGCTATCAAAGATGGAAAATGTGTTGTTGTCTGCGGGGGCGCGCCTTGCTGCGAGTGTGTTCAATGTTATCTGGTTCTTCAAGTATCGAACCCCTGGCAGTTTCGCCTCTAATGCAGACACAGTGCGCTTGAACGAGCAGCCGAAAGGGAAATGATGCGATTCTTTCGAGCACCTCATGACTTCAGAGGTGCTTGTGACTACACAGCCATTGTCTGCGCCGCTGTCCATTCCTCCGTCAGGATGCTTCATCGTATTTTTGGGGCTGTCGGATGCCAACTTCCAAACTTCTGCATCGGCGGTGGCGGCTCGAAGACACTGTTCTTCGTCGACGATTGGAGCACAGCCAAACGTCGATGAGCACTCACCGTCAGAAGAGCGGAAATATGAAACAGGAACCCTGGAATCTGCTTCATCGGACGTCTCGAGTTCTGGATTCCACAGGTTCAACCAGTCAACAGGTGGGTCGTTGTGTTGACTTTGTTTGTCGGCGAAACTTGAAGTGATAGGTTCGATGATAACAGCAAGCGCCACGTCGTCCGATGCGGAGAATTCGTTCACATATTCTGCGAGCACATGCTCTAAGCGCTGTTCCTGAAAACGTCCTTCTGTCACCACGACTATGAACACGTTGCGTTTCAGCGTGTTGAACCTAAATCTCTCATGTAGACCGCTTGACGAGTATGCTTGAACTAACGGCGGAACCACCTTTCACGCAGTTGAATAAGTTGGTAAGCAATGCGCCGGCCAAGTCACATCGACTAAAGTAAATTGGCACACCTGAATCCGATTTGCGGGAATGCGAGCTTGAACGAGCTCATCTTTTGCAGCCAGACTCGTGACCCAAATCATGTCATAACACGCAGCGAGCGAATACGTCCACGAGGCTGGCAGAGCTTGAACATTGTGCTGGAGAAACAGAAGCGCCAACGAATCATCGAATGGGAGTTGACGATCAAGTGTTGTCCAGTGTGATTTCGTCACAAGCCCAGGAACCAAGCCCGGAAGTTCACCCATATCGCGAGCAACGCGCAAGCTTATCGAAGGTTCCGCTTCTTCAGTTGAAGGTGATTTACTATTTGATTGGTATGAAATCAAAGACAGCAATGACAAAGTTAACAAGTGTCTCATACAGTGAATGTCCAAGCGCGGCCGACTCACTTTGATCCCCACTTCCTCAACTGGATATTTTTGTTGCGTTTTGTGTACCCATTGGCTACGAGGGACTCCAATAGCAATTGCACGCGTCCTTTTGGATCAAAATCCTGGGCTGCTGTGGTCATGGGAAGTCGGAATTCTTGCACAGGATCACTTGTCGATCCCATGAATGCAACGCCTCCGCCCTCAATCCTAATTATTCCGGTTCGTTGTACGTCTGGCATTTGACTTCCAATTCCCTCATTTTGCTTGGCACCTTGAAACAGTGACGACTGCGCCGGATCCCACGATTCTGAAGGATCGTTGTCGAATGCACAGTGCCGAAACATCTCCAGCAGTATGACTGCTCCGAATGATGGAGATGGTTCAGTCCAAGGTATCCAACTGGGTACCCATACTTTCTTGGCACGCTTTTTGGTACCTTGCTGTTCCTTGTTCAACGCCACCAAAGATGCACTTGGTTTC
>Ga0213839_1002164_pt1 | contig 11332 bp, 9 predicted proteins | sample SWPATP21_FD_160075 | JGI IMG/M metagenome (GOLD analysis project Ga0213839, IMG submission 160075) | Coastal seawater microbial communities from Marineland, Florida, United States - SWPA TP2 #1 | ecosystem: Environmental > Aquatic > Marine > Coastal | place: USA: Florida | collected 2016-08-14 | reverse complement strand
GGGGCTGGGGGGGCGGGGGGGGGGGGGGGGGGGGGGGGGCGGCAGGGTGCCGAGGGGAAGGGAGGACCGTACCTTACCACGAATGGTGCCCCGATGGCGCGTGGCCCCGTACGACCCGAGACCTCGCCCCCGATCGCACGAGAGCCCGATCACCAAGCCCACAACCCGCTTCTGACCGCCCAGCCACAATGCACGAAGCACCACAACGGGCTACTCGCCCTGCATCGCGGAGGAGCCGATGAAGTCCGACGAGCGACGCGCAGGCGCTGCCCTGATTCGCCAGTCCAAGCCCTTCTCCGAGGAAGACCCTGCGACCACCTGGCGCCTGTGGGCGTCGACGTGTGTCGTGTGGGCTGCCTCCCTGGCCGTGGCCTTGTTCTCGCCCTGGTGGCCGGTGCAGCTGCTGGGCAGCGTGGTGGCCGGGCTCACCATCGTGCGGATGTTCATCTTCTTCCACGACTTCAAGCACGGCGCCGTGTTCCGCGACTCCGCGGTCGGCGCGCGCATGATGGACGTCATGGGCTGGTACGTCCTCGTGCCCCCCTCCGTGTGGAAGGAGACCCACGACTACCACCACCGCAACAACGCGCGCATGGTCGGTGCCTCGATCGGCTCCTACCCCACGGTCACCACGAAGATGTGGCGGATGATGACGCCCTCGCAGCGGCGCTGGTACGCGTTCATGCGTCACCCGCTCACCATCTTCTGCGGCTACTTCACGCTCTTCATGGGCGGCATGATCACCGCATCGTTCGTGCGGTCCCCCAAGGAGAACTGGGACGGTCCGCTCGCGCTGATCGCCCACCTCGCGATGATCGCCGGCGTGGCCTGGCTGCTAGGCCCCTTCGCGGCCTTCGCTGGCGTGTTCCTGCCGATGTTCATCGCCACTGGCGCCGGGTCCTACCTGTTCTACGCACAGCACAACTTCCCGGGCATCGAGCTGCGCGATCGCCGCGGCTGGACCTACCACCACGCCGCGCTGCGCTGCTCCAGCATGTTCGACATGCCGAGCTGGATGCACTGGTTCACCGGCAACATCGGCTACCACCACGTGCACCACCTCAACCACAAGATCCCGTTCTACCGCCTCCACGAGGCGATGGACGCCATCCCCGAGCTGCAGAACCCCCACCGCACCACCTGGCACCCGTCCGACGTGTGGGGATGCCTGCGCTTGAAGCTGTGGGACACCGACAGCGAGCGCCTGATCACCTGGGCCGAGCTCGAAGAGAAGCAGGCGGGCGGCCAGCACGCGGCCGCGGCGAAGTAGCGCCGGCCACGTAGCGCGCCGGCCGAGCAGCACACCGGTCGAGCAGCACACCGCGTCAGCAGCGCACCGGTCAGTCAAGAGCCGAGCGGTGGCCTTGCCTTGACGCTCACGAGGCGGTTCGGGCCTTGCGCCGGGGGCATCCTAGGCCTACGCTTGAACGCTGCACGTTCCGCTCGCGGGCCGCGGCGTCGCCGACGACATCGCGGGCACCCGCTCGACCGCCAGCCTCGCCGGCGCACGAGACCCCTCGGCAGCCATCGCGGGAGACAGCCACCGTAGCGGCGCCGTGGCGGCATCGCGCAGCGCCCGCGCCGAGGCGACCAGCTCGGCATCGGACCACGGCAGCGCCGCGATGCCCACACCGGCCACCAGCAGCAGCCCCCAGCATGCGCTCACCGTGGTGAGCAGCTCGGAGAAGTCGATGTCGTAGATGCCGATCATGGAGCCCTTCCAGGTGGGCCTCGGTGGCCCGGTGGAGTGGTTGTGTCGAAGACGTTACTGGACACCCGTTCACCTGTCAAGCGTTCAGGTAGGAGCGATTGGCGCCCCTGCCCCCGACGAGTGAAGGATGCCCTACCACCCAGACAGAAACTGTCCGCCTCCGAGACCACCCCTCGATCTCACCAGGCGTCGCCCGTCCCGAGGTTCCATGAACAAGGCGCAGAAGCTGGTTCAAATGGTGATAATGCTGATGACGCACCGCGGAGGGGTGCGCGTGGTGGATCTCACGTCCCGCTTCGATCTCGATCCGCGCAGCATGCGTCGCTACCTCACCGACCTTCGCCAGCTGAACCTGCCGATCCACGACGAAGGCCGAGGCGAGGAGCGGGTCGTGAGCCTCGATGCTCGCTGGCGCCGCACCGGTGTACAGCTGTCGCTCGCCGAGGTGCTGTCGCTGCACTTCGGGCGCAAGCTGTTCAACTTCCTCGAGGGCACACAGTTCACCGACGATCTCGACGGGGCCATCGAGCGGCTGGAGCCGGCGATCTCCCGCGCCCATCGCGATCTCACCCGGCAGCTCGACACGAAGTTCCTCGCCGTGCCCGAGCCCGCGAAAGACTACCGAACCTCGAGCGACATCCTCGACGACCTGATCACCGCGCTCGTCTACAGCAACCCCTTGGAGGCGCGCTACCGCAAGGCGAGCGGCGTCGAGAGCCAGAAGCTGCTCCACCCCTACACGCTCGCCACCTTTCGCCAGGGTCTCTACCTCTTCGCCAAGGACGTCGACGCCAACCTCGTGAAGACCTACGCCGTCGAGCGGTTCGTGGCGGCCGTGCGCCGGCGCGACCACTTCGAGGCCCCCGTCGGCTGGCGCCCCGAGGCCCACATCGCCCATGCCTTCGGCATCATCAGCGGGCAGCCGCAGCAGGTGGCCATCGCGTTCTCCGAGCGCGTGATCTCCTACATCCGCGAGCGCACCTGGCACCCCACCCAGACGTTCGGCACCCTTCCCGACGGCCGGCTGGAGCTGCGGATGAACGTCGCCACGACGGTCGAGCTGCAGACCTGGGTGCAAGGCTTCGGCGTCGACGCCGAGGTGCGGGAGCCTCCCGAGTTCCGCGACCGTGTCGCCCAGTCCCTCGCGGATGCCGCCGCCATGTACGCGCGCCCTTGACCCGCCCGCCCCAGCGCCCGCGCACACGGGAGCCCTGGCCGGCCCCACGGCCCGCCGCCGCTCCCCACGGGGAGCCTCCCCCCCGCCGCCTCGAGGTGGCCTACGCGGCCTACCTCGAGCAGGGTGGGTCCCTGGCGCGAGACGCCCACGACCAGCTGGTGGCCGACTTTGCTGATGCCCTCGAAGAGGTCTGGGCGGGGGCGCCGGCGATACCGCGACTGCTGGAGCTGGCCCATCGCCTCCACCTGACGGCCCCGCGACGCGCCGATCAGCGACGCTACCCCCCACCGGTCGCCGCACCTACCGAGCAGATGATGGTGCGCATCGCCACCGACCTGGTGCCGGCCATCGGGAACGCCGCGCCGAGCCGGGTGCTGGGGCCATGGGCCACCCAGTCACCATCCCCACGCCTGCTCCAGGTGGCCGTGGCGGCCGGCCTGTTCATGGAGCCCGACGACCTGCCCATGACGGCGTTCCGCCGCTGGGCCGGTCGCACCCCGGTGCCGCCCGTGGAGGAACGTCACCTGGTCCGGGCCGCGCTGCACGCACCGTTCACCGCCTGGCCCATGGTCGAGCCGCTCGGCCACGGGTGCTGGGCGCTCGGCCCGCCGGTCGGAGGCGGAGCACCCGTGCCGCGCGCACTCGTGCCCCACCCCGCCCTCCTGCCCCATGCTCCACCACCAGCTCCCGGCCACACCCTGCTCGGGCGCGTGGTCCCGGTCCCCGGCCAGCCCGTGGTCGTGTGCCCGATCGTCGCGCCCATCACGATCCCGTCAGCCTGTGAGGCATGGCTCGATCTGATCACCCTCCGGCACCGTCTCGAAGACCGGCGAGCCTCCACCGCGGATGTGCTACGACATCGAGGGCACGTCCTCGTGCGGCGTGTGCTGGAGTCTGCATGGCTGGCGTAGACAGCGACGACCCCTACCGCGACGCCGCCCTGTACGATCTCGAGTACGCCGACCACACCGAAGACATCGCGTACTACCAGGCCATGGCCTGGCAGGCGTCGGGCGAAGTGCTCGAGCTCGGGTGCGGCACCGGTCGCCTCACCCTCCCCATGGCCCGGGCGGGGGCGCACATCACCGGAGTCGACCTCTCGGCGGCCATGCTCACGGGCCTCGGCGACCGCCTCGAAGCCGAGAAGGACGCCGTGCGACGCCGCGTGCACCTCGTCGAGGGCGACTTCCGCGCGCTGGCGCTCGACAAGGCCTTCGCGCTGGTGCTGTGGCCGTTCAACGCGCTGCACCACTGCCGCACCGACGCGCAGCTCCACGCTAGCCTGGCGGTGATCGACGCCCACCTCGCTGCCGGAGGTCAGGTGGGCCTCGACGCCTACCTCCCCGACCTCGAGCTCTACGACCGCGACCCCAGCCAGCGCTTCGAGGAGCGCCACATGATCGACCCGCACACCCAGCAGGCGATCACCAGCTGGGAGCAGGGTTGGTGGGATGCTCCCACCCGCACCCACCACGTCGTCTACCACTACCGGTCGCGTCACGGCGTGCGACGTGCCCATCTGCAGTTCACGATGTGGGAGCTCGACGAGCTACGCAGCGCTTTCCACGATCACGGCTTCGAGACCGTGCACGAAGCCGAAGACTTCCGCGGGGCGCCGCTCACCGACACATCGCTGAAGTATGTGGCCGTGCTGCAGCGCAGAGGCTGACCACAGAAGCACCTCGGGGTGCTTCAGCAGCTGCTCAGTAGGCGCAGAACTCGATGCCCGACTCGTCCCGCTTCTCGCTTCGGAGATCACGAGGTGCCCAGGTGTCGTTCTTGATCTTCGGGATCTCGAACTGCCCGTTGACGATCACGCGGGAGTTCGTGTCGGTGCCATCGAGGACCAAGCTGAACGCCCCCTCGGCTCGACCGCCGACCCGAAGGTCGGAGTCAGCCGAGAACACCACGTAGTTGTAGTGGATCTCGGACCAGGCATCGAAGCCCGCCGCCACACCGTCGATCGGCCGCCACTTGTTCCGGTGTACGACCGGGCGGTAGGCCCACGTGGAGCCCGGGTCGTCGTCGATGTCGGACCGCATGGCCATCGCCGTCTCGGCACGAGACTGGTCGGCGATGAACTCCATACGCTGGTCGAAGAACTGGTGACACATCGAGGGCGTCACCGTGCGTCCGTCGGCGGTGACCGTCTCTTCGGTGACCGCGCCCGGAAGCTCGGAGCAGTAGAGGAGCCACTGGGTGAACGCATCGCCCGCGCCGCCGATGGCGCCATCGGTGTAGCCCTCGACCGTGAACAGGTCGTACATCTCGGGCTCGATGAACAGCGCCGGCCGATGCGACAGCCGGTCTTCGCCGACGTAGCCCTGGGCAGCGCCTGCTTCCCACTGCTCGGGGAGGAACCAGAAGTCGGCGGTCTCGGTCGGATCGAACTGGTTGGATCCGGCGTTGAGGAAGTAGAGGCGACCACCACCCTCGCCATCGTCATTGGGGAGGTAGGGCTCGAGATGCGCGTACGGAGCGAAGGCTTCCTCGTCGCCCTGCAGCGCAGCGATGGCCCCCAGCGTCTCCTTCGACCAGCCCTCGATCCAGTCGCCGTCGAGGGCCGCGCCGACAACGTCGCCGTTGTCGCCGACCACGCACTCGGTGGGCTGGAAGAAACGGTCGATGGAGAACTGGAACCGAAGATCGGCCTTGCCAGGCATGTGGTGGTGGAAGCCGACCAGCAGGTCGCCTTCATGGGTGACGACGCCTTCGCCACGCCAGGGGTCGAGGGTCTCGGTGACCACCTCATAGCCGTCTTGCGACAGCCAGCCGTCTTGCCGCGGCGGCCATGCACCATCGCCACCGTCGTCGCAGTTCTCGGGCCCGAGAGCCACGAAGTAGACCTCTTCGTCGCTGTCGATCATTCCGCTCGGGTTGTAGACGAACAGCTCGCCACGGTCCCAGTAGATTCCCTCTTCTGCCTCGACGACCGCCTCGGCATCCTCGGGGCTGACGGTGTTGCCGTGGCCGGAGCCACCGATCTGAAGGAAGGCGCCCGGGCCCACATCGGGGTCGTGATCGTCGCAGTCGACGTAGTCGAAGAAGCCATCGTTGTCGTCGTCGTAGTCGGCGACATCGACCACGTCTTCGCCGAAGTAGTCTTCGTCGGTGACGGGGTCGTCTTCGGTGCCGTAGTTGGCGTCGTTCCGGTCGGTGTCTTCGAGGAAGATGGCCTCTTCGATGCAGCGATCCTCTTGGGCACTGCCCGAGTAGTCGTCTGCGTACTTGTCGCAGTCGCCGTCGATGTCGTCGGGCTTGTCGGTCACGCCACAGATCGGGAGGCGGTCTTCGAGGCGCGTGGTGACGGCACGGTCGACCGTCGTGAACTGGCGACAGTCGACCTGCCAGTAGTCGGAGTAGGCTTCGAGGTCGAGCTGCTCCTTCCGGAGCGTGACCGAGTTGCTCGCCGACATGAACGCGATGTACTCGCCCTCGATGAGCTGGGCGCTCTGCGGTGCGCAAGCCGACGCCAGCAGGCAGAGGCCAGCAAGAGCAGAGGGAATCAGGGGGAGCTGGGTGCGCATGCAGTCCTCTGAGGATGCCAGTGAGCGGACCTTATAGGCGACCATCACAGGTGTGGTCAACCCTGGGTCTGCGATGAAGCGGTGCGGATCGTCGGACATGCGCTCGGTGTCAGCGAGCGCACGGCTGTAAACACGGGTTCCATATCGTTGCCGAGCGTTCGGGTCACGGGCCCGTGTCGCCGGTGGCCCCCGTTCCCGGGGATCCCGTCGGTGCGGTGGCTGCTCCCGTGTGGGCCCCGGTCGCTCCCCCGGTGGCGGCGGTCTGCGCGGTGGGGGTGGGGAGCCCGGTGTCGCCCGTGGACGCCGTGTGGCCGGAGTCGGTCGTGGTGACCTCGGGCACCTCCGCCACGAGGTAGCGCAGCCCGTCGGTCTCTTCGTCGATGCCCCACAGATCGATCACGCCGTCGCGGTCGCCGTCGTAGGTGAGGATGCCGCCACGCCAGCCAAGCGGCACCTGCCACAGCTGCGGAGGCGAGATGGCCGGCCCCAGGTCGCGGTACAGACCGACCAGGCCGGTGTCGCCGTCGAGCGTCAGCAGCTCGTCGCGACCATCGCCGTCGATGTCTTGCAGGTAGAGCTCGTCGGCGCGGCCTCCGAGCACCACGAAGGAGTCATCCGCCGCGAAGGCGCGCACCCCGGCGGCATCCCCCACCACGGTTCGAGCCTCACCCGAGGACAGCGACCACCCGACGATGGCACAGCCCTCGCCTCGACACACCTTCACGTCGGGGCCGGTGCCGTAGTCGACGAACGCCGCTCCGTAGGCGTCGGGGGACTGACTGCGGGACACCTCGCCGAGGGTGGCGCTCAGCAGAATGAGCGTGTCGCCGTCGAGGACGGCGGCCGTGGCGCCCCCAGGGCCCGTCCCGCAGGTGATGTCGCGCGGCTCGGTGACCGGAAGAGAGGCCGTCACGCCGAGCAGCTCCCGGTTCGCCAGGTCGACGCTGTACAGCGCCCCCGACATCAGCGCGTAGGCGCGTTGTCCGCACACGGCGAGGTCGACCGGCGTGCCGTTGAGCTCCGCGTAGCCGATGCGCTCGGCCCGCTCGCCACCTCGGTCTTCGAGGAGCGACAGCAGTTGTCGGCCGTCGTTCTGGTACACGAGCATCTCGTGCGTCGCCGGGTCGGCGTCGAGCTCGACCGGGCGCACCGTCTGCTGCAGGGCCTCGCGAACGAAGACCCGCTCGGGGGGCTGGAGCTCCCAGAAGCGCTCGGGATCGCCCGGGAAGTTGCGCCCCCGGTACCACCACCAGACGTGCTCCCCCCCCAGCCAGAGGTCGTTCGTCTCGTCGCCGTCGAGATCGCGCACCGCGATGGGGCCATGGGACGGCGTCTGCCGGAACAAGGTGGCGCGTGGGTAGGTGGCAGTGGCCCCGCGCCCTTCGTTGTAGAGCACCTGCAGCTCGCCCGTCTCCTGGTGGACCCAGAGGTCGTCGACCAGGTCGCCGTCGCCGTCGCCCGGGGCCGTGAACGCCGCCACCTCGTTGTCGTAGGCGAGGATGAGCACGCCTTCGTCGACCCCGAACAGGTGGAGGGGACGGGACTGTCCGGCGATGCGTGGGGCGTAGACCGGGATCTCGGCCGCCCCGTCGCCGTCGATGTCGACGCGGTTGCCCAGCACCGAGCCCCCGGACAGCAGCACCGACTGTGGGGTCTCAGGACCGATGGGCATGTAGCGTGCGGGGGCCCCCTCGATGAACCGCACCCACGTGCCGTTGGCGAGCATCACGGTGGCCTGCGGCCGGCCCTCGCCCGTGTTGTCAGCGATGGCGGCGCTCACGGGACGCCCCGAGATGTTGCGGGGCTCGGCGGCCTCGAAGCCGAACAGGCCGTCGCCGTTCCACACGTCGAACACCCCGCCGAGCTCGCCGCCGATCCATGCGATGCCGATGTCGGGGAGGTTGTCGGCGGACAGGTCGCCGATGTCGGCGCCGCCCACCCCGTAGCCACGGGCCACGAAGCCTCCGCCCCAGGCCATGCCTCCATCCGGGCGCCCGCGCAGGATGTAGACCGCGGTGGCGGTCCACACGAGCGCGTCGTCGACGCCGTCGACGTCGATGCTTCCGACCCGCAAGCCCAGGATGTTCTCGCTGAGCGAGAGCACACGATGAGGGCGCTGGCCCTGCGGGTCGACCCACCACACCTCGGTGCCGTCGACCGCCAGGGTGCCCGTCGTGACCGTGGCCGCCAGCTCGGGGGTCGGGATCACGGCTGGCGCCGACGGAAGCACCCCCGGCGGCTCGTACCACCCGGGAAGCACGTAGGACGACACGCCGACCGTGTCGGAGGTGACCTGCTGCACTCCCACCGTGTCGAGGGTGACGGCGCCGTAGCCGACGCCATCGAAGCCCACCAACGAGCCGACGCCGTTGACCGACACCCGCTGCGGATCGCTGGGCACGGCGGCCCCGTAGCTGTTCACCGCACGAACCCACGACGACAGCGGAGCCGGCCCCATCGACTGCACGGGCTCGAGCGCGACCGACGCGGTGCCGTCGCTGATCTGCGACGCCGGCGTGACCGCCGTGGGGCGGGTGCGGGCATCGCAGCCAGCGACCCCCCCGGCCATCACGACCGCTACCATCGTGTGAAGCACCGGGCTGGAACTCCCGCGCGTGCGCATGACGCCTCCGTCCCGCGACCCTAGCATCTGTGGGCCTCGCTAGCGGCATGCACCTGTCGCAGACGCCGCCATCCCCCCACCCACAGCATCGGCAGCACGAACATCATCAGCGGACGGCGCCCACACGCCACCGGCCCGGGGTCGCGCCTCGGCAGCCGCGCCTTGCCGGCCCCCCAGCGCGGATCGAAGCCGCCGTCGGGGTGGTCGGTGCGCGCCCACCCCCGCAGCCTGTCCGCAGCCTCGGCGCCCCCGAGGCCCGGCTCCGACGACATCACCAAGGCCACCAGGCCGGCGACGGCCGGCGCCGACGCCGACGTGCCGTAGAAGCCCACCGGGCCGTAGGTGTCGGTCGTGAGGCCGTCGGGCCCGGCGAGATCGGGGCGCAGCCACCCGGCGTGGTTCGGGCCCCAGGCAGAGAAGTCCTCGACCGTGCCTGCGGCATAGTCGTAGGCCGGGACGGCGGCCACCGCGAGCGCGCGCGGGTGGGTGGCCGGGTCGGTCACCGAGTGCTCGAAGACCGGCTCGAACATCGTGCCGTCGCGGCTGAGCACGTCGACGGCGAGCGTCGACGACGAGCCTCGCTCGCGGACCACCTCGATGCGGTACCAGTCGGCGCGGGTGACCGAGGCGCGAACTCGCTCGTAGGGCTCGCAGTCTTCGTCCTCGGGGTCTTGCAGGTCGTCGGAGCGACCGAGCACGTACCGCCGGTCGTCGACGAGCTGCAGCGACAGGTCGGTGGTGCCGCACCGATCCCGCTCGTCCCAGTTGAGGTAGATCGTGGCCGAGCCCTGATCGAGGTAGGTCCACAGACCGTCATCACCGTCGCCGTCGAGCCGGCGGTCGCCGTTGGCGTCGCGGAACACCCCCGACCAGTGCTGCTCCGCAGTGTTGCCCGCAGAAGTGACCAGCAGGATGCCCGCCCGATCGAGCCGCTCGACCAGGGCCGCCTGCGGGCCGGTGCCGTCGTAGAACGAGTCGTTGAAGTAGGACAGCGACATGCTGATCACGTCGATGCCCTCCCGAATGGCCCACTCGGTGGCGTTCTCGAAGGCGAGGAGCGAGTTCACCCGCACCAGGTAGATGTCGGCCTCGGGCACGATGTCGCGCACCACCTCGGCGCAGGCCCATCCGTGCGCCCCCGACTCGCGGGTGAGGTAGGGGCGCTGGATGTCGAAGCCCAGCTCACAGGTAGGGCTCGCGAAGCAGTCGTGGGTGGAGATGGGAAGGACCTCGGCCGGATCCGACTCTCCGACGAACCAGGCGGAATCGAACACCGCCACCTTGATGCCCTGCCCCTGCAGGCCTTCATCGTGCCACCCGGGGACGCCGAGGACCTCGAGCGCCTCGACCGCCGGGAACGGGTCGACGAGCGCCTCGACCGGCACTTCGTCGGTCTCGGGGAAGGACGCCCGCCGCCATGGCGTGCCGTCGTCGGGAGGCCCCACGATCAGCGCCCCCGAGGCCGACACGGCGACGGCCCGAGGGTCGCTGGGATCGTCGATCCGCACCAGATCCTCGGCGTCCCATGTGGGGAGCGCCCACGCCCCGGCCACGAACGCCAGCCAAGCCGAGGACAGCGTCAGGACTCCTGGAGGTAGGACTGCCAGTCGAGATCGTCGGGAACGCGAAGAATCTCGGCGATGCGACCGATGGCCTCACGCTCGGTGGCGCTGATGGACCCGAAGCCGAACAGCCCGCCGGCGGCGGCCGCCACCGAGAAGCATAGGGCGACGATTCCCTGGGAGCCGACCGGCGCCTCTCCCCGCCGCACGAGCTCGCGGAGCACGCGTCGCCCGGTGTCGAGGAAGAACGCGCTCGGCCGCTGACTCAGCCAGTCGGCCAGCAACTTCTGCCCGGCACCATCGACCATGCCGTGGGCGGTCGCCGCCTCGAGGATTCGCTCCCGCTCCGCGTCGGCCACCGATCCGTCGGACCAGGCCACCTCTACCAGGGGAAGCAGCGCGACGAGGGGCGCGTCGCCGGGCTCGAGCCCGAGCTTGCGGAGGTCTTCGTGCAGTCGATCGTCGGTCATCGCCACCTCGAGGCCGTCCTCCGTCGTAGTCAGCCCGAGGGTCGTCGGCCACGCCGTCCCATCGATCCTCGCCTCCTGTCGTGGGCAATCGCGCCTACACCAGGCCTTGACGTGCGGCGGACGTGAACCGGCCACGGGGAGGCTACACTTGTCGGTCGGGAGGTTCGATGCGCGCACTGTGGATGGTGACCCTGGTGGGGTCGCTCGCCCTGCTCTCTGGCGGCTGCAACGGCGGGGGCGCCGACGCCAAGGAGGAAGGGGA
>Ga0213839_1002162_pt1 | contig 11336 bp, 8 predicted proteins | sample SWPATP21_FD_160075 | JGI IMG/M metagenome (GOLD analysis project Ga0213839, IMG submission 160075) | Coastal seawater microbial communities from Marineland, Florida, United States - SWPA TP2 #1 | ecosystem: Environmental > Aquatic > Marine > Coastal | place: USA: Florida | collected 2016-08-14 | reverse complement strand
GAACGCGTGGTGTACTCCATCGTATGCGCGTTTGTTTTTACCTTGACCTGGAGAGTACCTCGTCCACATCATGCAACGCGGAATCAATTTTCGTGTACTTCATGTGGTCTACGTCACAGGATGCAGTCGTGCGACAGAAAAAAGAACAACGTCAAGGTAGCGCACTATCGTGCCATTAACGTATTGTTTCGTGGATCCTCATTTCGGCACGCATTTTCTGCAAAAAAATGAGCGCGTCTAGATTGTGCCAAGACAACACCAGACAATATCTCAGAGTTCAAGAAGCTACGTGTCTACGGGTGGGTGGTGGTGTACAAACTACTGCACTATGTCCTTCGTGGCGACTGCCACTTCTCAGCTTCGTACGGAGACGCAACAGAGCACGCTGCGATGAGACTGGCTGCTGCACAACGAGAAACCCACGCTTCCCTCCTTCCATGTCACCACAAACGAATGAAGCAACGAGATAACGGCGAAGGCACGAATGAGCGAGCGAGCGAGCGAGCGAACGAACGAACGAACAAACGAACGAACGAATGAATGAACGGATGAACGGGTGAACGGATGAACGGATGAACGAAGGAACGGACGAAGGAATGGATGAACGGATGGACGAATGAACGAATGAACGAATGGACGAAGGAACGGATGAACGAAGGAACGAATGAAGGAATGAGAAGGAATGAAGGAACGAAGGAACGACGGAACTGCAACGAACTGCCGCAGCGTCCAAACGTCCAAACCGTTCGTTCGCACGTCGACAGGAAGGAAGTCCGTCAACGGCTCAGTTGCCGTTCGTTGCCTTTGCTGTTGCTGTTGCCGTTGCCGTCGTTGTCGCCGCCGCAGCAGCGGCAAACGATCAAACGATCAAACGATCAAACGACATTTCTTCGTACTAGTACAACTACTCGTACTCAAAGTATTCTTATTTTCTGGATTGTGCTCATCTGAGTGCTTCCGCTCCACCCTGCTGCGCAGAATCGTTCGCTTTATGTCATTTGAGGATAGTATTACAAAGTTGCTGAGCGGTAGGAATATGTATCCATAAACGGGAACACACGTGATGGCTTCAGAAAGCGTGGATATCGATTGTGGATAAATCAGTTTATAGGGAGTCAACGTGAATTAGAGATACCTACAAACGATACTTCCACGGTTTCCGGGAGAACCTATTTACGGAGTATATCAGAAAAGGATACAAATAATACAATGCATAAGCGAGAAAACATTAATCTACAAATGAGACTTCAATGATCGCTGTCCTGTTGCTTTGAGTCAAGTCGGCCGTCCACAATTCAAATCTTCGTCGTTGTCGTCGTTGTCGTCGTCGTCGTCGTCGTCGGCGTCGGCGTCGTCGTTGTCGTCGTCGTCGTCGTTGTTGTCGTTCGTTTTAGCGGTGCTGTTGTTGTGTTGTTATTACATTTGATGGTCGCTGTGTGGATTTCTCGGGCATAGGAGCGTTGACTTTGGAGAGTTGGCGTTGGCGTTGGCGTTGGCGTTGGAATTGACGAAGGAGTCGGAGAGGCAGGGATGATGGATGATTGATGGATGAGGGAGACGAGCAGGTGGAAGTTGGCGACGGCAGTCGCCCTGGGTGGGGGGATGTTCTCAATATTGGGTGCTGCAGAATGGTCAGACTTGTAACACGTGTGCTCCCGCTACCACGCAGCGGTTCGGAAAGACTGCACCAGGAAAAATACGACGATGCTTCCGCAACGCTATTGAAAACTTTGTCGGTCCAAAGCGGGGTGGGCCGCACCGGCATACTTGCTTGCAGGTGTGCGTGCACGCGTTGCAAGGGCGCCAGCTCGTGGATCATGGACGATTATTCCCCAGGGGAAGTACTGACCCCGCACAATGTTGCAGTTTCTTTGCTGCTCGACCTCTTTGTTCCGTCACACCAACAGTTGACCAGAGAGATCGGCAACGTAATCCGAAAACAGACCGGCAGCACACCGAAGTTGACTTCTCGTGATCAACATAGCGTCATCAAATTCTTGACGCGCCAACTTAACCTTTCGCCGACTCGAACGGCGCAGGTTCCTGTTGTTTCAAAATTGCGGTCGTTGGCGGAGAGCTTCAAGCGCGAGTGTCCTGCGTTGGCCTCGAAGCAGGTGTTCTACAACTATGTAATCACGCCGCTTCGCGGCCTGCAATCCATCGATGACTTCGAGAACCTGTTCGCCGAGTTCCGCAAAATGATGGAGAGCAGCCGCGTCAGGGATTTTCATCCCAAAGGTTTGTTCGGACTCCACCTCCGGTGGCTTCACCTTGCTTACTCGAGGCTGAGCTTTCTCTCTGTGAGCCGATTCTTCGAGTCTCTGAAGTCGTACGTCGCGGAGTATCACTCAGACATGAAGCTCACAGCAAGCGACCACAACGAGAACGATGAGAACAACGAGAACAACGAGAACAACGAGAACGACGAGAACAACGAGAACGACGAGAACGACGAGAACAAATCTGTTGACGCCAACGTATTCACGCCCAGTGGCCCTGCAGGGATCGGCTTTGGTCAAAACACCAGCACGTCTTTGCCATGGACGGACATCACCAAAACTGAAGAATTGGCCCCGGAAGAAGTGCGCGTTTTGCTCCAACACCGAATTCGGACACTACAGCAAGACCTGTCCTCGAATCCGACTGAGACTGTACGGCGAGTGCAAGAGCTGGCGAAAGCGCTCCCGCACTTCCCAGAAACTCAATTGCTAAGGTGTGGGGTTGCCATTTTCGAGCGCGACTTCACCACCGCTTTGGATGCACACTTCAGGTTTTTCGACTTCAAACCGGCGGCTCGAGGGCTCGTTGGCCCGGAAATGGAGACGCGCTACAAGTGGCAGTACGCATCGTTGCACCTCGCAGCTCTCCAGTTCCATTTTGGACACTTTGACGAAGCAATTGATGCGCTCAGTGAGGCGATGAGAGTTGCTCAAGACCACGGCGACCACAAGTGCGTTGCGCATGGCATGGCCTGGCTCTTCTGTTGTAGCACGGCTGGTGGTCGGCGAACCCCAGGAGCTATCACGTTCATTGACCAGTGTATGGAGCAAGCGCAGGCTCTAGGTCTGTCACGACTGGCCGCTTTCGCCGCAAGTGCTCGTGCTGCCTTGGCAGTGGAACTTCCTCATACTCTCGTGATGGGTACGGGCCATGCTGCTGGCGCGTCTTGGGTAGTTGACAATGTTGCTGGCAGCGTCAACGCTCTGGGCTTCGGAGGCGGAAATGGCTCGTCCTCCCATGACTCAGGAGCGGGAAGCGCTGGCAGTGGTGCTGGCGGTGGTAGTGGTGGTGCAGGCGCTGCCGCAAATGGCGCCGCGAGTGGCACGTCTGCGGGCCAGAGGTCGATGGCTGGAAGTTCCTCACTCGCATCGCTTTCACCATCTCTGTCGCTTCCGTGGCAATTGCTGGTGTTCCAGCACATCGAGCTGGCGGGCATTAGTCACACCGTCGCGACGTACGATGGTGTTTGCCCACAAGCCAGCAGTGCTGGCGCAGGTGGCCTCTCATCCACTGGCACCGTCATCGGAATGCCGCGCGTGCTGTCGGCAGAACTAGAAACTAGCGAATTCAGTGCTCGGACGTGGCACACTTTTGGACATAGTGTTCTCAGTTCGCTTGCCGTGCAAGATGGATTGAAAGCCTCCGAGGAGCAGCGGCAACGAGACCGGCAGCGAGTAGCCCAAGACGCCGGGATCGCTCCGCAGAAGTTGAGCAGTTCTCTATTTGAAGTGGACATGGAGGTTTCCGTGGTTGAGTTGGTTTGCCGGCAAGCTGTCATCGCCCCCAACTTTGAGACTGGGCCTTCCAACGGTGGTGTCCAGTCAGAATTGTGCATGGCCTTTGATCGATTGTTTTCAGTCCCACCCCATCGACGTGCCATGGTTTGTTGGAGGAGGGCTTTTCTCATCTTATCTGTGCGGCGCCTATTTCGACTCGGGGTAAGTAGTAGTCGCTTCACTCTTCCCGTGTGATGGTCTGCAGTACTTGTTTTCTTTCGCATTTACTTTTGATTCTTTCGATGGCGGCTGCCGTTGTCGCGTTGGTGTGCCTGCAGGCTGTATCAGCAGCTGCACTTTTGTTGACGAAACTACAAGCGTTCGAAAGTCAATCTGGCGACGGGAACCTCCGCGACGCCTTCCCTGTGCATGAAGCAACCATCCGCGTGTTCCTTGCTCAAAGGCGATGGACGCAGGCCTCCGAAGCAATTCTGAGACTGCAGAAGTTGACCGACCAAGAAGACTTTCGTGATCTAAGCGTCCGGGTGAGATAGTTTTTGACTCCAAGAACGTCGGTTGTCGGTCGCGGTCCGTGCATCTTATCTTTCCTTTTGTTTGGCAGGCACATCTTTTGTGGGCCGAGTTCCTTCGCAGATCAGATCCGGAGCATCCATTCGCCAGGTTGTCTCCAATTTTACGGGCTCTCAGCGTTTGCGGCATCAAGCACTCGCTGGATGCCTTGAAGTGCGAAGTAAGCATGCGGTCGCGACACAGCTCGAGTATAGTCATGTCAATGTTCGTGCAGTCACACGGCGTTACGGCGTGTATTTGTGTAGGCCATCACAGCATTATCTGACCTATGCACGAGCATTGGGCACCCAGAAAATGCCATTGGATTTCTAAGGAACATTGCTGGTCAAGCAGCAGAAAACGCATCCACAAAAGTCCAAGCCGACCTTCAACTCGTCCTCGCCAAAGCGTGAGTGCTTGCTGTTGTACCTTGCAGTGCGCGACCTGTACGTTGATGACACTTTTCCAATGCAGGCATCTTGCTTGGGCACATGCTCTTGCAGCTATGGAAGATCAGGCCGCATCTGCAGTTGCACGGTCCAGAGCTGCTCTGCGCCTTCAAAGCCTTCAATCTTTGGTGAGTTTGTTGCGTGTATCGTTGCAATCACTGCGGTGTTTACCTTGACGTTGATGCAATGACGTTGTTGCAATTTGTCCAATATGCAGACCGCTGCTGAAAATCTGTTCCGCAGAGCCGAAGATTTAGAGGGCGTGCGCGAAAGTTTGTATTTGCAAGCGCATGTGCACGCTGCGACCGCTGCCGCAGCTTCGGAGAACAGTGATGCCACTGCACTATGCAACGAATGCGCCAAGCAATTTTCAGTGGTGGATAAAGCGTTGAGGAAACCTGCGTACACAGAGCGTGACGCACTCGCCGGTTTGCAGGAAGCCATGGGTAGTGCTTGCGAGCCTTCAAGCAGCGCAGATGTTGGACGAGCTGCATTCGATGATTGGACCTACTCCATCGACAAGGCATTACAGCGTACGTCGGCTGACAACGACACATCGTCGTAACACATCCGTGCACAGTCTTCAACCTTAAAAAATTATCTATTTGACTTTCTCGCCCCAGCCCGCTCGCGACAAGCATGCTTCAAACATCGCCGTCCACATCTTCTGTGGAGAAGGACCCAATGATGCACAGGTTCTTGTTCGTGATCCTCTCATCTACGGCTGCAATTTTTGCTGCGCGATACATGCCAGCCAAATAGCCCACTTGCGCGCAGTACCTAGATATCCCAACGCAACAGTAACAGCAGCACACAGCGAAGAAGTGGTCACGAGTCTACCATGCCTGCTCATGTCGCGCAACTCACTGCACCTGGTTTGATCTCCCAAGCTCCATCGACCGCGCCCAGATTTCGTTTGAACACCAAGTAGGTTGTCGCGGATGCAGCTGTGGCATCAGCGACAAGTTGACAGCGACCACATATCACAACACAACATCGATCACAGAGCTATGGCGGGCTCAACAGTTGCCCGACAAATGTGATGCTTACCATGGCATAATGCAGAAGAAGCCCTCAACTTGCTTCGCGTGGTCGAGGGACAGAGGCGACACTTCGTTGCAGCCATGGATTGATAGGATGAAGGCCCCGCGAGGAGGGTGCACATCTTCGACATTTCCGGTCACAAAAGATAAATTTTCGAGACAAACTTTCTGATAGAGAATGACAGTTGCTGACTGTTACGGTCGCCACAACGTCACAGCTTTTGTGCAAAGCAGGATGACCGGTGATATCAATGGACGCGAACGCACCTCTCCTTTCCCCGGCGTTCCAAACTTTTGGAATGCACGGACGTACGAGTCAAAGCATGGGCGCCTGAACCGATCCACTGCAACGACCGGGAGATCGCAATAGCGATAAGCGAGCAGCACCGCGCCTAAACCGTGACCTAGTGTTCAACGCATTGATTACACGCACGCTATCACACACTGCATGAGGTCTGCAGTTGCAGTGTGGCGATGACTTACCACAGGCAAGATCGTAGATGGCGGTCGGGCCCCGTAGTCTGTCCGACAAAGCCCCTCCTTTGTGTTTACCTTTGTACGCCCCGGCACTTTTCTTGCGTTTGCGACGGCTTTCGTCGATCCAAGCACCAGCATGTCTTACAGCCTCAATAGTTTCAAGCAGCTCCTTTGTTCGCAGGTGCTCCCTTGATATTTCCTTTGCGACGTAGTACAACGCGTCTACAATTTCAGGCGAGCCTGGACTCCGTTCCAACAAGTATTGCCGCAACGCCATCTGCGCATCATCAGGAAGATCCGCAACCATCGAGGCGGGGTCCAAGCAGTTGACTCGCATGGGTAACAGCTTTACGACGCCGTCAAGCAAGTCTTTACTTCTGTTTTTCCCTTGTGGCTCGCGGTACACTTCGTGAGGCAACTCATTTTGAGACGCTGGTGCTTGGTCGATGGCTGCAGCAGAGCTTTGTTGTGTGCCTTCAGCGCTACTCTCCGACGGCTGTGACATGTCAGCACAATATCAGACACTTGGCGGATAATAATCCGAGCACTTCCACGAGAAGATGATTTGACGTGCTCACATTGAAGCCAGATTCTTCAGCGGGCACCCTACACAACGGCGACAACTTTTCAGTGAAATTCCAGCACTCTTCCGAAACTCGTGACGTGTCCCTCTACACAAAACATCATCCATTCGTGCACGACACCAAGGCGGCGCCATCACGACGCATCATGTCGGTGTGACCGTGGACCCGTCATCTCACCAAAACCTCTGTTCGTCTGCTCCCTACGGATGGTCGTTGCGGGTTGCGTGGCTGCTGCGTGTTGTTTATAGCCATCCCCTATTCGCTCTTGAACTCCCCCACCTCCCACCTGCTTCAGTTCATTCTATTATGCGGTCACCACTCCTTTCTTTGCACGCATCGTAGTGCAACCCGACCCAACCCAACCCAACCCAATCCAACCCAACGCGATCCGATCCGATCCGATCCTCGTGTGAACTTTGGAGGAGTATGTTGAGTCACGGCAAGTGTTTTTTGTCCAACCTAGTCAGTTGTTTGGAGGACGTTTATGCGCGCTCCGCGTTGTACACACAAAGGTGGACCACCTCACCCAAGAGGAAGGATCTTTGAAACCCGGCGAACGCAAGAAACGGCTGAAACGCTCCGTACGATCGTCGTCGTTCTTTCTGTTGGTGGTGCGGCCATGAAGAATGATGACGCAACGAATGATGACAACGCCGTTGTTGTTCATTGTGGTGCAACAACGAACAACGACGACCGACGACGAATGAATGTCGCCGCACCGACAAACAAACGAACCACCGCAACAACAAACTTCACCACGAGCCTGTACGTATCCATCCCACCCTTCCTAGACGTTGAATTCCCATATCGAGATATATACCGTACCCACAAACAGCATATAAACATTATGTTCTACAACCAGGACATCGAATCTCCAATACAGACAATCCATCTACGAAAAACGAAGTATCCTGAATAAGGACACATAGCCACCGCACAGACACCCTTACACAACATATCTATAATACGGACTATCAATAATAGATACGTTTTCCTGGTTCACGACAAAGCACAAAACAGGAACCTGCAAAGCTCGATCGCGTCCTCGAGGGAAGAAAGAATGGGAACGTGCAAAACAGCGACTTGACGTTTGTGAAAAGCAGCTATTACTGAAAACGGATATATGAATGTAACAGTTGTAACAATGCAATACGAGTAATCCATAAGTAGGACACGCGCAGTTTCACGTGCGCGTCGTCCGTCGGCTGAATGACTGACTGGAGTGCGAGGAGCGGCGTCGTTCGTTGTTCGTTTGTTGTCGTTCGTTCGTTCGTTCGTTCGTTTGTTCGTTCGTTGTCGTTTGTTGTCGTTCGTTCGTTCGCTCGTTCGTTGGTTCGTTCGTTGGTTCGTTCGTTGTCGAGTTGGTGCCTTTCTTTTCTGTAGTTGTTTGTGGTCTTTGGTTGTTGGAGTTGCCCTGGTGTTTGTTTGTCACTTCCCTTGTTTGTTGTTTGTCACAGTGGTGGTTGACTGAAAGTCGACATTGTGATGAGTGTGTATGTATGTGTTGGCAAATGGCGAGTTGACGAGCACGGCGTCGCGGCGGCACTCCACTGCCGGTATCATACCGTTGCGGGGGGTTGCTACTGCATTGTGGTATCCATGTTCGAGTCTTATCTTCGTGTTTTGCTCTGTTACGTCGTCGATGTGTGTTCTTGGTTGGTCAATTTGTCATTGTGTCGTTGGTATTGTCTCTTGGGAGGAGGCACAGATTCGTTGTTCAACACAATTCGACGCTGAAATTTGTGAGAACAATCGAAAAAAAAGTTGCGTTCTTCGTCTCAAATTTAAATTCTGCCCCAACAGAAGTATGCGCCTCCTCACCTGCTTGACCGTGGCATGCGCCGCTGTTGCCGCATTCTCATCACAAGCGAGTGCGGCCAAACTCTCCAGTGAGCGCACTATCCCCGAAATGAACGCTCTGGCCGAGGCCTTGGAAAGTATCCAGCCGCACAAAGTGCCTAAACGTACGTCCATCCCCGCACACTTCCCACTTCCTGCTCCTGCCCGTGCCATTCGCTGATCGAAACCGTGCTGCCCTCTGCTGTTGTCCTAGCCGAAGGTGCCACTGAAAATTATGGAAAAATTTACCAGCACCACGTGCACCCCGAGGGTTGGGAAGAAAAGAAGGCCTCTCACATCCCCACCTTGATTCTCAAGGGCGATGTTGCTTATGTTCACGTTGACCACGTGCAGACGGAGGAGCACTACATTAATGCAATCTACGTCCGTGCCGACATTCACGGCCGCTCAGCACAGACGATCTTCTTCAAGGAATTCACCCCGGAATCACCCAAAGCTGTCGCACGTTTCGCAGTAAGTTGTTGCCGAATCTCAGTTGGAACCATCAATCGGTCCCTTCCCATGCTCATAGTTCTTCTGTCGTCCTCGTGTAGGTGCCTGATGGGGTGACTCAAATGAAGCCTTATGCCAGTTGCAACAAGCATGGAGTCTGGGCGGGACACCGTGTCGCGTTCGACCGTGAGCTGTAAGCCATAATGAGATTTTTTTACATGGTTTTGGTCTCGTTGTTTGCCATCAAATAATGCCGACTATGACAAAAAAATGTGAACTTATTGTATGGAGTCCGTTGTGTAACTCGCCCCGCAGCTACGAAGGCACCAACACCCTCTTTGCTTTGACACGAGGCCGTGCCTGTGCCCGTGCCTGAGCTTGCGATTGTGGGTTGGCGCGGCTTGTCGTCGCCGGTTGTGGTCGACGAGGAGCAAACATGTTCAGTATGGCGCCGAAAATGTTGCCACCTCGATTGCGGTTTGCTGCCGTTGGATTGCGTGGGGCAGGTCTCGCCCACATGTTTCTCTGCTGCGATACGGACTGGGTCGTATTTGAAGACTTCGTTGTCGCTTGCGTGTTCGTGCCGAATTTCTTGGCGTACTCGTTGTGTCGCGCAGCTTCAGCTGGGGAAACAGATGGTCTACATGAACGACAATGGACACACGATGACTCAAAGGCTGGGTGCGACTTGATGTACCCAGCGGAAGGTGGACGGTGGCACGCGTTGGTGCGGACTGCGACACAATAGCAAGCAATCACACACCGGGTCGAAGCTAAGGCATGCTCCAAATGTTTCACGGTCACAGGTGGTAAAACGACCGAGTCAGCCTGGAAGCAGAGGGCACCAACGCAACTTCTTAAAAATCGTTGCGGCCGACAACAGGGTGTAGTATCACTAGATGTACCGGAAGGTCCAGCATTCTGACTTGGCGTGCGCCTCGCGAACGCGATGAACACGGCGTGAATTTTGGCGTCTCCACTGTACCCACCTGCACATGACAAAAAAAAAGGTATCACGAACACATAATTCGAACACAGGTGCTCAAATGCACTCCTGCTACCATCACGATCTCGGCGATTACTCACATTTCGAAAGTGTTTCGATCGCAGCGCCTCTCGAATCGGGTGCATCAGGGCCTCCCGAACCAGCACAGCAAGATCACTGCCACTGTAGCCAGCACATCGCGACGCCAGTCGTGCGAGATCTTGTTTCGAAATAGAATGAACTTCGTCGCGCAAGAAGTGTGCCAACAGAGCGGCCCGATCTTTAGAAGTTGGAAGCGGCACATGTATTCGCTGCTGCAAGCGCCTGAGAAGCGCAGAGTCTAACTCCCATGGGTGGTTCGTCGCACACAGGAACGTCACTGAGTTTGCGGCACTGCGAGCCGAGTCTTTCTTTGACTGGAAACCGTCAAGTTGTCTCAAAAGTTCGTTTTTGACTTGTCTGATGTCCGACGACTCTTCAGCGTTCCGAGACGCACCCAAGGCGTCGATCTCGTCGAGAAAGATCACGGTGGGGCCTTCTTGCTTTCGCGCATCCTCGAAGAGTTTCCGCACATTTCGGGCCGATTCACCTTGAAATTTAGAGACGAGATCAGCAGCGGAGACTGCCACAAAGTGACAATTGTTGTGGTTGGCAACTGCCGACGCGAGCTCGGTCTTGCCTGTTCCTGGTGGTCCAAAGAGAAGGACACCGCTCCACGGCGCGCGCCCTCCAGCAAATACACTAGGGAACTTTTGAGGAAGGTAGACCGCTTCCAGTAAGGCCTGTTTCGCGCCCTCCGCCCCAATCACTCCTTTGAAAATTTCATCGACACTCTTTGCGTTAACCGGAACCAGCTTCTTGCTCTGTTGCGGAGCACGCTGCAACTCGTCGAGATATGCCTTTATTGCTTCGGCCCTGTCCAAGAAAGAAGATAGTTTCGAGGACACAAGACCAATGCGCCGTCCACGGCGATCAATGACTCGAAAATAACCACGACGAACTGGGCGATCACGACGAGCGGCTTCTCTTTTGTGAAAGTACTGATCGGCACGGAGGCCGGTGACCAAATATTCGGCACTTTTCTGATACAGACTCAGAGCTTCCGGGTATTTCTTTGCGTTGTCGGCTTCAACAGCCAACGTAGCCAGCTGCGCACCAGTGCGATACAGCCTGGTGGGCAGTTTCTTGTCCAGTGGCTTTGCGGGCATGGTTCACAAGCT
>Ga0213839_1002160_pt1 | contig 11352 bp, 4 predicted proteins | sample SWPATP21_FD_160075 | JGI IMG/M metagenome (GOLD analysis project Ga0213839, IMG submission 160075) | Coastal seawater microbial communities from Marineland, Florida, United States - SWPA TP2 #1 | ecosystem: Environmental > Aquatic > Marine > Coastal | place: USA: Florida | collected 2016-08-14 | reverse complement strand
AACCCACCAACCAACCCACCAACCAACCAACCAACCAACCAACCAACCAACCAACCAACCAACCAACCAACCAACCAACCAACCAACCAACCAACCAACCAACCAACCAACCAACCACGTCGCGTCGCGAAGCATGCCTGAGAAACCTATCGGACCTGCCTCTCAACCTGTCTGAGCTTAGTTAGTTAGACGCTGTCTGTGTGTAGGCTTCCTTGTTCGTTTCTTTCGGTCCTGCATCATTCAGCACTTGCTCTTCGCGGTCTCCACCTCCACCTCCGTGCATGTTTGAAAGATACGTTGCGATATCCGCCGAGAAAGAACCAACCAACCAACCAACCATCACAGCACCGTCGTCGCAGCGGCCCACGCAGGAGCAACGAACACTGACGAAACCACGTCGTGTCCGTACATCATGCATGCATGCATGCACGTATCACGCCACTTAGCTATTAGAGCACGAGTGTGCATTCATGTACGTGGCGCCACACTCAGCTCGCAACAGAGTAACGAAGCCGTGATCGTGCGTGGGAGCAACCGCAGAAGCGCGGCACCGACAGTGGGCACGACCTCTGCTCTCCTCTCCTCCACTCTTGACCAGCTCTCGCCGGCTTTCTTGTGCTCTTTTTTTTGCCCTCCGGCGGTTCTTCGCTGCGTTTGTGCCCTTCTCCTCCCCCGCGTTGTGTTTTTGTTGTGTTGTCTGTCGCTGTCGTCGCTCTGTCTTGACTCCGTCCAGCACCCAATTTGTGCCAGCCCTGGGCGCGCCAGTCTGGCCCTGCACATCGTCTGCCACCATGCGAGCACTGGCGCCCGCGGGACACTGAGCGCCGACAGACAATCGAGCGTGTCAGGCAGTGACCCGCCGTCGCCGAGCCCGTTGCCGTTTCAGGCCCCCGAGACGAGGGCATGGCATCCCCACGCAAATTCGGAGACGAGGGACAATGCGTGGCCATGGCGCGCAGCCTGCTTGCCGAGGCTGGGCGCGCGCACAGTGACCCGGAACAGTGCAGGAACCCGCGCTATTTTTGGCAGGGGATTCGAAGCATAGCGCTCCAGCTTCAAAATGGACGCACTGGTCAAGAGGACGGCCAAGAGGGCGGGCAAGATGCGGTGGTGGCGCTGCAGCTGCTGCTGTCCTTCGACCAGCCGTGTGAGGACCGCACTTTGAAGACCAGCATCCGGTGCGGCGCTGCACAGGCCGTCACCATGCTCGCGATGTCAGGGACACTTGCCACAGAGCAAGCGTTGCGGTTGCTATCGGTGTTGTCGTCGTCCGTCGAGTGGACGGAGCTGGAAACAGCCGTTTCCGCGACGTGCCAACTTTTATTGCACGGCAGAACGGCAAGCAACAACAGTCGTGTGGAAGGCGGGGGCGGCAGTGCGGACGCATGGCACGATGCTGCTAGCGCACCCGCCCACCCGCTCGTCACCGTCTTCGGTCTGCACCGCCAGCACACCAAGCTGCTCGTACGCCTCGTGGACCTTGTGCTGCAGCAGAAAGTGAAGTTCCTGCGCAGTTCCCTCCGCCCGGGATCCAAGGCAGCGGCCATTCGCAACGCCTCGCAGCGCTCCGACCGGCTCGACAGGCGGCTCTGGCCGTATCTTCTGCATCACTCATCCATCTCCCACACCGTCAAGTTTCATTGCATTCACGCACTGCGCGCTACATGCTGCGAGCTGTTGCTGGTTCGCTGCGAGCCACCGAAGCGGCGGCACCTGCAAGCGGAAGCAGTGGCCGTTGCGGCCACGCTGGCGCGATTCTGCCGACTCGCCGACCTCGCGATGCCCATGCACTCCATCGCCGACGCCAGCGTCAGCGTCAGCGCCAGCGCCAGCGCCAGCGCCAGCGCCGCGACGAAGCGAGTCCACGCCGCCGCACTGGTTCAATCCACGCTCGACAACGACTCTTTGAACGAGCTTCGCGTGCACGCCGTCCAGGCTGCCGCCGCTTGTCTGGAGAGTGGGGGCATTGCGTTGCCGGACTCTCTCGTGGATGGGAGGCCCGAAGAACTGGCCCCATTTCAGTCATCGGCTCACGCTAATGCACATCTGGCGAGTGCTAGGGTGGCTGTGACGCTAGCACTAATCGCCACAATTCTGCAGCTGTACGACGAGTCGACTGCCACCGAAGAATGTTTCGCGTCGTGGCAGTCGCTCGCGTCCCAACACCCGGACGTTGCAGAACTCGTGGACTCGAGCGAACTTTCGAGCAGGATGCGGGCCATCGGAGCGAGGAAAGGTGTCGCACTCGAGCAGTTGTCCCGGCTGCTCGGGCAAGCATCCGGCGGACATGCCGGCGTGCCTGTGGCACATTTCTCGCGGGAACCACCGCTTCTCCTCAGTTGGGTCCACTTCAATGAGGTCGTCGCGCGCCTGGCGACCTTAGTGCGCGAGGAGAGTGCTCCTTTGTCTCGCGAGCGACTGCTGCAGATTCTCGCGAGCGTAACCGCCTCAATCATCAACCATTGGCCCCATGTCAATTCCATCACCACGACCACGATGGTCTCTGTTATTCTGGCGATGGTGGCTGCGCCGGAGCCGCCTTACACGCCACAGCGGAATGCGCACAGTGACGTGGCGCAATTCAATTTTGTCCACTCGCAATTCCAAGAAGAAGACACGCAGGCCACATCCTGCAGCTTCGACATCGCACGGAAGCTTTGTGACCTCCTCCGCGAGACCACAACAAGCTCCGACGGACAGACCCAGCAACCGCAGCTGCCTTCTACAGCTGCGGGCGTGTTGAACGGTCTTCTGGCAACACCCTCGCCAACGCAAGTACTCGATGTGCTAGGCCGCAGTCTTACTTCGCCGATGTCGGCGCGTGAAGTAGCGACCGGTCCCCAGAGCATCCGCGACGTTTTCTTGCGGACTGTGGCGACTGCGGGTTCCACAGAGCGAACACACGCCGGCACACGTGCCACCTCCATTCCTGACCAACTGTTGCTCTGCGTTGGATCAGCAATGTTCGACCCTCGCGTTCGCGCGTGTGTGAAGGCAAACTCCGCTTCCCAGTTCACAATTGAGCGCCTGGTGGTGGATGTCGTGGATCACGATCCAAGTTTCGCGATCGAGTTGTTGCCCATCATTCAATTTGCCCTTCAACAAACGATTTCGAGCGATGTCAATACCACTCATTTCATCGTCAACGAGTTGATGGACGCTTTGACTGTGCTGGTGCGGCATGGCGCGTGCGTCGAGAGAGTGCTGCAAGTGCTGCAGCACACACTGCTGTTGGTGGACCCAGCTGTGAAGCCACACAGGGTAAACGCGCTGCTGGCGCCGACATTCCACACTAGTGGTGCTTCCGTCTCGTCGTTGGGGTTGTGCAGCCGCCTGTTGTGTCGTTTGTGCAAGTATCAGAGTTTGCTGGCGCCACTTGTTGCTTCTTTTGTCAAAGAGGTGGAGCAAACCCAAAAGATATCGACGCCACAGTCGCCGGACCTCTTGTTGGTGCACAGATGCACGGTGTTTGCTGCCAGCAGTGATGCCGGGGCCCAATGCTTTGTTGGAAGCGTTGGGGAGATGTTTGCCGATCCAGTTAGATACAGTGCCGAGGGTGAGTGTTTGGCTGTACTCTCCCTGGAGCGGCTCTGTCGCAGTGGGTATGTTACATACCTGACCGCACTGGATCTCGTCCGTCGTCGCCATCCAAACGCTGACAATACCCCATCGCCGGTTCAGATGGCGATGTGCGAACTATTTCTTAGCGCTGCAGAATTTCTCAGCGAACAGCGTGCCGATATCATTGTCAGCCTCGCTGAGAAAGGATTTGATGACGCAGGTGTTCACAGCGGAGATGCCAACAAGTCCACGGGGAGTATCACTAAAATTGCTCGTTTCATTGAGCAATCTCGTCGGGCCTCCACGGCCATCGCCAGCGATTGCTGGCGCTTCCTGTCACGTTTGAGCGATTCTGGTGATACCGATAGTGCCTTAATGGCAAAATGGTGGAATTGTCTTGCGTCTGTGGCACGCGTTGAAGTTTGCCAAGCGGATCGTGAGAGTGCCCTACTTCCATCAGTTTTGCAACATTTGCCAACTTGTGCGAATGACGAGTGCCACGGCAAATCACATTGCATTACTCGACTTAATCTTGTTTTTCGCAGTGCTCGGCACACTTGCAGCACAGTTCGGCAAGCAGCAGTCAATTTTCTTGTTGAGGTGTGTGAATCTGATCCGGTGACTCTGTCGTATGTGCGCCGTTGGGCGGCTGCCCGCGACAATGGCGTGGATGTCCAGCCTAGTACCGAAGAAGCACCACGTTCCCATCACCCTGACGGAACGATGCACACGTTGACCATGGATTACACATCATTGAACCCGCTCACCAGTAGGCAGTGCGTTGAAGCACACGCTATGGCATGCAATGCAGCCACACGTGCGTCCAACGCGTGGCGGTTGTTATGCCTATTTGGATTTGAACTGGATACGGATGAAAATGAGTTTGAATATTTGTTTTCGCAACTGATCAATGATATCGTGCAGCCCATACAACGAGTAAAGCTGCATTCTGGCGAGTTTGAGTATGAAGACTTTTGGTTGCAAGAGGCGATCGTTCCACTCGGCTGGCGCCTGTATATCGAGCGATGGCTGCTTGCAGCTGGGCGAAACACGAAGCATAACATCAAGAATGCTGCCAAGAAATTATGGGCTAAGCTGAGCCCTTCGTTCGATCGCGCTTTCGACTGCATCAAAGATGGATCGTCGGTGCAGAACATCAATCAACTCGCCAACAGTGTTTTGGCAGCTGCAGCGCTTCACAGTTTGTTGCCTGCTGCTACATGTTCATCCATCCAGGCTAAAGTTGTGAAGGCCATATCCAGGTTGTTGAGCAGCGACAGTGTGTTGGTTGGGTGGGGTGGCCACTGCGTTGTTGCTGTTGCAACAACGGCGTTAGGGTTTCTTGCACACAGTATTGCTGGTCGGCCAACATCCCGTGACGAAGATGTTGCGCTCTTGTTGGGCATTTGTAAGGGCGTGCTTGCGAAGTTTAGGGCATACTGTGAAGGTGGCGAGAAACCCACGTTTTTTGGTGAAAAAATGGAGCTCATTCAAACTATTTGTTCTGGTGCAGTCAGTCGATGCATAACAGCATGCGTCGTGATGAGAAATGGATCTGTGTACCAACACCAGCTAGTTGAGCTTGTCACCGACATGGGTCGTGCGCTCGTAACAATGGCGACAGAAGCACCAACGCGCCTGAGCAGTCACAGTATTTTTTGGGTTTGCAATAGTTTACAACACGAATTTGATACGCAATTTCAGCAGGTGATGGGACCCGTGCAGCATGCCGTCATCACGTCGTTGGTTGCTCCCTTGTGTGCGAAGCTCGAACAAGTGCCCTGCAATATGACGCGCGTGTGTATTTTAGCAGTTCTTGAACAGTTGCGAGTTCGAGGTATCACCTCAGTGCCACATTTGAATGAATCCCAGCAACAATCTTTTTTGACAGCCTTGACGACTCTGTCGCAGCAAATCCAACAAGCTGATAAGGACAGCTTGCCCATTACGCCTCTCCTTGTTTTGAGCAGTGTTGCGTACTTTGCACGCCCTTCAGAAGGTACCGTCATCACCGGCCCGTTCCTTAGAGCCATGGAACATATGCTGATTGAAAAGACACAAAATGTTGTTTCCTCGGCCAGTGTGCCCTGTATTCTCGCCTCGTTGTCGGTGCATTGTGGGACGTCTTTACTGTTAACACCGATCGATGCCTCCAGTCGCGCGCTGTCCAGTTCATCGGAATTGCGCCAGTGGTTGGGACGCCGAGCTACTGCGACGGTGTTGCGATCATTTTGTGCTTTTGAGTCAACATGCGTTTCTTTCGATTTAGTACCCCCTGCTCACGCAGCGGTCGCCTGCGTTGTTCGGGGTAGTATTCTGAATGGTGTATTGCGGTTGAGTTCAAACTCACAGCAACAAGGGTTGATCGGCAATGCGTTTGCGTTGGAAAACCCATTCCGCTCACCCATGAGCAATTCATTCGCGGCGAACCAGAGCAGCACCGTGTCGGTGTCATTGGCGCCGCTACCTACCGAGTTCACCTCAAACTTCCTGCGAATACTCCCAGCTGGTGCGCTTGTCAGGGACATTGCCAAAGAATTGCTGCGTTTAGTCGATGAAGTCGTCATTCAGCCAAAATTGCTGCAAACAACAGATGCAGCATCACGGCTACTGTCTTTGAGCTCTGTGGTAGCATCGACGCGTTTGCCGCCCATCCGCCTTGCTCCGTTCGTAAACACATTAGCCGCTGTGTGCTGCCATGTGTCTACTTCTTCTAACGCGGATCATAACACGTGCGCTGCTGTGGCACTGGCCATAGTGACACTGGTCGTCAGCAGAACCAGCAGGGAGCCCGCCCTTGGTCATGCAATCACACCGTCGATTCTGGAATCAGCCACACCAAGAAAGGAGAGTGTCATGGCGGACCATGGGCACTTTCAACAATTGAGATACTTTTGCGCCGAACACATCACGGAGATTTTGAACGCTGCAAGCGAGCGCACTAAAATTCCAATCGCACGATGTGTTTTCAATTGGTGTTGGTTATCGTGGCCTCGGTCTATCAACCCAGAGGGCCATATGCCGTCAAAGTTCGAATCAGTATTCTCAAACGGATTGAGTTCGTTCCTTTCATCCACCGCAAAGTACACCAAGCGCTTTTTTTCCGATGTGTGGCTTCCGTGGTGGCGCCGCACGCAGTCAAACCCAACATCGTGTCTGCTGCACGAGTTGAGCCGAGATGCAATGGGCACGCGTGTCGTCATACCATTGCGCATGATGCTGATCGAGGTTCTACGTACTCCATCGCCAACTAAATTGACGACTGTTGAAATGCTACAGATTGTGTGGCCATATTATTGTGGTAACAGTGAAGACACGCCTGAGAGTGGCAGAGTTGTCGAGTTCCTGCTGCGCCCTGATACGCTGGCGATTGTGGCATGTGGCGACCACGACTTAAAGATTCTGCATGCTGCTCTCTTGTGCCGTGTTGTCCGGCGCAGCACAGCCAATATCATTGACTGTGTCGGTGGATTCCTGCAGCTCCGCACCAGCAACACGAGTGCAGCATCAATGGAAGGAATGGCGGACTGTATCTTCGTACTAATCGTGGCTTGGGCGTTGGGCTCTCGCTTTGACTTCGGACTGATTGCTAGCAGTTCCTCTACAACAATTTGTCCTTGGGAACTGTACCGCTTTGTGCGGCAATTAGGCACACGACTGCTGGTTGCCGATCGATCTGCGGAGGTTCTGCAGCGCTTTGTGCCGATCGCTTTAGGTGCGCTCCGCGATGCGCGCATGCCATCTGGACTCAAAACTCTTTTGGCTGACCTAGTAGTTTTGACGTTACCAGCTGCAGCGCCGGAAACGAAAGCCAAGTACTGGAGCACAATTTTTGAGATTATCACCGCTTGATGAAGCTGACAACTGTCACTTCTGGGACTGCTGCTATCTAAATTTACAAAAAGGGTTACTATTTTTTTCTGTTGCATAGTGCATGCTTGCTTCTTGCGCGCGCGTGTGTGTGTTCCTTTCATGTGCTGCGATCCGTTGGCGGCGCCGTAATTTGCTTCAATCACGTCGCTGTCACAGTCTTGGTAGGCCTGGGTGAGAAGACCTCGTTCTTGATGAACTTTGAGGCAGTTTAGGTTTCGAAGTTCGTTTCGTTGCCTTCATTCGCGGCAATGGTTGGTGATTCTGGGTTCCGTTGATCCGTGCCTGCCTCTCGCGCGCAGCTGCAGTCGCTGACTGGGCTTTCAAGTACCTGATGTATTCAACGGACACATGTATTACGATGGCTAGCTTGTCGGATGGTGACATGAGAGTAGTGACGCACATTGACGCAAAGTACTCCGATGGCATGCCAGCAACCGAGTTGTCGTCATCCTAAATCAATTGCACCATTTTCGACGAGGGAAAGGGTCAGGCCAGCAAGTGCTTCCCCAAATTTTCACAGCATACCGACGCCTCCCTTACCATGTCTCGATCCATGTGTAGTTCATCGTCATTGTCATTCATCTGCGTTGCACGGCCACGACCACTGTTCGGTACACTGGGCAGGCGATCATTGCTCGTCACCTAATAATGCGCACCCCGATAGGAATGTACGTCAGTTAATCAGGCGCCGGTCGACGAGACGATACGCACAGAACGACGACTTGCCCTGTCAAGAATGAGGAGTTCAGCCTGTCCGAGGTGGAGCATGGTGGAGGATCCCAGCTCACTGTCGTTCTCGATTGATGTGGCTTCGTGTGGATTGGGCAAGGCACTTCGTGATGATTTTGTTGGTTTCGCCAGCTGTGCCGCGGTTAAGTTTCCGATTTGGCTCTTCGAAGACAGCTGACCAAGCGACAAATACACGACGGAGAGAATCAGTCCCAGCGTCGAACAGTTGCAGTTGCGGTCAAACTGCACGTCAACACACCTTGGCTATGACATCAGAAGGGATTTTGGCTGAGAACTGCCGTTTCGGTCGCTTCTTCGATTTTTTCGGCTTGGCGCGGCTGCGCGCTGAGTTGGATCGCGACTTTGGGCGCCTTGCAGAAGTCGATGACGATGGCCGAGACCTCTCGCCGTGGGGGGTCCCTGTCCTCGACTGAGGTCTGCTTCCTCGCTGAGAGTCACGGCTCCTGATATTGCGGCTTTTGCGGCGCCTGCCGCTGCGTGAGGTATGTCCACGGGAGATGGGGCGGCTGCGCTGGCTAGCTCTTGAGCTCGGTCCTGTGCGACTGTGGCCGTTGCGGCCTAGGGAGGGACCTTGGCGCGTGGACGGGCGTGACACAGGCGACCGCGGCCTATTGCTGGACGACGTTCCGGGGCGGGACCCCGATCCGTCACGACTTCGTAGACTCGACCTGGACGACGGTCGCGAATCTGGGAGTTTCCGATGCGAAGAGGACGGTCGCATGAAGTGAGCGTTCCAATCTGGCTTGTCGCGCGGCGTTGTTGCCGTGGAAGGCGGTTTTGGTTTCGGGCGTTTCGGGACCTTCTTTTTCTGTCGGCGGCTGTGCCGTTGCTTTTGGATTCTAGCGTGCAACGAAGTCGCCGAGGCAACGAAAGCCATGTTGTCCTCATGTGACTCTTCCTTTTTGCTCGACGGCCGCTCGATGTTCGCCCCTACGTACACCCACCACACGCCAAAATCCAGACAGCACAGCACAGCACAGCACGGCACAGCACAGGTCAACATAATCATGTCCAGGCACACGGTCGCCCGTTCGGTCAGGGACACAGATCGGCACTGCATCGCGCTTACCATCGGCTCGGAATTCCATGTTGAGGTTCACGCCTCGAGGTTCCATGAGGCGCTCTAGCAAGGACAGCGCGGACTCGCGATAAATCTTGTTGATGAGCAGGTGCCGGCGCCGCTGAAAGTCGCGGCGGAGGTTGTTGCGCTTGGCCGCGTCTGCTTCCCGTTTCCGCCTCGCGGCTTCGAGGACGTCACGCTCATACTGCATCAGCTGTCGCAGGCGGCGGAAGTGCGTGAAGCACCGTTGGATTCTGCGGGCGGAGACGCTTCGCCGCCACCGCGCAATCATGCCAATGATGCGGAATGTGGTTCGGTTTTGAATGGCTTTGCGGATCTTCCGCTGCACGACGACGACAGCGCGCAGCTTCGCAACCCTCGTCCGGTACTTGCGGTAGTTCCGCTGCAGCAGCTGCGCGGCCGCCGAGATCGCGGCTTCTTGGAAGCGCTGCTTCGCGAACTCCTTGTCCAAGTTTTCTCGGTACTTGCGCCGGCGGGCGGACCAGCGCCGCACGGTGGGCTGGATCCTGCGTGACGCCTCTTGGCGTTTCTTAACGTACTCCCGGACGAAGTGGCCGCGCCAGACTGCCTGAATAAGGGTGCACCCTTTCGTGAGCACCTCCATCATCATCATTCGCTTTTCCTGGCGCTTCTTCTCTCTCTTCCTCTTCAGAATGAGCAGATTGCGCTGCTCCTCCAGCTTGGCGTTGTATTCCTCCACAGTACGCTCCATGTTCTCCCGTTTTATCTTGAGCTTCACCGCATGTCGCTTGGCCAAGTCTTTCTTGAGCGTGGTGGCCGTTAGCGAGTTGTTGCTGAAGAACTTGCCCTGAAGCTGGGCCGAGAACTGCGTGGACCGTGCGGCAGTCGCTGGACTGTGGCGTTGTGTGCCGCGTCCACTAGCACGTCCACCTGCTCTGGCACCGCCGCGGCCGGCATCAGCGAGAGCGCTGGCCCTCAGCGTCGGGTTGAGCACCGTGTGCGACGTGGCCAACGTGCCGATCATCTTTCAGGGTGGGTCCGTGGCGTGGTGCGCCCCCCTAGTGAGCGACGGTCACGGAACGGCGTCCATTCCACGAACGCCAGGCACGCCTGCCCCAGTCGGTGGCGAGGGTCCAACTCAGGTTGCGAGTGGGAACATTGTTGGCTCACGGACAGTCGTGGCAACACAGGGCGGATGTACCGACGCAGATACTTCTGTCGACCGCACGCCGGCAAGGAAGGCGGCACGCAGCGCGAGGAACGCCCGACAACGCGCGGCGGGAAACGCAACAAAAAAGAAAAAAGAAAACAAACAGCAACAACAAAGAACAAAACAACAACAGCACAGCAATAATAACAAAAGCCGAAAGGTAGCAACGAGCGAGAAGGAAGGCGCCGAATGTACACAGACACCCCAACTCCCAATGTCGTTGCAGCATGTCATGTCTATCCGTGATACGTGAGTCAACAACACTGAGCAGTGTTTTACTGTTCGCTGCATGAGATAGTAACCACGACGTCTCCACGTTTGCGCGTCCGTGTCTGTCTGTCTGTCCACGTTTATCCACCACCACCAGCAGCAAGCAACTACGCTGGTTCGTGGCAAGAGAAATCGCCACAAGCAGAACGACACCGACACGACACCGAAGAACGGCGACACGGCACACACAGACTGACGGCGGCACAGAAACACGACGGAAACACGACCACAGACATAGAACGGCGACGGCGACGGCGACGGCATTAGAACGTGAACAGAACAACAACGACACGTTCGCGGCGGTTGCTTCCAAAACCCCGAACAGATCACAGTGACGACAACAGAACGACAACAGAACGACGACAGAACGACGACAGAACGACGACAGAACGACGACAGAACGACGACAGAACAAACAAACTGTGAATGAGCAAACAAACAAACTGACGACGAAGGCAGACACAAACGAAGGCACAAACGAACGAACGAACGACGAACGAAGGAATGAGAGAGTGACGCTTGCTTGACCGACTCACACTGAGTCTGAATGAGTGGGTATGTGAGTGAGTGAGTGAGTGAGTGGGTGGGTGAGTGAGTGAGTGAGTGAGTGAGAAACGACAACAGCGAGCAAGAAGCAAGCAGGCAA
>Ga0213839_1002159_pt1 | contig 11354 bp, 12 predicted proteins | sample SWPATP21_FD_160075 | JGI IMG/M metagenome (GOLD analysis project Ga0213839, IMG submission 160075) | Coastal seawater microbial communities from Marineland, Florida, United States - SWPA TP2 #1 | ecosystem: Environmental > Aquatic > Marine > Coastal | place: USA: Florida | collected 2016-08-14 | reverse complement strand
GGCTCATGTACTGGGGCGTTCCGGAGGGCGGTCCCTCGTGGCCCACGGGCACGCAGAGCCCCCAGTCCACGACGAAGACGTCGCCGAGGGGGCCGACCATCACGTTGTCGAGCTTCAGGTCGCGGTTGACGAGGTCGCGCTCGTGGGCGTGGGCGACGGCCCGTGCCACCGCGAGGAGGATGTCGAGCTGGGCGAGTCGGGCCTCCAGGTCCCCTGCCTCCTGGATCAGCTCCTTCCACGGCCGGCCGACGATCTCCTGCATCGTGTAGTAGGGGATGTCGGTGTCGACACCGAGGTCGAAGACCGGAGGGATGCCGGGGTGCGCCAGCGAGGCCGTCGTGCGGGCTTCGCGGATGAAGCGGGCGCGGCTGGCCGGTCGGTCGTCGAGGAGGCGCTTTCGGGCGACGGTGCGCTCGAGGTGGGCGTCGAAGACCCGCTCCACCACCCCGATGGCCCCTCGGCCCAGCTCCCGCTGGACGGCGTAGCGCTCGGCGACGACCTCGGCGACGGGCTCCTCGTCGCCGACCCAGGTCGGCTCGCCCCCGCTCGGGTCGAAGGTGGGGTCGGATGGGCCCGTGTCGGGGCTGTGGCTGTCGCCGCCGCTCATTCGCTCCCGCTGTCCTCCGGGCCCAGGTCGAGGCCCATCACCTCCTGGAAGTAGAGCACGACGGCTTCGGCCATGGCGTCTCGGTTGGTCTTCTTCCGGAAGCCGTGGCCCTCGTCCATCGCCAGGAGGTACCAGGCCTCGTTGCCGCTCTCGCGCACCGCGTCGACGATCTGACGGGCCTCGCTGGCGGGGACGCGGGGGTCGTTGGCCCCCTGGATGACGAAGAGGTGGTCGGCGATCTCCGAGGCGTGCTTCAGGGGGCTGATCTCGTCGAAGAAGGCGGCGATCTTCGGGTCTCGCTCGTCGCCATACTCCTCGCGGCGCAGGTCCCGTCGGTAGTCCTTTGTGTTGGTGAGGAAGGTCGCGAAGTCGCTGATGCCGACGATGTCGACGCCCCCTGCGAGGCGGTCGCTGAAGTCGATCATCGAGGCCAGGACCATGTAGCCGCCGTAGGAGCCGCCGTAGACGACCACCCGGTCGGCGTCCATGTCGGGCTGCTGGGCGACCCAGTCGAGGAGTCCGCCGATGTCCTTCACGCTCCCCTTGCGTCCCAGCCCGTTGTCGAGCTGGTGGTAGTCGCGCCCGAAGCCGGTGGACCCGCGGACGTTGGGCACGACGACGGTGATGCCGAGCTCGCTGGCCCACAGCTGGTAGGTGCTGGAGAAGTAGGGACGGGACTGACCCTCGGGACCGCCGTGGATGGCGATGACCACGGGGTGCTTGCCCTCTCCGTCTGCCTTGTACACGAAGGCCGGGATCTCCATGCCGTCGAAGCTCGGGTAGCGGAAGAAGGTGGGCTGCACGAACTGAGCGGGGTCGATGCCGCCGGTCTCGCTCTCGGTCCAGCGGACCAGCTCGGGGGTGCCGCTGTCGCCCAGGTCGAAGCTGTAGGCGTCGCCGGGGGCGTCGGCCCGGTTCAGGGTGAAGCCGAGGCTGTCGCCGTCGCCGTCGAACCCCATGCCGTACATGACGCCGGGGGGGAGCTTCGGCACGGGCTTGGCGCTCCATTCCTTCGTGTCGCGGAGGTAGAGCGTGCTGCGGCCCTCGTCGTTGATGGTGAAGGCCAGGGTGGAGCCGTCGGGGGACAGCTCGATGTCGTCGACGTCGTAGGGGATGTCCTCGGTGAGGAGCGTGGCCCTGCCGCGGTCCATGGGGAGGAGCCAGAGCTGGAGCCGGTCGGCCTTCATGTCGGTGGTGGCGTAGAGGAAGCGGCCATCCGGGGTGATCGCGACGTCGCCGTAGCTGATGGGCTTCTTCGACTTGTTGATGGGCCGGGTCTGCTGGGACGCGAAGTCCAGGAGATGCAGCTCGGACTCCTTGGCGGAGACGTAGAGGCTGATCACCGCCCCCTTCCCCTCGGGCATCCAGTCGGCGATGTACCAGGCACCCTCGCCCGCGAACACGACCTCGGGGTGGTCGAGGTCGTCGGTGGGGACGACGACGAGGTGCTTGGACGTGCCCTCGAGGTTCTGGGTCCAGCCGATCTTCGTGCCGTCGGGGGACCAGCTGTGGCCGGTGGCGCGGCCGGGGCCCGTGGAGAGCTGACGTGCGGCTCCGTCCTTCGTGTTCAGCAGCCAGACCTGGTACTGCTCGGAGCCCCCGACGTCGCGGGAGAGCAGGACGAGGTCGGGGTCGGTGGGGGAGGGGACGACGCTGCGGACCGGCTCGTCGAAGAAGGTGAGCTGGTGGCGGGCGGCGCCCGGCTCGGCCACCCGGTGGAGCTGGCTGGTCTCGCCGAAGCGGGTGGTGACGTAGATGCCGTTCGCCGGGTCGTCGGCTCGGAACCCGACGAGGCTGGCGGAGCGGATCTCGCCGTAGCGGCCGAGGCGCTCGGTGAGCCAGGCGGGGCTCTCGGGGACCCCCTCGAAGACGAGGTTGCCGACCTCGCGGGGGGCGGGGTCGGCGGCGAGGGCGAGGGTGAGGAGCAGGGCGGTCATGGGGCCTCCGAGGGAGGGAGGACCTACACCGTGGGGCCCCTGAGGGGCAAGGAACGGGCGTCAGTCGTCGTCGCAGACCGACAGGGAGAACTCGATCCAGCCATTGGAGGAGCCGCTCTCGAAGGTCTGCTCGCCCCCGGAGGCCCACACCTCGCCCCCGTCGGTCGAGAGGACCTCCAGCTCGAAGGTCGCTGTGGCGTCGGCGTTCCAGGTGCAGCTGCTGTAGACGGCGTCTCCGTGCTCCAGCCCGAAGCACTCGCTGAGCTCGAGGGACCACTCGGACGGGCTCGTCTCGACCAGCTCCAGCCGGGAGTGGAGTCCAGCGGGGACGCTGTCGACATGATCGCAGGCGGCGCCGGCGCTCGTCAGCAGGATGAAGCGCTCGTCGCCGTCCCAGGTGGCCATGCCGGCCTTGAAGAACTTGGTGACCGGGTAGGCCGGGTCCCAGGCGAACGTGAAGGCGGCGTCGGCCAACGTCGTGGGGGGACCGGCGGCCTTGCCGTCTCCGCCGTCCGGGTCGAAGTCGTCGGGGGCCTTCTCGCGCGTGCATCCGGTCCAGAGCGCGAGCGCGACGGGCACGAGCACGAGGAGGTGGCGGGACGGAAGCATGAATCTCTCTCGGGTAGTACTGCTGGAGCCGGAACGGACACCGTTCCTATCGTCCCAGGAGGGCGGCGTCTCCTCCTCCGCCAGGCACTTGCGCTCTCCCCACCGTCGGACGGGACCCTGACCTGATCACGAGGGGCCGGCCTTCCCTGGTGTCGCGACCCGAGAGCGCGTATGTTCCTCCCCTTTTCAGGAGGTTCCCCATGTCGCAGGCCCCCGTCGGCGCACCCAGCTGGTTCGATCTGATGACCCCCGACCCCGATGGGGTCCAGCCCTTCTACGCGGCCGTGTTCGGCTGGACCTTCACCGAGGACAGCGGCCCCGAGATGGGCCACTACCGGATGGCCCTGGTCGACGGAAAGACGGCGGCGGGCATCGGCAAGCTCCAGGGAGACATGCCCACGGCGTGGTCCGTGTACCTTCGCACCGAGGACGCCGACGCCACCGCCGAGAAGGTGACGGCGGCGGGGGGTCAGGTGGTGGCCCCCCCGATGGACGTCGGGGACGCCGGGCGCATGGCCGTCTTCGCGGACGTGGGCGGTGCGGTGTTCGGGGTCTGGCAGAACGGCCAGCACACCGGAGCCGAGGTGCACTCCGTGCATGGCGCGATGGCCTGGTCCGAGGTCAACGTCCCGGATGGGAAGGCCGCGTGCGCCTTCTACGGTGCGGTGTTCGGCACCGAGTCCCAGAAGATGGAGGGGATGAACTACTGGACCCAGCACCTCCACGGCAACGAGGACCCCGACTTCGGCGTGCTGGAGATGACCGAGGAGTGGCAGGGGATGCCGGCCCACTGGATGCCGTACTTCGGCGTGTCGGACACGGACGCGGCCTGCGGCCGGATCGAGGCCAACGGCGGAAAGGTGAGGGTGAAGCCGTTCGACACGCCGTACGGGCGAATGTCAGTGGTGGCGGACCCCCACGGGGCGACGTTCACGGTCCTGGGGCCGACGAAGGGCTGAGGGCCCGGTGAGGGCGTCGGCAGCCGTAGGAGAGCACCTGCTTCCCCGGGATTCCCCGCTCGGTAACGGTCCCGCAACGGGGTCTCGACGACGGCCACACCCGGGATAGCAGGCGCCGTCTCGCGTCCACGCCCGCTCGGCGGGCCCGGAGGTTCCCGTGCGCCACGTCATCTTCCTCGAGCCCGCCTTCCCCGGAAACCAGCGGGAGTTCGTCCGCGCGCTCCACGCCGTCGGAGCCCTGGTCACCGGCATCGGCACTGCCCCCATCGAGGCCTACGACAGCGAGCTCCGCTCCTGGATGATCGGCTACGAGCAGGTGCCCAGCACGGCCAGCGTGGAGGCGCTGACCCAGGCGGTGCAGCGCATCCAGGCCCGCGGGCCGTGGGTCCACGAGCTGGTGTCGACCATCGAGGCGCTGATGCTGCCGGCCGCCGAGACCCGGCGTCGCACGGGCATCCCCGGCATGAGCGTGGAGCAGACCATCCTGGTGCGCGACAAGTACCAGATGAAGCAGTTCCTGGAGAGGCACGGCATCCGCTGCGCCAAGAGCGCGGAGGTCTCCAGCGAGGCCGAGGCCGTGGCCTTCGTGAAGGCGGTGGGCTTCCCGGTGATCATCAAGCCCCTCGCCGCGGCCGGCGCCCAGGGAACGTGGCGGGCCGACGACGGCGGCCAGCTGGCCAATGCCCTGAAGGAGTCGGGGATGACGGCCCAGCGCCCGGTCATGCTCGAGGAGTTCGTGAGCGGCCACGAGGGCTTCTGGGACACGCTGACCTGCGGCGGCCGCGTCGTCTACGAGCAGATCTGCCACTACTACCCGAACGTCCTCGAGGCGATGCGCACCCGCGACTGCTCGCCGATCGTGATGATCACCAACCGGATGGACGCCGATGGCTACGACGAGGTGAAGGTGTTCGGGCGCCAGGTCCTCACGGCCCTGCAGATCGAGACCAGCCCGACCCACATGGAGTGGTTCTACGGTCCGAAGGGCCTGTTCTTCTCGGAGATCGGCGCCCGTCCGCCCGGGGTGCGGGTCTGGGACCTGTACTGCGCCGCCAACGACTTCGACCTGTACGTGGCCTGGGCCAACGCGGTGGTGCACGGCCAGTCCAACCCCCGTCCGTCGCGCCGCTTCTCGGCCGGGATGGTGGCCCTGCGCCCCAACCGCGACGGCCGCATCGTGGGCTACACCGGTGTGGAGGCCATCCAGAAGCGCTACGGCGACTTCATCCTCCGCATGCACCTGCCCCCGGTCGGCTCCCGGACCCAGCCCATCGAGACCGGGTACATGGGCAACGCCTGGGTGTGGGGCCGTCACCCCGACTACGACCTGTGCAAGCACATGCTGGAGGACGTGGGCCGCACCATCAAGGTGTGGGCGGAGTAGGCCGTCTCCGGTAGGCTCGTGCCTCAACCCCCTGGGAGGCCCCCGTGGAGTGCGTCGCGATCCTGCCATTCCTGGTGATCCTGGTGCCCATCGTGCTCTACGCGATGGCCCAGAACCAGAAGCACAAGGAGGCGCTGCAGGAGCTTGCCTCCACCACCGACGGGCTCCGCTGCACCGGTGACGAGGTCGTGGGCGAGACCCTCGGCGTTCGGGTCCACGTCGACACCTACACCACGGGCTCCGGCAAGAACAAGAGCACCTGGACGCGGTTCCGGTTGTCGGACCCCACCTCCCTCCACGCCACCAGCATCGCCAGCGAGGGGCTGTTCAGCGGGATGGGCAAGCTGTTCGCCGGCGAAGACGTCCAGCTCGGGGACCGCGAGGCCGACGACAAGCTGCTGCTGCGAGGCCCCGAGTCCGAGATCGTGGCTCGCATGGACGCCGACGCGCGCCAGATCGTACGGCGGGCGGTGGTCCGGGGCTGGGAGCACGAGTCCGGGACCTGGCGCTTTCGACGCCGCGGGAAGATGACCAGCGCCGCGGAGATGAAGGCCATCCTGGCCCATGGCTTCGAGGCGGTCCGCTGTCTGCGGCTGAAGGGAGGCAACCGCCTGGACCAGCTGGTGCACCGGGCCATGACGGACCCTGTGCCTGGCGCCGCCGCCCGGGCCCTGGAGGTGCGGCTGAAGTCCGGCACACCCTTGTCGAGCGAAGACGAGGAGCGCCTGGTGAGCAAGGGCGGCATCACGGCCGTGGTCGTCGCCGAGCGCATGGGGGTGCGGGGGATCCCGATCCTTCGGGACGCCCTGCAGACGTCGAGCGGGGAGACCCGCCTGCGAGCGGCCCTGTCGATGGCGAAGCTCGGGGAGGGGGACCTGACGAGCCGGTCGGTGCTCGTCGCTGCGCTGAAGGTCGAGGCCTACCAGCCGCTGGTGATCGAGGCCCTGGAGAAGGTGGGCACGGTGGACGAGGTGCCCATGCTGCGGCCCATCGCCGACACCTGGATGGACGGGAACCGCCACGCCGCCAAGAAGGCCATCCGCGCCATCCAGAGCCGCATCTCGGGGGCTGGCGTGGGGCAGCTGTCGATCGCGGAGGCCGGAGGCGGCGGGCTGGCGGTGGCCGAGGGGCAGCCGGACGAGGCGGAGGCGAAGGCGCGGGCGGCCCAGGCGGCGAAGCGCCGGACCGAGTAGCTCAGTCGTCCTCGGAGGCGCCGGGGACGCCCCGGCCGAAGACCTCCGACCACGGGTGGATCTGGGTCGCGCTGTCGCAGCTGGGCGGACGGCCGAGGACGTGGTCGGCGATGCACTCGGCCCAGCGCCCGTTCCCGCAGCCGCCCTCCTCCCGGTGGCTGTACGGGATGCGGCCGACCTGAACGGGGTCGCCCTCACAGGTGGGGGTCTGGGCCAGAGCCGGGAGGAGCCACCACATCATGGCGTGGACACCGGCGGAGGGGCTTCGGTTCCCAGCGCGCGCTGGAGGGCCTCGCCGCCCGCCTCGACGACGGGGACGAGGGTGCCCTGGAGGAGGGGCTCGGCCTCGGTCAGGGCGGCGTCATGGAGTGCGGCCTGGAGGACCGCGGCCATGGCCGGGTCCAGGCCGGGGGCGGGGACATGGCCGACGAAGGCACCCCAGATGTCCGCCACGTGGCCCCCGACCAGCTGCTGGCCGACCCGTGCGAACCAGGCCTGCTTGTAGTGCTGGAGGGCGTCGCTGCGGGCCTCGGGAGGGAGCTGGTTGCGGAAGGAGGCGAAGGCTGCAGGGGCTGCCATGTCGGCCACGACCTGCTCCCGCCAGTCGCCTCCCTCCAGGCTCGTGGCCCAGCCGGGCAGGTCGTCGGCGAAGAACCCCCGCCACCAGCGCTGCTGGCGGTCCCCGGCATCGGCCCGGGCCGCCGGGTCGAGCTCGCTCCATCGGGCCGAGAGCTGCAGCAGGGGGTCGACGGACGCGACCAGGCGCAGCTGGGCGCCGACCATCCGCTGCAGGGCGGGGGCGTTGGGGGTCTCGCAGACCTCCCTGGCGCGCAGGAGTCGGGGCTTCGCCTTCATGGGGGCGACCTCCAGGCGGACGTGGTCGAGGACCAGGGCATCGTCGCCGACGGCCATGCGGGTCAGGTGGCCCGTCTCCCGAGCGACGCGCCACTCCGAGGTGTCCGATCGGCCGACCCAGTGGGTCTCGGTGGTCTCGGCGTCGGTCAGGTCGGCGATCCAGGAGAAGACGGGGGGATCGGGGTCCCGCTGGAAGGAGGTGGACAGGTCGATGCTGCCGTCGGGCTGCACTCGGTAGATCAGCTGGGAGCCCGGCGGCTCGGTGGAGGGGTCGAGGGCGGCCCGGCGGGCCTCGGCGAACAGGGTGCGGGCATCGAGGCTGGCGCAGCTTCCGTCGTCGAGGCGGAGACGCATGTGGGTGGCGTCGACCGAGACGCTGTAGGTGCCGTCGGGGGAGTGGGCGACGGCCGAGGCCTCCCGGGGCCCGGTGTAGGTGACCTCGAGGGCGACCTCTCCGGTGGACTCCTTGTCGAAGACCAGGGTGTGGGGACGCTGGGTCGCGAGGGCGGCGCGGGCGTGGTCGACGGGGGAGGCGAGGGCGAGTCCGAGGAGGAGCATGGGGAAGGGTACCCCGCTCAGACGCCGAGCTTCTCTCGGACCCGTGGGTGGTCGATGTGCTTGGAGACGTCCATCGGGTCGCAGGAGCCGGTGGGGTCGAAGTCGATGGGGCCGATGTCGCGGGCGATGCGGAGGGCGTCGGGCCACAGGGCGGCGCTCCGCTTCCCCATCCCCATCAGGGCGGTGGCCATCGCCATGCGGCCGTCGACGTCCTGGTCCCTCCAGGTGGCGTCGATGTGGGCGATGCGGGCGGCGAACCAGTCGTCGGAGGGGGCGGACTTCTTCTTGGACTTGGACAGCTCGTAGACGAGGGTGTGACCGCAGCAGCGCCGGATGCCGTCGGGGCTGACGGTCCAGGCCTCGGCGAGCTCGGGGGCCAGCGGGGACTTGGCGAGGGTGGCGTCGCAGCTGGCGAACACGTGGGCGAGCTGGCCTCCCTGGAGCTGCTCGACCTGCGTCTCGGCCTGCTCCACGGTGATGGCCTTCGGGTCGTCGATCATGAGGGCGAGCATGCGGAGCTCGTAGACGTCGCTCCCCCACAGCTCCTGGGCGAGGGCGCGGTCGCGGCCCACCTTCTTCGCGAGCTTGCGGAGGGTGCTGAGGTTGACGCCCACCGAGCGGAGCGCGCTGTCGGGGTAGCGGTTCTCGTAGTGGGTGCGTGCGCGCTCGTCGGCGTGGGACGACACCAGCTCCAGGACCTCGCTCGCGTTCATGGGCACCTCCGCAGACGTCGTAGCACGCGGGTCGGGTAGGATGCAGCGGCACCCGAGAGGTCGACATGAGCGACGCCCTACGCCCCCCCGCCGGCTGGACCCTGTACCACTCCATCGCGCTGCTGCTCGTGAGCGCCAGCGCCATCGACGGGACGGTCGACGCCGAGGAGGTGGGGACCATTCGCACCCGGCTCGCCCAGTACCCGGAGCTGGAGGACGACGCGAAGGCGGTGCTGCAGCAGGCCGTGCACTACTACGAGTCGCTGCGGAAGGAGGGCCTGGTGATGAAGGCCCTCGACAAGCACTGTCGGAGGATGGCCAAGGCGCTTCCGCCGGAGGCGCGCAAGGTGGTCCTGGACGATGTCATCGCCGTGGTGGGGGCCGACGAGGATCTCCACGAGCACGAGCGGTCCTACCTGGAGGCCGTCTACTCCCACTTCGGGGTGGAGCTGCCGAGCTAGTGCGGAGGTCCGGATGCGCCTCCCCAGTTGCACGCGTGGCGCCGAGCCTGTTGGGGGGCTTCAGGCGTCAGACTATGGGCTTCAGCTCGCAGCAATGGGGCCGCGCTGCCCGAAAGGCGCGGTCTTCGAAGCCGGTTCATGCGCCCTTGCATGCCGTAGCCCGACGTCTGCAGCCTGAAGCCTCGCGCCACGGCCAGCGGACATCTGGCGAAGGACGTCCGACACGTCGAGCTAGCGGGGACGGTGCTCCGTGCCCTCGCCGGCGGTGATGAACACGGCGGTGGCGTGGTCGTCGACGTCGGCGGTGTGCCACACGCCCGGGGCGTTGATGGCGTACTCCCCGGGCCCCAGGGTGGTGCGGACGTGCTCGCCGTCGAGCTCCTGGATCAGGGTGATGGAGCCTGCGGTGCAGATCACGACCTCCGCGCCCTTGGGGTGCATCTCCCAGCCTTGCCACGGGCTGTCGAAGGTGTGGAGGGCCACGAGCCGCCCCTCGGCGCCGTCGTCCCCGTGTCGTTCCCCGTAGGCGGCGTACCAGGGCAGGCCGTCGAAGGGGGGCTGGGGGACAGCGGTGGCACCGAGGCCGAGGTGGATGAAGCGCTCGGACAGACGTGGCATGGGACCTCCTGGGGGGTCACGCTATCCGAAGCGGACGGCCCGCATGGAGAGGCTTCCCCAGTCGAAGCCCTGGATGGGGAAGCTCACGGCGTCGTCGCTACGGCTGGCCCCTGCCGCGTAGAGGATGGGGATCCAGTGCTCGAGGGAGGGGTGGGCGTGGCGGGCGTCGGGGCTGCTTCCGAGGGCGACCAGGGCGTCGAGGTCGTGCTCCTGGACGGCCTGGGCGGTGGCCTCGTCGAAGCGCGCGGCCCAGGCGGGGGTGCCGAGGTCGCCGGTGCGCATGTGGCCGATGGCGTCGCGGAGGTTGTGGACGATGTTGCCGCTGCCGAGCACGAGGACGCCCTCGTCGCGGAGGGGTGCCAGGGAGCGGCCGAGGGCCAGGTGTTCGTCGAAGCGCTTGCCGCGGTCGATCGACAGCTGGACCACGGGGACGTCGGCGTTGGGGAACATGCGGCGCAGGACGCACCAGGTGCCGTGGTCGAGGCCCCAGTCGGTGCGAACCTTTCCACCGGTGGCGTCGGCGACCTTCTCGGCCAGCTCGACGTGGCCTGGCGCCGGGTACTGCACCTCGTGCAGGGCCTGGGGGAAGCCGCCGAAGTCGTGGATGGTGCGGGGCTGGGGGTTGCCGGTGGTCGCGGTTCCGTCGGTCTCCCAGTGGGCGCTGATCACCAGCACCGCCTCGGGGCGGGGCATGCCGTCGGCAAGGTCGGCGAAGCCTCGGGACCAGACGTTGTCTTCGATGCCGTGCATCGGGGAGCCGTGGCCGACGAACAGGACAGGGGTGCGGGACATGGGGGTCCTCCAGCATGCGGGGGCGGCGGCGAGGCCGGCCAGGACGGAGCGTCGTGTGGGTTCCATGGTGGGAATCTAGGGGCTCGCTCGGGAGGGGGGCAGGGGCGCCTGTGGGCCGTGGTCGTTGCGATGATGCAACGACGCCGGGATAGATGGTGGCATGGCCCGTAGACGTGTCCTATCGCTGGTGGTCGTCGGTGGGTTGTCGGCTCTGGTCGCCTTTGCGCTGGTCGTGTCGATGCCTCGCGCGACCGTGCCCGAGGGGCGGCCCGAGCTGGTCGTTGCGCCCGTCCGTGTGCCCGTGCCTGCGCCGAGCCCCGTCCCCGCGGTGGTCGAAGCGAGCGAGGAGGTTGTCCCGGAGGAGGCCGAGGCCGTGGTGCCCGAGGAGGCCTTCGCGTCGGTCCTCCGTGGTCACACCCGTGAGCTGAGGGGCTGCTACGAGGAGGCGCTCGACGTGAACGCCGAGGCCTGGGGGCCGGTCGAGCTGGAGCTGTGGGTCGAGGGGGGGCGGGTGGTCGAGGTGCTTCTCGACGGGCAGTCCGAGGCGGGGGAGGTGTTCACGGACTGTGTCGCGGAGGAGGCGATGGGGTGGGATCTGTCGGAGGTCCCGGATGCGCAGCTGTCGTGGCCGATGCGGTTTCAGCCGCCTGGAGGGTGGTGACGGGGGG
>Ga0213839_1002158_pt1 | contig 11355 bp, 7 predicted proteins | sample SWPATP21_FD_160075 | JGI IMG/M metagenome (GOLD analysis project Ga0213839, IMG submission 160075) | Coastal seawater microbial communities from Marineland, Florida, United States - SWPA TP2 #1 | ecosystem: Environmental > Aquatic > Marine > Coastal | place: USA: Florida | collected 2016-08-14 | reverse complement strand
TCCGACGTGAGCTCGTCGTCGTGCAGCGCGTGAGCCCTGGCGAGCAGGGTGGACCGCGCCCCCGGCGGGTGACCCAGGGCAGAGGGGTCGGCCCAGAGGGCCTGTCGCGCGTCGTCGGGAAGGGAAGGCTCCAGGGCGAGCCACGCGGGCTGCCGGACCGGCGGCTCCCCCGCGGCCTCGAGCGCGAGCGCCGCGACGAGCCGCGACCTTGCCGGCCACGGTCGGGCCTGCCCTGCCTGAAGCCAGGCCACTCGGCCCGGCCCTCGTACCATCCGCGCGAGATCGTCGCGGGCCCACGCGAGACCGCAGTCGTGGGGAGCATCCTGCTCGAGCACCCGCAGCCATCCCCACCAATCGAGGGCTCCGCAGTCCCGAAGGGTGGCTTGCTCCGCCTCGGTGAGGGCCCCCTCGGCCACGACCGACCACCACATGTCGCGCACCCGGTCACCCTGGAATGCCCACGCACCCGCCACCACCACGGCGGCAGAGATCACCGCGGCGCCCGCCGCCAGCCAGCCCGTTCGTCGTGCGCCGTCGTCCGCGATGGCCCCGCCCCCATGAACGGTGATGTACCACGACCTCGTCCGACCCGGTCCGGCCCAGCCAAAGGGGAGCGACGCCCAGTCGCGTGGGGGAAGAGGACCGAGCGCCGATGAGAGGAAGGAAGGGGAGAGACGATGAAGGCGCTGGCCCACGCGGGACGCGCGGACGCGAGGGCGGCAAGGCGCGCATCGGATGGGAAGACGCGCGTCGGCCGGCACTTGTGTACCGCTCCGATCCTATGGGGTCAAGGCCGCATATCTTCCGATCGACGCGACCGGTCGGCGACCACGCGGCTGGGGAAAACCGTCCCCGGGGATCCGAAGGGTGGATCCAACCTGGGTTTCGGATCCGTGACGCTGTGGATCGCCGTCTCGAACGGGATCCCGTCGATGTCGCCGCGACGACGTCCTGGGCCCGTGCCGCCCTCCGCCTGTGGAGGACCTGTGGACAACCTTGGCGCCTTCATTCCGATGGTACTACCGACTTCTTCGCCAACTGACGACGGAGTCCATCGTCTGGATCCTTGGCGGGGCATCCGTCGGGCGACGGCGCAATCGGAGTCGGGCGTCGTCGGCGTCGTGCGCGTTCGGCCAGCCACTACGAGCACCTGCACGCCACCGAGGGACGGTGGCGTGGACAGGAGAAGCTGCGCTGTCGACGAGGACGCGCCTACTTCGTGCCGGTGTCACCCGTGGAGGACGTTGTCGCCGTGTCGCCCGTGGTCGAGGTGCCGGTGTCGCCGGTGGTGCCGGTGGTGCCGGTGGGCTTGACGTCGCACTCGTTCTCGGTCGGGTCGAGGTAGGCGGGGAGCATGTCGGGGTCGCCGTTGCCGTCTTTGCGGCTCTCGTTCAACGTGGGGCAGCCGTCGCCGTCGTCGTCGGCATCGTGGGGGTCGAGAATGTCGTCGCCATCGGTGTCGTCGGCGAACGAGATGAAGCCGTCGTTCGTCACGTCTTCCATGATGCTCGGAATGCCGTCGCCGTCGTCGTCTTCGTCGAGGTGGTTCATGATCCCGTCGCCGTCGACGTCGGGGTCGTTGGTCTCATCGGGCGTGTTGGGCTCGTTGAGCTCGTCGTACGACAGGAACAGGTCGTTGTCGTCGTCGTCGTCGAGGTAGTCGGGGATGCCGTCGCCATCGCTGTCGACGGTGCCTTCGTCGGCGGACAGCACCGAGTCGGCGTCGTCGTCGTCGTCGCGGTAGTTGGCCAGACCGTCACCGTCGGTGTCGTCGGAGCGCGGGTTGCCGTCGCCGTCGAGGTCTTCGTCGACCGACAGCACGCCGTCGTCGTCGTCGTCGTCGTCGATCGCGTCGATGATGCCGTCGCCGTCGGTGTCGCGGGGGCTGATGATGTCGTCGACCTCCTGCCGATCGTCGACACCGTCGCCGTCGGAGTCGGCGCTGTTGATGTCGGTGCCGAGGAACTCTTCCTGGCAGTCGGTGAGGCTGTCGGCGTCGGAGTCGGTGGTGGCCTTGGCGCCGGTGGTCTCGTAGACCTCGGGGCTGATCGGCGGGCAGGGGTAGCCCGTCTGGACGGTGGGGAGCGTCTGCGTCAACGTCGCCGTCGCCTCGTTCTTGTTCTCGGACTGCGGCCGCTCGTCGCCTCCAGAGCAAGCGACGAGTGCGAGAGCAGCGAGGATGGGGAGCGAGCGAACCATGAGCTTTCCTCCGGGCGGCCGAGCCGAGCTGTCGCAGGACGATGACGACCCGACCACAGCGAGCGGCACTATATACGGTCCGCAGTGATCGTGGCAGGGGGGCAGGCGATGTAAAGTGCGTCCGCCACTTCACGGCGAGCCGTCGCCCTCGGCCATCAGTGGAAGTCGTGGCTTCGCACGGGGAGCGACCCGATGGACGGGGCGGCCTCTCCGCCCTCGTCGGACGAAGGCCGGGGCGGCTCCGGAACCTCCCACAGGCGCTCGACCAGCACGCTGATCGCGTCGTCTTGTCTCTGGAGTCGCCCGTCGCAGCCGAGCAACGAGCGCGATCTCGCCATCTTCTGGAAGCGTGCCCAGATCTTGGGCCAGACCACCAGGTTCACCATGCCGGTCTCGTCTTCGAAGGTCATGAACACCACCCCCGAGGCGGTGCCCGGACGCTGTCGGCTGGAGACCAGCCCAGCCACCCTCACGCGGTCGCCCGGTCGCCGCCGCAGGAGATCGCCGACCCGCAGACAGCCGAGCTGCTCGAGCGCAGAGCGAATCAACTCGATGGGATGCAGGTCGACCGACAACCCCACCGTTCGGTAGTCGGAGCGGAGGCGGTCGACGGCATCGAGCGCGGGGAGGGGCGGGGTGGGCTCGGTGGGCTCGAGGTGGGCGAACAGCGGGAGGTCGGTCCACAGACCCTGGAGAGTCCATGCGGCCGGACGGCGCCCCTTCGACACCTCTTCGAACGCCCCCGCCTCGGCGAGGGTCTGCAGGCGGCGGCGATCGAGCCCCGTGCGGCGGGCCATGTCGGCGAGCGTGTGGAAGGGGCTGTCTTGCCTGGCCGCGACGATGCGCTCGGCGTGTTCCTCCCCGAGCCCCTGCACCAGCCTCAGGCCGAGACGGATGGCCAGCGCACCGCCGTCGGCCGCCTCGAGGGTGCAGTCGTAGCTCGACGCACGCACACACACGGGCCGCACCTCGACGCCATGCCGCTGCGCATCGGCCACCAGGGCCCGTGCGCTGTAGAAGCCCATCGGCTGACTGTTGATCAGGGCCGCCGCGAACGCCGCGGGATGGTGGCACTTCAGCCAGCCCGACACATAGACGAGGAGCGCGAAGCTCGCGGCGTGCGACTCGGGGAAGCCGTACTCGCCGAACCCGAGGATCTGATCGAAGACGGCCCGCGCATAGGCTGGCTCGATCCCCCGCTCGACCATGCCCCGCACGAGCTCCTCGCCCATTCCACGGAGGTTGCCCCGCTTGCGCCAGGCCCCCATCGCACGGCGCAGCTCGTCGGCCCTTCCAGCGGTGAACCCGCCGACGGCTACCGCCATCGCCATCACCTGCTCCTGAAACAGCGGAACCCCGAGGGTTCGCTCGAGGATCGGGACCAGGGCCTCGTGGGCATAGGTGACGGGCTCCTCGCCGCTGCGCCGCCGGAGGTAGGGATGCACCATGCCCCCCTGGATCGGACCGGGCCGCACGATGGCCACCTCGATCACCAGGTCGTAGAAGCAGCGGGGCTTGAGGCGGGGCAGCATCGACATCTGGGCCCGACTCTCGATCTGGAACACCCCCACCGTGTCGGCACGGCAGAACATGTCGTAGACAGCAGGGTCCTCGGCCGGGACCGTGGCGAGGTCGTAGCGAGGCCCCCCGGCTCGCTCCACGAGCTCGAACCCCTTGCGGATGGCCGTGAGCATGCCGAGGGCCAGCACGTCGACCTTGACGAACTGCAAGGCGTCGACGTCGTACTTGTCCCACTGGATGACGGTTCGGTCGTCCATGCTGGCCGGCTCGATCGGCACGAGATCGATCAGCTCGTCGGCGGCGATGACGAAGCCTCCCACGTGGATCGACAGGTGCCGTGGGAAGCCCGCGAGCTGGGAGGCGACGGCGAGCGTGGCGCGGACCTCGGCCGACCCGGGGTCGAGCCCGGCGTCGCGCACGAGGCGGGCCACCTCGGGACGCTCGATGGAGGGCGCGACCGTGGGGAGGCGCCCTCCCTCGTGAGGCTGTGACCACTTCTCGGCGGGACGGCCCGCGGTGCTCGCGGCATCTTGCGATGTGGGGGTGATGCCCGCCGCCCAGCGATCGAGGCCCTTGGCCAGCCGATCGACCTGATCGAGCGACAGGCCGAACACCTTGCCCACGTCGCGCACCGCCGACCGCTGCCGGTAGCAGATGAACTCGTTGACCATGCCCGCACGGGTGCGCCCGTAGCGCTCGTAGATGTACTGGATCACCTCCTCGCGGCGCTCGTGCTCGAAGTCGACGTCGATGTCGGGGGGCTCGCCCCGCTCCTTGCTGATGAAGCGCTCGAACAGCAGCGTGGTGCGCGAGGGGTCGACCGAAGTGACGCCGAGGGCGTAGCAGACGGCCGAGTTGGCTGCCGAGCCCCTGCCCTGGCACAGGATGCCGACACTCCGCGCGAAGCGCACGATGTCGTAGACCGTGAGGAAGTAGGAGGGGAAGTCGAGCTCCTCGATCACCGACAGCTCGTGGCTCACCTGGGCACGAACCGGTGCCGGCACCCCCTCGGGGTAGCGCCAGGCGAGCCCTTCCTCGGTGAGCTGCAGCAGCCACGACATGGGCGTGTGGCCCTCGGGCACCACCTCGCGAGGGTAGCTGTAGCTCAGCTCGTCGAGGGAGAAGGTGCAGCGCTCGGCCCAGTCGACGGCCTGCTGGATCGCCCCCGGCACGCCACCGTAGCGCTGACGGAAGCGTGCCTCGGGCAACAGGCAGCGCTCCCCGTTCGGCGCCAGCGCCCGGCCGGCGGCGCCGAGGGTGGTGCGTCGCCGAATGCAGGTGAGCACGTCGGCGAGCATCTGTCGCTCGGGATGGTGGAAGACCACGTCGTTGGTGGCCAGCCTCGGGCAGTCGAGGACACGGGACAGCTCTTCTGCCCGACGGGCCCGGCGTCGATCGTCGGGGGACAGCGTGAAGGAGACCCCGACCGCGATGCGGCCCGCCGCCGCCTCACGAAGAGGGGCAGCGAGCGACGGATCCCAGCCATCGCGAAGCAGGAGACGCAGGCCCTCCGTGTGCTCGACGAGCACGGACAGAGGCACACGGCCACGCCCCTTGGGTTCCTCGGCCCTGCCCGCCGTGAGGAGCCGACACAGGTTCGACCAGCCCTCTCGGCGCTCGACGAGCACGGTGACCGCCGGGAGATCCCGCACCGTGAGCACCGCACCCACCACCACGTGGACCCCGAGCTCCTGTGCCGCTTTGTGGGCCTGGACCACCCCATAGACCGCGTCGCGGTCGGTGATCGCCAGGTGGGCGCAGTGTGCGCGGCGAGCTGCATGCACCAGCTCGTGAGGCTGGGAAGCTCCTTCGAGCAACGAGAAGCACGACCGCGCCGTGAGCTCGGCGTAGGACATGCACTGAACATATGTTCACGAAGGGCCGAGATCAAGCGTCGCGCGCGACCTTCGCAGCCCTACGAGGCGGCGGAGCCTGCCGTGCAGCTACTCGACGAGCACCACGTCGCAGACCGTGTCGACCTTCTCTTTCTTCCCGCCGCATTCCTTGTGGCGGACCATGGAGAACACACCCACCTGCTTGCCCTGCACCTCGTGCACGTTGCTGGCCGACCAGGTGTGCTGCGACTGCCACACCACCTTGCCGTCGGCCACCTTCGCCTCGACCCCCTGCTCGACCGGCTTCCACGAAGCGTAGCTGTCGAACGAGTAGCTGCAGCCCTCCTCGGCCTCGGCGTGTTTGGTGCCGCCGTAGGTGTAGTAGGTGGCTTCGCCCAGCTTCAAGCTCGCGGGCCGGCGGTAGGTCTCGAGATCGAGCGCGGTCTCGCTCGTCATCGCGAGGCTGTTGCCGTCGGTGCAGTTCTCCCACAGGTAGTCGCCGCCGTCCTTGACGAACGGGTTCTGCCCGACGGGGTTGGTGTCTTCGACGGGCCGGCCGTTGTGGATCGTCCAGTAGAAGTCGCCGACCGACAGTCGGCACTGCTTCTCGTCGATGGTGACGTAGAGCCGCCCCTGGAGCTTGTTGCCCAGGAAGTTGTTCAAGAACTGGAACTTCTTCCAGTCTTGCCCGCCCTTGTCGCGCATCTCCCGGACGTTCTTCTTCGCCTCGATGATCGCCTTGTTCAGCTCTTCGTCGGTGCCCTCGGCCCCGGCCTTGCGGAGCGACTTCTTGCTGCAGATGGCATCGGCCACCAGGAAGGCCTGACACCAGGCCACCAGGCGCTGCTCCTGGGCACAGTAGAGCTCGCGCTTGTCGCCCTCTTCTGCACCCTCACGGATGATGCACGGGTATTCGTAGACGTCGCTGGGGCTGGCGACGGTGTAGTCCGCGACGATCTCCTCGCCCTTCTGGCGGAAGCGGAGACGGGCCATGTGGTCCTTCTTCTCCACCCCACCCTGTGCCGCGAGCATCACCCAGGTAGACCCCGGAAGGCCTTCCAGCGTGAGATCGCAGCTCTGCCCGCCGCCTCCGCCGCCCAGCATCGAGCAGCCAGCGAGCAACCACATCCAGAGCATCGGACACCCCCGTGAGCGGCGCACTGTAGCAACATCCGACAATCCACGGCAAGGGCCCCCCGACGAGCCCATCCCTCTCCCACCGCCTCCCACTGTGTCGGTTCCTCCCCTCGAATCGCACCACGACGGGCTGATCCACGCGCCCGCCCCCCCAGAGGAAGCGAGGTCGATATTCGGCGTTTCAGCGTCATCCACGTCGTTTGACCAGCGCTTGCAAAACGATTAGAGGCGCCGCTCTGGAGGGCGAGCATGGAGTTCAAGGTCGGCGACAACGCGGTGGTTCCCAACCACGGGGTAGGCGTGGTGACCGCGATCCGTGACGTCGAGGTCGCTGGCGAGACCTACGAGATGTACATCATCGAGATGATCGAGAAGGGCAACCCCCTGAAGTTCGAGGTGCCCATCAACTCGCTCGGGGCCAACGGCGTGCGCGAGGTCATCCCGACCGACGCCATCGAGCGTGTCTACGACGTGCTCCGCGACAAAGACACCCCCGCCGACAAGCAAACCTGGAACCGGCGCTACCGCGAGTACACCAACAAGATCAAGACGGGCGACCCCCTGCAGGTGGCCGCCGTCCTGCGCGATCTGTCGCGCCTGAAGACCGAGAAGACGCTGTCGTTCGGCGAACGCAAGATGTTCGACCTCGCCAGCTCCCTGATCATCGAAGAAGTCGCCGTGTCGCGCGGCGTCGAGCAGCCGGTCATCGAGGCCGAGCTCGAGGCGATCTTCAACAGCTGATCGGCCCCCTATGGGCCGCCGACGGAGAACCCCATGTCCAGCAGCCCGAGCGAGCTGCGCCTGTACAGCACCCTCACCCGTTCCGTGGAGCCCTTCGCGCCCCTCGAGGAAGGCAAGATCGGTCTGTACGTCTGTGGGATGACCGTCTACGACGACGCCCACGTGGGCCATGCCAAGGTGTTCACGGTCACCGACACGTTCGTGCGCTACCTCCGCCACCGCGGATGGACCGTCACCTACGTCCGCAACTTCACCGACGTCGACGACAAGATCATCCGGCGCGCGGCAGAGCGCGACGAAGACCCCGCCGTGCTCGCGCAACGCCACATCGATCACTTCCACCGCGACATGGATGCGCTCGGCCTCCTCCGCCCCGACCACGAGCCCCGGGTGTCGACGAGCATCGATGCGATCGTCGACCTCACGTCGAAGCTGGTCGACCGCGGCCACGCCTACGCGTCCGACGGCTCGGTGTGGTTCAGCGTTCCCTCCGACGACGCCTACGGCAAGCTGTCCGGTCAGAACGTCGACGAGCTCCGCAGCGCCGACGTGGGCGGCGGCAAGAAGCACAGCGCCGACTTCGCGTTGTGGAAGGCCCACAAGCCTGGCGAGCCGAGCTGGGAGAGTCCGTGGGGCCCCGGGCGCCCCGGGTGGCACATCGAGTGCTCCGCCATGTGCGCCGCCACCCTCGGCACCACCATCGACATCCACGGCGGCGGGCTCGATCTCGTGTTCCCGCACCACGAGAACGAGGTGGCCCAGTCGGAGTGCGGCCACGGCGAGCCCTTCGCCAACGTGTGGATGCACCACGGCCTGCTCACCATGACCAGCGGCCGCAAGATGGGGAAGAGCGAGGGCAACGCCATCGGCATCGCGGCGATCCTCGAGCAGTTCCCGGCCGAGGCGCTGCGGCTCTACTACCTACAGGCCCACTACCGCAGTCCGCTCCCGTGGGACGAGCACACCGCGCTTCCCGAGGCCCTCGGCATGCTGGCCCGCCTCTATGAAGCGCGCGAGGTGGCCGAGGCGATGGGGGGGGAGGAAGAGCCCGACAACGTGGCTCGGTCGCTGGGCGCCGACGCGATGACCTGCCTCGAGCTCGGCCGCGGCTTCCGCACGGCGCTCTACGCTGCGCTCGACGACGACTTCAACACCGCCGCGGCCCTCGGGCTCGCCTTCGAGCTGGCCCGCGCGGTCAACCGTGTGAGCAACCACAAGAAGGCAAAGCGGCGGGCCGGCCCCGTGGTGGCGCCGGCGCTGGAGGCGTTCACGCTGCTCGGCGAGTCCCTGGGGCTGCTCACCCTGTCCACCGAGGCGTTCCACCAGGAGATCCGTGACAAGCGTCTGCCGCTGCTCGGGCTCTCCACCGAGGCCGTCGAGGCGAAGCTGCTGGCCCGCGCCGAGGCCCGCGCTGCCCGCGACTGGTCCCGTGCCGACGCCATTCGTGACGAGCTCGAGGCGGCCTCGATCGTCGTGATGGACGGCGACGGCGGCTCGGAGTGGCGCGTCCGCCTCTGAGCGCTCATCAGGTCGCTATCAGGGTGCGAGGCGTGCGAGGTGGTGCTGCACCACGTCGCGGAGGTCGGCGGCGCCCACCGGCTTGCGCACCCAAGGAACCCCCACCGTCTCGGTCCATCGCGTCACCTCCATCGAGGTGTCCCCCGACACCACGATCACGCAGGGCACTTGCTGCGCGTAGTCGGTGAGCACCCGCTCGGTCAGCTCCTTGCCACTCACCGCCCCCAGCCGGAGATCGGTGAGGAGAACGTCGATCCGGACCCCCTCGCCGAGCAGCGCCAGTGCCTCCTCCGCCGAGGCGAGAGCGTGCACCCTGCCGAGACGCTTCAGCGCCCGCCCCATGGCTCGTCGCAGCAGCGGATCGTCCTCGACGACCACCAGCACCGCATCGTGACGGCAATCGGGCACCAAGGTGGGCATCTGCGTCCGCGTGGGACCGGCCGCTCGCAACGTCACCACGAAGTGAGCTCCCCGGTCGCTCGGTCGAGCCTCGATCCGTCCCCCCATCTGCTCGAGCCACTCGCGGCACAGCGCGAGACCGAGGCCCGTGCCGTTCTCTCGGGTGGTGAACCACGAGCGGAACACCTGCTCCTCCGCACCGTCGGCGAGCCCCGGCCCGTTGTCGCGCAGGTGCACCTCGACCCAGGCGTTCGCGCGCTGTTCGGTGATGTCGATCCGCGGCGCTTCGCACCCCTCGAGCGCCTGAGCCGCATTTCGCATCAGGTTCATGAACACTTGATACAGCCGCGCTTCGTCGGCCCGCACGTGCTCCACGCCCGACGGGATCGCCACCTCGATGCCGGTGAGCGCCACCGACTCCATGCGCGCCGCCGCGCGCACCACGTCGCCCACCAGCAGCGTGCGGACCGACCCGTCGGCGCGAGCCACGGTCGAGAGGTCGGCCACCATCCGTGCCAGTTGCCGTGCGGCGACGCAGGCATCCACGACCCCCTCCAGCAGGGGACCGGGCGCGATCGCTTCCCGCATTCCCTCTGCGTGGGCCAGCGACAGGCGTACGTCGTCGAGGGTGGTCATCAGGACGCTCAGCGCCGTGGACGACTCATGACCCAGCGCTGCGGCCGCACGGCCGAGCTGCGCGTCCGGACGCAGGGAGGTGAGCCGTCGCTCGAGCACCCGGCGACTGCCGAGCTCGAGCAGGTAGCGCAGCGCCAGCGCGCCCTTGCTGCCCCGAAGTTCGTCGGGCTCCATGACGTAGTCGCAGCCGGGAGGGATGCCACCGCGCCGCCGCGTGCGCCCCTCGGAAGTGACCCACAGGCAGGGAAGCGTGCGCTCGCCACGGAGACGGGCGAGCTCGTCGGCCTCGTCGGTCAGCACCACCATCACCATCGCCCCGGCCTCGGCCCGACGCCCGACGTGGACCCGCCCCGACCACAGTCGCTGCAAGCGCCGAACCACCACCTGCTGGTGGGGCGCCCCGTCGGTTGCGGTCACGACGCTCAGCACCGGAACGTTGACAAGCCCCCCTCGCGATGAACTGGGTCGTTTCGTCGTCACGAGGAGCTTAGTGGGTGCCTCGCCGCTGCTCTACCCCTATGCGGCGGCGCCACCGCACACGACCACCACCACGGGGCCGTCGCCTGGCAGGTCGCCTCGTTCGACGGCCGCCAGCGCCGCTCCGCAGGCTGGCTCGACGCGCATGCGGTGCTCGCGATCGAAGCGCGCCGCCGCCGCCAGGGCGGCCTCGTCAGACACCGTGTGCGACGACAGCGGACGCGTCTGGGCCACATCGAGGGCACCTCGGCAGACCGTGCGAGCCCCGAGGGTGAGCGCCACGCTGTCGATGGCCGGAAGGGTCACGAGCTCGCCGGCATCGACGGCGGCACGCAGCGACGCGGTGCCGTGGGTCTCGACAGCGACGATGGGCACCGACGACCAGCCCACGTCGGCCATGCCCAGGGCGACGCCCGTCAGCAGTCCCCCTCCCCCGACCGCCACGACCACGACCGACGGCTGCACCCCGTCTTCGGCGATCTCACGGACCAGGGTGGCGTGCCCTTCCCAGCAGTCGGGGTGGTCGAACGGATGAATCAGCGCGCCGGGGAGGGTCTGCGCGTGCGCGTGGGCGTCGTCCCACACCTCCCCGTGCACCATCACGACCGCCCCCTCGGCCTCGATCCGCTCACGCATCGCGGGAGACGTTCGCGAGGGCACCACCACGGTGACCGGCACCCCGAGACGCCGCCCCGCCCAGGCCACGGCGTAGCCCGCGTTGCCTCCGGAGGACGTGATCAGCTGCTCGGCCCCCCGTGCGACGGCGCGGGCGCAGGACAGCCCCATTCCCCGCTGCTTGAACGAGCCCACGGGCTGCGTGTTCTCCAGCTTGAGCCACACCGGGCGGCCCAGCCGGGCGCTCATCGGCGCCGAAGGAATCGTCGGGGTTCGC
>Ga0213839_1002155_pt1 | contig 11362 bp, 12 predicted proteins | sample SWPATP21_FD_160075 | JGI IMG/M metagenome (GOLD analysis project Ga0213839, IMG submission 160075) | Coastal seawater microbial communities from Marineland, Florida, United States - SWPA TP2 #1 | ecosystem: Environmental > Aquatic > Marine > Coastal | place: USA: Florida | collected 2016-08-14 | reverse complement strand
ACAAATCAGTCATTTTGATTCACTCCCACTACTCCCCACAAATCACAAATCACTCAATCAACATCATTCATTCGTCAGCCAGCCGGAGCCGGCGGCGTCGTGGCTTGCCTTCCATTCTCAGTGAGTGAGTGAGTGAGTGAGTGACTGAGTGAGTGAGGAAGTGAGTGAGGAAGTGAGTGAAGAGGAGCGACAACAAACGAACGAACGAACGAACGAACGAACGAACGAACGAACGAACGAACGAACAGCGCGCTGACACCGAAGGTCGAACTGACTACAGTACTGAAGTACTGTCTTTTCGTACTGTATACTTCGTATTCCTAACTTTCTCTATCGCTGAATACAACGTACCGCAGTGCACAGTGTGTTGGATCAATGCAAGTAGGCAGTACTTAGTGTTGAGTATTGAGCACAACGGAGTATGGTCGGAGTGAGGTCGATCGATCGTCGATCTATCTTAGAAACGCAAACGCACTGTTGAGTACCGTATGGTCGGTATTATCCGTTTTCACAATCGCTAAGTGAAGTGCAGCACCGCGGGTTGTGATGTATTGAAATACAAGTGTACAGTATCACTGTTCCGCAATTCAGCGCAGGGCAGCGCAGTGCAGTTCGTTCCTTCGTTCGTTCCTTCGTTCCTTCGTTCGTTTGTTGCGTGAAGGTCCTTCCTTCCTTCGTCGTTCCTTCGTTCGTTCCTTCGTTCCTTCGTTGCTTCGTTCCTTTCCTAGCGTCGTCGTTCGTCGTTCGATGGTTCGTTTGTTTGTTCCTTCGTTTGTTCGTTCGATTGTTTCTTCGCTGCTTCGTTGGTTCCTTCCTTCCTTCCTTCCTTCGTTAGAGAACTCTCACTGATCACTGACTTCGACCGTCCGCCGTCCGCCGTTCGGCCGTCCGCCGTCCGCCGTCCGTTGTGGCGGCGCTTCAGCGTTGGATAGAAAGGCCTTTGGTGGACGCATCGACTACACACAACGCAAACGCGCCCCCTGGCAACGGAACGACGTTCTATCGGCACACACAACCCCAAGCAGGGGTTGGTACTTGTGGCGGATTGTAAGGCGGTCGTGCCTTTGTTTTGAATGGCTTGGCTTGGCTTGGCTTGTGACTTCGTTCGGCGGAGAGCTGTTGAAACCTGCGGGCGCGGGTTGCCGCAGATGCCAACGATACTGTGTTTGTTGCGTTTGTCGTAACAATATTTTTTCTGTCTCTGTCTCTCTCCCTCTCTCTCTCTGTCGCCTTCTTTCTTCCGAGACTTGTCACAAACAGCGCAACTACCGCGCACGACCGAGTCGACAACTTTAGCCCGTCCCCGACACAACAGCCATGTCAGCGGTGGCGGAGGAGGAGCTGCGCAAAATCAAGACTGATCTCCTCAGCACCGTGCCTGTGGACGTCAACGGCGATGAAGACAGTGATTCTGTTGTCCAAAGGATCCATGACTGGGCGATAGCTGTGAAGGCTACTCGATCTGCTCACCTCAAGCTCGGAGGCACACTTCGTGCGCAGTGCGTCGACCTCCAGAATGACCTCCAAGGCATCATGGACGCTCTGTCGTTGTCGCCGAAGGACATGGACGAAGACGCCAAGCGCACCGCTGTTGCTGAAGCACTCATGAGCCTGGTGTGTGACGAGTCGCACACATGGGACCCGCAAACCCTGCACGCGTCCAGCTCCACATCGACTGCGGCGGGTACCAATGATAGCGCCGCCGCGAAGGGCGAGTCGTCGGCGGTAGAAGGGGACGGTGCCCCCGGCGCGGACAACTCCAAGCACAGCGAGGTGTTCACATACTCTACGAATAGCAGGGGTGTGCTCAAGCTTCGGCTCGCGAATGCAGGCCAGAACCTGATCGCGCAGTTCAAAACAAAGCCCGCGTACATCGAGCTGAAAATTCACCGTGCCTACACGTGTGAAGACGGAACGGTGGAGAAGCTCCCCGTCACATACCAAGTTTCTGTTGGACAATCGCCCTTGAAGCGGGCTTTCATGGGCGGTGTATTGCTAGCTCTGTTTCGCGCCGACAGTGCTGCCGCTCGAACGGACCACGGCGACTACCTGTTTTCGAAGGAGCTGTCCGTCGAAGATGAGCATTGCTACATGCTCAACGCCAATCCAGGCGACACCTTTGTTGTCAGCGTGTCTGTTGCAGAAGGAAGCGCCCCGCTCACACTGCACACGTCGTTTTTGGACATGAAGCTCGCGGGCGCTGTGGAACATCTCGTGGAGGCTGCTGGAAGATATGAAGACCACACGGTCCAAGACCTCGACAGCCTTGTGGCTCGCGTCGAAGCACTGCACAAAGCCAGCCAAGAACAAACGGCACACTTGGTCAGCATCGCGGAGCAAGAAAGCCAAGCGAGCGAGCTGCGACAGCAAATCGCCGCTGTTCAGAATGACATCAGCAGTGCCGCGGAAACTGTGCGGGCGAAGCTGTCGCAAGAAGCGTCAGACGAGACGTGGAAAGCAGACCTCGAAGACCAACTCAAAGCAGAACGCGAACGATTGGAGCTGAAACTGTCACAGGCCGTCAAGCAGGTAGAAAACGAGTTCCACATGGACAAAGAAGCTGAATTGGCGACCCCTGGAACAGAGGGCTTGCAAGCCACACGGCAGCAGCGCCTCGCCGACGAAGCAGCCGTCCACAGCTCGCGGCTCGCTGAGCTTGAGCAATCGCTCCAGCAAGAGGTTGCAACTCTCGAGCAGCTCAAGGAATCCAAAAAAGCCATCGTCCCTCAACTGGCCGACGAGCTCGCGAAGATCACCGCGCAGCGTCAGCAGCAGCACCAGGCGCAACTTCGCGATACGAGAGCGCGAATGAAGCGCGATATGTTTGACAACGCCGAAAGCACCGTCAAGGACGTGATGTCCGAGAGTCACAGTGAGCTAGAGGCAGCCATCCGAGCTCGGAGAGCTGTGATTCGCAACATCCGCAATCTCTCAAGACAACCTGACGTGCTGAAACTCTTGCAAGAATGGGACTACAATGATGCCCACAAAATCCTCATTCCGTTTCTGTGATCCAGATCTGTCCATCAACTCCCTGCTGCGTTATCGTCCGAGGGTAGCGCGTGAGTAGTCAGCACGCGCCCATGCGACGCGGAAGCTCTTTTCAACTCCATGTTATCATTTCATCAATCAATAAGTTTACAATTATCATAGGTATGTCTCAGTGGATCAAGTTACGCCTTGTTGATCTGCCATTCCACCAGTGGCACATTCTGCATCTTTGTTAGAGCGCGCTCCAAGTATGTGAACCAAAGTATCTACACAACAGCATTTTGCAATGTTACCGAGTCAGCCGCTGCAGCAAGTCAGCCGCTGCAGCATCACTCAACACCATGCACTTTACGAACCACTCCAAAAATGAAAAACGCGATCGAGCAGTTGTAGTAGCCATCAACTTCCTTGCCCCAACGACCGCCAGCTGCCTCGCAGGCTGCCTCGTCGCCCACGTCTTCTCCCTCGCTATTTCCGAAACAAGTGTAACTGCCAGACAGCGCAACAGTTCACAAACCCGTGTCAACAAACGTTGCAATGAACTTTCAAAGAGGATAGCGACACAATCAAATTACTCACGTCGTGGCAGCGTCCACGAGGAAGAATCCGATACTTGCAGGGAGTTTGTAGCCGAGGTTCGCGAACGTGTTGAGGAGTGTCATGTATGTGCCACCGAGAGCATCATCACTGATGCGGTTGAAGTATGCCATTTGAGCGACGAACCTGCGTGCGAGAATCTGATGTCAGTACATGCAAAGAAAGGCAAACAGTCGGAGGGAGAAGGGGGAGGAGGGAGGGGAACTGCGTACATGTTAGTCGCGACCAGCATTGATAATATCGTCACGACAGTGACAATACCGTAATAAACCTGAACACCACCACAGAACAATGACAGATGGTTACTCTGATGTGACAGAACGACACGACGAAACGGAGTCCACCTACGTAAGGAAACGGTTCTACCCAGTTGCTCGGGGCGTAGTACACCACCAGTGGAAATGTCATACCGATCAATAACCGCGGTAGAAAGCTCCGCTTGAACAGTGACAGGACATTCTTCCCAGGATTGATGAACGCTGGGAGCAACAAACTCACTGGCGCAGTGATCAAGCCAATGTTGGCGATATTGGCCTTCGGCATGCCAGCACCCTGAAGGCGCAGACTTGACAGGCCCTCGACCACCACAAACGGCGACTTCACTAGCAGCATGATCACCAAAAGCGACCGCACATGCTTCAGCTTTAAAATGGTGCCCATGCCTTTGTACGCATCGCGAATGCTTCGTACGGTCGTCGATTTCACTGGCCTTTCGTGCTTGAACAGAAGCACGAGGATCGTGGTGATGAGAAACAGGAACGCCCAGAACCGCATCGCCCCGGGCAAAGACGCAAGGTGGTACGCATGGATCAAATACGCGACATAGTTTCCGAGGGTCTGGCCAATTGAATTGCAAATGGAGCCGTAACCGACGTTCTCCTCGGACAGCATGGTCAACGCCCAACCGTCGACTGCCACGTCCTGGGTGGCGCAGAAGAAGAACAACACGAAGAAAATGCCGGTGATGACATTGATCTGGATACCACCCCCAATTCCTTCGTCGAGCAAATCATCGATGTAAAGGCTTGAAGCGAAAAGCAGGACGGCGATCACAAACTGAGACGGTATCACCCAAGACTTTCTCTGGCCCACAGCAGCTGAAAAGACGGCGTCAACAATCGGGGCCCACAGAATTTTGAGGGAAAACGGCCACGAGGCAAAGCTGAACTTGCCCTGATCTGCATCCGTCATGTTGGCGTCCTGAAATATCATCGGCATAGCCGCGCATATGCCCATTGGGACGCCCTGCAGAAAATAGAGACCCAGAAGCGTGGCGATGGCCCAAATGTCAGACCAGCTCATTTTCTTCTTCTTCTTGACCTTGCCGGTGGACGGGTCCACGGGCTCAGGACCTTCCTGCCGAACAAACCCATTCTCGTCTGTTAAATCAGGCATCGCTATTGACACAGTTTGGCCAGTGCAACACAATCTGTGGTGTTCCAGCCCACAGATCCGGTTGGCTGTGTTCCAAACGAAGGCACAACACGCACAAATAATTCAAAAAAATTGTTTCACACCGAAAATCGTCAACACTCACCGCGGAGCATGCATCCCCACGCTCCCTTCACAGCATCCACAAGTGTCGGTCGGAAGCGAAGCAAATATCGCCCTGCGCCACACGTCGACGTGGTTTGTAAGCAGTCGTCCTACCTTGACGACACTTCGTTCGTTGGCGTTAGAATGGCAGCGAGAGCGATCGTAGGATTGCAACGCCTCAACGAACGCTGGAACGAACGAACGAACGAACCAACGAACCAACGAACGAACGAACGGACAACGAATTCCAACGCAACAACGGCCGAATGCCAACGAACGAACGAACCAAAATCAAAATCTTGAAATCTGAATCTTTGCAACTACAATGAAACTTTCCGTTTTCATGCGTTTGTGCCCACAGTTTCAGCATCCGTAACATCACTGCCATTCACTGAAAAAAGCATACTTGTGAAGCAATTAAAACCGTTTTCGTTTCAAACGGCGGTGGATTAGCTCATCCTACGGCGTCTAGCGGTTATGTTTCATGACGTGGATTTCACTTATACTCCCACAAAAAGTGAAGCGTTTCCATGGTGTGCACAGCGGCGATTCCGCCGGTTTTCTACAGTGCGCGGTAGTAGAAATCTGTATAGCGCTTTTACGCCTATGTGCGTAGAAAAGAGGTGGCGTCGTCGGACGGGTCGCTGGGCGGTAAGTCGTTGCGCTGCGGGCTGAATTTGGCCACAACCCACAACGACGACGACCACGACGATGACGACGACGACGACGACGACGACGACGACGACGACGACGACGAGCGAACGAACGACGAACGACGACGACGACGACGACGACGATGACGACGACGATGCAACCTTTCGTCGTTCGTTCGCTCGTTCGTTCCTGCGTCCGTGTCGTTGACGTGCCTGAGGTGTCGAGACGTACACAGTTGTGCACAAACATTCCTGGTCGTCTGCGGTTGGCGACGTAGGAGTGAACTGAATAAACGAAGAGAGGTTTGAAGGAAACAGTGATCACGCCTGGTCTGGGGGGCGGCAGAGGAAGGCTACCAAGCATCGCAGCATGGCCTGCGGCTGTCGACGGTCGGTTGCTGAGGCACCGAAGTGTTGAAGCAGACAAGTGTTGTTCATGGGTGCGGAAGTGCGGAACGTTATTGCGGTGAAGGTACAGTTATTGCAGCGCGCCCAAGAGCCAAATACTAATTCTGGTTGGGGAAGCATTTGCTCGGCATTTATTTTTGCGGTGCTGCGCCATTTGTGGCGATAGACGTGCACAGACACCCATTTACATTATCATTGGGAGCCCAGTAGCGCCTGGTTGCTGAGGTTTTCATGCACAGTGCACTATGGCCATGTTTCGCGCAAGAAAGCGGCGCTCGACGACCACCGGTCCGCCCGCCCCCAACCCGTTCGATGGCTGGAAGGCTCCGGCAAAGCGCTTCCGCATCTCTGGCTCGTCGTCGACGAACACAGGGCAAGATTTCCATCTGACCCCTCAGACGCTGTTGGAAGCAACACGGGCTACTGATTCACCGCGAATACCGGTGCATGCCACAACCGGGGATGACGGCGTCGACGTTCACTATTGTCGTTTTTGTGGACAGCTGCGCGGCGTTTTGTCTGCTGACGAGCCCGCGTCGACCGGCAGCAACGCGCCAGCCAGCCAACCAGCCACCACAGAATGCAATTGCGCCCCATCTAGCCGAAATGCCGACATCAACGAAGATATTCCTCGCAGAATTCGCAGTGCCGCTGTCGCCGACCACCCGGTAAAGCACTTCTGCATTTCAAAGACCAGAGCTGACCCTCAATTCGATGACTTGCGGAGGCGCCAGCGCAACATTATCACCAAGGACACACGGCATCGGCATCGTGCACAGATCATCGCGGCGCAGCGAATGGCGTACAATGAAAAGAGAAGACTCGCGAAACAAGCAGCTCGACAAGCGAAGAGAGTGCAATCAACTCGCACCTCCGAGTCCCCCCACAGAAAGAAGGCATCTGTACCAGCGCGCATCCGTAGACCGGATGAGAGACCCGAGGCGCAATGTCTGGTGGATATAATCTGGCCAGACGACGGTCAGTGGTATCCAGCGCGCATAGTGCGTGTTCGCAGAGCTCGAACCAGCCGGCGTATGTCGGAGGACGGCACTGCCGGTGAAGGTTGCCACGAGGAAAGTTTCATTGTGGAGTACCTGTCCGACGAGTCGCGTGAGGAGCTGTCGTTACGTACTTCCGAGTATGGTACACTGTGGAAGCATCACGGCGCTACCATCACAGATGAAACGTGGAAGGTGGTTGAAGCTGCGACTGGTGTGTCCATACAGCGCCGTGAGCAACAACAACAGGGAAAATCTCAGTCAGATTACGAGAGAAAGAGAGCGGAAAACATGGCCCGGAACTTGGAACAGATGCAAATGATGTTTGGAGATGATTGCATCAACCCAGGAAGGACAGTCGCAAACGGCGCCGCAGGTGAGACAAGCGACTTGAACCGCACTGCTAGTGGGGATGATACAAGCGACAGTGACGGCGACGACGGCGACGACGATGACGACGATGACGAGAGTGACGACGACTGCGATAGTAAAAGCGGCAGCGAAGACGCCAAGGGTGACTCCGCAACATCACCCAGCTCTCCGGCATCGTCGACCGCGACTGAAGCCGCGTCATCATCACCTCCACGGCGCTCGTCCAGGCGTAGTCCTTCATCAAAGCCGCTCAACATGGACGCTTGGACGCGTGACAAGCCAGCGGCCAAAGCAACAACATCAAGCCCTCGCCCCAAAACCTCGGCCCTGAAAGCCCGGCATCAATCAGTGAAATTGAAAGTGCAGTATGATGGGCCGCATCGCTTCGTTCTGTACGTTGCGACCTTTGCAGAGCCCAAGTGAGCATTTTTGTCATTCCATGGCCATAAACTGTGCAGGTACCGCGGAAAGAAGGTGACCATTGAATGGTCCATGCGAATGATCCCCGAACTTGACCCGAGCATGTTGTACGTGTGTCTGTGCGTTCCTTGTAGCTGTTCCGGTTGATCCTTATCGCAGTCCTGCGCTGTGTACAGGTACATTGCGTTGGTTAAGTCGTACAAAACGCCACCGATGGAGTGGTTCGTGAAAGTGAAAGAGGCAGGGGAAGTTATTTCACCGCTGGACCCCTCAAACTACGAAGAAATTGACTCCGTTGCAGCGCAGGGAACGCCAAAATCTAAGTATTTTGTTGGGCAACGCGTTGAGGCTCGGTACTGCCGCGGTCCAAGGTGGTATCATGGCTTCATCGCAAAGGTTCGTTTCCTTCATTTGTTCATTGCTGATGCAGCAGCTCAGGCGCGGATAGGTTTCTGATGACGAACGTGTGATTCAGGTGCATCCATCAGGAAAAGTATACAGCGTCAAGTACGATGACGGGGACTACGACCTGCGATTGCAAGAGGTTTTCATTCGCGAGTGCGAGTCCGGAAGTGGTGGCCATAGAACAGAGAAACATGTGCAAAGAACACCATCCCCACGCCCTTCTGAACAGCGGCAATCAACGTCAGCGGAGAACCAGCAAACACTAGTCGATAGAATCTACGCAACCGAAGACGAAGGGCTCACCGAAGACGACGAAAAGTGCCCCATCCGGCGATTCGCACTCGAGTATGTTCTCTATGAGAGATACTAACAGATTGCATCTCGCCATGTGGCTGACAACCGCGGTTGTTGTTATTCTTTGAAGGTACACTATCCCGTTGAGTGTCAACGCCGGCGACGAGTACAAGTTTGAGTTCGGTTACCAAGTTGGAAAAGTGAGCGCGTACGTTAGTTCGCTTCATAGGAAGTACCTTGTTGCATGTGCCACACTAGTTTCATGACTTGTGGCTTTGGAACGCTTTGTAGGTACGGCGAATCTCATTTCTTCTCCATCGTATCCCCGATCGGCCAAGAAACCGGAGGTGAAGTAGGCGTGTGGTGCCGATGCGGGTGCTACCAATACAAGGCGAAAGAACGAAAGCAACAATACTTTGGCGCTTGGCTGGAATGTTCCATCTGTCGAGCATGGCAGCACTCGGAATGCTACTTTGGGAAAGCTAAAGTATTGAATGCCGAAGATCGTGTGCCCCCGGATTTCCGATGTGTGTGGTGTCGAACACCAGCTTGGGTACGTCGTTGGTCTCGCCATTGAGGAGTGGGATGAAGCACCCCTGACACATGTGTGCAATACAGAGAAAACAGCGTCTCAAGTTTTTAAGACACGGTGGTGACACAAAGTACTTCACTGAACAATTCAGGACGAATCTCACTGCCGACATCGTCCTGCAGCAGTTGAACATGATTGGGAAAGTGGCCAATTACAGGTACGTTTGTTCATGGCGGCGTTTCTCCTCCAACGGCCTTCGGCAATGACAATTTGTGCGCCATTGTTTCCTAGTTTAAAGCACGCTGGGTCACCACTGACCACTCCACCAGAGATCCGAGAATTTGCGCGAATGCTTATTCGACGTATCTCCAATGGGTAAGCATGTGCGCAACTTGTATATAACGAAGGGTGATGATCTCAGTCCTCCCAATGCCCACCCCGGTTTTTCAGGCGGACTTTTCGATGCGCCGACCTCGGTGCCGGCGATGGTGGCCTCACAGGTTGGCTTCGCATTGTCCGCTAGCTGTGCAACTGAACCCGTGTGGAGTGCACTAATGTGCCACGCGTCCTGCTCTTTCTTAGGCGCCTTACCTGCGGGGAGTCTTGCGGTGGAGGTGAGCTGTGTCCGGCGGCTTTCAGTACTACAGCAGCCACTAATGTAGTGTTTGCTTTCTTCTATGTCAATAGATCGATCCAAATCGGTACAGCGATGGCAAGCGAGCCCTGCCGCAGTACAATTGGCAGAATCAAAGTGTCATGTCCAAAGGCTTCGTCAAAAAGTACGGCGTTGTTGGGGATGACGATGTCACTTGTCCAGGTAGCTCCTGCGCAACAATTTTCCGACGGTACCAACCTCATCGGCACTCAGCTACGTTTGTTTGTCAAATTGTCCAGGGACTTGTGAGGCGAAGTTTGACCTTGTACTCAGCAATCCACCATTCGAATACGCCTTCCAGTTCATTTGTGTTGCGTTAAATATGTTGCGTCAGCCGAAGGCAGATATTGCGAGCGATGACTTTGCAGACGATGCGGATAGCGGAGATGCAATGGAATACTTCAGCAGCACGCGGGACTGGTTGGCCTCTCGCAAGAAGACTTGGGCATTGCAACGAGCCAAGAAACAACGCGGCCAATTCAGCGGCATTAGGGTGACTGATGAAGCGGATGGCGTTGACGACATTTCAGCGATCACTTCGGACGAAGACGATGATGACGTCGACGACAACGACGACGACGACGACGTTTCAGCGATCACTTCGGACGAAGACGAAGACGACGACGACGACGACGACGACGATACTGCGGAGCCTCCTTGTACGCCACCTCCGCGTCGAGGTGTGGACGCCAAACGAGTCGCACAGATACCGGAAAGTGAAGAAGACCAAGCCCAAAATAACTATCGCACCCAGCCCCTGGTGAACTACTTGGACCACGCAGCGCATAGCAGCAAAGGTATGGCGGCATTGCCCACTTCTGAAGTGAATGCGGTTCGGGCGGAAAACGAGATTCTCAAGCAGAGAATCGCAGAACTTGAAAGAAAGGAGCTTGAGCGTGCGGCATCGCGCCACAACCATTCGCAAATCGCCGCCATCAGTGATGGGGGGCTTGGAGAATCGAGCGTGAACTTCGACGACGACGAGCCTCGGTTGCTTTTTCTGCTCCCGAGTGATTTCTTCGAGGCCAGTGGTGCAAGATCACGAATATATTCTTTGCTCGGATTTCGCGTGGAGTTCGAGTTCAAACTGGGTATGCTATGGTTGTATCATGGTGTTGAGGGTTGCTGCCAGTGCAATGTCGCACAATGTACTTGACGCTCACCGACTTGTATTCTTGCGATCAGGCCATTTATGTTACTACAAAGACAATCCGTTTGCCCAGAAGTTGAGCGTGGATTCACTATTTGTGTTGCGCCGAGGGAGGAGCAAGAAGTTCGAGCACACAGTCATCAATGCGCGTTCGGCTGGAATGTTGGCTTAGGGAACCTGATGAATTGAAACCAATAGCGCACCAGGCTAAGGAATAAGTTGGCGTCATTAACACTTATATGGCCGGACTGCGCGCCGATTGGTTGTACAAAAATTCGGCGTTGTGTACCCTTTGTGGATGCCATAAGGGATCATCGCCTGCACCACTTCAGCTCTCGTCGACAGCTTCCA
>Ga0213839_1002154_pt1 | contig 11363 bp, 8 predicted proteins | sample SWPATP21_FD_160075 | JGI IMG/M metagenome (GOLD analysis project Ga0213839, IMG submission 160075) | Coastal seawater microbial communities from Marineland, Florida, United States - SWPA TP2 #1 | ecosystem: Environmental > Aquatic > Marine > Coastal | place: USA: Florida | collected 2016-08-14 | reverse complement strand
CCAGGCCCGCATCACGACCCCCGCCGATGCCGACACCGCCCTGGCAGAGATGAACGGCGCCCCCGCCATCCTCGAAGGCTTTGTCACCTTCACCTCCGAGGTCTCCATCATCGCCGCGCGCGGCCTCGACGGCGCGGTGGCCTGCTACGACCCCGGCGAAAACGTCCACCGCGAGGGCATCCTGCGCACCACGACCGTTCCCGCCAGCCTGCCCGCCTCCGCCCGCACCGACGCGGTGCTTCTGGCGGCCAAGATCCTGAACGCGCTCGATTATGTCGGCGTCATGGGGGTGGAGCTCTTCGTCACCCCGCAGGGCCTCATCGTCAACGAGATCGCCCCGCGCGTGCACAATTCCGGCCACTGGACACAGAACGGCTGCACCGTCGACCAGTTCGAACAGCACATCCGCGCGGTCACGGGCTGGCCGCTTGGCGATGGCGCGCGGTTTGCAGATGTGGTGATGGAGAACCTGATCGGCGACGACATGGACCGGGTGGAGTCCCTCGCCGCCCAAGCGGGCGTGGCGCTCCACCTCTACGGCAAGGCCGAGGTGAAGGCGGGCCGGAAGATGGGACATGTGAACAGGGTCGGGTGATCATGCGACAGATCGCGCGGTAGAAATGTCTCTGGCCTTTCAGTTTCGCGCATAGGTCACTCACGGCCAATATCCCCAGCATTCAAGCATTCGACGCGCCGAAATCCATCGAAGCATCAGACCCCGGTACTACCGGCGGCTACGCTCGGCACCAGATCGGAGAACGCGGCAGCTATCTTCGGCATCGCAGTGATGCCAGGTGCATAATGCTGGCACCCGCGCTGCCCCCGCCGCCCTCTTGCCATCGCCCCCATTCCCCCCGGCCGTTTCTGCCCTAAGTCCCCGTAACAAGCCGGTCTTGCCGGCGAGGATCGAACCCGCAGCGGAAGCTTCATGCCGGATAGCGCATTCTACGGACTGAATTCCTACCACGTCGTGCTCGCGGGCATCGGCGTGATCATCATCGTTGCGCGCTGGCTGCCGCGCCTCGTCTCCACGCAGGAGCCGGTCGCGGCCCCCCTGATGATCCTTTTCGGCACCGCCTTCGCGCTGCTGATCCCCGAGGCCCGGTTGCTGCCCGATCCGCGCGAAACGCCCCTCCCCTGGGAACTCGTCAGCGAACTGGCGGTCATCGTCGCACTCTTCGGCGCGGGGATGCGGATCGACAACCTGCGGCTCGGGCGGGCCTGGTGGCCGACGCTGCGCCTGCTGATCGTCGCCATGCCCCTGACCATCGCCGCCATCGCGCTGCTCGGGGTCGGGATCGCGGGGCTCGGCGTCGCGGCGGCGGTGCTTCTGGGCGCGGTGCTGGCCCCGACCGACCCGGTGCTGGCAGGCGACGTGCAGGTCGGTCCCCCGCATGAGGGCGAGGAGCACCCGGTCCGCTTCACCCTCACCACCGAGGCCGCCCTGAACGACGGGCTGGCCTTCCCCTTCGTCTATCTCGGCCTCGCGCTGGCGGTGCAGGGCCTCGCCCCGTCCGGCTGGCTGGAGGACTGGCTGATGCTGGACGTGGCCTATCGCCTCATCGTCGGGGCCCTGGCCGGATGGCTCGGCGGCAAGGCGCTCGGCGTGGTCCTCTTCCGCATTCCCGGCCACGCAACGCTCGCCGACACGGGGTCCGACGTGATCGCGATTGCCGGCGTGCTGCTCTGCTACGGTTCGACCGAACTGGTGGAAGGTTACGGCTTCATCTCCGTCACGGTCATGGGCCTGACACTGCGCCGCGTCGAGCAGGATCATACATTCCACCGGCGCCTGCACGACTTCTCAGAAGCGATCGAACATGCCCTGACAGCGGGCCTGCTGGTCGCGCTCGGCATGGTGCTGCCGCTGCTGTTCTCGGAGCTGAACCTCGCCCATGTCGTGATCTGCGTGATCCTGCTGGTGGTGATCCGCCCGGCAACCGGCTGGATCGCCCTCGGCGGGCTGGGCATGGCGCGCTCGGACCGGGCCATCGCGGCGATCTATGGGGTGCGCGGGATCGGGGCGATCTACTACCTGACCTACGCCGCCTCCCACGGCGATTTCGAGGAGATGCCCTCGCTCTGGGCCCTCGTGGCGCTGGTCATCCTCGTCTCCACCATCCTGCACGGCTTCACCGTCGGATGGGCGATGCGCCACGCCACGAAATAGCCTGCGGGTCAACCCGCAGAGGAGATATGGCCCCCTGCCGCCTCGCGGATCGCCTGCCGTTTCTTCTCGTCCATCCGGTCCCAAGCGGCATAGATCACCCCCATCCGCCGGTTCCCCTCGAACCGCGCCCGGTGGCGCACCAGAAAATCCCAATACAGAACGTTGAAGGGACAGGCCCCCTCCCCCACCTTTACCTCCGGATCGAACGAACACCCCTCGCAATAATCCGACATCTTGTTGATGTAATTGGCCGACGACACATAGGGCTTCGACGCCACCACGCCGCCGTCCGCCCATTGCGACATGCCGATGGTGTTCGGCGCCTCCACCCATTCGAACGCATCCGCATAGACCGACAGGTACCATTCATGCACGTGGCGCGGATCCACCCCCAGCAAGAGCGCGTAATTCCCGCTGATCATCAGCCGCTGGATGTGATGCGCATAGGCCAGGTCGCGGGTCTGGGCGACGACCTCCCGGATGCAGCGCATCTCCGTCTCGCCGCCCCAATAGGCGGCGGGCAGGTCGCGGGCATGGCCCAGTTCGTTCGACGTCACATATTCCGGGCCACGCAGGAAATAGACCCCCCGAACATATTCCCGCCAGCCGAGGATCTGGCGGATGAACCCCTCCGCCGAATTGATCGGCACGTCGCCGGCACGATAGGCCGCCTCCGCCGCCGTGCAAACCTCGCGGGGCGAAAGCAACCCGAGGTTCATGTAGATCGACAGCACCCCGTGGTTCAGGAACGGCTCATCCAGCAGCATCGCGTCCTGCGTGTCGCCGAATTCCGGCAGCTGGGTCTTCACGAAATGGCTCAGCGCACGCCGGGCCTGCGTGCGGGTGACGCCAAAGGTAAACCCCTCCACCGTCCCGAAATTTCCTGAGAAGCGGTCGCGGACCATTGCGATCACCTCCTCCGTCACCGCATCCGGCGCAAACTCCATCGGCTTTGCCTGAAGCATCGAACGCTGCGCGGGCTTGCGGTTCTCCTTGTCAAAGTTCCACTTGCCCCCGGCCGGCTCGTCCCCGTCCATCAGCACTCCGGTCTCCCGCCGCATCTCCCGGTAGAACCACTCCATCCGCAGTTCCTTGCGCCCCTCGGCCCAGTCGCGGAACCGGCCTTCGGAGCAGAGGAAGCGGTCGTCCTCCACCATCCTGACCCCGACCGGACAGGCCTCCAGCGCCTCGATCAGCCGCCATTCCCCGGGACGGACGCAGACCACCTCCTCCGGCGCGTCCTCCTGATGCACCGTCATGAGAGCGCCGCAGATCGACCGCGGCCCCTCCTCGTCCAGCCGGAAATACTGCACGTCCCAACCCGCAGCGCGCAGTTCCTCCGCAAAATGCCGCATGGCCGAGAGGACCAGGGTGATCTTTTTGGGGTGATGCGGGACATAGCCCGTCTCGTCCGGCACCTCCGCCATCACGACCATGTCCCGCGCGGGGTCGCCATCGCGCAGCACCGCCAGTTCCTCCGACAACTGGTCCCAAAGCACGAGGATCACCCGCCTCACCATGGCACGCGTTCCCCCCGCCAGTCGAAGAAGCCGCCCGTATCCGTGATGTCCAAGCCATTGACAACCGACAGCAAATGCCCTGCAGCGACCTCCGGCGACACCGCCGGATGCCGCCCGAGATACCGCTCGGTCAGGGCCGACCGAACCGTCCCCGGATGCAGCGCCACGACGACCGCCTCACGGTGAGTCCGCCCGAGTTCCACGGCCGCGGTGCGCACGATCTGGTTCGCCGCCGCTTTCGCCGCGCGATAGGAATACCAGCCCCCGAGGCGGTTGTCCCCGATCGACCCAACCCGTGCCGTCAGCACCGCAAGCACGGACCGCCCCTCCCGCGGCAGGAGCTGTGCCGCATGTCGCAGCACCAGTGCCGGTCCGATCGCATTCAGCGCGAACTGCGCGGCCAGTGCCCCGGCGTCGATCTCGCGCAGCGCCTTTTCGGGACCCGCCCCGCGGGTCTCCAGCGCCCCGGTCGCCACCAGCACGAAGTCGAACGGCCCCAGCCCCTGCATCGCCGCCGCCACCGACCCGCCATCCGTGATGTCCAGCCCGTCGGACGCGCGCGCCAGGCCCGTGACCTCCACCCCCTCCGCCCGCAGGTGCGTCGCGACCGCGCCGCCGATGGCGCCGGTCTCTCCGATGATCAATGCCGTCTTCATGTCCGGGGATACGCGCGGCCCTGCCCCTTTGGATCACTCCGCCTCGGCCGACACCCCCGCGGAGCTTGGCCAACCGGACACGCCGCCCCGCAGCATAATTCCCGCCTTCCCATCCCGCCGCCGGCGCGCTATAGATCGCGCATGGAAACCAACGGGCATATCACCACCGCCGCACGCGCACCGCGCGGCCTTGCCCTGTGCCTACTCCTAATCCGCCTCTGAGCGTGCCGTTCCGGCGCGACCGCTCAGAGGTATGCCGTTCCGCGCCATGGCTTTAGGAGAAAAAGGAAAAATCCGATGACACCCGACACCAAACAGGACCGCGTCCTGATCTTCGACACGACCCTCCGCGACGGCGAACAGAGCCCCGGCGCCACCATGACGCACGAGGAAAAGCTGGAAATCGCAGCCGCCCTCGACGAGATGGGCGTCGACATCATCGAGGCAGGCTTCCCGATCGCCTCCGAAGGCGATTTCAACGCCGTGTCCGAGATCGCGAAGAACGCGCAGAACTCCGTGATCTGCGGCCTCTCCCGCGCGAATTTCAAGGATATCGACCGCAACTGGGAGGCGATCAGACACGCCCGCCAGCCGCGCATCCACACCTTCATCGGCACCTCGCCGCTGCACCGCGCCATCCCGAACCTCACCATGGACGAGATGGCCGACAAGATCCACGAAACGGTCACCCATGCGCGCAACCTCTGCGACAATGTCCAGTGGTCCCCGATGGATGCGACGCGGACCGAACATGATTACCTCTGCCGAGTGGTGGAAATCGCCATCAAGGCCGGCGCCACCACCATCAACATCCCCGATACCGTCGGCTACACCGCGCCCCGCGAAAGCGCCGACCTGATCCGGATGCTGATCGAACGCGTCCCCGGCGCGGACGAGGTGATCTTCTCGACCCATTGCCACAACGACCTCGGCATGGCGACGGCGAACTCCCTCGCCGCCGTGGATGCGGGCGCCCGCCAGATCGAATGCACGATCAACGGCCTGGGCGAACGCGCGGGCAACACCGCGCTCGAAGAGGTCGTGATGGCGCTGCGCGTCCGCAACGACATCATGCCCTACCGCACCGGCATCGACACGACCAGGATCATGAAGCTCTCGCGCCGCGTCGCCACCGTCTCCGGCTTCCCGGTGCAGTACAACAAGGCGATCGTCGGCAAGAACGCCTTCCTGCACGAAAGCGGCATCCACCAGGACGGCGTGCTCAAGAACGTCGAGACCTTCGAGATCATGAAGCCCGCCGACATCGGCCTGAACGAGGACAACATCGTCCTCGGCAAGCATTCGGGCCGTGCCGCGCTGCGCTCCAAACTCGAAGGGCTCGGGATCGAACTGGGCCAGAACCAGCTCAACGATCTCTTCGTGCGGTTCAAGGATCTCGCCGACCGCAAGAAGGAGGTCTACGAAGACGATCTCTGGGCCCTCGTCCGCCAGGCGGAGGACGAAACGCCCGACCGGCTCGACCTCAGGGAGCTCAAGGTGATCTGCGGCACCGGCGGCCAGTCCGCCGACATGGTGATGACCGTGGATGGTGAGGAAAAGCGCGCCCAGACCACCGGCGACGGCCCCGTGGACGCCTGTTTCAACGCCGTGAAGGAGATCTTCCCCCACGGCGCCAAGCTGGAGCTCTACCAGGTCCACGCCGTCACCCAGGGCACCGACGCCCAGGCCACCGTCTCCGTCCGCCTGAACGAGGACGGCCGCATCGTCACCGGCCAGTCGGCGGATACCGACACCGTGGTGGCCAGCGTCAAGGCCTATATCCACGCCCTCAACCGCCTGCTCGTCCGCCGCGGCAAGGTCGGCGAAGGCGCCGATAAGCGCGAGATCAGCTACAAGGACGTCAGCTGACACACCTCCGATCCTTCCCCATCACCGGGGAAGGATCACCATCCCGCCTCCCTTCTTCTTGTCTCAAGTATCCCGGGAGGGTGAGGCGCGCGAGCGCCGGGGGAGGGCAGCGCCCTCCCCGCGCCCTCAGCCGAAAAGCGCGCCGATCCGCACCGCCTCGTCCGCCAGGCCAAAGGGCGCGTTGACCACGATCATTCCCGATCCGACCATCCCGTGTCCCTCGCGCACCGGCGGAAACGCCACCTCGCTCTTGCAAACCTTCGGCAACCCGGCCCCCTCGATCCCCCGCACCATCCCGCGATGCCGCCCGTCCTTCAGGATCGGATACCACAGCGCGATCACGCCGACGTTCCACGCCCGGTGCAGCTTGCCGATGAGCTTCGGGATCGTGTCGTACTCCGTCTTGATCTCATAGCTCGGGTCGATCAGCAGCATCCCTCGCCGCGGCTCCGGCGGGCAGAGCGACAGGGCAAGCTCGTAGCCATCCGCCCGATGCACCTTCGCCTTGCCCCGCATCGCGGCGCGCAGCGCCTCATGCTCCTGCGGATGCAGCTCCGCCAGATGCAGCCGGTCCTCCCCGCGCAGAAGATGCGCGGCGATCCAGGGCGATCCGGGATAGGCATGCGCCCCGGACGTGGCCCGCGCCGCCTCCACCGCCCGGCGATAGGGGTGATCCGGCGCAAAGCGCGTCAGCATCCGCGCCACCCCCGCCGCCGCCTCTCCGGTCTTCAGCGCCTCTGCCGCCGACAGGTCGTAAAGCGCCCGCCCGGCGTGCGTTTCCACGTAACTGAGCGGTTTCGGCTTCTCCGTCAGCCGGTCCAGCATCCAGGCCAAAATTGCATGTTTGTGCACATCTGCCGGATTTCCAGCGTGATACAGGTGCTGATAAGAGAGCATGACTTTCAGTATTCCAACATTTCTTCACTTCCCGGAACCGCCCGGCCGGGCGGATTGGCGCTGATTTGCGCCCCGTGCCACTTTCACCCCGCCCGACAGCCAGTTAAAAGGGCGAACGGTCCGCAACTGCCCGAGTCGCGGACGCTTTGGGGTATTTGGCAGGACGAATTGGACGATGGCAATTTGGGATAAACTACCGGGGCTGTTTTCCTCGGACATGGCAATCGACCTCGGGACAGCGAATACGCTCGTCTATGTCAAAGGCAAGGGCGTTATCCTGTCAGAGCCGTCCGTCGTCGCCTATCACGTCAAGGACGGTGTGAAAAAGGTGCTCGCCGTCGGTGAGGACGCCAAGCTGATGCTCGGCCGGACCCCCGGCACGATCGAGGCGATCCGCCCGATGCGCGAAGGCGTCATCGCCGATTTCGACGTGGCCGAAGAGATGATCAAGCACTTCATCCGCAAGGTGCATAAACGCTCGACCTTCTCCAAGCCCAAGATCATCGTCTGCGTGCCCCATGGCGCGACCCCCGTTGAAAAACGTGCGATCCGCCAGTCGGTCCTGTCGGCCGGGGCCCGCAAGGCCGGGCTCATCGCCGAACCCATTGCCGCCGCCATCGGCGCCGGGATGCCCATCACCGACCCGACCGGCAACATGGTCGTCGACATCGGTGGCGGTACGACCGAGGTCGCGGTCCTCTCCCTCGGCGACATCGTCTACGCGCGCTCCGTCCGCGTCGGCGGCGACCGCATGGACGAGGCGATCATCTCCTACCTGCGCCGCCAGCAGAACCTGCTGGTCGGGGAATCCACCGCCGAGCGGATCAAGACCACCATCGGCACCGCCCGGATGCCCGACGATGGCCGGGGCGAGTCCCTCCATATCCGTGGTCGCGACCTGTTGAATGGCGTGCCCAAGGAAACCGAGATAACACAGGCCCAGGTTGCCGAAGCCCTCTCGGAACCGGTGCAGCAGATCTGCGAAGCGGTCATGACCGCGCTGGAAGCCACGCCCCCCGACCTCGCGGCGGATATCGTCGACCGGGGCGTGATGCTCACCGGCGGCGGCGCGCTTCTGGGGGATCTGGACCTTGCCCTGCGCGAACAGACCGGCCTGGCCGTTTCCATCGCGAACGAGAGCCTCAACTGCGTGGCGCTCGGCACCGGCAAAGCACTGGAATTCGAGAAACTTCTGCGCCACGCGATCGACTACGACAGCTAACCCTCCGAAGGGGCCAACTTGGCAAAGGACCGCAGACAGGAAGAAGACTACCTCACACCGCTCCGCCGCCTGCTGGCAAGCGTGGTGATTCTTGCGCTCTTCGGCCTGTTCCTCGTCTGGCGGATCGACAGCCCCCGCGTCGAACGCTTCCGTGCGCAGGTCGTCGATCAGGTCGTGCCCTCCTTTGACTGGGCCATGGCGCCGGTCAACGGGATGCTCAACATCCTGCGCGATTTCCAAAGCTACACGCGGATCCACCAACAGAACCAGGAACTGCGCCGCGAATTGCAGCAGATGAAGGCGTGGAAAGAGGCCGCGCTTCAGCTGGAACAGGAAAACGCCCGCCTTCTCGACCTCAACAAGGTGCGCCTCGACCCGCGACTGACCCATGTCACGGGCGTGGTCATGGCCGACAGCGGCTCTCCCTTCCGCCAGTCGGTCCTGCTCAACGTCGGGGCCCGCGACGGCATCGTGGATGGCTGGGCGACCATGGACGGCATCGGCCTTGTCGGCCGCATCTCCGGCGTGGGCGAGAAAACCGCGCGGGTGCTGCTGCTCACCGATACCTCTTCGCGCCTGCCGGTGATCATCCAGCCCTCGGGCCAGCGCGCCCTGATCGAGGGCGACAATTCCGCCGCCCCGCCGGTCGACTTCCTCGAAGCGCCGGAACTGGTGCGCCCCGGCGACCGGGTCGTCTCTTCCGGCGATGGCGGCGTGTTTCCGGCGGGTCTGCTCGTCGGGCGCATCGCCCAGGATCCCGGCGGCCGCCTCCGCGTGCGGCTGGCGGCGGATTTCGAGCGGCTGGAATATCTGCGGGTCCTGCGCCACCTCGGCTCGGAGGAGATCCGCGACCCCGGCAGCCTGATCGAACCGGAGCTGGACGGCGAGGCCAAGTCCGGCGTCGGCCTCTCCAACGCGGGGCCGGGCGATGGTTGAACACGCCGCCACCTCTCCGGCCCGCATCTGGACGATGCGCCTGGTCTACGTGGGCATTTCGCTCGGCATCCTGCTGCTGGAACTGCTGCCGCTCCAGACCCAGCCCCGCGGCTTCGCCGGGCCGGACATGATCCTGCTGCTGACCTTCACCTTTGCCCTGCGCCGCCCCGAATACGTCCCCCCTGCCGTGGTCGCCATCGCGATGGTGCTGGCCGACCTGCTGCTGCAACGTCCGCCGGGGCTGATGGCCGGGCTGACGGTTGTGGTGACGGAAATGCTGCGCGCCCGGTCCGAGGGGCTGCGCACCCTGCCCTTCACGGTCGAATGGCTGACCGCCGCCGCCGGCATCGTCGCCGTGATGATCGGCTACCGCGTGGTCCTGGCCATCTTCCTGATCCCGCAGGCGCCGATGCTGCTGGCCCTGTCGCAGCTCTTTTCCACCGCCATCGCCTATCCGCTGATGGTTCTCGGCTCCGTCGCGCTCTTCGGCATCCGCCGCGTCGCGCCGGGTGAGGTCGACACATTGGGGCACCGCATATGAGACGCCCGCCCAAGGATACCGCCGAAGGCAACCGCAAGCTGTCGCGCCGCGCGCTCATCGTCGGCGGGGCGCAGGCCGGGTTCATGGGCCTGCTGGCCCTGCGTATGCGCTACATGCAGGTGGAGGAGGCCGACAAGTTCCGCCTTCTGGCCGAGGAGAACCGGATCAACATCCGCCTCATCCCCCCGGCCCGCGGAGAGATCTTCGATCGCAATGGCATCGCCATCGCGGTCAACGACCCCTCCTACCGCATCACGCTGACCCGCGAAGACGCGGGCGACGTCGATCTCGTGCTCGACCGGCTGAAATCGCTGGTGCCGCTGGACGAGGAAGACCTCGAACGCGCCCGGACCGAACTGAAGCGGACACAGCCCTTCCTGCCCGTCACCGTCGCCGACCAGGTGGCCTGGGAGGACGTGACCAAGATCGCCGTCAACGCCCCCGCCCTGCCCGGCGTCACCCCCGAGGTCGGCCTGACCCGCGCCTATCCGCAACAGGACGACTTCGCCCATGTGGTGGGCTATGTCGGCCCCGTGTCGGACTACGATCTGTCAAAGCTTGATGCCCCGGATCAACTCCTGCTCATCCCGCGCTTTCAGCTCGGCAAGGTCGGGGTCGAGGCCAAGCTGGAGGACGAACTGCGCGGCAAGGCCGGCGCACGCCGGGTGGAGGTCAACCACGTCGGGCGCGAAATGCGCGAACTGGACCGGCGCGAGGGGCAGCAGGGCGAGAACCTGCAACTGACCATCGACGCCCGGCTTCAGGCCTATGTCCAGGCCCGGCTCGAAGGGGAAAGCGCCGCCGCGGTGGTCATGGACGTGCGCAACGGCGACCTGCTCGCCGTCGGCTCTGCCCCCTCTTTCGACCCGAACCTGTTTGTCCGCGGCATTTCCGTTGCCGATTACAAGAGCCTGACGGAAAACAAATATCGCCCTCTGGCCGCGAAATCGGTCCAGGGCATCTACCCGCCCGGCTCGACCTTCAAGATGGTCGTCGCGCTCGCCGCTCTTGAGGGCGGGCTGATCGGGCCGGAGGACACCTATTACTGCCCCGGCCATCTGGAGGTTTCCGACCGCCGCTTCCACTGCTGGAAGCGCGTCGGCCATGGTCATGTGAACCTTGAGAAATCCCTCCGCGAAAGCTGCGACGTCTATTATTACGAACTCGCCCTGGAACTGGGGATCGAAAAGATCTCCTCCATGGCGTCGCGCCTCGGCCTGGGCGAGCGGCTGGATATTCCCATGTCCGCCGTCGCCAGCGGCCTCAACCCCACCAAGCAGTGGAAGCGGGAGGCCCGCGGGCAGGACTGGGTGATCGGGGATACCGTCAACTCCGCCATCGGGCAGGGCTATGTCCTGGCCTCGCCGCTGCAACTGGCGGTGATGACAGCGCGCATCGCCTCGGGACGCGCCGTCACGCCGCGCCTGATCAAGAAGGTCAACGGCATCGAACAGCCCGACGGCGCGGGCGACAGCCTCGGTCTCAACGAAAACCACCTCCGCCAGGTGCGCCGCGCGATGTTTTCGGTCGTCAACAACCGCCAGGGCACCGC
>Ga0213839_1002153_pt1 | contig 11365 bp, 10 predicted proteins | sample SWPATP21_FD_160075 | JGI IMG/M metagenome (GOLD analysis project Ga0213839, IMG submission 160075) | Coastal seawater microbial communities from Marineland, Florida, United States - SWPA TP2 #1 | ecosystem: Environmental > Aquatic > Marine > Coastal | place: USA: Florida | collected 2016-08-14 | reverse complement strand
ACGGAACTGGAAAAGGCCCCGCTGGCCGATGCCGTCCCCGAAAGCGTGCGCCAGGCCTATGAGGAAGAGCTCGCCCGCCTTCAGGATTCGATGCGCGCACAGCGGGCCGAGGTCGAGGCCCTGGTGGAGAATGCGCAGCAGATGCGCGCCGCCGCCAGTGCCGAAGCTGCCGAGACGCAGGCCCGCGCCGCGCTCACCCAGATCCTTTCGGCGATGGACAACGGCCAGGGCTTTGTCGGCCCGCTGTCCGATCTGCGGGCCACCGGGGTGAAGATCCCCGCCCCGCTGATCGAGAATGTCGAGGGCGTCGCCTCCCTCGCCGATCTGCGCGCCGATTTCCCCCCCGCCGCCCGCAACGCCCTTGCCGTGTCGCGCGGGGTTGGCAACGATTCCGTCGGCGGGTTCTTCCGCACGCAGCTGGGCATCCGGTCGCTGGAGCCGAAGGACGGTGACGATCCCGATGCCATCCTGTCCCGCGCCGAAGCCGCGATCGAGGCCGGCGACCTGCCCGCAGCCCTTGAAGAGATCGGCACCCTTCCGCCCGAGGCACAGGCGGAACTGGCCACCTGGGTGGCGCAGGCCGAAACCCGCCTGACCACGGTCGAGGCCGCGCATGGCCTGATGGCCGAACTGAATTCGAACTGAGGAACGCCACCGATGCTCTGGTCTCTTGTCAAGATTTTGGTTTTTGTCGCGATGGTGGCTGCCGCGACGCTCGGTGCCTCCTACCTGCTGGACATGGAGGGCGGCGTCCGCATCGCCATGGGCGGGATCGAGGTCAACCTGACCCCGATCAAGGCGGTGATTGCCGCGATCATCCTGGTGCTCGCGATCTGGCTATTCCTGAAACTCTTCGGGTTCGCCATCGCCCTGCTGCGCTTCATCAACGGCGACGAAACGGCCCTGTCGCGCTATTTCGACCGCAACCGCGAACGCAAGGGGTTCGACGCGCTGAGCGAAGGCATGATGGCGCTTGCCTCCGGCGAGGGGCGCAAGGCGCTCTCCAAGGCCGCGAAGGCGGAAAAATACCTCGACCGGCCCGAACTGACGACCCTGCTGACCGCGCAGGCGGCGGAACAGATCGGTGACAAGGCCCGCGCCGAACAGGCCTATCGCAAGCTGCTGGGGAACGAGAAGACCCGCTTTGTCGGCGTGCGCGGCATCATGAAACAGAAGCTGGACGAGGGCGACACCGCCACCGCCATGGCGCTGGCCGAAAAGGCCTTTGCCCTCAAGCCCGGCCATGAGGAAGTGCAGGACACGCTGCTGCGGCTTCAGGCCCAGAAAGGCGACTGGAAGGGCGCGCGCGCCACGCTCAAGGCCAAGCTGCGCCACGGCTCTCTCCCGCGTGAGGTGCACCGCCGGCGCGATGCGGTCTTGGCCCTGTCCGAAGCCAAGGGCGTGATCGACGAAGATGCTTCCATCGACAGCCGTGAGGCCGCGATCGAGGCGAACAAGCTGTCCCCCGATCTGATCCCCGCCGCGGTCATGGCCGCCGACGGGTACATCGCCAAGGATCAGAAACGCTATGCCACCCGCGTGCTGAAAAAGGCCTGGGAGGCGTCGCCGCATCCCGACCTTGCCGCCGCATTTGCACGGATCGAACCCGACGAAACCCCGGCAGAGCGGCTCAAACGGTTCCAGACGCTGGTGAAACCGGCGCCGGACCATCGCGAATCCCGCCTGCTGATGGCCGAACTGAACATCGCCGCTGAGGATTTCCCCGAAGCGCGCCGTGCCCTGGGTGACCTTGCCGCCGAACGCCCCGATGCGCGCACCCTGACCATCATGGCCGCCATCGAGCGCGGCGAGGGCGCGCCGGATGCCATCGTCAAGGGCTGGCTGGCCCGCGCCGTCACCGCCCCGCGCGGCCCGCAATGGACATGCGAGAACTGCCACCATATCCACAGCCACTGGGGCCCGATCTGCGACAATTGCGGCGCCTTCGACACGCTGGCCTGGAAAGAGGGCCCCTCGGTCGACTATCAGAGCCCGGTCGGCACGGCGATGCTGCCGCTGATCGTCGGCGAGATCGAGGACCAGAGCAAATCCGCCACCACCGCTGCGACGCCGGGCACGACCCCCGAAGATGCCGAAATCCTTGACGAGGAAACCCCCGGCGATCCGGTCGGCGATCCGGCTGACGAGGCTGCGGAAAAGCCCAAAGAATAGGTCTTTCCCTATGTGGGGCAGGGTGCTATAGCCCCGCCTCACGGGGCCGCTGTAGCTCAGCTGGTAGAGCACGTCATTCGTAATGATGGGGTCGGGGGTTCGAGTCCCTTCAGCGGCACCACTATGTCCTTACAAACATTTGAATCTAAAGGGAATCTGGGTTTTATCCCTGATTCAATCCCCCTTTGCATCCACCCTTTGCTTCGTGGTGTGTTGGATTTTCCAGCGCTCAGAGTATTTCGTCGAGATTGAAGCCGTAGCGACCAAACCGCTGCTCTAGTTGGCCAAGCTGGGCGTTTTCCAATCGGTCGTGTTCCGAAACCAAGGCGTCGAATGTCCGCCAGTGCATACCTTTGGGTTTTCCGCCAAACCCATGTTTCCAGCCGAGCCGGGATTCCAGTTTCTGGGCTTTGCGCATCATCCGTGACAAGGCGTCCTCGCGCTGACACGCGTACGTCAGACCATGGCAACGGCGACAAGCAAAGATTGTGCCGCCGTAAAGGACTGCTGCGCGACGTCCGCACCCTTTGGCGGGGCATATGAACCATTGGCGCGAGCCGCCAAAATTGCACGGTGTCCAATCCAAACGGACCCGATAATCCATCTCTCGCCAGTCTTCACCGTAAGAGCGTGACCGGTAGACTAAGCGAACCGCATATGCTTCTGCAGCGGCCTTGACTGAGGCAACTTTTTCGCCGTCAACGCTCCACTGCCATCCGAACCACTGTCCTGGCTCCAAGAGACCCTCACGAACCCACCGTCTCACATCGATACTGCGATAGGATTCCGTCACGCCCCGCGAAGAAAATCCAGAGTGACGACCGCTCCCTATGCCACCCACTACCTTTCTCCGTTTTTTCGAAATCAATAGGCAAAACCATACCTTCAAAACGGCGTATTTGTCAAAATTTTGCCGATTTTACAGGTATATAGGGTTGAAAGTGCGCATCGAAGAATCGGTTATGACTCTTTGTTACAAGGGATTCCCAGAGGCAGAAAAAAGTGATTCACTCACTGCATGATGAGCGACATGCAAGAAATCACGAACGAATTGAGAGCCAAAGCCAACGAGGTTTTCGGCGAGAGCAGGGTTTCAGACTTGTCAGTCACGCGGACCGTCAACCAAGAAGGTTCAGTCATTCTGAGAATTACGCTCACGTATTCCTCTGAAGTCGCTTTGACTGCCGAAGAGATGGCGCAATTCTTGGATTTGGCATGGTCAGAAGCGCAAAACGTCGAGTCCGCTATCCCGGTAGTCGATTTCCTGGACCTTACCGATGTCACCAACATCGCGGCTGAGTGACGAGTTACTTGAGGTAGCACGCGACCGGTTATCCGGTTCCATTCACAGTGAAGCAAACCTAAGACGCGCCACAAGCGATTTGTACTACGCAGTATTCCACGCAGTGTCGGAAGCGTTGGTCGAACCTTTGGTTGGCCATACTTCCGGAGAGCCGTTCAAAGAAGCATACGTCAGTATTTACCGTCAACTTGACCACGGACTTGCTGAGAAAAGGTGCAAAATCGTTGCTCAAGGCAAGGAGCTTCCAGAGGAAATTCGGCGCTTCGCTAAGCACATGACTTCGATGAAAGAAAAACGGGTTCAGGCAGACTATCATCCCCTCGAAACGATGCAGGTCTCTGTAGTTAAGAACGACCTTCAAATGACCGAAGCTCGGTTGAAGTCATTTTGGGAGGCTCCACCGGGCGACCGGACAGCTTTTGCATATTTCGTCGGTTTGAAGAACCAACGAGACTGAAATCCGCCAGACGACTGCGTGAGGCACATTCGGCTGCAAGCCTCTGGCCAAATGTATATATGTCCCAAAAACTGTGCATCGGAGAGTTTCGGTTTTCCACCTTCACGGCACAATTTTCAGGACGGTGCCCACCCGCGTTCCACCGCTATTATACGGATCGTCCTGATTTTTGTGACGCCCGAACCCAGATTTTGTGCGGGGCCTCTTCGGCTTGGTCCAGCGCAGAAAGTCCTTCGTGGCGGATTGCCCGTCGTGTGTCGGCAGTTCGGTCAGTGCCAGCAACGCGGATTTGCCGATGCCTTCCGGCCCCAGATACGGCCCTTGTATTACCCTGATAAAGCCGTGATCTATCAGTTCCTGAAAATACGGCCCGACCGTGTTGCGATGCACGTTCAGCGCTAGTGCGGCCTCCCTATGGCTTAGGACGATACGCCCATTGTTTGTGCCGTTGAAACGGCGCTTCACGGCGATGTAGAGCGCTCTTGGTCCCGGCTTCAGGTCGGCCCAAGCTGCGGTGGCCTGAAGGTATTCGGAAAGCTGGACGTGACGCCCAGCCCCCTTCTTGTTGTGTTTGTAGGGTTTCCGGCTCATCACCATTTCCCCTGGGCAAGACACGCCAGCCAGACGCGAGTAGCGGTGTATTGATCCGCGCATCCGCCAAGCGAAAGCCAGACAGTCTGTGCGGCACCGTCCACGCCCTTGCGGGCGAACACGTGCCATTTGCCGTTGATGCGGTCGAGACGGGCGAGGGGATCAGTCATTGCGGCCCCCGTAGTGAAGAACCCAAACAAGCCGGGCCTGGGTTTCGGTCAGGGCGTAGCGGTACCGAAGGCGGCGCAGGAGCGCGGTTCTCATGCTTGCCCCCCAATGTGACCGGACACGACATTGGAGCGCAGCACATAGCGACCATGGGTGCCACTGAATGCGCCGCCGTGGGGTTCGTGAACAGTCTCGATTTCCAGACCGGCCTTGCGGAGATTGTACGCGTAGGCGGACCACCGGGGCGCGGGGTTGTCGATAGGCGTGCAGCCTTTCGGACCGGCTTTGATGAGGTTCAGAAGCGCCCACAGGTCGCGGCCTTTCACAATAAAATGGGTGACGCTTTGGTCCCCGTGGATGATGGTGAAGGGCGTATCGCCCCAGTTGAAGGTTTCAGCCATTGTCAGGGCCTCTCTTGTGAAGTTGAGGCGCTGGGCGTATGGTTTGGAGGTTCCAGCCAAAGAACATTCCTGACCCCACGCCCAGCGCATTTGCACTGGCGGGGGCAGGTCTTATTCAGCCGCTGCGGACATGGCCGCGTCGATTTCGGATTCGACCCAATAAAGGCGCGATCCGATTTTCCGGGGTTTGGGAAGCCGTCCTAGCTCAACGTCGCGATAGATGGTTGTCCGACCGCGATTGCCGAGCTTGGCCCGAAGGTCTGCGAATGTCAGATATTGCATGTGAACACCTCGTGCTTGCGTTTTGGTGGTGTTCAGAGGAGTAGCTTACGGTCCTTTGGGACGCGAAAGCCGGATAGGCGCATATTGCCCCCACGGGTGCAGCACGCGAAGCTTTGGCTTTGTGATTAGGCCAAATTCGAGGGCTAAACTCTCATCAAGCAAATCATCAAAAGCCGCCGACCAAAGAGAAAAATTTGGGTCTTTGCCGCGACGGGTGAAATCACGGACGGCTTCGAAGGAATAGTGAACATCAAAGTGTTTGAGGGCGGCATGAACATAGTCTGCTGCGCACCTCGTCTTCGATGCATCAGTGCGAGTCTTTGGGATGTCGTAAGCGTTCGAGAGGTAAAATATACACCTCCGACTGGCGTACTTAAGGGCGAAACCTTCTCCCGGCGTTCTGCCTTTGTGCGGGGGGCCGGTGACAGAACCAAGCAAAACTGCGGAACAAATAGGCCTTAACGGTTCGGGTATCGGTTGGCCGTTGAGAATATTCGCTGAACATATCTCCCTGACGATTTCAAAAGCTACTAAATGGCCTTGCGCTGCTACCGCCAATTGATGGGCAAGGTCTGGGTCCACCCGGTAGAAAATCTGGTTTTCAGACGGAAGCTCTACCTGTAGTCCGCGCATCACAGACATCAAACAACGCTTGTAGTCGATTTCCCGAAGCTCTCGCACAGTTTCGCAACCTAACGCCGCCGCTGCGTCTGCCAAAAATTCTTTGGCTAGGTCTAACGGTTGAAGGTAGGGTTTTTGGGTCAAGGGTTAACGGCTTTCTAGTGCGACTACGGTTTCGCCTTGACGGCCCGTCGCCAATTGCGCCCAGCGTTCCATCAGGACTTGCCTCTTCCCCAAGAAATCCGTCCGTCGGTATGCCCGTTCGACTGCGCCGCCGCTGACATGTCCAAGGCACGTTTCCGCAATCTCCCTCGGCGTGTCGGTCGCCTCCGCCGTCCAATCCCGAAAAGATGATCTAAAGCCATGGGGTCTTTCGGATAACCCGCGCCGATCCATCAGCGCCGTCATGGTCATGTCCGAAATCACGCCTTTACGCTGTCCCGGAAAAAGGAAACCGTCACGCGCGAATTTCCGGGCTTCTGAGATGACTCGCTGTGCTTCGGTCGATAAAGGCACCCGAAAGGCGGAGGTCGCCCCCTGACGGCCTTTCATGGCCTCTGCTGGGATGGTCCAAACATCGCCATCAATCTGGTCTTCATGTATGAACCGGATCGGGTGTGAGCGGACCGCAGTCAGGATCAACAGGCGCAAAGCCAGTTCGGTCACGCTATCCCCGAGCGACTGATAGAAGTCGGGCACCTCGCGCCAGTTCATGGCCGGGACGTTGGTGACGGTGTGGCGCTGCTTCCCCAAGAGCGCCTTGGCCTTTTCAGTTGCTTGAAGGACAACCTCCAATCCCAGCGCAGCCGCATGACGCAGCACGATGCTCAGACGGTTCATCGCCTTCCGCGCGGTATCGGCCTTTTCGTGCCAGATAGGCGCAAGCGTGTCCCGAATGTCTTTCTGGTCTATGTCCGCCACCGGAACCTTGCCCAGCTTCGGAAGAACGTGCAGTTCAAGCGGCGAAAACCACCGACCTGCCTTACCGTCGTCCTTCAGTTCGGCCTTACGGCTTTCAAATGCATCTAGGGCGATGTCCGCCAGCATGTGAATATCGCGGGCGGCTTCCCGTTTCGCGCGCTCACGCTCCTTGATCGGGTTTTTGCCTGATCTACTGACCGTCCGCCATTTCTCAGCAGCTTGCCGAGCGTCCCGTAGGGATACGGCAGGAAAAGCCCCCAAACCCATCTCACGGCGCTTACCGTGAGCCGTGACACGCAGAACCCACTGCGCTCCGCCGTCCTGGCGTTTGACGAACCACAGGCCCCCGCCATCGGCGTGTTTTCCAATGGGTGCGGTTTTCAATGAAGCGGCGCTAAGTCGGTTTAAGGCACGTGTCATTTTCAATCCACCTTTCAATCCCCCTCAAGATATAGGGTGCCATGGGTTACGATGGAATAGCATGATACAGCCGGAACCCCTAATTCATGGAGTTCGTAAACCTTATGGGGCATCTTGGTGCATCAAGATATAGTTCTTGGATGCCCTTCAGCGGCACCACGTCACTTTCCGCAGGAAAGTGCATGCCTTCCGAACATAGATCGACCAGCAAGACCGCGCAGCCGCGCCGCGGGATCTGCCCGTTCACGCGGCCCCATGAATGGCCCTCGTGATCCTCGCTGATACAGCCGTCCCCGTTATCGCGCCTGTGTCACGATCTGATCGGCCGTCACGCTTTGCCAGTCGGTGGTCACCCCGTCCGGCCAGGTGATGCGAATGTCAGCCGTCGCCGCCGCGCCCAGACCGAAGTGATGCAGCCCGGCATGACCGCTGACATGGCCGCCGCCGACCGTGACCTCGCGGGTCTGAACCCAGTCGCCGGTCCGCACCTCGATGAAGCTGCCGACGCCCTGGGTGTTCGCCCCGTCACCGGTGAGCGCAACGAGAAGCCAGTGCCCGCCGTCCGAGACGTTCTGATAGACCTCCATCGGGGCGCGCCGGTTGACCACCGCGAGATCGAGCCGCCCGTCATTGTCGAGGTCGGCCAGAACCGCCCCGCGCGACCGGTGGAAAGAGGCGATGCCTGCCTCCGCCGCCTGTTCCGCGAACATCCCGTCCACCGACTGCATGAGCAGCGAGTTGGGGTCTTTCATCGCCGCGTCCGGCATCTGTTCGACATTTCCCTTGGCGACGAAAATGTCGTCCAGCCCATCGTTGTTCACATCCCCGAACGCCGCGTGCCATCCAGTCGAGGGCCGTCCATCCCCGCCCACATGCGGCCGGTGTGCCGTGGTGCCACGGGCATAGGTCGCGTCCCGCCAGGTCGGGCCGCCTGCGCCGGGATCGAATTCCTGGAATTTCTGATCGCCCATGGAGGTCAGGTAGACCTCCGGGAAACCATCCCCGGTCACATCCCGCGAGGCGATGCCCATGCCCCAGATCGAATAGGGCAGCCAGCCCTCTTCCGAAGAATAGAGGCGGGGTTCCCCCTCCATCCGCCACAATTGTTCCTGCCCGCCGCGCACGTAATAATGCCGGTCGTTGGAAATCCGCAGGTCGGCGCGGCCCTGGCGCTGCCAGTCGGAAAACAGCATGGACAGGGCGCAATGGCCCGGCGTCAGGCGGATCGGCGCAGCATAGCGGTCGCCGTCGGGCCGATAGAGCAGGGTGTCGTCGCAGGTGCCGAAAGGGCCGTCGGGATCGCTGCGGTCCACATAGGTTCCGATCGCCAGCGTGGGCAGGGTCTGCCCCGCTTCCCATGTGGCCGAGAAGGCGGTCGACCAATGATCCTGCGACGCGAAGCCAAGCTCGGGCCCGAAAGGTTCGAACCGGCAATCCCCCAGCCCGCGGAAAAGCCGGTCGTCGCCGACACGGAGAACCGCAAGGTCAAGCCGACCATCCCCGTCGATGTCCAGCGGATAGGCCCCGGTCGCCCCGGTCAGGGCCAGAACCTCCGGGGTCTCGGCCACGAACGCCAGCCCCGCCGAGGATCGGTTGCGGTAGAGCGTGGCCGGATTGCTGCCCCCCGCCGCGTAGAGTTCCGGCAGCAGATCGCCATTGCAGTCGAAGGCCGCGACGCCCCCGCCAACGAAATGTTCCCATCCCCCGTCATAGACATGCGGCGCGACCTTGACCGGCTGAAACGCCGGGGGCGCCGGGTCCGCGGCCACCAGCGCGGGCAGCACGGAGAGGAGGACGGCGCTACGCAGCACGACGGCCACTCAGCTCCCGGATCTTGAGGATAGAGATCATTTCGATCCCGTGGGCGGCCGCACCCCGCGCCCACATGGTTTCGTCCAGATTGCGCACCGTGATCTCCGGCAGGGGCGCATCCACCTGCACCGTGTTGCGTTTCAGGGCCTGGAACATCGCCTGCATGTAGGTTTCGTCAAACTGCGGGCGCGACCGGGCGATGACGATGTGCTGCGGATCGAAGAGGTTCACCAGGCTTGCCAGCGCCACGCCCAGAATTTTCGACGCCCGCTCCAGCACCTCGCGCGACAGGACATCGCCCTCATGCGCTGCTGCCAGAATATCCGCCAGGCTCTTGTGCGCGCCGTCCTTCAGGCTGACCGAGGCATCGCGGATCAGCGCGTATTCCCCGACATAGGCCTCAAGACAGCCGCGCTGCCCGCACTGGCAGATCGCGCCCTCGAACTGCACCTTCATATGGCCGAACTCCGCGCCGCATCCGCGTTCCCCGCGATAGAGCTGCCCGTCAAGTACGATGCCCATGCCGACCCCGTGCTCGATCGTCACAACGAGAAAATTGCGCAGCCCCTGTCCCGCCCCGAACAGGTGTTCGGCCTTGGCGACCAGATTGGCGTCGTTGTCGAGGAAGGCCGGGCAGGGCAGATGCCGGGTGAAGAGCGGCCGGAAATCCACGTTCCGCTCCTGGACCGAGGAGGACCAGTGCATGAACCCGGTTTCGCCATTGATGAACCCCGGCAGACCGAGGGCGAGCCCCTTGACGGTGGCCATGTCCAGATCAAGGGCAGCGCAGGCGTTTTCCAGCGCCTTGCGCACCTCCTGGATGAGCGCATTGGCGGACATGCATGATTCCGCGAGTGGCCGGACATGAGACCCGATTTCCTGTCCCTTGAAATCGACAAGCATGACATGGATCGCATGGCGTGCGACCTTGACCCCGGCGGCGACCAGCGCTTCGGCATTCACTTCGAGCATCACCCGAGGACGCCCGCGCTGCGCGGCGTCGGAGCGTTCGCCGACGATTTCCCGGATCAGACCGGTTTCCAGCAGCGCGCCACAGGCGGACGTCACCGTGGCCGGGCTGCTCTCCAGCGACTTTGCGATATCGGTGCGCGAAATCTGCCCCGCACCGCGAATGCACTGGAACACGCGCAGCCGCGTCATTTCCCGGGCGTCGAGGCTGCTCAGCTGTGCGATTTCCATGCTCATGCGGGGATCATGAAAAATATGCGACGCCGTTTCCAGCTTTTTTTCAGCGACGAAAAAAATAATATTTTTGCCGCTGAAAAAAATGTGCAAGATGAAAGGATCGGCGTCGATTCGAGGAGGACCGAACCGCGCCACGACACGAATTCGGCCGACCCGAAGCGGCGGCCTGACTATCAGGGAGGACTTCAATGAAACTTTTCGCAACCACCGCGATCGCCATCATGCTGGGCACGGGCGCCATCGCGCAGACCGTCGGCGTCAGCTGGTCCAACTTCCAGGAAGAGCGCTGGAAGACCGATGAGGCCGCCATCGTCGAGGCCCTCAAGGCAGCCGGGGCGGAGTATATTTCGGCCGATGCGCAATCGTCTTCGTCCAAGCAGCTGTCCGATGTCGAAAGCCTTGTGGCGCAGGGCGCGGACGTCCTGGTGATCCTCGCGCAGGACACCCAGGCCATCATCCCCGCGGTGCAGGCCGCCGCGAACGAGGGCATCCCGGTGATCGCCTATGACCGCCTGATCGAGGATCCCCGCGCCTTCTATCTGACCTTCGACAACATCGAGGTCGGCCGGATGCAGGCGCGCGCCGTGCTCGAGGCGCAACCGACCGGCAACTACGTCATGATCAAGGGCTCGCCGACCGATCCGAACGCCGACTTCCTGCGCGGCGGCCAGCAGGAGGTTCTGCAGGCGGCCATCGACGCCGGGGACATCACCATCGTTGACGAGGCCTATACCGACGGCTGGCTGCCCGCCAATGCGCAGCGCAACATGGAGCAGATCCTGACCGCCAATGACAACAAGGTCGATGCGGTCGTCGCTTCCAATGACGGCACCGCCGGTGGCGTCGTCGCGGCGCTGACGGCACAGGGTCTCGACGGTATTCCCGTTTCGGGTCAGGACGGCGACCATGCCGCGCTGAACCGCGTGGCGCGTGGCACCCAGACCGTGTCGGTGTGGAAGGACGCACGCGAACTCGGCAAGGCGGCGGGTGAGATCGCCGTTGCCCTGGCAG
>Ga0213839_1002148_pt1 | contig 11382 bp, 8 predicted proteins | sample SWPATP21_FD_160075 | JGI IMG/M metagenome (GOLD analysis project Ga0213839, IMG submission 160075) | Coastal seawater microbial communities from Marineland, Florida, United States - SWPA TP2 #1 | ecosystem: Environmental > Aquatic > Marine > Coastal | place: USA: Florida | collected 2016-08-14 | reverse complement strand
GCCGGAGGCAACCTTGGCGGACATGCCCCACAGCTCGATGAAGCCCCGCGCCATCGACTGGTCGAACGTGTCGCCGGTGTCGTAGGTGGCGAGGTCGAAGTCGTAGAGCGAGGTCTCGGAGCGGCGTCCGTTGACGATCGCCTGGCCGCCGTGCAGGACCATGCGGATGTCGCCGGAGACGTAGCGCTGGGTGTCCTCGATGAAGGCGTCGAGGGAGCGCTTGAGCGGGGAGAACCACTGGCCGTCGTAGACCAGCTCGGCCCAGCGCTGGCCGACCGTGGCCTTGAAGCGGGCCTGCTCGCGCTCGATCGTGATGTCTTCGAGGTGCTTGTGCGCCGTGATCAGGGCCATGGCACCCGGGGCCTCGTAGATTTCGCGGGACTTGATGCCGACGAGGCGGTCCTCGACGACGTCGATCCGTCCGACGCCCTGGGCGCCGGCGCGGCGGTTGAGTTCCTTGATGGCCTGCAGCGGGGTGACCTTGACACCGTCGATCGCGACCGGCACGCCGGCCTCGAAGGAGATGGTGACTTCATCGGGTGCCGGTGGGAATTCCGGGGTGGCGGTGTAGTCGTAGATGTCCTTGGTGGGGGCGTTCCAGATGTCCTCGAGGTAGCCGGTTTCGACGGCGCGGCCCCAGACGTTCTGGTCGATCGAGTACGGGTTCTTCTTGGTGGTCTCGATCGGCAGTCCCTTTTCCTCGGCGAAGGCGATGGCCTTGTCGCGGGTCAGGGCGAGGTCGCGGACCGGGGCGATGCATTTCAGGTCCGGGCCGAGGGTCTGGATGCCGACCTCGAAGCGGACCTGGTCGTTGCCCTTGCCGGTGCAGCCGTGGGCGACGGTGGTGGCACCGAATTCGCGGGCGGCCTTGACCAGGTGCTTGACGATCACCGGGCGGGAGATGGCCGAGACCAGCGGATAGTGGCCCTGGTAGAGGGCGTTGGCCTTCAGCGTGGGGACGCAGTACTCGTTGGCGAATTCGTCGCTGGCGTCGGCGACGTAGGCCTCGACGGCGCCGCAGCCCAGGGCGCGCTGGCGGATGGTTTCCAGCGATTCGCCGCCCTGTCCGACGTCGACCGCCACGGCGATGACCTCGGCGCCGGTGGCTTCACCGATCCAGCCGATGGCTACGGAAGTATCCAGGCCACCGGAGTAGGCCAGAACAATACGCTCAGTCACTTCACATGCTCCTTAGTTGTTTGGTTCTTTAGTCTCTGTTGCAAGCCTGTCACAAAAGCCCGGTGTTGCCCGGTCCCTTGAAGGGCAGATGGTGCGGCCTACTGGCCGGCTTCCTCGGCGAACTGCAGGAAGCGTGCGGCGACGCCCGCGCCGCCAAGGGGATCCCGGGTGACGAGGAGGACGGTGTCATCCCCCGCGATGGTGCCCAGGATCGAGGGCATTACGGAGTGGTCGATCGCGAGGGCCAGGAAGTTTGCGGCGCCCGGCGGGGTCCTGAGCACCACGAGGTTGGCCGAGGCTTCGGCGGTGACGAGCAGTTCCCCGCACAGCCGGCTCAGCCGGGCATCGAGGATTTCCTGCGTGACACCGCTCTTGGCCGCCCGTTCTCCACCCTCCCCCGGGACGGCGTAGACGAGCACGCCGTCCTTGCCGCGGACCCGGACCGCGCCGAGTTCCACGAGGTCGCGGGAGAGCGTGGCCTGGGTGACCTGAACGCCGTCGTCCGCGAGCAGCGCCGCGAGTTCGGCCTGTGAGCGGACTGATTCGCCGGTCAGAATTGCCGTGATCCGCGCCTGCCGGGCCGTCTTGGTGGCCGGGCTGGCCCCCGGAGAGGCTGGCTGGACGGACATCAGCCCAAGCCGTCCACCGGCGCCAGCCCATCGACTGGCGCCAGCCCGTCAACAACGGCCAGGCCGGAGCGGTGCATGAGCCAGGCCATGAGCGCCTTCTGGGCGTGGAGCCGGTTTTCGGCCTCGTCCCAGACCACGGACTGCGGGCCGTCAATGACGTCCGCGGCGATCTCGTAGCCCCGGTAGGCCGGCAGGCAATGGAGTACGACGGCGTCCGGCGCCGCGAGCTTCATCGCGTCGGCGTCCACGGAATAGTTGCGGAACAGCTTCATCCGCGCTTCCTTCTCCGCCTCCTGGCCCATGGACACCCACGTGTCGGTGGCCACGACGTCAGCGCCGAGCAGGGCCTCGGCGGGGTCGATCGTCACCAGCACCGAGCCGCCGGTCTCCGCGGCGCGGTCCTCTGCGGCGGCGATGATCTCCGGGGACGGCAGGTACCCGTCCGGGCCGGCGATGCGGACGTTCATGCCCGCGGTGACGCCCGCCAGCAGGTAGGAATTGGCCATGTTGTTGGCGGAGTCACCCAGGTACGCCATGGTCAGGCCCTGGAGCCGGCCCTTGTGCTCCTTGACCGTCAGGAGGTCGGCAAGTAGCTGGCACGGGTGGTAGTCATCGCACAGGGCGTTGATGACCGGGACGCGCGAGTTCGCGGCCATGGCGACGAGCCCGGCGTGCGCGCCGGTGCGCCACACGATGGTGGACACCATGCGTTCGAGCACTTTGGCGGTGTCCTCGACCGATTCCTTGTGGCCGATCTGCGCCTCGCCGGGGTTGATGATGAGCGCGTTGCCGCCCATGTCCGCGATGCCGGTGGCGAAGGAGACCCGGGTCCGGGTGGAGGTCTTGTCGAAGATGACGGCGACGGTCTGGCGGCCGCTGCCCGCTGCGGCGAAGGGCTGCACGCTGTAGGGCGCGGCCTTCATCCGGACGGCGAGCTCGAGGACCTCGGCCTGTTCGGCCGGGCTCAGGTCCGTGTCCTTCAGGAAGTGGCGGACGGGTCTTGTCGAAATTTCAGTTGCGGTCACTGGGGAGGTCACTTGGCGTCCTTTGCAGCGTTGTTCTTGGCGGTCTCGAGCAAGGCAGGCAGCTCGGCCAGGAAGCGGTCGGCCTGGTCGGTGGTCAGGATCAGGGGAGGCGCCAGCCGGATGGTCCGCGGGCCCGGGCTGTTGACGATGAACCCGGCGTCGAGGCCGGCGGCAACGACGCCGGGGGCGACGTCGGCGTCGAGGTCGAAGCCGATCAGCAGCCCCTCGCCGCGGACCTCGGTCACGCCGTCGATTCCGGCGAGTCCGGCACGCAGGTGCTCGCCCACGGCCCGGACGTGGGCCAGGACATCCTGGTTTTCGAGGACGTGCAGGGTGGCGAGAGCGGCCGCGGTGGCCACCGGGTTGCCGCCGAACGTGGTCCCGTGCTGGCCGGCGGTCAGCAGCGCCGACGTTTCCGGTCCGAACGTCACGAGGGCGCCGATCGGGAAGCCGCCGCCCAGGCCCTTGGCGAGGGTCACGGCGTCAGGCACGATCCCGGCGTCCTCACTGGCCAGCCACTTGCCGGTGCGGCCAATGCCGGTCTGGACCTCGTCGAGGATCAGCAGGGCGCCGGCCGCGCTCGTTGCTTCGCGGGCAGCCTTGAGGTAGCCGGCGGGCAGCGGCCGGACGCCGGCCTCGCCCTGGATCGGTTCGAGGAAGACGGCGGCGGTGGTGTCATCCACCGCGGCGCGGAGGGCCTCGATGTCACCGAACGGGACATGCACGACGCCGCCGGGCAGCGGCGCGAACGGCGCCCGGTACGCCTCTTTGGCGGTGAGCGCGAGGGCGCCCATGGTGCGCCCGTGGAAGGCGCCTTCCAGAGCGATGATCTTGGTGCGCGGCGTCTCTTCTGATCCACCGTTGCGGCGCGCCAGCTTGAAGGCCGCCTCAACGGCCTCCGTGCCGGAGTTGGCGAAGAAAACTTTCGAGCCGGCCGGTGCCTTGGACAGTTCCAGCAGCTTCTCGGCCAGGGCGACCTGGGTGGGGCTCGTGAAGAAGTTGGAGACGTGGCCCAGGGTGGCCAGCTGGCTGGAGATCACCGAGGTGACGAACGGGTGGGCGTGGCCGAGGGCGTTCACCGCGATCCCGCCGAGCAGGTCCAGGTACTCCTTGCCGTCGGCGTCCCACACGAGGCAGCCGGCGCCGCGGACCAGGACCCGCTGCGGGGTGCCGAAGACGCCCAGCAGGGAGGATGAATAGCGGGACAGCCACTGCGCGCCGGTGGTTTGACCAACGAGCGCGGTTGCGGCGGCCTCCGCAGCGATGGGGGCCCCGCCCGCTTCGCGGTGCCCGACCACACCCGGCCCCCCATCGCTGCTGCGGCCTTCAGCGGAATGGCTCAGTTCAGTGCTGCTCACTATGCGTTCACTTCCTCGTCGGGGACGACCTGGGTGCCGATGCCCGCTGTCGTAAAGGTTTCCAGGAGCATCGAGTGCGGCAGGCGGCCGTCCACGATGTGGGCGCGCTCGACGCCGTCGTCAATCGCTTTCAGGCAGGCCGCCATCTTCGGGATCATGCCCGACTCAAGGCGCGGCAGCATCTCGCGCAGCTCCGAAGCCGTCAGCGACGAGATCAGCGATGACCTGTCCGGCCAGTTGGCGTAGAGGCCCTCGACGTCGGTCAGGATGACCAGCTTGGATGCACCCAGGGCCGACGCGACCGCGGCCGCCGCGGTGTCCGCGTTGACATTGAGTACCTGCCCGGTGGTGGATCCGTCGGCGGCGATCTCCGGGGCAACGGTAGAGACGACCGGAATACGGCCGGCCGCGAGGATGTCCACGATCCCTTCCGGATTGACGCCCACCACTTCCCCGACCAGGCCCAGGTCCACCTCTTCGCCGTCCACCACTGTGCCGGTGCGGACGGCGCGGAGCAGCCCGCCATCTTCGCCGGACATGCCCACGGCGTACGGGCCGTGGGAGTTGATCAGGCCCACGAGTTCGCGTCCCACCTGGCCGGTGAGGACCATCCGGACCACGTCCATGGCCTCGGGCGTGGTGACGCGCAGCCCGCCCTTGAATTCGGAGTCGATCCCGAGCCGGCCGAGCATGGCGTTGATCTGCGGGCCGCCGCCGTGCACCACCACGGGGTGGATGCCGACGTGGTGCAGGAAGACGACGTCCTCGGCGAAGGCGCGGCGGAGCTCGTCGTTGACCATGGCGTTGCCGCCGTACTTGATCACCATGGTGGTGCCGGCAAAGCGCTGGATCCAGGGCAGCGCCTCGATCAGCGTGGCGGCTTTGTCCCGGGCGTCGGACATGGAGGTGGTCTCGCGTGTCTGGGTGTTCATGGGCATTCGTCCTTACTGCTCGTCCCTACTGTTCGTCCTTACTGTTCGTCCTTCCAGGAGGATTAGCTCGAGTAGGCGCTGTTTTCGTGGACGTAGTCGTGCGTGAGGTCGTTCGTGAGGATCGTGGCCTCGGCCCCGCCGGCCTGCAGATCGATTTCGACGAGGACCTCGCGCGGCTCCAGGTCCACGAGGTTGCGGTCATCGCCGATGCTGCCGTTGCGGCAGATCTGCACCCCGTTCATCGACACATTCAGCTGGTCCGGCTCGAATGCCGCATCGGTGGTCCCGACGGCGGAGAGCACGCGGCCCCAGTTGGGGTCCTTGCCGAAGATCGCGGTCTTGAACAGGTTGGAGCGGGCGACGGCGCGGCTGACGATCTCGGCGTCCCGCTCGCTCGCGGCGTTGAACGTCCGGATCGCGATGTCGTGGCTGGCCCCCTCGGCGTCGCCGATCAGTTTGCGTGCCAGTTCGGCGCAGACCTGCGTCAGCCCGGTACCGAAATCGACGGCGGACGGCACGGAGCCGGAAGCCCCCGACGCCAGGAGCACCACGGTGTCGTTGGTGGACATGCAGCCGTCGGAGTCCGCCCGGTCGAAGGTGACCCGGGTGGCGTCGCGGAGCACGACGTCGAGCATTTCCGGCTGGACGTCAGCGTCCGTGGTGAGGACCACCAGCATGGTCGCGAGCCCCGGGGCCAGCATGCCTGCGCCCTTGGCCATGCCGCCGATGGTGAACTCGTTGCCCTCGGCGTCGGTGCCGGTGAAGACGGCCTGTTTGGACACGGAGTCCGTGGTCATGATGGCGGTGGCTGCCGCGGGTCCGCCGTCGGCGGCCAGCGCGGCGGCGGCGGAACCGAGCCCGGCCAGGATCTTATCCATGGGCAGCTGCTCGCCGATCAGTCCGGTGGAGCAGACCACGACGTCGGTGGCGGAGACTCCCAGCGCCTCAGCGGTCTTCTCGGCGGTGGTGTGCGTGTTCTGGAAACCCTGGGGTCCGGTGCAGGCGTTGGCTCCGCCCGAGTTGAGGATGACGGCGTCCACGCGGCCGTCCTTGACTACCTCGCGGGACCAGTGCACGGGGGCCGCTGCGACGCGGTTGGACGTGAAGACCGCGGCTGCGGCCTTGGACGGGCCGTCGTTGACCACGAGGGCCAGGTCCGGCTTGCCGGAGGCCTTGAGGCCGGCCGTCACGCCGGCGGCGCGGAATCCCTGCGGTGCGGTGATGCTCACGGTGCGACTCCCTGGAGGTTGAGGCCGGCGGTTTCCGCCAGGCCGAGGGCGATGTTCATGGACTGCACGGCCCCGCCGGCGGTCCCCTTGGTCAGGTTGTCGATGGCGCAGCACACGATCACGCGGCCCGTGTGCTCATCGAAGGCAAGCTGCATGACCGTGTGGTTCGAGCCCTGGACCGACTTGGTGGAGGGCCACTGGCCTTCGGGGAGCAGGTGGACGAACGGTTCGTCGTCGTACGCCTCGCTCCAGGCGCGGCGCAGCTCCTCGGCGGTGACGCCCGTACGTACCTTGGCTGTCGCCGTCGTGAGGATGCCCCGGCTCATGGGGGCCAGTGTGGGTGTGAAGGACACAGTGACCGGAGCGTTCAGGGCTTTGGAGAGTCCCTGTTCGATCTCCGGGGTGTGCCGGTGTCCGCCGCCCACACCGTAGGGGCTCATGGAGCCCATGACCTCGGCGCCGATCAGGTTCACCTTGGCGGCCTTGCCGGCCCCCGAGGTGCCGGAAGCGGAGACAATCACGACGTCGTCGCCTTCCAGCAGGTGATTGCTGAAGCCGGGCGTGAGGGCCAGGAGTGCCGACGTCGGGTAGCAGCCCGGGACGGCGATCCGGGTGGCGCCGCGGAGGGCGTCGCGCTGGCCGGGGAGTTCCGGAAGGCCGTAGGGCCAGGTTCCGGCGTGCGCGGAACCGTAGAACTTCTGCCAGGCCTCCGGGTCCTCGAGGCGGTGGTCAGCGCCGGCGTCGATCACCACAGTCCCCGCGGGCAGCTTGGCCGCGATCTCCGCGGACGCCCCGTGCGGAAGTGCCAGGAACACGACGTCGTGCCCGGCCAGGTTTTCCACCGTGGTGTCTTCGAGGATCCGGTCCGCCAGGCCATGGAGATGCGGCTGCAATTCCCCTAGTCTGGAACCGGCGTTGCTGTGGGCCGTGATGGCGCCGATCGTGACGTCGGGATGACCGGCAAGAATCCGCAGGACCTCGCCGCCGGCATAGCCGCTCGCCCCGGAAACGGCAACAGAAATAGTCATAACCACGACTATACAGCAAGAGTATGCATAGATGCCGATATTTATGCATCGATGGCCCTTTGCTTGAATCTGCCCGGGATCTGCCCGGGACTGGCCCGAAATCCGCCCCCGTGAAGTGGCGCCTGAAGTTGCGCCTGCGCGCGGTTGTGTGCGCGTCCGCAATTGCGCCGCCAGAAGATTCGGCTGCGGACCGGCGGTCCGGATAACCCGGGGGCGTATGCTGGATGGAGGGTGATCCTGACCGTGCAGCTGCGAATGTCAGTTGCAGCGTTGCCCGTAACAGTGACGAGGCAAGCGCTCTATGACCGCCACTTCAACCCCAGTTCGTCCGCCATCGCGCGTCCGCCAGCCCAACGCCGTCGTCCTGAGCTATTCGGAACTCCTGAAAAGCGTCAAGGCGGCCGGCCTCCTGGAGCGGCGCGTGGGTTTCTACATCACGGTGTTTTCCGTTCTGGCACTCCTGATGGCCGCCACCTGGTTCGGCTTCGCGCTGATCGGTGACAGCTGGTTCCAGCTCCTGATCGCCGCAGCCCTTGGCATCCTCTGCACCCAGCTGAGCTTCCTGGCCCACGAGGCAGGACACCGGCAGATCTTCGCCTCCCGCCGCGCCAATGACTGGGCCGCACGGCTCCTCGCCACCTCGGTCGCCGGGATCAGCTACTCCTGGTGGGAGCAGAAGCACGGCGCACACCACAACCACCCCAACGTCATTTCCAAGGACCCGGACATCGCCACCGGGGCCATCGCCTTCTTCCCGGAAGCCGCGGCCACCCGGCAGGGCCGGTTCTCGTTCCTGACCCGCAAGCAGGGCTGGTTCTTCTTCCCGCTCCTGTTCCTGGTGGGCCTGGGCCTGCAAATCGATTCGATCAAGTTCATCTTCCAGCGCGCCAAGGTCACGCACCGCTGGGTTGAGATCCCGATCCTTGTGGTCCGCCTCAGCCTCCTGCCCGTGCTCGCCTTCACGTTCCTGCCGTGGGGCATGGCGCTCGCGTTCATCGCGGTCCAGCTCGCCGTCTTCGGCTTCTACATGGGCGCCTCCTTCGCCCCGAACCACAAGGGCATGCCGGTCCTGCCGGCCGACAGCCGCGTGGACTTCTTCAGCCGCCAGGTCCTGACCTCCCGGAACATCTCCGGCGGCCGCTTCATGGACATCCTGCTCGGCGGCCTCAACCGCCAGGCCGAGCACCACCTTTTCCCGGATATGGCACGTCCGCAGCTCGACAAAGCCGCCGTGATCGTCCGCGAGTTCTGCGCCAAGCACCAGGTTCCCTACACGGAAACCACCTTGCTGCAGTCCTACGGCATCATCGTCCGTTACCTCAACGACGTCGGCCTCTCCGCCGGACGCCACTTCGAGTGCCCGATGGCGACCGTCACCCGCCGCTACTAGCCGCACGCCGCATTCGCTCCGCTGGAATCCAGCCGCAACCGGGCGCAGGTCGCGGCACGCGCGGGTACTGTCACCGCAGAAGGCACGACGAACTGACCCATGACGTGCAGGACGCTTCACGTGACGGCTGTTTACGGACCGCCCCTTCATGGTTGCCGCCGGTGTCCCTAGGATGGTCCATGGGACAGGGACAGATAATTCCCGCCCGGAAAAGGAGCCACATGATGCACGCAATCGTCGCCAGCCGGGCCGGGGGCCCCGAAGTCCTGGAGCTCGACGAGACAGCCCGCCCCGTTCCCGGGCCGGGCCAGCTGCTCATCAAGGTCGCGGCCGCGGGCGTCAATTTCATCGACACCTACAAACGCAGCGGCGTCTATAAGGTCAGTTACCCTTTCACGCCCGGCTCGGAGGCCTCGGGCACCATTGAGGAAATCGGCGACGGCGTCACCGGATTCACTCCCGGCGACCGGGTGGCGACCGCGGAAGGCATCAACTGCTACGCCGGCTATGCCCTCGTCGATGAGGACAAAGCCCTCCCGGTTCCGGACGGCCTGGACGATTTCACCGCCGCGGCGCTGCCGCTGCAGGGCGTGACGGCGCACTACCTGATCAATTCCACCTTCAAGGTCGAGCCCGGCCACACCGTGCTGGTCCATGCCGGGGCCGGCGGCGTCGGGCTCCTCATGATCCAGCTGCTCAAGGCCAAGGGCGCCCATGTCGTCACCACGGTCTCCACGGATGCGAAAGAGCAGCTGGCCCGCGAGGTCGGGGCCGACCACGTGCTGCGCTACGACGGTTTCGCGGACAAGGTCCGGGATCTGACGAACGGCACCGGCGCGGACGTGGTGTACGACGGCGTCGGAAAAGACACCTTCGATGCTTCCCTGGCTTCGCTTCGCGTCCGGGGCATGCTGGTGCTCTTCGGCGGGGCATCCGGCCCGGTCCCGCCGTTCGACCCGCAGCGGCTCAACGCCGGCGGCTCCCTGTACCTCACGCGGCCCACCATGGGCCACTACCTTCGCGACGCCCTGGAACGCCGCTGGCGTTCCGACGAAGTCTTTGCCGCCGCTGCCGACGGCAGCCTCAAGGTCAGGATCGGCGCCCGATACTCCCTCGCCGAGGCGGCCCGGGCCCATGATGACCTCGAGCAGCGCCGCACCACCGGCAAAGTCATCCTGGTCCCCTAGACCCCGCGGTCCCCTACCGCGGCAACACCATCCGTTCATCTCCTGCAGGGATAATGCGCCAGTGACCGAGCAACAACTGACCCCGAGTACAGCCCCCGACGCCGGTAGCCCGCAGAGCATGGACGCGGACGGCACCCCCGTCTACGCACCTCAGCTGCCGGGCGCGCTGTCCGCTCCGCCGGAGCGGACGCTCATCGCGATCCTCAGCGAGACAGCCGCCCGCTACCCGGATGCGTCCGCCCTCGACGACGGCCACCGCTCGCTCAGTTATGCCCAGCTCATGCACGAAGTCCGGGCAACGGCGCGGAAACTGCACATGGCCGGCCTTGGTGCCGGCGACAAGATCGGCGTCCGGATCCCGTCCGGCACCAACGAGCTCTACATCTCGATCCTGGCCGTGCTGCTGGTCGGCGCGGCGTATGTCCCGGTGGACGCGGACGATCCCGATGAGCGGGCCAAACTGGTGTTCGGGGAGGCCAAGGTTTCCGGCATCCTGCGCGCCGGCGGGAAGATCGTCACGGACAGCAAACACCCCCGGCCGTTCCCCGCTGCCAGGCCTCCCGGCCACGACGACGACGCGTGGGTCATCTTCACCTCAGGCTCCACCGGCACGCCCAAGGGCGTTGCGGTCCAGCACCGCTCTGCCGCCGCGTTCGTGGACGCCGAGGCCCGCCTCTTCCTGCAGGACGATCCGGTGGGCCCGCAGGACCGGGTGCTGGCCGGGTTGTCTGTCGCCTTTGATGCCTCCTGCGAGGAAATGTGGCTCGCGTGGCGCCATGGTGCCTGCCTGGTTCCGGCACCCCGGGCGCTGGTCCGGACCGGCATGGACCTCGGCCCCTGGCTCATCAGCCACGGCATTACCGTGGTCTCCACCGTCCCCACGCTCGCCGCGCTCTGGCCCGTCGAGTCGCTGGAAAGCGTCCGCCTGCTGATATTCGGCGGGGAGGCGTGTCCGCCGGATCTTGCCGAGCGGCTCGCCGTCGAGGGCCGCGAGGTGTGGAACACCTACGGTCCCACCGAGGCCACAGTGGTAGCGTGCGCCGCACGGCTGGGTACTCCCGGACCCGTCCGGATCGGTCTGCCGCTGGACGGCTGGGACCTCGCCGTCGTCGACACCGATTCACTCCCCGTCGCCGAAGGCGCGGTGGGCGAACTGATCATCGGCGGCGTGGGGCTGGCCCGCTACCTTGACCCGGCCAAGGACGCCGAAAAATACGCCCCGATGCCGTCGCTGGGCTGGGCGCGCGCCTACCGCTCCGGCGACCTCGTCAAGTACGAGGCCGAGGGCCTCATCTTCCTGGGCCGCGCCGATGAACAGGTCAAGCTCGGCGGGCGCCGGATCGAGCTGGGCGAAATCGACGCCGCCCTGCAGTCGCTGCCGGATGTCGCAGGTGCCGCCGCCGCGGTGCAGACGACGGCGGCAGG
>Ga0213839_1002146_pt1 | contig 11384 bp, 7 predicted proteins | sample SWPATP21_FD_160075 | JGI IMG/M metagenome (GOLD analysis project Ga0213839, IMG submission 160075) | Coastal seawater microbial communities from Marineland, Florida, United States - SWPA TP2 #1 | ecosystem: Environmental > Aquatic > Marine > Coastal | place: USA: Florida | collected 2016-08-14 | reverse complement strand
GTTGGCTCGTACACCACCCTGACGGGTGGACAAGAAAATTTGGCTCAGGCTGATTACGCTTCCATCGGCGGTGGCTACAAGTCAGTCAGTATCTCTAACTACGGTTCCATCATGGGTGGGTTCATGAACAAAGTCAACGCTCGCTTTGGTACTGTGCTGGGTGGTTCGCGCAACACGGCGTTCGGCCGATACTCTTTGGCAGCTGGCTACCGATCTGAGGCCACTCAAGACTTGGCTGCTTCGTTCGGATTTTCTAGCTACATTTGCACTGGACGTATGGAAAATGACATCAATATCTGTGCAGAGTCGATGTACATCAATGACATTGATGTTACGAGCCTCATTTCAAGACGGCGTGCTCTTGGCGAAGTGACAGATGAACAACTGAAGACGTTGGCTCAGCAAGAGAAGGCGATGGCTGAAATGTCAAAGCGTGATGTTGAGCAGGACATCATTGCACAAGATCAAGCCAAAGTGCTCGCTGACCTCAAAGAGCAATTGGCAGGTCTGCTGCAACAGCATGAAGTGAGTGCTTAATTGCATGTGGACTTCCAAGGCTTTGGCTCGAGGCTCGGCCGTGTAGAGTGTAGGCTTAATTAGATTCAAGAAACTTGAAAACATGATTGGTGCCTCTGCGTATTTAAATCTTATATGGTACAACATACCTGAGTATTTCGTCTTCCTCATCGACAAATGCCATAGCTTTTTCTTGCAGGCACGGCGGGGCTGCCCACCAACAGATCGAACAGAAGCTGTTCTTCAGTGTCATCAAATAGATTTTTGTTGCCCACTCCTTCGTGAACTGCAGCTATCCTCTTCAATGCGCAAATACTCACAAACGTCACTTCATTGACTGCCCTACTCGAGTAGTTCCCAATTCCAATTCGTACCAGCGTTCTACGATTATGCAGCGTTTACCCAAATGAGTCGGCGAAAGTGGCATGAAACTGATGGCAATTTGGTAGTCGCAAGCGTTGGTGTGGATTTGTTTTGTTGCCTTCGACATTTTCAGCGCCTCCATTGTCTCGCACTTATACTAACCTTTCCAATTCTGGTATGCTTCAAGTAACATAGAGAATATTTCCTTCCCTCAGTTTTACTCTTTTCGGTTTGGTCTTTTCGACTTCAAGGGCGCCAGTTCGCCTGGCAGACCAACGCGCGACTTCTCCGTGCGGGAAACGCGGTGCGGTCGGTACAATGCGGACATCAGCACAGCACCTCCACCTCCACCTCCACCTCCACCTCCACCCGCACCTGCACCGTCTCACGAGCGACAGCCGACCTCACTTGACTTACTTGTTAAAAAATTTTAATTTTATTGTTGTTGTTAGCTTCTTTATTATCATACTCGAGTATGTTGTTGCGTGCTCGACGATGTCATGACAATGTCAACGATGGCAACGATGGCAACGATCGCGGCGTTGGCGGCGTGGAGGCCGTAGCGGCTGCCTCCATCTTGCAAGCTGGAATGGCGTATGTGCCATGGTCGCTACTTTGTGGAGATATGCCAATTACGCACTATAATCGTATGTACTATCACTCCGACGTGGAATGTATGGTTGGAGCCGATGTTGTGGCGTTTATTCTCATTTTTGTAATTTGCGTTGGCGTTGTCTCAGGAACATGTATTCAGTAACTTGAGTAATGTACAGTACACACAGTGCGAGGAGAGGTAAATGGCAGAAATGCAGAAATGGGCGTCGGCGACGACGTCGTCGGAGCGTGTTTGTGTTTGGTTTGAATCGGCTCGACAACGTTGCTCGGTGTTCGTTGTTTCGTTGCTCGGTGTTCGTTGTTTCGTTGCTCGTTGTTCGTTGTTCGTTGTTCGTTGTTCGTTGTTCGTTGTTCGTTGTTCGTTGTTCGTTGTCCGTTGCTCGTTGCTCGTTGCTCGTTGCTCGTCGTGAGTCGTGAGTCGTGAGTCGTGAGTCGTGAGTCGTGAGTCGTGAGCTCGAGTGCTGAGCTCTGAGCTCTGAATTGTGACTCGCGACTCTTGAACTTCAGTAATCATGACTCGTGACTCGTGACTCGTGACTCGTGACTTGGGGCTTGTGATTCCGTCGGTCGATCGATGAGTTGTCGGCCTGTTTCTGTCGATGGTTCGTCGTCCGTCGAAGACCCAACGGACCGCGATGATTTCGTATACTGAGTGCACCTGCTGCAAAAGCAGAGTGGTCGAATTTTGGCGAACCGGAATTGAACGACGAGAGTTTCTCACATGCTGTCCGTCCACGTGTAGAATGTAGCACAGATAGAAATCCGTAGCATGTAGATTGTTGTAGCTGTCGCATTTTAGCGTGCTGGGCTCGTGGCTCTCACCGTATCGTCACTCCCTCGCGTCGGCAGTGCCAACTCGTACGACACATGTGGCAGTTGTGGTTATACACATGGTCTGCGTTGGCAGTTACATGTGACGGCATCAAAGGTACCCAGGGGTCCTGCATCTTTGGAGATTGTAAAACTGGAAACGGCGTTTTTAGCTATGGCAACGGCGATGTGTATACTGGAGAATGGGTACGAGGCCTCCGAGAAGGTGTGGGTGTGTACACTTTCAGCAAAGGTACGCGCAAACATTTTCTGTCTTCGTGATCAGCCATTTTAGTGTCAGCTTCTAAACTGTGCATGTTGCATAGGTGCGCGATACGAGGGTGAGTTCCGAGGCGGATTACGCAGTGGGTTTGGAATCCGCACTTTCGATGATGGCTCTTCTGTCTGGTACACTGGTATGGCTTCAATTTCGCTGCAACCCCCCTAGCTCCCGTGGTGCGGGCATACTCAACATTTGGTGCGCTTTGTACGTTTGTCGGTATCGGTTCCTTGAACAGGCCAATGGCTCAACGGAAGATGGAATGGATGTGGCCGTGCCAACCACCCGATGGATGAAACTGGTGATCGGGAAGGTACTTTCGCTGAATTTCGATATATCAGTGCCGGCGAGTGCCCAGCAGAAATTGCTTTAGCACAGCAATACGCACAACAGGTACAAAACCGCGCCAGAATCGCCCTCACGACTTGATCAAAATTATGGTTTTGTGCGCGAACTCATCAATGCGTTTTCTGCAGGCTCGAGATGTGGAGCGCATCATTCGCCTCGAGCTGGCTGGGACAGAGTTGTAGCCCGCTCTTAACAGGCGTTCACTGAAGCACAGGAGCGCGGTACAAATGTGAACCCTACAACAAAATGCGCGCAACAGCGTGCTCGTGGTTCCTCCTCATGAACAACAATAGCATGAATTGGTCTGAGACAACAACAGGGTTTATCGGCTACCGCGTGACTGCGCTTCACGTACAGGGCGGGGTCACAAATTGAGCAACAAAATCGAAGCGAGCACTGAAACTGAGTACAGACCTTCTGTTCCTCTCTGAACTAAATTTACACACAACAGCGTTACAACCGAGCTCCGAAATTCCGCACTCCGGTATGGTACATTCCTTGCACCACGGGAAAACATGCGCACAGCCAACAGATCCCACGCCAGGCAAGAATAGTGCAGCCAAAGAGATCCATGGACGAGGTGGAGCCTAAAATAAAGGTCGCATGAAAGGGCGTCCACTGAATGAAGCAGAGGGCAGCGGAGCTGTGTATGGATAGGAGTTTTGTAGCATACCATGCAGCATCACAGACCATAGATAAGCTGTAGCATGCGTTGTGTCATCAGCATTGCTAACTGACGGCGACCGACCGCGTCGACGTCGAAAGTGGTCGCACGGGTAGGAGGGAGCCAGGAGCCAGGAGCCAGGAGGCGCCGTGAGACTGCTATTCTACGCCATGCCATCCACCCAAACAAAACCCATCATTTCTCAGCGGGTGATTCAGTGCGATGAATGTTCATTTCTTCGGTCCCCCGTTTCCTTTCCTGACCAGCCCAACAAACAGCTCAGTGCTCAGTGCTCAGTGCTCAGTGATCAGTGGTCCGTCCGTCAGTCCGTCCGTCAGTCCGTCGCAGTCCGTGGCGGTCAGTCACAGCAGCAGCACAGTCTTCATTGCTTTTCTCTGCAATCCCATTTGTAGATACAATTTGTCATCATGTATTTGTGCGCGAATGTATCTTTATACGGGACTATCCCGTTTTTCGAAAGTTTGCACGGCGTTCGTTCGTTCGTTCGTTGTTTCGTTCGCGGACGGACGCAGTGGATATATCCATACTTGCGACTTCCACGGATTAGAATGAGGCTTTGGGTGGAAATACAGTGTAATGTCAAATGTAGGTACATCCGTGTGAGTGAGTGAGTGAGGCTGCGACGGAGTGAGTGACTGTGACTGTGGGTGGGTGACTGACTGTGAGTGACTGTGAGAGAGCGATGAAGGTGGCCAGGCCAACCCAACTCACTCACAGCTCACTCATAGCCCACGCACTCACTCACTCACTCACTCACTCTCTCACTCATTGCTCACTCAGAGTGCTGCTGACTGACTGTGGCCTTCGTTAGTGACAGTGAGTGACAGTCAGTGACCGGCGATCGATCGATCGATCGGCGTTCGTTCGTTCGTTCGTTCGTTCGTTCGTTCGTTCGTTCGTTTGTTTGTTCGTTCGTTCGTTCATTTGTTCGTTCGCTTCCTTCGTTCGTTCGTTCGTTCGTTTCTTGGCTTCCTTCCTTCGTTGCCTTCCTTCCTTTCTTCGTTAGCTTCCTTCCTTTCTTCGTTAGCTTCCTTCCTTTCTTCGTTAGCTTCCTTCCTTTCTTCGCTTGTTGCAGTCCGTTTGCTTGTTGCAATTCGTTCGTTCGTTTGGGTTTTCGTTGATCGGTTGACCATGTCATTTGGTTGTGTTTGGAGCGCGCAACGTCGGAAGCTGGATCCACGACTGCCGGTAATTCACCATCGAGGCTGCGCCGGCTGGCTGATACTGTTTGTTGACAGCAGGCCGCATAGACACCGGAGGTGGTTGTGGTCTAACAATGCAATGTTGATAGTACGGTTTGCTGCTGTTGGAGAAAATATTGAGGATTTTTTTCTCAGAAAGCGTGTCACTGCCCGCAACTGAAGTGGTGGTCGAACTTTGCAACCATGATCATCCCGGTGCGATGTTTTACGTGCGGGAAAGTTATTGGGAATAAGTGGGAGATGTGGTTGTACTTGCGCAAAACAGAGGGCGTCGACAACGAAAGGTGCGTCGGTCCGCTTGGCATTCGGCTTTCCTGTGTCAGTGCACCGCTTGCAACCCTCGCGTAACTTGGATCACTCTTGTGCTCGTCTACAGAACGGCGTTGGACCGTCTCAACTTGAACCGATACTGCTGCCGTCGTATGATTTTAACTCACGTGGAACTGATTTCGCATTTGCTGAACTACAACCGTAAGTTGCTGCATCGTCTCGCTCGCCTCCCTTCGTCGCGTGTCGCGCGTGGGTATCAACACTTGGAACGTCTTCAGTCGATCTTTGATGTTAAACACCACGCAAAATTACTTGCGTTGTTTGAGAGTCATTTATTTGACCCTCAGACTTCGCAGAGTAGCCATAGCTCGTTGACTAGGATGCTTCCCCGTCGGCGCCGGACGGCTGAGCAAGTTCTCGCCGGCAAGGCGCTGGCAACAGCACCATTCCTTGATCAATGAAAAATGTGCTGCTTCATCCCATTCTGTCCTTGACGCCTGCGTCCGCCTGCGTTGATATTCCCGTGTTCGTCGGTAACGTCGACGAATCGCGGTTAACTGCAACGCGAGAATCTTTCTGTGGACCGCCGTGGAGGTCGCTGCATCGAGCCAACATGTCAAGAGAGGTGTCGTCGTGCAGTGCAGACGATACTTCGCTCGACATCCCATTGGTTTGGTGTCAGCCCTGTCCTTCGGCGAGTGTCGCAGCAGCGTTCCTGAACGCTGCCCATTGACGTCCGTTGCCAGCGCGTGGCAGATTTGTGATCGTGCAGTGCAGATCACTGTTTCTTCTCTCGCCACCGTCGTCAACTGCGTGCTTGGGACATTTCGCTTCGCCAGCCACACACCCGTGCACCCGCGTTGCGTCAACGTTGTTGCCGCATTGTTTCGCGTTCTAACCGTGTCTCATCTCTTCTCCGGTTTTGTGTTGAATGCAGCACATGATAGGAAAACTGTTGTTCATGCTCATGACCGATGAACTGCAACGCAACCGACGGACTTTCGTTCGATTTCAGCAGCAAGCCCTCGGCAAACTGCAAGTTAGCTATTAGAATATTCAGAAAGAAGGACTGTACTTGACACTTTCTTCGTACAAGCCTTACTTAATTATAACCCATTTTGTGAGAAGTGTGTTACGTCGTGTGTGCTTATGCGAGGCAACGTGCCAAGAGTGTGGTCATATTTCGGTTAAAAAAAAACTTTACGTCGTCCTCTTGACTCTTACCACGCGGAACCGGGCCTGAGCGCGGGAGTCGACAGTAGCTTACTTGTTGTCGTAGTGCTTCATGAATGAGTAGAACTTCAAAGGGTCAGCACTCGCTCCGTTTTCGTAGAAGAACTTCGATGACAAGTGCATGGAGAAAATTGCGCGCTGGTATGCAATTGGCACGCGCTCCATGATCTTGTCCAAACCAACAAGTTCTTGCAGGGATGCTGGCAGGCTTTCACGCAGAACATTAGTGCGCAGCTGCTCGTCTTCGAACAAATCAGAGTCGCCGATGATGTCATTCAAGTCGTTCATGGATCCAGACAGTTCGTTCGTGACGTCTGTGGAGAACTTGGATGTCTCTTGCACGGTATCGAAGATGTAGTTGAACTCATTTCTGGCGTTGGTCTCCACCGTCTCGCAGATGTCCTGCACGTACTGCTGATAGAAAGCCGGAGCCTCGCCATCGGCACCAACTTGCATGTGTTCGGCGAATTCAGCGGAGCTGAGACTCAGGCCAGCGAGCACTTCCAGGGAGCTGGACGTAACGCCACCCTGAAAAGCAAAAACGACAACAAAGAACGGTCGAAATGGAAACGGCGGTTAAACATCTCGGAAGTGCATTGGTACGGGCGACGTCGAGCACACACTTGCAGGCCACAGGCATACCTTGTTGGTGGAAGCGTCCTTGAACAGAGCGACACCACGGTCTTGAAGAGTGGTGCGTGCGGCATCGGTGACGAACAGATTTGCTCCTTCGACGACGTACTTGTATCGAGGAGTACCATCTGACTTGAACAGTCGGTGCACATTGCCGGCGGTGACTGAACCGGGGCGACCACCGCACGGAACGAAGAAGTCAGCCTCCAGGCCATCCCACAAGTGGAACGTGTTACGGAAGTCCTCTCCGCTGCGGACGAAGGTGCCGTTGGGAAGCGTGACGTCTTGTTGATCGATTGTGAGCAAAAACCCTTCTTTGGAGAGTTGACCATCCCACTTGTGAACCATTTGGCGATTGCGCGCCAGCTTCTCGAGAGCTTCGCGGTCAAGACCATTCGGATCGTATAGACTGCCGCTGCCATCGCAAATTCCCACAATTTTCTCCTTCGACATCAGGATTTCGTTCGAGCCTAAATCTCCGTCGGGGCCACCGGTCATGACTTTCGTGCATTCCTCTTGCTTCAGATTGTGCCGCTCCATCAGTCCCGTCACGAACGCGCGAACGGATCGCGTAGTCATGCCGTACGTGTCATGCGGAACACCACCCAGTTTGTTGCTCTTTCCTGTCGTGAATGACTGCCAGAATCCGTAGTTCCTTTCGCGGGAATACTCGCACGCAAGATCCATGAAGCCGGCCGTGTTTTCGTCGGGACCAAGGAAGATGTACTCCTCCTTGTCGTAGTTGTTGCGAACTCCTTCGTCGTTGATGATGAGATCAATCAACGAGTCCACGTATTGCTTGAAAGCGTGCTCGGCCATGTGGTTTTTGCCACGCTTCATCAGAATTGTGCCTTTGGAGCCGGATTCAGGAATGTCCTTGTTCTTCAGCTTCTGTGTGTACGCGAGATTGAAGTTCTCCTGGAACTGCGTAACACGGTTTTGACGGTAGCTGTCCGAGGTTGACTTGATCAGCCGCACACCGCCGCGCGAGATGTCACGGAATCGAACGTGGAATCCGGTGAAATCCATGCCCAGCATCATGTAGATGGCGAACGGCAGCTCGGGCAACTTGTGTTTAGTCAAAAATTGCTGTGGATCCAGACGGTACGAGACAGCGGATTTACGATGCTTCCAAAGATTGGTCGTGGTGACGGACTTGTTGAAATAATGGAACGCGCGCATCGTGCGTTGCTCGTCAGGATCGCGAACCTTGCTCAAGAGTGCGTCGATGTCGGGGTACTCGTAGCCTTCCAAGTCGCCAGTCATCCTTCGAGAAAAATCGATGAACAATTCTTGTCCGACGTCCAGATTGTTTTGGACGAACGAGTACAGGCGATCCATGGAGTAGACTTCGGTGCCGATGGATTGGCCGAGACTCATCAGTTTCTTCTGTTTTTCGGGGTCGTTGGACAGATACTCGTGCAAGAAGTCGTAGTCGTCGTTGGCTTCACGTTGGAAATAGTAGGCAAAGCGCGTTGCTGAGTACAAATACATGAGTTGACGCGCTGTAATGTCGCCCTCCATGAAACTTTTGTACATCGGTACATCTGGAATGGTCAGGGCAAGCGAGGCAAAGTTTTCGATCTCCTTCACGTCGTCTTCTTCGGCGTCGCAGTAGATTGAGTAGATGTGGACCCCGTTCGAGAAAGAATCGATGTGAAGCTTGTGGAAGTCGATGCCAAGGTACTCGAACGTGCGACTGAGCTGACGCAAGAAGATGTAGTCGTTGGTGCGACCGGCACGATGCCCGATCTTGATGTCATGCTTGAAAGTGTGGGTTGGCTTGTGAGAGCGAATTATCGGGTATGGTTTGTCCATGGTTTCCGCGACCATTGCCTCGTATCGGTGCAGTGTTCTCTGTTTCTTTGTGCGCAGAAACGTTGGCGTTGCGGTGACATACAGGTCGTCACTGGAGGTGTCCTCCAGATTCTCGAAGTCATCACGCTCCACGTAAAAGATACTCAGGTTTTGCTCCCCTCCTTCAACCAGCGGGTTGCGCGACTTGAAGTAGGTGACGTGGAATCCATGAGGGCTCTCCTTCACGAATTTCTCGACTTCGGCTTCCGCGTGCGGGCGGCTTTCGTGGGTGAAGCAAGTAAAGAGGGAGTTGTGATCATGAATGTTGATATGGAGGTGCTCTGCATGCGTATCTCCGAGTGCAGCATGCTTTGACGATATCAGCGATTGAACATGCTTTGCAATTTGGGGTGCAGTGAAAAGCTCAAAGTAGTACGAATCGAGGCCGAGGGAGGTGTAGTAGTTGTACACTTCAGATGCCACCAGTGAGTACGAGAACACGCCTTCCTTGAGGATGAGCTGGAACACCAAGTGCATCTGATGACGCAGGTCGTCGTCAATGTCGGCACTGCCTTGAGCGGCAATCCACTTCGGGGTGACGTCAGAGTCACCTTCGCGCAGCATCTTTTCAATGTGGTAGCGCTTCGTCCGCTTAGCTTCGTCCACAGGCAGGAGACCAAAGCGGTCGTAACTGCTTTCGGCCCCGTTATCCAACAATAATTGGACGGCGTCGGCATTGCCGTTAGCCGCAGCAATGTGGAGGGCTGTTCGATGGTCGTAGTCCCGGCTGTTGACGTTGTGGCCAGACGCGAGCAACTTCTGAAGCCCTTCCAAGTCAGCGTCGGCCGCAGACTCGCACAGCTCTCCAGCAGCGTACATTTCAGCAGTATCGAGCTTGGGCAAGGCAATGGCCTGGCTCATGGAGCGAACGAAATGTTGAACCGGGTGAGACAACTTGGTGCCTCGTGCGCCCCGAAGCATTCGACCCACGGAGAGTGTTGGGGATGAAGAAACAAAGTTGCGCAACATCGTGAGCGACTTTCAGAAACAACACGCCGACTTTGGCGTGGTAGCAATGCTAAACCCACACAAACTCAACGATTTTTTTGCTCGACACGACACTCCTGTGGTGACAGTCTCTTCGTACTTCTGCGAACCAGCACCGCAGGCAATGTGGTTGGACAGTCCTTTCGGGCATCCACCAGTCGACCGAGCAGCCCGACGAACACGCACGCGCAAAAAAAACAAAAAAGAAACCAGCCACGCCGAGACGAGACGAGACGAAAGCAAGAGGACAGACAGCTAGCAAGCGAATACCTGTCCAAGCGACTGTGTCAGCTCAAAGGCATAGAGAGTGTTAGCCGCACACGTTGCCAACAAGTTCCTGAACGAACACCTGCATGGTCTCTGAGGCGTGAGCGGACCGCGTTGTCCTCGAAAAACTCCGCCCATTGCAGTGGAGCCGAACGTAACGTACAACATCGCACTGCCGCGTTGTGGCGTGACGTCCAAAGCATGCGTAGCACACCCATCTGCTGCCACGACTCGAGCACTTGACCTTTTCTGGCACTTCAATCACTACCCACACAGCAGCAACTGCACTCAAACGTGTCTGTCGTCCATCCACCTCACCCCACTTCGACGAACGAACGAACAAATGAACGAACGAACAAATGAACGAACGAACGAACGAACGAACGAACGAACGAACGAACGAACGAACGAACGAACGAACGAACGAACGAACGAACGAACGAACGAACGAACGCACAGTTAGTTAGTCAGCAAAAGCTGACCACTTCGACCATTTCTGTCCCACATTGCGCACACTCCACCGCTGTTCACTCCATCCCGTCCGCCTCCACGCCCACATCACAACGTTCACTTAGCCACTCACTCAATCATTCATGTATCGCTACTGAAACCCACTGTAATCCATTTCATATGAAGAATGGATATCAAGTGACTTTCAACAACGGGTGTTTACCGCTAAGCGGCCGGATTGATACAAAACTGATTGAACGACTCTCTCACGCGCTCCCTCACAGCCACTCACAATCAGTCACTCACTCCGTGAACGAGCGAACGAACGAACGAACGAACGAACGAACGATTTCACAGTCACCAACCTCCGCCAAAGTGAGTGAGCTATGAGTGAGTGAGCTATGAGTGAGTGAGTGAGTGAGTGAGTGCGCTGGCCTGCCACTGCCATCGCTCTCACTCTCACTCACTCACTCACTCACTCACTCACTGGACTGCGTTCGTTCGTTCGTTGACATACCTATCTACATCCAGCATTCTACGTTTTGTCACTGTGTTCTGAGTGGTGTTTACGTGAAAATGTCATATCTAGATATGTTAGTACAACACACACCGACTGTCACACTCACTGTGGCTCGGCTCGGTTTCGGTCGGTCGGCCCGGTAATAATACGGATGTGTTATCTTCTTTTGACATTTTTCTGTATTCGCCTCGTAAACTGCATTGAGAAACAGCGTAATGCTGTTTGTAGATAGGTTACTGGATCGTGAGGTCGGTCGGCGGGTGGCAACGGTCATATCTACAAGTAAGACAGTAATGTATTCTTCCCGGTAGCTGCTGTAGTAAACGGTGGAGTATCGGTTATAGATAG
>Ga0213839_1002144_pt1 | contig 11394 bp, 11 predicted proteins | sample SWPATP21_FD_160075 | JGI IMG/M metagenome (GOLD analysis project Ga0213839, IMG submission 160075) | Coastal seawater microbial communities from Marineland, Florida, United States - SWPA TP2 #1 | ecosystem: Environmental > Aquatic > Marine > Coastal | place: USA: Florida | collected 2016-08-14 | reverse complement strand
TCAGGCCGGGTCGGCGGCGTAGCTTTGCAGCACGCTCAGCGGCACGATCTCCAGCGCCCGCTGATGGGTGGCTTCCAGATGCACCTTGGGCGCGCAGCCCTCGTCCGCCGCCTGCAGGAACCGCGCGGCGCACAGGCACCAGCGGTCGCCCGGCTGCAGGCCGGAAAAATTGAACTCGGGCCGCGGGGTGGACAGGTCGTTGCCGACGTATTTGGAGAACGCCAGGAACTCTGCCGTGGTCACCACGCAGACGGTGTGGCTGCCCCGGTCTTCGGCACATGTGTTGCAATGGCCATCGCGGAAAAAGCCGGTTACCGGCGCGGTGGAGCAGGGCGTAAGCGGGCCGCCCAGAACGTTGATGCTGTCGTCTTTTTCCATGGGAGGCCTGTCCTTGCCGCAGTCCAGAGTAATGGTAGCGCAAATGCGCCGCCCGTCCCGGGTTTTCCGGTGCGGATTTTGCCCATGATCACGATGCACGCGGGCAGGTCAATCCCGCCGCAGGCCAAAAAACAACCGCCCGCCAAGGGGATGGCGGGCGGCTGCAAGCTGCAGGAGCTTGGGTATCAGGTGTTGAAGAGGAAGTGCAGCACATCGCCGTCCTTGACGATATAGCTTTTGCCTTCGGCCCGCATCTTGCCGGCTTCCTTGGCGCCCTGCTCGCCGTTGCAGGCGATGAAATCGTCAAAGGCGATGGTCTCGGCGCGGATGAAACCCTTTTCGAAATCGCCATGGATGACGCCCGCCGCCTGCGGTGCCGCGGTGCCGGTGCGGATGGTCCAGGCACGCGCCTCCTTGGGGCCGACGGTGAAATAGGTTTCCAGGTGCAGCAGCTCGTAGCCGGCGCGGATCAGGCGGTCGAGACCGGCTTCTTCCAGGCCCATTTCCTCCAGGAACATCTGGGCTTCGTCCGCTTCCAGCTGGCTGATCTCTTCCTCGATCTGGGCGGAGATGATCACATGGGAGTTGCCCTGCGCCGCGGCCATCTCAGCCACCTTGGCGGAGTGTTCATTGCCTTCAACCGATTCCGACTCGCCGACGTTGCAGACATAAAGCACCGGCTTGGTGGTCAGCAGCTGCAGCATTTTCCAGGCTTTGGCGTCCTCGGCGTCGACCTCGACCAGGCGGGCGGGCTTGCCGTCTTCCAGCATCGCCTGGGCGGCGGCCAGCAGGCGGTCCTGCTGCTGGGCTTCCTTGTCGTTGCCCTTCAGCTTGCGCACCAGGTTGGCGCGGCGCTTCTCGATGCTTTCGAGGTCGGACAGCATCAGCTCGGTCTCGATCACCTCGGCATCGGCCACCGGGTCGACGCGGCCGTCCACATGGGTCACGTCGCCGTCCTCAAAACAGCGCAGCACATGGGCAATTGCATCGGTTTCGCGGATGTTGGCCAGGAACTGGTTGCCCAGGCCCTCGCCCTGCGAGGCGCCTTTGACCAGGCCGGCGATGTCGACAAAGGTCATCCGGGTCGGGATGATCTGCTTGGACTGCGCAATTGCCGCCAGCTTGTCCAGCCGCGCGTCCGGAACCCCCACTTCGCCCACATTGGGCTCGATGGTGCAGAACGGAAAATTGGCCGCCTGCGCCGAGGCGGTTTTGGTCAGCGCGTTGAACAGTGTCGACTTACCTACATTCGGCAGGCCGACGATTCCCATTTTAAAGCCCATTCCGGCCTCCTGATGCCACTTGGGAGCTGCTTCTAGGCAGCATTGGCCTTGCGCGCAAGGCAAGTATGGCTGGCATATCTGCCACAATCGCCTCTGTGCGGCGCCGCACAGTAAGCCCGCATATTGAATTTTCGTGAGGCGGCTTGGAAAAGCAGCGCAAAAATTTATCTTGGTGACAATTAAATAATTCTGCGAGGGGCTCGAAAATGAACAAGACAGCATTGCTGGCTGCAGCGGTTTCGGCTGCCGCGGCCATGCCTGCCGCAGCCCAGGAAGTGACGCTGGGGCTGGGCTATTCCGACTATCACAGGGAAACGGCGGAGGATGGGGCGCAGTTCGCCGTGGACTACCTGCACAGCCCGTTCCATGAGAAGGGCCGTTTGTCGGCACGGTTCGGCGCAACGCTGGAGGTTCAGGAGACCGGTGATGTGTTTGCCGGTGCCGGGATCAGCGCCGTGATCGATCTGAACAATGACTGGTTCATCGAGAACAGCGTCATGCCGGGCGCCTATCACGAAAGTTCAGCGGGCAATGATCTCGGCTCGGCCTTTGAGATCCGCACCCTGCTGGCGGTGGGCAAGCGCTTTGCCAACGGCAGGGCGGTGTCGCTGGCCTTCAGCCACAAGTCCAACGCCTCGACCGCAGATGAGAATCCGGGGGTGAACACACTGACCCTGCGCTGGCATATTCCGCTGGGCAGCTGACCCCGTCCGATTGCTTCTATCTCCCGGGCTGTTGCGCGGCCCGGGATTGATTTCCCGCGCAACATTCGGCACACCGGAGCGGAAACCTGAAAACAAGGCCCGCCCATGACCCGCATTGATGCCAAATTCGCCGAACTGAACGCCGCCGGAAAGAAAGCCTTTGTCACCTATGTGATGGCGGGCGACCCGGATTACAGCACCTCGCTGGAAGTGGTGAAGGGGCTGCCGGCCGCGGGTGTGGACATCATCGAGCTGGGCCTGCCGTTCACCGATCCGATGGCCGACGGCCCGACCATTCAGCTGGCCGGCCAGCGGGCGCTGGACGGCGGCATGACGCTGGAAAAGACGCTGCAGCTGGCAGCCGATTTCCGCAAAGATGACGACAGCACCCCGATTGTGCTGATGGGCTATTACAACCCGATCTACAACCGCGGCGTGGACAAGTTCCTGGAAGACGCCAAGGCGGCCGGCATCGACGGGCTGATCGTGGTCGACCTGCCGCCGGAGGAAGACGAAGAGCTGTGCATCCCGGCGCAGAAGGCGGGGCTGAACTTCATCCGCCTGGCGACCCCGACCACCGACGATAAGCGCCTGCCCAAGGTGCTGCAGAACACCTCGGGCTTTGTCTATTACGTGTCGATCACCGGCATCACCGGCGCGGCCGAGGCCGAGGCCGGCGACGTCGGCCCCGAAGTGGCGCGGATCAAGGCGGCAACCGAGCTGCCGGTCATCGTCGGCTTTGGCATCAACACGCCGGAGAAGGCGCAGAACATCGCCTCGATCTCCGACGGCGCGGTGGTCGGCAGCGCGATTGTCAGCCAGATCGCGTCGGGCAAATCCCCGGCTGAAGTGCTGGCGTTTGTGAAATCGCTGGCGGACGGCGCCCATAAGGGCTGAGGCGCCCGGTGTGATGGTTTGGCGGTTATTCAGCCGCCGAACCGCAGAATTTTAGCATTTTCTAGTCGATTTGAGGTTTCCTGATGGTCAGCATGTATGCGCGGGCTTCCCGGGTTTTTGGTCGAAACTGCCTTTTCTTCGCAGGATATGCGGCTGTTCCAACAGCTTTGGACACATTCTTTCAAGGGTCTGTAGGCGCATTTGCCAGCATAGTTCTTTTCAGTTTGCTGGCTTTTTACTCCTATCGGATTGTTTCCAGTGGTGTGACCCTGTCGCTCAAGGAAAGTCTGACCGGGCGCCCAAAAGGGCCCTTGGGCGGCTCAATGTTTCCATTTTTGTGGCGTTATTGGGTATTCGGGTTTCTGATTTTCATTCTTCTGGCTGTATTTGCCGCTGTTGCCTTCATGGCAGCTGCCGGGAGGATTGCACTTACTCCTGAGGACATTGCCCTGCCATCGTTCGCGGCAGCTTCGCTGGCCGGCCTCATTCCGTTATCTCTGATCGGGACAGTGCTACCTGCGTCCGCTTTGTTTGAGGATGCGTCCGTTAAGCGGGCATTCGCCATCGGCCGCAGGAGTTTTTGGCGGACTTCTGCGCGGCTGCTCGTGGGCGGCGGCCTGGTTTCGGTTGTTTCACTTATGCTGACACCTGGTGCTTTTGCCATTCTTCCTGAAGGGTTTCTGATGTTGTTTGCAGCATATCTATCCAGTGCGTACTCGATCGTTTTGACAGCAACTGCCCTTTGCATGGCCTATGAAAAAGGACAGCCAGTTTCGATGGCCGAGGTCTTCAGCTAGTGCAGCATGGCCTAGGCAGTGACGTGACAGTAGAAACCGCGCCCCAGGGCGCGGTTTTTTGCGTTTCAGGGGTGCGGCAAAGGCGGCATTGCAGGGCGCGCGTGAAATTGGTAAAGAAACTTGACCACATTGAAGCGGGAGGCAGTTCGGTGCCGGTGATCACCAATATCAACGACCTGAAGCGCATTTATGAACGCCGCGTGCCGCGGATGTTCTTTGACTATGCCGAAAGCGGCAGCTGGACCGAGCAGACCTTCCGCGAGAACACCTCGGACTTTGAGCAGATCCGCCTGCGCCAGCGGGTGGCGGTGGATATGGCGGGGCGGACCACCGCCAGCCGGATGATCGGCCAGGACGTGGCGATGCCGGTGGCGCTGGCACCGGTGGGGCTGACGGGGATGCAGCACGCCGATGGCGAGATCAAGGCGGCGCGGGCAGCGGAAGACTTCGGGGTGCCTTTCACGCTGTCGACCATGTCGATCAACTCGATCGAGGAGGTGGCAGAGGCAACTTCCAAACCCTTCTGGTTCCAGCTTTATACCATGCGGGACGAGGACTATATCCGCCGCCTGATCCAGCGGGCCAAGGATGCCAAATGCTCGGCGCTGGTGATCACGCTGGATTTGCAGATCCTGGGCCAGCGGCACAAGGATCTGAAGAACGGGCTGTCGGCACCGCCCAAACTGACGCCCCGGACCATTGCCAACCTGATGACCAAATGGGCCTGGGGTATCGAAATGCTGGGCGCCAAGCGGCGCAATTTCGGCAATATCGTCGGCCATGTGCAGGGGGTATCCGACACCTCGCAGCTGGGGGTCTGGACGGCCGAGCAGTTCGACCCGTCGCTGGACTGGGGCAAGATCGAGAAGCTGATGGAGATGTGGGGCGGCAAGGTGATCCTGAAGGGGATCCTGGACGCCGAGGATGCCCGCATGGCGGCCAAGCTGGGGGCGGATGCCATTGTGGTCTCCAACCACGGCGGGCGGCAGCTGGACGGGGCGCTCAGCTCGATCCGGATGCTGCCGGAAATCATGGATGCGGTGGGCAGCGATGTGGAAGTGCATCTGGACAGCGGCATCCGCTCCGGCCAGGACGTGCTGAAGGCGCTGGCGCTGGGCGCCAATGGCACCATGATCGGGCGTGCCTTTGTCTACGGGCTCGGCGCCATGGGGCAGAAAGGCGTCACTGCGGCGCTGGAGGTGATTCGCAAGGAGCTGGACACCACCATGGCGCTGTGCGGCGAACGTTCGGTCGAGGCGCTGGGGCGCCATAATCTGCTGGTGCCGCAGGATTTCGGCGGCTGCTGGCAGGATTAATGGCCCTGGGCGGCCGGGCCGGGAGCCTTCAGGGGGCTATCTGCGGGCTTTGCCCCTTCCCATGGTGCGGTTTCCGGTCTATAGGCACGGCTTCATGCGGGGTGACAGCCTTGGAGGCACCCCGCCCTAGACACATTGGAGAATAGACATGGCAAAAGAGATTCCTGATCTCGTCGCCGAAGTACGTGCGGGGACGGGCAAGGGCGCCGCTCGCGCTGCGCGCCGCGCAGGCATGGTACCGGGCGTTGTTTACGGTGGCGATGCGGATCCCGTTGCGATCCAGATCCCGTTCAACGTTCTGCTGAAAAAGCTGAAAGCCGGCCAGTTCAAGTCCACCCTGTGGAACCTGAAGGTCGAAGGCCAGGAAGACGTGCGCGTGATCTGCCGCGATGTGCAGCGTGACGTCATCAAAGACCTGCCGACCCACCTGGACCTGATGCGCCTGCGCCGCACCTCGAAGGTCAACCTGTTCATCCCGGTTGAATTCATCAACGAGGACGAAGCCCCCGGCATCAAGAAGGGCGGCATGCTGAACGTGACCCGTCCCGAGGTTGAGCTGGTTGTGACTGCCGGCGACATCCCCGAGAAGCTGGTTGTCGACATGGCTGGCCTGAACATCGGCGACGTTGTCACCATCTCGTCGATCGAGCTGCCGAAAGGCTCCAAGCCGACCATCGACCGCGACTTCGTGATCGCCAACATCGCATCCCCGGGCGGCCTGACCGCTGCGGATGACGAAGACGGCGAAGGCGAAGAAGGCGAAGCAGCGGAAGCTGCAGCCGAAGAATAAGAACCGCGCCCATTGGGCAACGGTTTGCGGGCTCCCATCCGGGGGCCCGTTTTTGTTTGTCCGGCCCGCAGGCTGGTGATTGACTTTCATCCGCGCGGCTGCCCCATTTCCGGTTGGGGGCAGGGGAGAGACGGGCATGGCGGATTACGATATTGCCATTGCGGGCGCAGGCGCGGTGGGGGTGAGCTGCGCGCTGTGGGCGCAGATGCGCGGGCACCGGGTGCTGCTGGCGGATCCGGAGGAGCCGGGAGCCGGCACCAGCTATGGCAACGCCTGCACCCTGGCGACCTATGCCTGCCTGCCGGTCAATGACCCTTCGGTGCTGGCCTCTCTGCCCGGCCTGATGTTTTCCAAGGACAGCCCGCTGTCGCTGTCATACGTTCACGCGCTGAAGAACCCGCGCTGGATGCTGTCCTTTCTGGCCAATTGCCGCGCCGCACCGTCGCGGCGGATTGCCGGGCATCTGGCGGATCTGCTGGCGCATGCGGATGCCGGGATCAATCCGCTGATCGAGGCCGCGGGCGCGCAGGAGCTGGTGGTGGAGCGCGGCCAGCTGTCGGTCTGGTCCACGGCATCGGCGGCCAGGGCCGCTTCGGCCGGGCTGGAGCGCCGCCGTGCGCTGGGCGTGCCCTGGCGCGAGATCCCGCCGGAGGAAGCGCTGGAGATGGAGCCGGGCCTGCAGCTGCCGGTCAAGCGCGCCGTGCATTTCCACGCCGCCCGGCACTTGCGCGATCCGCAGGAGCTGATCACCCGGATGCACCACGCCTTCACCGCACTGGGCGGCACCGCTTTGCGGGCGCCGGTTGAGATGGTGCGGGCATCTGAAACCGGCGTGGAGCTGCAGGCCGGAGGGCAGGCACTTACCGCAGGCCATGCGGTGATTGCCTGCGGCGCGTTCTCGAAACGGATCAAAGGGGCAGGGACTGAAGAGCTGCCGCTGGGGACCGAGCGCGGCTATCATCTGATGTTCAAGGAGGAAGCACACCGGGTGACGCGGCCTGTCGGCTGGGGCGAGGCCGGGTTTTATGCCGTGCCCCATGCGCAGGGTCTGCGGCTGACCGGCACGGTGGAAATCGCTTCGCTGGACGCGCCGGTGAACCGCAGCCGCCTTGCCCATATTGCCCGCAAGGGGGCGGAGATGCTGGGAGACCTGCCGGAGCCGGACAGCGAGTGGCTGGGGTTCCGCCCGACCATGCCCGACTCGTTGCCGGTGATCGGCCGCAGCCCGCAGTCCGGCCGCCTGCTTTATGCCTTTGGCCATCAGCACATCGGTCTGACCCTGGGCGGCATCACCGGGCGGCTGATTACCGATCTGGCAGAGGGCCGCCAGCCCAATGTGGATCTGGCGCCGTTTGCGGCGGACCGGGCCTTTGCCTGAGCCTGCGGCAGGCTTGGGACCGGCCCTCTGGATTCCGGGCGCCAAATAGGGCATCAATCGGGTCTGTTGAAACGCAAGCGGGCAGTACCCATGAAACTCTTTGTCGGCCTTGGCAATCCCGGACCGAAATACGAGCGCAACCGCCATAACATCGGCTTCATGGCGCTGGATCAGATTGCTTCGGATCACGGGTTTTCGCCTTGGAAGTCCAAGTTCCAGGCAATGATCTGCGAAGGCAATCTGGGCGGTGAAAAGGTGCTGCTGCTGAAACCGCAGACCTTCATGAACCTCTCCGGCCAGTCGGTGGGCGAGGCGATGCGGTTTTACAAGCTGACGCCCGCCGATGTGGTGGTGCTGCATGACGAACTGGACCTGGCGCCGGGCAAGGCGCGCATGAAGCAGGGCGGCGGCCATGCCGGCCACAATGGCTTGCGCTCGGTTCATTCGCATATCGGCGCCGACTATGCGCGGGTGCGGCTGGGGATCGGCCATCCGGGCCACAAGGACGCGGTTGCGGGCTATGTGCTGCGCGACTTCCCCAAGGTGGATGAGGGCTGGCTGGACGACCTGATGCGCGGCATTTCCGACGGCGCGGCGGAGCTGGCCCGCGGCGACGGCGGCAAGTTCATGAATGCGGTGGCCCTGCGGGTGGCGCCGCCGCGCAGTTCCACCAGCAAGCCCAAGGCGGATGCGAAAGCCGAGAAAGCGGCCAAGGAGGAACCGGCGCCGGATACCCGTTCGCCGCTGGAAAAGCTGATGGACAAGTTCAAGTAAGCCGGGAGGCACGAGAGATGGTGAAACTGATTATCGACACCGACCCGGGCATCGACGATGCGATGGCGATCTTCTATGCCGCCGCGGCGCCGGACATTGACCTGCTGGGCCTGACCACGATCTTTGGCAATGTGACCACGGCGACGGCTACCCGCAACGCGTTGCGCCTCTTGGAAGCGGCAGGGCTGGATGTGCCGGTGGCCGCCGGTGCTGCCGCGCCGCTGGTGCTGCCGCCGTTCACCCCCTCGGCGCATGTGCACGGCGAGGAAGGCTTTGGCGATATCCCGGCGGCGGCGCCAAAGGGGGCGCCGCTGGACGAAGATGCAGCGGATTTCCTCTGCCGCATGGCGCGTGAGCACAAGGGCGAGCTGGTGGTCTGTCCGATCGGCCCGCTGACCAATATCGCCCTGGCGATGCAGCGCGATCCTGAGTTCATCAAGAACGTGAAATCCGTCGTGGTGATGGGCGGCTCCCTGGAGGAAGGCGGCAATATCACCCCGCACGCCGAGGCCAATATCTATCACGACCCCCACGCCGCCGATGTGGTCTGCCAGGGCGGCGCCAAGGTGGTGTTTGTGGGCCTGGATGTGACCCACCGGATCCTCTGCCTGGCGGAGGATTTCGAGGCGATTGCGGCCAAATCGCCCGAACTGGGCGGCATGCTGCAGGAGATGTCGCATTTCTACCTCAGGTTCTACCTGGAGGTCGCGGGCAAGAACGGCTGCTCGCTGCATGACCCGGCCGCGGTGATTGCCTGCACCCACCCGGAGCTGTTCGGGATGCGCGACGTGCCGCTGCAGGTGTCCTGCGAGGGCGAAACCTCCGGCGCCACCCAGGCCGCGGCTGACGCCGGCCGCGTCCCGGTCAAGGTCTGCATGACGGTGGAGGCGGGTGCGGTGAAATCCCTGTTTCTCAACCGCTTGGCCCTGCTGCCGTAACGTGTGGGCAGCCGGTTCCGCCGGGCGCCAAGGGCGGCGCTATCACGGGCGCCTTGGACGCCGGACCTGCGAAGGCGCACTTCCGAAGGCGCGGCGGAACGCCGTGGCAAAATTGGCTGGCGAACTGTAGCCGGCCAATTCGGCGGCCTCCTCCACGTTCAGCCGCTCTGTTTCCAAGGCACTGCGTGCCATTTCCAGCCGCAGCAGGCGCACATGCGCAAGCGGAGCCCGGCCGCGGGCCGTCCGGATCAGGCGGCGCAGGCTGGATTGGCTTACGCCCCCTGCAACGGCAAGCTCCTGCAGCGATGGCAGCGGGGAAGGCTGGCGGGCAAATTCTTCGATCCGGGCCAGCTGCGCGTGCTCCCGGGAGGTCAGAGACGCTGCACCGGGCGGGCTGGACATGGCCTCAAAACACCGGGCTACCAGCCCCAGCGACATGGCCTCGGCCTGCAGGCGCGCGGCAGGGGCCGAAAAGCCGGGGGTCTGCGCCAGTTTCTCCAAAGATTGGATGTCACCGATGCTTGCCGGCCGCTCGATGCGCTGTACCGGGCGGGTCCGCGCAGGCAGCACCAGCCCGTTCTCTTCCAGCCACTCGTGCGACATTTGTATACTGACTTTGCGAACATACTCATTTGGCTGCGACCTTCGGCTGAACCGCTGAATTTCTTCAGTGGAGGTCAGAACCAGCTTGACCGGCTCGCCCGGCCTGCGGCCAAGGTTCATGGGTTTTCCGGCCAGCTGCGCCTCGGTGCTGCCTTCCAGAAAACAGTGCAGAACAACACCCGGATTGCGGTGGTTATGCACTTCAAACTGTTGCCGGGCAGTGGCATTCAGCGTGTGAAGCCCGAACCCCTGCCTCAGTTGCAACGCAGTGACCAGCCCGTCGAACACACCCGGGCCCGGCCGGCCGGTTTCGCTGAACCAGTCAAGCTTCCGCTCGAATTCAATTGCATTGGGGAGAGAGTTTCCAAGCCCGGCCATAGGTGAGTCCAAATTGAGAAGTGGGACACGGTGGCTGGGCAGCTGTTATTTTTGCGCGTTTTGCAAAGCTATTTGAACATCGCGCAAAGATCGCCGGCTGGCGGGGTGCATTCGGGCAGTTTACTTACCCCACTGAAATAGTCAACTTTTGGGGATAGCACCATGCCGCGGATGCCTCTGCGCTTTTTCATGCTGGCCGGGACCGCATTGTCCATGCCGTTTTCCGCCACGTCCGCCATGGCTCAGGACGATTCGGTCCTGCTTCTGGATGAAATCCGTATTGAAGCCGCGGATGCGCAGTCCCTTCTGGGCAATGACAAGATCACCGAAGACGAGATCGAGGCGCGCAACCCGTCGTCCACCAGGGATGTCTTTGCCGGCGAAAGCGCCGTGACCACCGGCGGCGGCGCCGCCATTGCGCAAAAAGTCTTTGTGAACGGGATCGAGGAAAGCCTGCTTTCGGTCACCATCGACGGCGCCCGGCAGAACAAATCGGCCTTCCACCACACCGGCAATGTGCTGATGGATCCGGAGCTGCTGAAATCGGTCGGGATCAGCAAGGGTCTCGCCCCGGCAGACGCGGGCCCCGGCGCGCTGGCTGGCTCGATCGCCTATGAAACCAAGGATGCGGGCGACCTGCTGGAAGATGGCGCCGGCTTCGGCGGCCGCGCCAGGCTGGGCACCAGCGATAACGGCACCGGTCTGGAAAGCTCGCTGGCTCTGTTCGGCCGCCAGGGCGGGTTCGAGTACCTGCTGAGCGGCACCCGCCGCTCAGGTAGCGACTATGAGGATGGCGACGGCAATACTGTGCTGGGGACCGAGCCGGACCTCACCGACTATGCCGGCAAGTTCGCCTACGAAAGCCAGGCCGGCCACCGGTTCGAATTTGCCGCCTCCCGGACCGAAGACAACGGTCTGCGCGCTGCGCAGGCCGGCCCCGGCGGTGTCCTGTTCATCCGCCCGGACTTTGCCGGCATCGCCTCCGGTCCCAGTGTTCTGGCCGAAGGCCTGTCGCGCCGGACCTCCTACACGCTGACTTATTCCAACACCCGGCCGCAGGGGATATGGGATCCGGTCCTGCAGCTGAGCCGCAACGAACAGGAAATCGATGCCGTCGGCGTTTATGGCACCAACAAGAGCTTCAGCGGCACATTCAAA
>Ga0213839_1002140_pt1 | contig 11407 bp, 7 predicted proteins | sample SWPATP21_FD_160075 | JGI IMG/M metagenome (GOLD analysis project Ga0213839, IMG submission 160075) | Coastal seawater microbial communities from Marineland, Florida, United States - SWPA TP2 #1 | ecosystem: Environmental > Aquatic > Marine > Coastal | place: USA: Florida | collected 2016-08-14 | reverse complement strand
GTCGCGCCCACGCATTTGTTTATTTCCTTGTCGTCGTCGATGCGTTGTTGTTGCGTCGTCGACGACGTTGTCGTTGCGTTGCGTTGCGTTGCGTTGCGTTGCGTTGCGTTGCGTTGCGTTGCGTTGTTGAGTTGTCTCATCGTCGTCGTCGTCGTTGTGTTGCTGTGTTGTTGAGTTGTGTTGTCGTCACCGTTGCGTGATACGTTGTGCGTGGCTCGTCATGGTGATTGTCATAACTGTGGTCGTGTCGTTGTTGTCGTTGTTAGGTGTTGTTTGTCGCCCTTGGCCGTGGCTCGTCGTTGCGCATCCTTGCGCATCCTTGCGTTTTGTACTTCCGTTTTGCGTGTTGCTGCCTGCTGTTGCAGAGTGTAGCGGCCGCCGTGATGGTGGTGTCATCGTTGTTCGTATTTTTTGTCGCTTGGCTCGTTGTTCCCTCGTACGAAAATTTGCCATTATCGCCGCAGAGTCACGGCAGTCGTGGGTCGCAACGCACTGTTGGTCTCAACAGTATCCCAAGCCAATAAACAAACCGTTCACAACGCACACCACAGCAGCGATTGTGGTGACCGTGGCTCGCATTGCAAGTACGTCACCTGCTGTACTCCTCATTGTAACTTTCTTGCATCAATGACGACAACAAGAACAGATATCTGAGTCGGCACGCTCTGCTTGCTGACACCCGACTGTGTTGCACGCGCCATCCACCTCTTTCTTCGCTGTTCACTGTCGCACATGAACCGACCAACAGATACTGCTGAGATGCTGCTTGCACAATAGTTCATTTGCTGGTCGCGGATGCACAATCACATTCCGCTTTTGTATGTGCTTGCTTGTTGATCTGGTGTAGGCATCATTGGCAGTGTCTGTGATTCTTTGGCGTAGAGTGCTGCACAGCACGTTTTATGCCCAAAGGCCACCAAAACTGCAGACATGTATTTAATGCCTGCGCGCAAGAAGAAGGGGAAGCAAAGGAAGAAGACCCACGCTTCGCTGCAGCCAAGATGTAAGTATGGCCGTGCGTGTACGAGGAAAGGATGCATTTACAGGCATGACGAATCGCCGTCGAACGACCCCAACGCTCAAGTGTGCATGGCTTTTCTTTCGAACAAGTGCGTTGTTGATTTCAAATGGCACTCCCAACCTTGAACCATCACAATAACCTAGTGTATGTTGCATTTCTTGACCCACAGTTGTCTATTCGGCAACCGGTGTCGACACCGCCATCCTAGCATGGAGGAATGTGAGGAACTCAAAGTTTACTATGCACAGAAGCCGTGTCGTTGGGGGAAGTTTTGTGAGACAGAAAACTGTTTGTATTTCCACGGAGATAATGCGGAAGCGGGCTCAACCGCCAGCGGCCAAGTGTCCGCGGCGTCGGCGTCGCCCGAGCGGCGTATTGACCCATCGGATGGTGGTGCTTACACAAAGGACGAGTTTCTCGAGTTCTACGGTGGATTTGTGGAGTGGGATCAAGCAGCACCACTGGGCGGCTTCCCGTCCAGTTCTACGATGTCACAGAATGCCAGACCGTGGGAACAGTACGGAGGCAACAGCTATCAAGCCGCACCCGCGACCACAGTGTCACCAGATCACATGCTAGCCGAGGGCGACAAAGCGAGAGCCGCCGCACTCGCCACCCCCAACGTGGCAGTTCCGTTGCCACAGCCTGCTTGCGTCCCAAAGCTGACATTTGAACAAGCGGCGGCGTTGTTCGCGGCTGGGGCGGTGCGTAGGAGCGATTCTCATCTTTAAGTTCTTGTGTGCCGAGCCCACAAATTGAGCTGTCTTCGTTGTCGTTGTGTAGGCTGTAATTCGGCACAACTTGGGAACTGAAGATGTGGCTCTGGACTTGTCCAGCAAAATAAAAATCGAGCGCCTTTGCGATGCATTTCCAGACCTGCCGCCTTCAATCGTCGAAAATGCGTTCCTTGCCTTTCGACATAGTTTCAGAGACTGTGCCAAAGCTTTGCACGCAGCTTTCCCTGGGCGCCGAGCAGTCAACGACGAGGTTTGCACGAGCTGAACTTGGTATGGTCGCTTGCAGCCTGCACCGAGTATTAATTTTGCGTTGATGTCAGGAGCTTGAACGGCCTGTGATGATCAAAAGCAAAGAGCAACCAAAGCAGCAGCCAAAGCCCACGTCAGGGTTCAGGTTTGGCAGCTGTACCATCGCTCACTCATCCGCCATTGTTCCTGATACAAATCGACTGCATCTGAACATTTTTACTTTCAGGGTACAGCAAGCATCGAAAAGTGTGGTGCTTTCAGGAACCGGAGACGAGGGAGGCTTCGAGCTGAACGCCGCATATCGTCGTCTGAGGGCCGATGCAATGGAGCAGGTGGCTTGAACACGAGCTTGGTCAGGCGCTGTGTTGTTTCTCATCAGTGTTGGCAACCTGCTTTTGCATCAGGCACGGCAGCGGAACCGCGCATACCAGCGAGCAACTGCAGCGTACGTCCAGTCAGAAGTTGCCCGGCACGAGCAAATCCCTGTGACTAACGTCATGCTGTGTCCGGTATGGTTGGTCCAGTTACAAAGCAGGAAATAAAGCTGCCGCCAAACAGTTGTCACGCGAAGGGAAAGCTTGCGACGCGAGAATGTAAGGATTCCATCGACCTTTTTGGTTTCTGTGTTGAGGATTCGTCTGAACGTACAACTTTGTGTTCCTTCCCAACCATAGGCGTGAACTTCACCTTCAGGCAGCAGAACAAATTTTTGCACAGCGCCAAAGTGTCCTGCCGTCCGACTGCCGTAATTTTGTTTGCGATTTACATGGTTCGTGATTGGAGCTGCATTGGCTTTGGCGTTGTGCATCGTCTCAGTCATCGTACCCACTTCTCCGCACTTGCAGGATTGCATCCTGACGAAGCCATTTCGCAGCTCTCGAAGAACTTGGTGCAGTATTACGCCGAAGGACATCGAGTGTGTTACATCATCACAGGTGCCGGATCACATGGTGGCGGCGGAGGTGCCGGCAAGGGCCACGGCGGGAAATTGCGACAGGCAGTGATGCAGTGGTTAGACGACAATGAGTTTGAATACCAAGAAACTGGCATTTCCGGAAGCAGTCAAGCAGGAAAACGCGGAACTTTCGTCGTTGACTTGACGAGCTCGCAGTACTAAAATCTATAGCCCATCGCAGTGACGAATGTCGTGAATGAATATCAATCTAACGTGTACAAAACAGTGAAAAGCTCACGTCAACAATCGGTTGATGCGGTGCGGTGGCGCACCCGCCGACCCTGAGTTTTCTTTGTTCACAAGCGTCAGACAATGTAGTTGGATGCGAGTCGTGCACAGCAACCTCCAACTTGGCAGTGGCCATTTCGCAACCCGTGCAAAGTGTTGATACTCAAACTTCATTGTGGCTGTATAGTTACTGCAATACATCGCGTGGGACAATCTAAGTGCCAATGTACTGTTTCATGTGCACGTAGTCGGTCGTGGACTGCTTTTTTCAAGCGTCGACTGCATCCTGCCAAATTGCTTTGAGGAACGGCTTTCCATCAATGAGTTTTATCTGTCAGCGCAAATATGCAGCAACCAGAAATTATGCTCGCGAACAAACGAAGAGCACGCGCATTATGGGCACAAACCAGGTCCTTAAACTCGGGTCGGGAGGCCAGCGGGTGTGGCGGTGAGTGTGAATGAAGCGCGAACAGCGTCCGCACACTGGCAGTCACCAAATTGCGCTCTTGTTGTTTGGACGTCACAGGATCACCGATCTGAAGTTTAGTTTTCCCAAGTTTTGCCGCGAACGGCTTCAGTAATTCTGCAGCCCTTCCACTTGTTGCGTCCTCGTCAATCGCGCACAGCTTGAGCAAAACCTGTTGACAGATCACACATCGTGAGCGCACGAACTCGTCACGCAACAAGAATGAAACCGCGTGCAACGACATATATGGTCACCTGTTGTGTCAAAATCCTTGCGTCATATTCGGTTTCTTTTAGACCAGCAATGATTGACGCTACCAACTGTGAGAAAAAGCCATTAGGTCCACTTCCGCATTGCCGCGTTACGGAAACCGGCACTTGCTGCAGCAGGGTGGTGGCACACGTGTAGGCGGCTTTTCGGATGGGCAAACCGTCGTCTACCTTCTGCTTGAACGGGCCGAGATCCACCACACGCTTCAGGTCCGCACGTACAGGCATGTGCCCCATGACAGCGACCCAAACCGTTTTGCAGTTATCGGCGTTCAAAACTGTGGGGTGGTGGTGCACAAGCGCATTCATGGTGGAGACAGCTTGCAAAGCCACTTTTGGCGGACCGTTGTGACGGACCAAGGCACATAGGAGAACTTCCAGCGCAGCGTCCAGATGTGCCCCAGCGTTTGCTTCGCTTACGAAAGTTTGCAATCCAACCAGAACTTCCCTTTGAGCAATGGGAGATGTGCCTTCATCTTTCAGAATACCGGCGAGGGATTCGAGTGCCATGGTCGGCGACAGCAAGAGCAGTGATCCACACAAGTGACCGAGGACGCGGGTGATCGCTGCTTCGACTTGCGATAAATCTTGTCGCAGCGTCGGGACAGCGGCGGAAACCATAATCTCGTGACAGCGTTCGCTAGTCATTTTGCGGTGCGGGCTCGATGTGTCCGCAGCCAACATGTGGCTGATGGCCTCAAGCACGAACTGAACCGTCGGCTGGGTAATGTCTGGGGATGCCAATCTTTCTCGACAGAACGACCAGAACAAGTTGAACACATCGTCATTTGCTCTAGCAGCGCTTCCTAGCGCGAAGGCGCGAGCAGGAGTGGGTTCACCATTTTGAAGCGCATTTTGAATGGTGAGCAAAAGGGCAGGATTGCCAACAACAGCGTCCGGTTCACATCGGCACAACTCGCCCAGTGTGCGGAGAAGTAAATTTTGCATAGAGGTATCTTCCGACGACAGAGCAGACTTCATTGCCTCTGTGACTGACGTGACAGCGGCGTCAGAGGAGGCGTTGGGTGCCTCCACAAGTGCGAGCGACGAGAGTAACGATTCCCAATCCCCGGAATCCGTGCTTGTACGGAATGATGCAGAGATGCATACGGCGGAAGCAGCAAGTCGAGCACCGCCATCTCTGGCGCTCGATTCTACGGTTTTGTTTTTTGTCTTGCCAGAGCCAGCCAGCAAGAATTGAGACACCGCTTTGCTGCGGAGTGAAGGACTACGTTGCGACACGACTTGAAGGAAGTTCATCACTTTGTTCAAAGTCACTGTGCCGGGTTGCATGTGCTGCGTGCGACCAAGAGTCGCGCAGATTACTGCCACCACAGAACCCACAACCGGATCCGCATGCTCGTTGATCGGAGCGATGCCAGTGAAGCTGGCCAAGAAGCTGTAAGCCAAGCGACCAAAGTACACGTCTCCACTTTTGATTACGTGCACGATGTCGTCACACTTCCTCCACATAGAAGCGAGATCCGTTGAAACAGTGCCCAACTCCTGGCTCTGTGCGAGGAGGGCACACAGGTCATTCATCAGTTCTAGACTCAGCACTTTCATCTTTCTGTCACTTTGTCGAAGATTTTCAAAGAGCACGTGAAGTAATGAAACCGCCTCGTTTTCTACGCGCAGCTTTAAACGAGTCTGTGCAACGCGGCGCAAAGCTTGAAGTACGCTCACGCACAGGACGTCCGAGCCTAAGCGGCGGCGAGATTCACTCAGAAAAACCACCACGGCTTCGTGCCCGAGAGCGTCGGCACTGCGGGCGATCAGCTCTGATAAGCATTGCAATGCAAGTTCTTTGACTGCTTGGTCTTTTTTGGCACCAAATGCGAGGGGAGTCAGCGACTCCGTCAGCTTAAAGCGAGTTGCATACTTTTGGGCAGCAGCGCGCGCTTCTTCATCATTGGGATCGTCGCTAAGGAATCGGGTAATGTACGCGAGCACAATCGTCAAAGCACTAGTCGCGACGCGATACCAGCGGTCATTTGTAGCTTCGAGCACAATTGTCATCAACGAGTCGAGGGTATTGTCAGTCACTGCTGCTGCAGGCGTTAAGAGCGTCTGTTCGACCAAACGAAACGCTGCCAGTTTAAGGATGACATCGCCTTGCGTCATGGCAAAACCAAGCGGTGTAATCAAAGAATCAACGGTAAATACTGGGTTTGCTGCTGACAAATGCAGAACATCGCCGAGCAGTTGGAGGACGGTCCCGACTGAGCGGAGGCCGGAGGACTTCCGTTTAACAGCTGCCTGTTTGCGGTATCAAATCATATCATCAAACCATGCCACGCCCACGCATTGCGATTTTAATAGAGTGCACGTACCTGTGAGCAGTGGGTCTTCAAGAATTTCGTTGATGCCGAGGCAATTTCTGGGGCAATTTGAGTTGCTGTGGCACGGAAAGACTGGAGCTGTCCAAGCGGCGGAGCAGATGCAAATCTGACATAAGCAGAAAGGCATTCCAACACCGCGTGTTGTACTGCCGGAACGCGCTCTCCAAAACGAGCCATAACACCGCGGAAACAGCGGCCATACGCATCCACGGAAAGGTACGCAGATTCGACAACTGTCGAGTTGACGTCACCACGACGCGGGGACGCTGCAGGCGTTGTGGGAGCAGGGCCTTCCTCCCGGACAGCTTGGTGTGAACCGCCAACCAACGAACTGAGCAAACTGAGGCACGACTGTCTGACCTTCCAACTGGTGTCATCAGAGTCTTCAAATTCAACATCATACTGGTCGACTTCGTCCTCGCTGACATCGCTCTCGTCATCACTGCTGTCGCTGTCGCTGTCTTCACTGTCTGAGTCCTCAATGAAGTTGGGATCAAAGCTCAAGAAAGTCAACCCGCAATCTATGATCCGTTTGATGAGAGAGGCGCCGAGGTCGTGCTGGGCCCTAATGCAAGCGTCGATCGTCGCGAAACATTGCTCGCGCAGTTCAATGAACGCTTTCGAAACCATGCGCTTGTTTTTCTTTCTGCCGATCGCCTTCAGCATTGTCTTCACGATGAGCGACGACTGCGCTTTCAGCCTGGGGGCCACGCTCTCAGTGACTGCGGCGATCGACTGCACGTCTGGTGCAGCTGACGGCGCAACATTTTGCTCGTCATCGTCATCATCTGAGTCCTCCGAAGATGATGAATCACTTGAAGATTCACTATCCTGTGCTTCAGCTGGTAGATCAGGAAAGCTGTTATCGATCTTCCGTAGCAAGGTCTCCACCAGCGAACTGAGGACGCCATCCGATAGCCAGGGAGCCAGCTGAAAGAAAACTCGACTTGCGCGCTTGCTGACATTGACTGCACCCAACTTGAGCTGATCTAATGTCACAGAGGTTATCGTTGGCAAATGTTCATCCAAAACGCCGCCAAATCGAGCCAACAACTTTGGAAGGATGTCAAGAAACTCGATTTTGATCACCTCTTCCTGCTGCGATATGCCCGTAATGATGCTGGTGATCAAGCTCGAGCTCACTAAACGCCCTGATGCCTCTGGAACAATGTCAATGATAGTTTTTAGACCAATGGAATACACATCCTTAATCTGACTTTTGGTTTTCAAAATACGATCTGCAAGTGCATCACAGACGCCTGTGATGAGCACACCATCGCAGCGCTTGAGCAGCTCGGACAAACAAGATATCGTGATGGTTTGAACGTCATTTGACTTGTCCACGTCAAGGCGTTGCAGCAACGCAGTACAAATTTCGTTTTCAAGACCATCAGTCCGCATCCCATCTTTCAAAAGCGCGAGAAGATCAGATATTGCCATGTAGCGGTCGTCTTGGTCGAACTCCCGCATTTTGGCAATGAAACCTAGAATCTGTGTGTGCGACATGGTTGAAGGTAGAATGGACACCCAGGGTCCGCCTTGGAGTTGTGTTCAATGCGACAGCACGCGAAGACCACACTTCACGGATTTTACTCCGGGTTTGCAGTTCGTCTGCACGGGATCAGTAACCCGCAGTCGGAAATCGACCGCGCCTCAAAACTTCCACACAATATCGACGGTGCTAAATTTCTATGGCTCCTCTGCCTGTTGATGCTATTTTCATGGGGGTTTCATCAATCGTGCACAGACCACAATCAGCAGCGCCAACGATAGCAAGAACACCAATCTTAGATAGAGCCGCCACAATAGCACAAGAGCACGTCAAAGCAAGGGCAACTACATTCGTTCTCATCGGACAGCCAGACGAAACACGCTCAGTATCATAGCAGCGACAATATCAATAACAACGGCAACGAATGTCACACACTAAACACGGAACAGACAACACCACACCCGCAACTAACCACAGCGACAGCGACCACGCGTGACAACTCCGACAACAACACCGTCAACCAGCAACGAGTTCATCGAACGCAACGCGGTACGTCGAGCAGCGACGGCGGACGACGCGAACGCAACTCAACTCAACAATCGACAACAACGCAAACGCAACAACAAAAGACCGATCGAAGTTCGTTCGTTCGTTCGTCGAAGCGGCGTCGAAGTTCGAAGCGGCGTCGAAGTTCGAAAGCAAAGCTCAATCAACTCAAGGCGGCGCACCGCAGCGAAGGAAGGCGCACATTCACTCACTCACAATCTCACTCACTCACCGCCGCACGCCACCGCTCACTGCCTGCCTCACAGTCGCCGTCTCACTCACTCCCACCCACCCACCCAGCTACCCACTCACACACTCACTCCACACTCCACACGCCACCGCAACAAAACGTCTATTTTCGAAAACGTCTATTTTTGGATTTTTGGATTTTTTGGAGTTTGGAGTTTGGATTTTTAGAGGTTGGTTTTTTTAGACGGTTTGGTGGTGGGTCGGTTGGTCGATTGCCAACGCAGAAGGAAGGATGACGAAACCGCGCGACGACGCGCGAGCAACGAACGACCACCGCCGTTACTTACTTTCGTTTGTTTCGTCGCGATGACTTTTTTTTGAACGATGCAACGAAATGCAACCGACGGACGGAGCGAACGGAGCTTTGAAGTTCGTAGGCAATGTCAAGTGTTTGGCAAAGGCACGTGGGTGGGGGGACATCACGACCTTTTCGCAAGCGAGCGAGGACTATCAGCGCGAAGGCGGGCGCGGGGCTGCGTACGGACAGAGTGATCCAGTGCATCAGCGAGCGTGGGGTCGTGTGGTGAGGGCCGGCGAAGCTGAGTTGAAGGCAAAAGGCCTATCATTCGGTTTCTCGCTTGGCGTGTGCCGTGGGGTACGTGGCAGTGGGTTGTTCGTGAGTAAGACATGCGTTGCGAACCATGCAGCGAGGCAGTGCCCACATCAGTTTTCAGCTGCTGCGTGGTCTTTTACGATGCTCGATTGTCTTTCGAGCGGAACTTCGCGGAGGCTTGACTTTTGGAGACAGGTGCGGTGTTTTAAAACAATCAATTTCTGTTTCTTTTGATTCCAACTTGGCCGTGATTCTGCGGTAGGCTGTCAAGAAACGTCACCGTGGTTGGGGCTGGTCAGCGGGCCTCCCCTTGTGGCGGGGACAACGAGCACTGAGAGAAAGTAGCATGGCATCTTCGGCGTCCCCTTTCGCAGTCGGAGTTTCGACCGGCGACGGTCGACTCCTTAAGACAATCTCAACGAAGGATGTCAGCTCTTTCCTCCCTGAAGAATTTGTACAAGAGTTTGTTGAAGCCGATCGCCTATCCCATGAGCAGCGACAAAATTGTATTGATGTGGTAAAACGTGCATTCGACACCAACGAAGAGCTCGCAGGGTTTCTGCGGAAATCAATTTGCGATGCGACTCGCAAGGTTGTGGACAAGAGTGCCGCAACCGCAACACAGTTCAAAAATCTTGGCAATACAGCACTGCAGCGCGGAGACCTGTTGCTTGCATGGGATCAATACTGCACTGCGCTGCGGTTCGCACCGGAGGATGAACTTGACGCGGATCAGAGCAGCAATGATCGGCTGCGTGCCGTCATTTTTCACAACCGGTCGTTGGCGCTCATGCAATACGCGAAGAAAGTTGTGGCGCTGTCCACATCCGGGTCAATAGGTATGTCCTCAGCATCTGAGCAAGCTCTTTTGCGAGTATTGATGGGTGTGCTTCTCGATGCTACCGAGTCTGCGGTGGCAGATCCAACGTATGTCAAGGCCTGGCATCGTTTCCATTCGGCCGTCGAGACGATGCAAGCGCGATTAGACATAACAGCCAAGCGTACGGCGTCACGAGAAGTGGGGGGCAGCTCGAAGGAAGCACTGAACCTTAATGGCCAACTTAAAGTGCCGGAGTTATTCGAATCAATTCTCGCAAAAGTGAGCGCAGACGATGCCAAGAGCATGGCTGAGAATCTCCAGGCTGATGCTGGCGGTTTTCAGACGGCTGCAAAGGAACTCGCCGCTGTGTTAGAGGATGCCTTGTGCCATTTTTCTCCACAGGGACACCATTCAAATGCAGGTGCAGAATCAGCGCAGCAATTATTGTTTGAAGTCGGCAAGAACGAAGCAAGGGGTCGTCATCTGACGGCAAGTCGTGACTTGAAGGCCGGGACTATTGTTCTCGCTGATGTTCCTTTTGCAAGCGTCCGTTTTGCAGGTCGCCTGCGACCTGCTCCAGAACACCAAATCGCTGACCTCCTAGGCGTCCAGCACGAACGTTGCGATTGGTGCCTAGGAATGAGTCATGCTCCTGTTCCTCACAAGCGACTTGCGTCTCATATATTTTGCTCGAGAGCATGTCGACAGTATGCCGAAGCGAGACAAAGTTTGCACCAGTCTCTTGACAAAGCATCCGTCCTACTGCAGCAAGCGAGCTGTGTTGCTTTACGCACTGCTAGTCAGCTGTATCCTTCCTTGTTAAGCAGTAGCAGCACTGAGTCTGCGTCTGAAGCTCAGGAAATTACAGGCACACTCAAACCTCGCCTTGTTGCAGTGGGCGATCAACTCCCGAAAACATTTCACGACCATTTCAACGGTGCCGTGGATCAAATCATGGTTGATGAAGTGTACCTCATGTTGTTGGGACCCCACTCGTTTGGCGCAGTCATTGTATCACACCGAAATATCGCGATTACTCGACATGTGTTAGAGCTATCATTCGTTCTCCCGGACTCCTTGCTTCACTACACTGGCTCAAGCTCGACCGCCAGAGTAGTGTTTGGTAGCGAGCAGTACTTCATATCTCTGGGCCTCGAAGGGGATGTGACCATGGATACTGTGCTGGACAGTGGCGATATCGTATGCTCGGCACGTCCTAACTCTTTTCTGAGTGAGCTGGGAAGTGTTCTACAGCTGTTGCAAAGCGAAAGCCAACCAACAGACGAAATGGACGTGTCACAGTGCAAGGATGTTCTACCAGCAATGCTACTGACTATTTGTTGTGCTCACTTGTTCCCGTCTGAGGATGGCACTCGAGATGCGTTGGGGAGTCGGGTCCAGTGCCGCTTACGGCATCAACAACCACTCCACGGCGAAGAAAATGTGGGATCTGACAAAAGCGTAGCGCCCCAGTACAGTT
>Ga0213839_1002139_pt1 | contig 11409 bp, 11 predicted proteins | sample SWPATP21_FD_160075 | JGI IMG/M metagenome (GOLD analysis project Ga0213839, IMG submission 160075) | Coastal seawater microbial communities from Marineland, Florida, United States - SWPA TP2 #1 | ecosystem: Environmental > Aquatic > Marine > Coastal | place: USA: Florida | collected 2016-08-14 | reverse complement strand
TGGCCATCATGCCCGAGGCACACTGGCGGTCCATCGACATGCCGCCGATGGTGACGGGCAGACCGGCGCGGATCACCGCCTGGCGGCCGATGTTGCCGCCGGTGGAACCCTGCTCGATCGCGCAGCCGATCACGCAGTCTGAGATTTCGGAGCCGTCGAGGCCCGCGCGGTCCACCGCGTGCTTCACGGCATGGCCGATCAGTTCCTGGGCCTGGGTGTTGTTGAACGCACCGCGATAGGCCTTGCCGATCGGGGTCCGTGCGGTTGAGACGATGACTGCGTCACGCATGTTGAAGTCCTCCTGAGTTTACTTGTTTGCGTCCGGAAGTTCGATGCCGCGCAATTCTGCGGCCTTCCGGGCGAATTTTCCGGTCTGGGCGAAGGCGCCGGGCATGATCTGCTGGCCCTCTTCGCTGCGGATCTGGTCCATCTTTGCCGCGATGGAATCCGGGTCCAGCTCGTCGTCGGCAAAGGCGACACCTTCGGTTTCGTAGATGCGGCATTCGGCAAAGACACCGCCGCCCGCGCCCATGATCATCCGGTTCGGCGCGTCCTCGTGCAGAAGGGTCAGCACGCCGGGGGTGATGGTCTCGGGCTTCAGCAAGTCCAGCACCTGCGGCGGAAGCAGGTCTTCGGTCATCCGGGTCGCGGCGGTCGGCGACAGGATGTTGGCCTTGATGTTGTACTTTTGCCCTTCCTGGACCAGCACGTTCATCAGGCCGACCATGGCGGCCTTGGCCGCGCCGTAGTTCGACTGGCCGAAATTGCCGTACAGGCCCGAGGAGGAGGTGGTGTAGACGATCCGGCCATATTCGTTCTGGCGGAAGTGTTCCCAAAGCGCCTTGGTCGGGATGACGGAGCCCATGAGGTGCACGTCGACCACCTTGCGGAAGTCGTCCAGCTCCATCTTGGAGAAGGTCTTGTCGCGCAGGATGCCCGCATTGCAGAGCAGGATGTCGACCTTGCCGAAACGCTCGATCGCCTTGTCGACCATGTCCTGAACCTGCGCCTCGTCGGTGACGTTGGCGCCGTGGGCCATGGCTTCGCCGCCCATGGCCTCGATCTCCTTGACCACGGCCTCTGCCTGGGCGCTGGACGACCCGGTGCCGTCGGTGGCCACGCCGAGGTCATTGACCACAACCTTGGCGCCCAGCCTGGCCAGGCCAAGCGCATGGGCGCGACCCAGGCCGACGCCTGCGCCGGTGACGATGGCCACGCGGCCGTCGAAACGAATGCTCATCTGTTATCCTCCGAAATATCTGCGTCCCAGCCACTCTGCGACGAGGGCGGGTTTTTCCTGTCCTTCGATCTCGACCGTGACGGTCGTGGTCGTCTGTACTTCTCCGGGGCGGATTTCCTCGAACTTGGAGAGGACAAAGCGACCGCGGATCTTCGACCCGACCGGGACCGGCGAGACGAAGCGCATCTTGTTCATGCCGTAGTTGACGCCCATGGTGACGCCCTCCATCGAGGGCATCTGGTAGACCATGGCACTCAGCATCGACATGGTGAGAAAGCCGTGCGCGATGGTGGTGCCGAAGGGGGTCTTGGCGGCCTTTTCCGGATCGACGTGGATGTACTGCCAGTCCTCGGTACAGTCGGCGAACTGGTTGACCCGCTCCTGTGTCATTTCGAACCAGTCGGAAACGCCGATCTCCTGGCCGACCATGGCCTCGAACTCTTCGCGGGTGACGGTCTTGCTCATCCTCAATCCTCCTGTGCCGATGCGGCCTTGGCGGCGACGGCGGCGTTCAGACCGCCCGCCACCGGAATCGTGTGGCCGGAGACATAGGCCCCGGCGCGGGAACAGAGGTAGAGGACCACCCCTGCGATATCCTCGGGCGTGCCGACACGGCCGAGGGGGATATTCTTGCCGGCCTTTTCGCGCTGTTCCTCGGTGCCAATGGCAAAGGCCATCATCTTGGACAGGAACGGGCCCGGTGCGAAGGCGTTGACGGTGATGTATTGCGGGGCCAGTTCCGACGACATCAGCGTCGTCATGTGGTGGACCGCCCCCTTGGAGACGCCGTAGCTGTAGGCCGTGCCGCCGCGCGGCTGGATGCCGACGATGGAGCCGGTGTTGACCACGCGGGCCGGGTCCTCGAAGCTCGCCGCCTTGCGGAGCAGGGGGAGGAGCTTCTGCGTCAGGTAGAACATGCCGGTGACATTGACGTCCAGCACCCGCGACCACGCCTCGTAGGGAAACTCCTCCATCGAGGGGGCGCCCCAGGTCTTGCCGGCATTGTTGAGCAGGATCGGCAGGCTGTCGGTGCGGCTTTCCACCTCTTTGACCAGCGCCAGAACGCCCTCTTCGCTGCCGACGTCCCCGGCAAAGCCCTCGGCCTTGCCCTTGAGGCCCATCTGGTTGAGCTGATCGGCCGCGCCTTCGCAGGCGTGGGCCTTGCGCGAGGCGATCATGACATCGCAGCCCGCGCCCATCAGCGCTTCGGCGGCCATCAGGCCGATCCCGGACGCGCCGCCGGTGATCAGGGCCTTCTTGCCGCTCAGGTCGAAGAGTTTCGAGACAAGCAGATCCGACATCAGAAGCCCCGCGCCGCTGCGACGCGGGCGGCGTGGTAGCCGTAGTCACCCAGCCATTCCGCGCCGACGCGGGCGCGCTTCATGAAGAAGCCCATGTCGAATTCGTCGGTCATGCCGATCCCGCCGTGCATCTGCACGCCTTCGCTCACCGCGAGCTTGGCGGTCTGGGTCGCGCGGGCCTTGGCGATGGAGACGGCAATGTCCGATGCCTCGGGGTCCTCGTCCATCACGCGGCCGGCATTGGCGATGGCGGAGGCGGTGATCTCGATTTCCGCGAACAGATGCGCCGCGCGGTGCTGGAGGGCCTGGAAGGAGCCGATGGTGCGGCCGAACTGCTTGCGTTCCTTCAGGTAGCCGGTGGTCATGCCGAAAGCTCCGGCAGACAGGCCAAGGAGTTCGGCGGACAGCGCCGCCTGACCGGCGTTGAGCGCGGTGGCGATGGCCGCCATGCCGCCGTCGACCTCGCCCACAACGTCGTCGCCGGTGGCGTCGACATTGTCGAAATCGAGCTGCGCGTGATCGCGTTCGTCCACAGTCCGTTTCGCGGTCCGGGTCAGGCCGGCGCGGTCGGCGTCGATGTCGAAAAGGGTCAGCCCCTCGGCCTCTCCTGCGGTGCCGCCGGTGCGGGCCAGGACGAGGACACGGGTCGCCGCGCCGCCGTCGGCGACAAAGACCTTGCGGCCCGACAGCTTGAAGGCGTTGCCGGCTTTCTCGGCCCGCAGGTCGGTGCGCAGAGGGGCGTGTTTCGGCCCTTCGTCCACCGCCAGCGCATAGATCGCGTCGCCGGCGGCAATGCCCGCCAGACGGTCGTTCGCCGCGCCCTTGAGCGCGGTGGCGGCCATGACGGCGGTGGAAATGAACGGAGAGGCTGCCAGCACCTCGCCCATCTCCTCGCTCAGGATGCCCGCAGCCCGGTGTCCCATGTCGGAACCTCCGGCCCCTTCGGGCAGCAGAACCCCGGTCCAGCCCATCTGGGCCATCTCTTTCCAGAGACCCGGATCATAGGTGCGACCGGCGTCGCGATTGGCGCGGAAGGCGGTGACGGGAGAGGTTTCCTGGAGGAACCCGCGCGCGGCATCGCGCAGCATGACTTCATCCTCGGTCGGGACAAGCGAAGCAACCATATCAGTAATCCTTTACGAGGAGGCCATCAGGACGACGGCAGTTCGAGAACGCGTTTGGACAGGATGTCGAGCATCACTTCGCTCGTGCCGCCCTCGATCGAGTTCGCCTTGGTGCGCAGCCATTCCGGCGCCAGCGTGCCGTGTTCCCCGGCCCATTCGACGCCTTCGGAGCCGGTGATGGACATCAGGATTTCATAGCGCCGCTTGTTCAGCTCCGTCCCGGAGTATTTCAGCATGGCAGAGGCGTGGCCGACGCCGCCCTGTTTTGCCATGTCCTTGTAGCGTTCCATCGTCATGCCCATGGCGAGCGTGTCGATCTCAAGCTCCATCGTCTGGGCGCGGATGACCGGGTCGTCCATGATGTGTTCGTCCAGCGTGTCGATGAACGCGCCGAGGGAGCGCCCGCCGAGGATGCCGCCCGCAGCCCCGGAACCGCCGCCGCCGATCATCTCGCGCTCATGCGTCAGCAGGTGCTTGGCCACGTCCCAGCCGCGGTTGAGTTCGCCCACGATGCGGGAATTGCCCTCTTCGTCGACCTTGGGGACGACCACGTCGTCAAAGAAGGTTTCGCAGAAGGGCGAGGCGCCGGAGATCAGCTTGATCGGCTTGGTGGAGACGCCCTGCGTCTCCATGTCGATCAGCATGAAAGAGATGCCCTTGTGCTTGGGCGCGTCCTTGTCGGTGCGAATCAGGGCAAAGATCCAGTCGGCCTTGTCGGCGTAGGAGGTCCAGATCTTGGAGCCGTTGACGACCCAGTGATCGCCCTTGTCCTCGGCACGGGTCTGAACTGACGCAAGGTCACTTCCGGCGCCGGGTTCGGAATAGCCCTGGCACCAGCGGATCCGGCCGTTGGTGATATCGGGGAGGTATTTCAGCTTCTGCTCGTGCGTTCCAAAGGCCAGCAGCGCCGGGCCAAGCATCCAAAGACCGAAGCTTTCAAGGGGCGAGGGGGCTTTTGTCTTGGCCATTTCCTCGCGGAAAATCTTCTCCTGCGCCCTAGACAGACCCGCACCGCCGTACTCGACCGGCCATCTGGGGGCGGTCAGGCCGACAGATGCGGCATTTTCCATCCAGATTCGCTGCTCGTCACACGAGAAGGTGAAGCGTTTGCCGCCCCAGCAGATCGTCCGCTGGTCGGATGGCATATCTTTCAGTTTTTGCGGGCATTTTTCGGCGATAAAAGCCGCGACCTCGGACCGAAATTGGTCCAGGTCGTCCGAAAAAGACGACATATCCGCTCCTCCCAATCAGCGCATGTTTTGCAGTGCAGAATAGAATTTCACAGATTGCTTGACAAGGCGGGTCCGAAACCTTTTGATCAGCCTCAGAAACAACCCGGGTGAGAATCCGGACTTTCGTAACGGGAGGAAATCCATGTCCATCAAGAAGGCTGCACTTGCGGCCGCAGTTTCTTTTGTCGCGGTGACGGCTGCTCAGGCCGACATCAAAATGGCGTTCATCGATCCGCTGTCCGGCCCGTTCGGTCCGTCGGGTGAAGCGGCTTACACCAGCTTCCTGCTGGAAGCCGAAAAAATCAACGCTGCTGGCGGCGTGAACGGCGAAATGATCGAAGTCACCGGCTACGACAACAAGATCAACCCGAAAGAATCGCTGGTTCAGCTTCAGAAAGCCATCGACGACGGCGCGCGCTACATCTTCCAGGGCAACGGCTCTTCCGTTGCGGCGGCGCTCATCGACGCGGTGAACAAGCACAACGCGCGTAACCCCGGCGAAGAGGTGATCTTCTTCAACTACGCCGCCGTGACCCCGGCCTTCACCAACGAAGACTGCTCCTTCTGGCACTTCCGCTTCGACGCCCATGTCGACATGAAGATGGCCGCAATCACCGACTACATCAAAGGCCAGGAAGACATCAAAAAAGTCTACCTGATCGGTCAGGACTACGTGTTCGGTCAGGCCGTCGCGGCCGCCGCCGAAGGCATGCTGAAAGAGAAGCGTCCCGACATCGAGATCGTCGGCAACGAACTCCACCCGCTCGGCAAGGTGAAGGACTTCACCCCCTACATCCAGAAGATCATCTCCTCTGGTGCGGATGCCGTCATCACCGGCAACTGGGGCGCCGACATGCAACTGCTGATGAAAGCGGCCGCTGAATCCGGTTCCGACATTCCCTACCTGACCTTCTACGGCGGGTCCAAAGGGGCCGTGGCCGCGCTGGCCGATGGTGCCATCGACCGCCTGTACCAGGTGACCGAAGCGATCACCAACCTGCCCGCTGGCGATGAACAGAACGCGCTGGTGGAAGAGTACAAGGAACGCTTCCCGGACTACGACTACTACTACCACCGTGCCTGGAACGCGATGCGCATGTTCAAGGCGGCTGCCGAAAAGGCCGGTTCCGTGGACCCGATCCCGGTTGCCAAGGCGCTTGAAGGTCTGACGATCGACGAAGCCTATGGTGGCCAGGTCACCATGCGTGCCGAAGATCACCAGGCTCAGCAGAACCTCTACATCTCGACCGTTGCCAAGGTTGGCGACGACGTGAAGTACGGTGTCGACAACGTCGACTACGGCTGGAAACTGGTTGAAGGCGGCAAGATCGACGCCGCCGCTGCCGAACAGCCGACCACCTGCGAGATGGAGCGCCCGGAATAATCTTCCGGCTCTGAAACAGTGACACAGGGGCGCCGTGCCGGCAAAGCGCGGCGCCCTTCCTACACTCAACGAGGTCATCATGGAAACGATCGTATTCGCGCTGTTGAACGGCGTGATCTACGGGCTCCTGCTGTTCATGCTGTCGTCCGGCCTGACCCTCATCTTCTCGATGATGGGCGTGCTGAACTTCGCACATGCGAGCTTTTACATGCTGGGCGCTTATTTCGCCTACACCATCATGGGGGCGACCAGTTTCTGGCTCGCGCTCTTCATAGCCCCGATCCTGGTCGGTCTGGTCGGCGCGGTTGTCGAGCGGTACGGGCTGCGGAAGGTTCATGCCAACGGCCATGTGGCGGAGCTTCTGTTCACCTTCGGCCTCGCCTACCTGATCGAAGAAGTCGTCAAGATCGTCTACGGCAAGACCGCCGTGGATTATAAGATCCCCGACCTTCTGAATTTCCCGGCGTTCACCATCTATGGCGCGTCCTTCCCGGCCTACCGCATGTTCATGCTGTTCATCGCCATCGGGATGCTGATCGGCCTGTGGTTCCTGCTGAAGAAAACCCGCGCGGGCCTGATCATCCAGGCGGCGCTGACGCATCCGCACATGGTTGGTCACCTGGGCCACAACGTGCCGCTGATCTTCATGACCGTGTTCGGCATCGGCTGCGCCATGGCCGGCCTGGCCGGCGTGATCGCGGGCAACATCTTCGTCACCGATCCGGCGATGGCGGTGCAGATGGGCCCGATCGTCTTTGTGGTCGTCGTCGTCGGCGGGATCGGATCGCTGGAAGGGGCCTTCCTGGCGTCTCTCCTGATCGGTCTGATCCAGAACTTCGCCGTGGGGATCAATGCCTCCTTCGCCGAGATCTTCTGGTTCACGGGTCTCAGCCCGACATCCGAGATCGGCGATATCACCATTTCCTCGCTGGCGCCGGTGATGCCCTTCCTGATCCTGGTGCTGATACTGATCTTTAGGCCGCGCGGCCTGATGGGGGAACAAGAGCTATGAGCGACACGACGCAAACCTACGCGGATATCGGTCCCTCCTCCGGGGCCAAGTTCCGGCAGCGTTTCCTGCCGATCGCGATCTTTGCCGCGATCATCCTGGCCATCCCGATGCTGGACCCGTCGCGCACGATGCTGGCGCTCATGCACCAGATGGCGATCTATATCGTCTTTGCGCTGGCCTATAACATGCTGCTCGGCAAGGGCGGGATGCTGTCCTTCGGACATGCGGTCTATTTCGGTCTGGGCGGCTATTTCTGCATGCACGCCATGAACTGGATCGAAGAGGGCGGTATCTGGGGGGCCTATCCGACCTTCTTCCTGCCGCTGCTCGGCTTCCTCGCCGGCGGTGTCGCTGCCGCCGTGATCGGGTCCTTCTCGACCCGGCGCGCGGGCACGACCTTTGCGATGATCTCCCTCGGCGTGGCCGAACTGATCTTCGCCGGGGCCTTCATGTTCGACAGCCTCTTCGGCGGCGAACAGGGGATTTCGGGCGACCGGATGAACGGGCCGGAGGTCTTCGGCCTGACCATGGGTCCGCAGCAGGACATCTACTGGTTCATGGCCTTCTGGACGATCCTCTCCGTCATCGCGATGTATGCCTTCACCCGGACGCCGCTTGGCCGTCTGTCCGAAGCAACCCGCGACAACCCGCAGCGGGTCGAATTCATCGGCTACAACCCGACACGGGTGCGCTGGCTGGTCTTCACCGCCTCGGGCGCCTTCGCGGGCCTGGCCGGCGGCATGTCGGCGGTGAACTACGAGATCTTCACCCCCGAGGCGCTGTCGCTGATCCCGTCGGGCTTTGTCCTGATCATGGCCTATGTGGGTGGCATCACCTACTTCGCAGGTCCGATCATGGGGGCGATCCTGCTGACCTACATGTCGTCCATGCTCTCGGATTTCACCGAGGCCTGGCTGCTGTACCTCGGCCTGATGTTCGTTGTCATCGTGATGTACGCGCCGCGCGGCATCGCCGGCATCGTCTTCGGGTTCTGGGACGGGATCCGCGGGTCCAATCCGGGCGCCTACCTGACCAACTGGCTGATCCGGCTGTTCGGCTCCCTGCTGATGCTGCTCGGCCTGATCATCCTGGTCGAAGTGTCGGTCCGCTGGTCCAATGGCTGGGGAGAGGTGTTCGAACCCTTCGGGATGCATTTCCCGCATGAGAGCATCCTGACCTGGATCGCGATCTTCGTGCCGCTCGGGGCAGGGGCCGCCATCCTGCGCCATGTCACCCGTGAGAAAGAGGAGATGGCAGCATGACCGCCCCAGCCCTTTCGCTGAAGAACCTCTGCAAGAGCTTCGGACCGGCCAAGATCATCAATGACGTGTCCCTGGATATCCAGAAGGGCGAACGTCATGCGATCATCGGCCCGAACGGTGCAGGCAAATCGACGCTGTTCAACCTGATCTCGGGGCTCTACACCCCGACATCCGGCACGGTGTCGCTGAACGGCACGCTGATCTCGGGGGTTCCCCCCTACGAGATCAACCGGATGGGCCTGTCGCGGTCCTTCCAGGTGTCGAACATCTTTGCCAACATGACCGTGCGGGAAAACGTGCGCTGCGGCGTGCTGCACTCCCTCGGCCAGGGGTATTCCTTCTGGAAAAGCGTGACCTCCTCCAAGGAGGTGCAGGAAAAGACCTATGCGGTGCTCGAACATTGCGCGCTGCTGGACAAGGCTAACACCCCTGCCGCGCTGCTGCCCTATGCCGACCAGCGTGCGCTGGAAATCGCGATCACCATCGCGGGCGGGGCGGAGGTCATCCTGCTGGACGAACCGACCGCCGGGATGAGCCATTCGGAAACCGACCGCGCGGTGGAACTGATCCGCAAGTCGACCGAGGGCAAGACGCTGGTCATCGTGGAACACGACATGGGCGTGATCTTCGATCTGGCCGACCGCATCTCGGTGCTCGTCTACGGGGAAATCATCGCCTCGGCGCCGCCGTCGGAAATCCGCGGCGACCCGAAGGTGCGCGAAGCTTATCTCGGGGACGAAGCCCTGCCGGAGGAAACCGTATGACCCAGCCAATGCTTGAGGTGAAAGACCTTCATGCCTTCTATGGCAAGTCCCACGTCCTGCGCGGCGTGAACATGGAGATCATGCCCGGAGAGGTGATCGCGCTTCTGGGCCGCAACGGTGTGGGTCGCTCCACCACCGCCAAGGCCATCATGGGCGAGGTCGCCCCGAAGGGGGAAATCCTGTTCAAGGGGCAGCCGATCGCCGGGCTGGAAAGCCACAAGATCAGCCGCCTCGGCCTGGGCTACGTGCCCGAAAGCCGGGACATCTTCCCCACCATGACGGTGCGGCAGAACCTGGTGCTGGGCGTCAAGGACATGAAGAACCCCGGCAAGTACAGCATCGAACAGATGCTGGACATGTTCCCCAACCTGCGGGCGCGCGCCGACAATCCGGCGGGTGTTCTTTCGGGCGGGGAAAAGCAGATGCTGACCATGTGCCGGACCCTGATGGGCGACCCGGAGCTAATCATCATCGACGAACCGACCGAGGGGCTCGCGCCGAAGATCGTGCAGCAGATCGGGGATACCATCGCCGAGATCGCCAAGACGGGCGTCGCGATCCTTCTGGTGGAGCAGAAACTCTCCATCGCGCTGCGCATCGCGAACCGGGTCTACGTGATGGGCCATGGCGAAATCGTCTATGGCGGTACTCCGGCGGAATTCTCCGAGCGCGACGATGTCCGCAAGGAGTGGCTGGAGGTCTGACCCTTCGCCATGGCAGATCACGAAGGGGGCCCGCGCGGCCCCCTTTTTCGTTCTGGTCGAAAATACTTCGGAGGGCGAAGGACGGGGGCAGCGCCCCCTTTCGCCTATCGGCCCCGCCCGGCGAGACGCAGCCCGTAAAGCCCCGAGGCGAGGATGATCGCCAGCCCGATCAGGGCCAGGCCATCGGGCCAGTCACCGAACACCACCAGCCCCAGCACCATGGCCCAGAGGATCTGGGAATAGACCAGCGGGGCCACGACATTGGCAGGCAGGGCGCGGGAGGCGACCAGCAGCAGGTAGTTGCCAAGCGCCGAGCCGAAGGCCGAAAGCGGGAAGGCCCAGGCGAACCCGGGCGGCAGGTCCTCGGGCCAGGTCATCGCCGCAAACGGGGTGAGGACCAGCGCGCCGAGGGCCAGTTGCGAGAGCAGCAGGAACCGCGGACGATAGACCCCGGCGACCAGCCGCGTCGCGACCAGGTAACTGCCGTAGAGCGTCCCGGCGAGCAGCGCCATCAGCATCCCGAAGGACATGCCGAAGCCCGGCTTCACCACCAGCAGCACCCCGGCAAAGCCGATCAGCAGCAGGGTGGCGCGGATCGGGGTGATCTTCTCCCGCAGCAGAAGCGCAGAACCGAAATAGGCCACCACCGGGCCGACAAAGAAGGCGCCGAAGACATTGGCGATCGGTTCGGTGCGCAAGGCGGTGAGGATAGCGCTGATCCCGGCGACGATCAGGCCGGTGCGCAGCAGCACGCGCCAGTCCCACAGGGCGGGGAGATCGGCGCGGGTCAGACCGGCAAAGGGGGCAAAGGCCACGGCGGCAAGGGCGAACCGCCCCCAGGCCGCGAAATAGGGGCTGATCCCCTGCGATGTCATGGTCTTGCCGCCGGTATCGCCCAGGACGATGCAGGCCATGGCGGCGACGACAAGCAGGGCATGGGGGAGGGAGATTTCGCGCATGTGCCCAGTGAGCGCAAAGCCGCGGCCTTGTCAAACAACCGCCCCGCCGATGTCCGGCGGCGGGGCGGTCTCACTCCCTTGGGCTATTGCGCAGGCAACGGGAGGTCGCGCTGCGCCCTGAGCCTCAGGGCGAGGAGGAGGCCGGCCGCGGCAACCGCGATGCCGGCGGTGCTGATGTAGATCAGCCCGGCGGTGGAGAGCATCACCCCGCCGAGGATCACGCCGCTGCCCTGGCCGAGGTAGACCATCGACCCGTTCAGGGCGAAGGCCAGCATGGCCGCCGGTCCGGCCGCTTCGGCGAGGCGCGACTGGACAATCGGTGCGGTCGCGAAGAGCGAGGCGGAGCCGATCAGCATGGCGGTGACGGAGGCGACGAGGCCGGGCTGGCCGCTCCACCCGCCGATGAGGGCGACGGCAAAGACGGTCT
>Ga0213839_1002138_pt1 | contig 11411 bp, 8 predicted proteins | sample SWPATP21_FD_160075 | JGI IMG/M metagenome (GOLD analysis project Ga0213839, IMG submission 160075) | Coastal seawater microbial communities from Marineland, Florida, United States - SWPA TP2 #1 | ecosystem: Environmental > Aquatic > Marine > Coastal | place: USA: Florida | collected 2016-08-14 | reverse complement strand
CGTCGTCGTTGTTGTCGTCGTCGTTGTCGTCGTCGACGACGACTTTCCCTACTTTCTCGCGATACCATACTCGAGTACCATGCCATGTGGTGGGTGTTGCTGGGTGGGCAGAACTTGCTTGACAGAACCACAGACGCAGTTGCCTGTTTGATAAGTCAAGAGGTGAACGAGATGTTGAGGTGGTGTGCGATGCAACTGTATGAAAATGCCAGTGCGCGGCACGGAAACAGGCTGTGAACTTGGTTGTTTCACTGGCGAGACGAAGGCAACTACTTACAAGGCTGTTGGAATATCGCGAGATCAGATATAAAGGAAGTAATTTGCGTTTATTTTTGCTATGATTCTGGTTCTCATGTTGGAATTCGTCGCCTTGGACCTGCGCAAGTCCCCATCGGGATGAAGTCGTCGGGTGTCGGCCGTTGAAAATGTCGCTGGAGCGCCGCGTTCTCCCCGATGGAACTTCGGTGTTCGTCGAGGTTCCACGTAAACCAGCATTTGCTTTGGACTATCGCAAAGCATTCTCCTTTAAGCGAGACTCCATTGCTCCTGGTGTCAGCGATGAGTATTTACAGAAAACCGCCGACGATTTCGAGCAATGGTCCACTAAAAAGTTTCAACTTAAGGGAAACTTCGACGGAGGAAACAATTTGAACGATGGTGAATTCACTTTCCCGTCTCGGAATGCGGACAAAGATATAGTTAATAAAATCGGGGAAGCTGTGACGCCGTGGCAGAGCATTGCAAAACCCAAGCCGAAGTCGACCAAGGCACCCAAGTTCAAGAATATTTTAGATGAAAAGGAGTATCACACTCGTCAAATGAGAAAGAAGAAGGCAGCCAAAAAGAGTCGCAAAAAAGGCTCTCAGAAGAACAGTGACTCCCCTGTTCCTGTTGAAGGAGCAGTACCAAAGGGCCAACCAGTTCCTAAACAAGTAGTCGCGAGTCACGAAAATCGCCTGCAAAAGCTCAAGAAGGAGCAAATAAAAGTTGTGGAAAACATGGTGCGGATGGCGCAGCGGGCCGAAGAATCTCGAATGGTTCAATTCCATGCCACGAAAGATCCAAAGGAACGTCAAGCAATTGCCGCAAAAATGGATCGAGAACGTCAACATTCTCGAGCAATGATATCTGACATGCTCTCGATGGCGGTGGGACCGTCTGGCAAAGTGATCGTCAAGCGGAAACACAAGAAACCAACACGGCGCCCCAAAGAGCCAAAGCGAAAAGTTCTTCCTCAGATCAAAAAGCAATCAACCAAGCATTCCACTACTTTTGGAAGCAGTGGTATTTCGAGCGGAGGACCGGGCGGGCGAACCCGTAGGCCAAAAAGTACCCAAAAGAGAACAACTAAGCTGTTAAGCAAGCCTTCGGGTCTTGGAGGTTCTACAAGTAGAGAAGCTTCTTCGGCACACGCCAGCTTTATGAATGTGTTGGAAAAGAAAAGCTCTGACCGCAGGAATCGAGTGCGTGGCTCATCGGCAATGGCAACAGCCAGACAGGCACGAACGAGTCGACAACTTGCCACACCTCGTTCTCAAGGAACAGTAGGTTCATCTTTGACGACCGCAAATCTCAGGTGCGTCTTCAATGTTGTGCAGTACCACAATGTTTTTTTCTATGATTATAGAACTCCATGCTCTACGTTTTGGTTTTTCGTCGAGCGCAGGCGACACCGGGCGCAGTCGGCCAAGAGCTCTGCATCGCCTCAGATGTCTGCAATGAGTACTTCTAGGGTGATGGCAATGAAAAATTCACTGATGCAGAAGTATGCCTCAATCGTGAAGCAGGAACATCAGGTACGCACAATTTTGTTTTGTGTCCGCCTGCCACGCATCGACGACGTGCTTGACTCTTTCTGCACAATTTTGCACTGTATGCTAGCTGCGCCAAGAGCTCAAAGCATTGCCGACAGCCAGAACGCAATTTTCTCGAATGTCCGACATGTCGTCATACAAGTGAGCCGGCTGGCCTCATGCCGTTTTGTTTTGAGTCTGTCTCACGCGCCTTGCCCTTTGTGCGTAGACCTCTGAACACTGCCCGTTCAGAAATTACAACATACTCTTTTCACGCGGCGCCTCCTTCGAGACACACCAGACCTAAATTTGTTCCGAAGCTTCCTGGGATCTGATTACGTGCGCCCTATTGATTATCATTGCGTATAATTTACAACACACAAAGCAGTGTGACGGTAATTAAACATTACTAACTTCCCAATCGCAGTAAGCTTGAGCTGTCACGATCCTGTTTGGACACCTCCTGCCGTCGCGCCAGCCACGACAAAGTTGCCACTGCACCGACACCCAAAAGCAAATAGGTCGCATATCGCACAGCCTCACTGCGTTGCCAAAGACTGAGCTGCTCGATTCCATTTGGCAGCGGGTATAACAACCGAGGATGTTCACAGAAATACGTGATCGTTGAAAGGAGATCATATATGGATTTTGATTCTTCTTTGCTGCACTTTGACGATGAGCGGCGTGACCCGTTGAAGTGGCGGAAGAGCTGTGTTGATAAATGTTCCTTGTTTAATGGAGGGGCGAATAACTGGGGTGCAGTAAACTCGCCCTGCTTTGAGCTAAGTTCATCCGAAGGCTCTGCTGCGGAATTTTGTTCGTCGAAAGCAATTCGATATGCTTCACAGTGACGCATGACTAGATCCCATGGTTCTGTCTCTGTGTTGGGAGCGAGGGATGGCGTGGACGGATCTTCATCAACAGGCGACACTGTGGACTTGGGGGAGTCTGAGTGCAAGGTCGCGCCATCGGTAGCATCAGAGGCATCAGTGGCATCAGCGGCATCAGTGGTATCGGCTGCATCCGTGGCATCGGCGGCATCCGTGGCATCGGTTGATTCATGGTCTTTGGTCGTCACATCAGCGTTGACCTGCGTATTCGAATCTTCAGCGCCACTGGTTGAAGTATGAGAGTCTTCGCTCCCCGCACTGTCCATATCGCCATTACCGTCCAATGCCACATCGTCACCCAATTGGACGGTGTCATTTGGTTCTGTGTCCTTCTGTTCAGTCCGTGCATGCCCATCTGCTGATGCATGTTCACTATCTTCACTCACCTCATCCGCAACTTCCTGGGCGCCAGAGTTTTGGTCGATGTGTTCAGGGCGTGAGGCGATTTCGTTGACGTGTTCCTCGTCCGATACTTCGCCGCCAATAACATCGTTACCGTGTTCTCCTTTAGACGTGTCGCTTGAAGTTGGTGCAACTGGATCCTTAATTTGACCAGTCTCTTCCTCGCCGTTCTGTGTGGTTGTTTCATCGCTATTGTTAAGCTCTGATTTGTCAGTATCGAGGCACATCGACATAATAGATTGGAATTCAACGAACTGCAGCTGTCCGTCCCCGTTGGTGTCAAACAGATTCATCACCTCCTTCCCTAGTCTATCCCACAAACCCTGAAATTTGACAGACTTTGCATGTCTTTTCGTTCGAGCTTTGATCCACGAAGCGAGCATCTTCATTTCTGGCCCTTTCAGAACCCCGTTCTCGTTGGTGTCCAATTCTCGAAATTTGTCCCACGCCAACCGCTTGACTGACTCTTCAGAAGAGACAAGCGTGCGATGTTGCTTCAGCAACGAAATCAGCCTGTGTTCTTCAGGAGTGGTTGCGGATATCGTTTGTCGCTGGTTGGTATCATTGCACACGTAGAAGCACGGAACCTTCGGCAATCGCCGCAATCTGCGCTGCAGACTTTTGACATACTCTACGCTCTCAATATTGTCACTGCGACAAACAAACATGTACAAGTCGGCCTTGATTGTGGGGGCCACGACATCGTCGTCCGTGTTCTCGTCCTGTTCGCTGCACACCATGCCACAGTCGATCTCATTTCCAGACGTAATTTCAGTCAATATGACACATTTGTCGACAGCGTCGCCTTGTGAAGCATCAACACCCGCTGGAAGCATTGCAGCACAATGCTCCGCGGTCATGGCCGAAAACTGTTGGCCTTCGGGCACTCGTAATCTCTGTTGTTGCACCATGCTCTGGATCAAAGTAGACTTCCCAACACCGCGATCACCGACAACGAAACAATGAAACGTTTTCCGAGCGTGGCATGCAAGAAGCCCATCCTTGGACACACTCTGCGTGGAGTCGAAGGCGGCACACATTGTCAGTATCATCTCTCAAACGCAACAAGGTTAAAGCAGCAAATCAATCGCACAAACGTACTCTAGGATTTCGGACAACTGAAAACACAGCGCAATCGGCAGGATCTGGTACTCCCAAGTACCGCAAGATCTTCACCGTGCGCAGCGGCTGCAATGCCACTGCTAACCTCCAAAGGGCAAGCCAACCTTTAAGCGATAAAATTCCCGTCACTTCGTCGACAGCAACTGCGCGATTTCGAATCATATCATGTACCCAGGTGTTATCATAAGACACTGTGTCTTGGCTTCCCGAGAGCAAGTCGAGCGGACATAGTCGCAAGAATCTCGCAAGGTTATCCCAAAACTGTTGTGCACAATCGCCGTCGCTCAACCGCTCCGTTGGGAGCGCACTGTCATCTTGCGTCTCGCCGCTGTGGTGAGCAGGAATCAGCGAAGAGAATGCGCGTTCTAGAAAAGACTGCGCAGGCCTGGCCAATTCAATAAAGTCTCCACGGGCAACTGCTGTGGCGAGACTTTCGGCATCAAGCACTGCTTCGTCAAGAACAACACGCTCCTGAATATCAGTCGATTGAGTATCGACAATGGTTGTCGGGACAGAAGACGTGTTGGTCCCGTATCCGTAGCACTTCAAAACTCGCCACGGTGCTTCGGGTCGGTTGCGCTCCAAGAACAAACGATTGAGATACAACCACCCATCGAGAGTGATCCCCCGCCGACAAGCCTCCCCACCGCAAGTGCACTGTGTGCCAGATGTCAGGCCGGGTTGCAGAGCATTCAAAGTTCTGATGATGCTGGTGAAAGACTCGATTTCACACTGGAGCTGTGACTCTTGGCCACAAACAATTCGAGAGGATGGAGGCGTCACGTTCAATCGCCAGTGGGCAGCCGGAAAGCATGACTGAATTCCAATGTGGTACTGGTGCGCGCAGAGGACACCGTCGAAAGTGGTAGCGTTGGCCATTCTGAATATTCGCTCCAACGCGATTTGAAAACCCGGCGACAAGTCGTACTCCACTGCTCGTTGAGCCGGCGTCGCTGGAACTTTCGCTCGCGCGCGAAGCAATGCACTAGTAGGGAACATAGCTGCGGAAGCAGCCAACCGAAAAACGTCCGGTACATTCAAAAGACGTTTTGAGGAGCACGCGACGCAGGCCGAGATGCCCGAGAAGTCACGGAACATAGACGCAAATCGCGTGAGCTCGGGAGATTGTTCTTGGTCAAATTTCATTGATGACGTGGAAGCACTGTCAGTCACAGTAGGTAGATCACTTGATGAATTCCAGCGACCTTTGGCGGTTGCCACGGCAGCTGCAGCTTGCAGTTGACGCAGGACGTCGATTTTGTTCTCTGCCACCACAATGGGAAGGCTCACGCGGAAGCGTTGGCGCAGTTTGACAATGTATGGTAACCAGTGAGTCGTCAGCCGACGGAACGCGTCGTCGCTCCCTGCATCGAAAGCCAGTACTACCGCATCTACTTTCAGACCGGATTGCAGCCGTGCGACCAAAGTTTCTTCTTGGACAGGCGCCCCATGGTCGGCCTTCGACTCGTCTTCTTTCGGTGGCGCTGCCGGTGACGGAGACGAGCCTTGTGCAGTTTCAAAGTTGGCCTCTGCATCGCCACCGCCCACTTCCATCACACCAGGTGACTTTGTGTCAATAATCACCAGAGGAATTTCGGATTTGTTGATAGAATCAACCTTGATGTGAAGGGGCTTTTGGACACTGTGGTGCTTGTGAGAAGAAAATGCCTCGGTTGCCAGCGTGTGCACCAATGAAGTTTTGCCGGCACCTTCATCACCAATAACGACAACATACAGTGGCTCTGGTTCCTTCCAAAACCGTGAGAAAAGACTCGCCATTGTGACAACTGCCACCACCTCAGTTCTGCATGTCTCTTCTTGATTTCTCGAGAGTTTTATCGCGGGTCCAAGTCGCGCGCTAACCACGAGGAGAAACCATTACGCGTTTCAACTAACTAACATTGAAATGGAACCACTATAGTTTTCGATTGTTTCTGCCATGCATCGTGGGGTGTGCACAAACTCTTGCAGGCCACGAACAATGGGAGCACGCACAGACACATGCGCCCAGACACTTTTCCGTACTCACTGTCAAGTACACACAACGACAAAACGACAACGAAGCGACGGCCAGCACCGCAAAACGAGACACAGGACACAACAAACAATAGGCAACAAATCAAAGACGACGACGACGACGACGACAAACAACAACACAACCACTCAACCACTCAACCACTCAACCACTCGACCACTCAACCACTCAACCACTCAACCACTCAACCACTCAACCACTCGACTCACTCGACAAAGACGACGATGACAACGCAAACAACGAAGACTCCTCAACGAAGACACAAACCAACAACGACGACAACGACAACCACGTCCACGGCGACAACCACGTCCACGGCGACAACCACGTCCACGGTGACACCATGACGATGAAGACGACCACCACCACCATCACAATCATTATCACAATTACGGTAACGACTGTCACGACGACGACAACAATAACAATCAACAACGATGACGACAACAGCAACGACAACCTACAACAACTTTCAACCAGTTCGTGCGTTCAAACGAAAGCAAGCTGCCAACGACGAACGAACGAACGAAACAAACGAACGAACGAACAAACGAACGAACGAACGAACGAACAAACGAACGAACGAACGAACGAACGAACGAACGAACGAACGAACAAACGACCACGTGGCAGCGCCGGCAGCCGTCAGTTGATTATAGTGCGTTGGTCTAAAAATTCTCTAACATATTACAATAGTCGGCAATATTGTGGTTGTGAGATTGGAACGACAGTGGTGGTGAAATTGCGGTATTAATGAAACTGTACATGAAACGGTATTGTGAATAACTGTATAAACTTATGTGTAGTATAAGGAGATAAAACGTGATTCAACGGTGGATTGAGTAGTACTAGTACTACATGTTTCTGCACAGAATAGGGATATTGCGTGTGTCGGAGGCCACTCACAGCCACCCACAGCCACTCACAGCAAGCTCACTCATAGCCCCCACTCACCCACCCACTCTCAGTCCCACCCACTCTCACCCGCACTCACCCGCACTCACTCACTCACAGCCACAGTGTTGGTTGGGTGGCCATCGCGTTGGCCACTGCGTTCTCACTCCCACTCTCACTCTCACTCCCACCCCCACTCCCATTCTGTTGTTGCTGTGGCCCGGCCCTACTTCCTTCAGCACCCACACACACACACACACACACAATGACGACAACGACGACGACGACGGCGACGACGACGACAACGACGACGACGACGACGACTACGACGACGACGACGACGACGACGACGACGACGATGACGACGACGACGACGACGACGGATGAACTGTGGACACTCGTAAGTAAGCTGGCGACTCCATACGCACGGTCGGGACGTGACGGACGGGACGGACGGGACGGGTGGAGGCGGGAATGGACATTTATTTGCAGAAGCGTCGTGGCGCAGATGAACGACACGGAGACGCAGGCCGACCGGTGATCGATAAACGGACGTTTTGAAGAATCAATACCTCAACAGATACATCAAGGCGCGACAGAGCTAGTCGTGGCGCGGTGGTTTTGGACGCGGAGATTTGGTTTGTGGAAGGGGGAATGAAGAGTAAGAGAAGAAGCGACGGCGTAGGCGAAGACGAAGAGTGAAGCAACGACGAGAGGGCGGCGGTAACGTGAGATTGGCTCGAGTTTCCGGCTGTTATGTCATCACACGACGTGGTGTACATGACAACAAGCCGACAACAATATTTCCTCAACAATAATTTTGCAATTGGGGTGACAAGACAAGTGTTTTACTGGTCGACGTAGACCAAGAGCTGTTTTGTGCCGGAGGTGCGGACGACGCACTGCGTGCCCAACCCTGCTGACAGAAACATTGCGTCACCATGGGAAATGTCCGAAAGAAAGCAGTCGGCGCCAAAGGGCGCCGCACGAAGAAGAAAAAGAGCGAGAGGGCCGTCACCAACAACATGTCAAGCAAACGGAAGCTCAGCCGCTTGGGTAAAGAGCAGCAGAAAGGCAAATCTGGAAAAGTTGCTGACTTCATCAGTCGCAACCAAGCATTGAAAAAGCTTGCGATCACTCTTCGTGATTTCCGACGCCTTTGCATTCTCAAAGGTATCCATCCACGTGAGCCCAAGCTGAAGAACAAAGGCAGCACCACAACGTATTACCACGCAAAGGATGTTTCCTTTCTGGCACATGAACCCTTGCTCAAGAAATTCCGCGAGTTCAAGGTGTTCATGAAAAAGGTGAAACGCCTAGCAGCCAAGAAAGACTACCGCGACGCTCAAGAGAAGTACGAAGACCGCCCGCAGTACACCCTGATGCACTTGGTCAAAGAACGATACCCAACTTTTCAATCAGCCGTGCAGGACCTCGACGATGCCTTGTGCATGGCACACTTGTTCGGCCAGATGAAGCAGCATGGGAGCATAACCTCCGACCGCACTAACATGTGTGAGCGCTTTTGCCGCGAGTGGCAGCTGATCGTCATCAAAACGAACTCTTTGAGAAAAGCTTTTATCACAGTCAAAGGATACTACTACGAGGCCGAGATCGCTGGCGAGAAAGTTGTGTGGTTAGTGCCGCACATGTTCCCGCACCAAAAGCCACGCGACGTCGACGTTCGTATCATGTCGACGTTCTTAGAATTTTACGAGGTGTACTTGAAATTCGTTCTTTTCAAGCTTTACCACGATGCCGGACTGAGCTACCCTCCGACCTTCGAGGAGGAGGCCGATAATTCTGGATCTTACTTAGCAGCGCTGTCCGCAAAAACAATCGCCAACAAGGCTGACGAGGTCGATGACAGCACATCGAGCGACAGTTCCAAAGCTCAGGCTCTGCCAGAAGGGTTGCAGCTCACCAGAAGCACCGACGATGATACTACAACGGCTGACGCAGAGGACGAAGGCGAAAAGCTTGAGGAAGAGTTTCAGGAGAGCGCTGAGGCCAGAGAATTACAACAACTGCGAGTCGCTTCACGTGCCTTCTCTCAACTTTTTGGAAAACTTCGATTCTTCATTTCTCGTGAGTGTCCTCGGGATTCCTTGGAGTTCGTGATCCGTGCTTTCCAAGGACAGGTTGGATGGGAAGGCCCTGGAAGTCCTTTCAATGTCGATGACCCTAAAATCACGCATCAGGTGGTGGACCGCCCTGCGGTGTCTGGCACCCGCGTGTCATCTCGCGAGTATGTTCAGCCACAATGGATTTACGACTCGATCAACTTCAAAATTTTGGTGCGTTGCTCACATCCACCCTCGCCGTTTAAGTTGCTTCTCTTCGTGTCATTGCTGCGTCTGTCGTTGTTCTCACTCTGTCTTTTTCTCCTCTTGTCGTGCAGCTCCCCCTCAAAAAGTACGAAGTAGGTGCTCGACTTCCACCTCATTTGTCGCCATTCACGGACGACATCAAAGAAGGCTACATTCCTGCGTACCGTGAAGAGGTGCTAGCCCTCCAAGTCGCCAAAAATATTCCTGAGGCCCTCGAGATGCGCAAGAAGGTGAGCCACAAGTCCAGCTCGCGTGCTGTCTCGTGTATCCCTCTTGTGTCGTATCGCCAATTGCATGTTTCTGTCCCATCCATACGCACCTGTAAACGTTCCTTTGTGCGCAAAGTGGCCCACATCATGGGCACCTTTGACGAGCGTTGGTGCAAGATAAAAATGCCATGTGTGACGGCCTCAGTTGTTGGGGGACTTTCAACCCCCCTTTGGTCGCTGAACGTCGATGATATTGTGCTGACATTCCACACCACCCAACTTGTTCCTCTTGTTTTGTTCACTGCTTTCGGTGCCGTTGCATTTAACGTTCTGCCCTGCCGTGTTTGTTTTCTCAGCTGGACGAAATTGAAGCAGCGAAAGCAGACGCAGACGAGGAAGACCAGGCTGCGGCTGCCGCTGGAGGAGCGTCGAAGCAAGAACAAAGAGAATTGGCCATATCGATGATGAGCAAGAAGAAACGCCGCTTGCACGATCGTATTGCGTATGGCAAGAACAAAAAGGCCGCTCAAATTTCTGCTCTCGAACAGCGCCGTCAAAAATTGGATGAATCTTCGTCCAACGAGGCACCCGCCAAAAAGAAAAAGCGCGGCATTAAGAAGTAAGTGCGCAACACCAATGCGCACACACACAGACTCCTGTTTTCCATTCATAATTTATAGTTTCAGTTTTCCAACCGTCGCAACGCTGATAGCGCGGACTCTGTCACATGCTCACACTCGACTCCACCTCACGTGTACACACGTACACAAGAACTACTGTCATCACCCGCGACATTAAAATCGTCATTGTTCCGGATCTATCGAGTGTAGATAGCTCGGCGACCATCACGACTACCATTCCAACGACAGTAAGATGCTAACAACGAAACCACAACGACAGCTGTTGCAGCACCTCGTCGACTGCTGATTATGAAGATACATGCTGCCGCTCCCGCTGCCCTATTGCGATAGCACTGCTCCTGCTGCTGCCACTCCTGCAGCTACCACCGTTCCAGCACCTCGACTTGCATTCCAGGCACACCGAGTTTGATATTTGATAATCATAGCGCAGCGCGCAGCGTAGCCATCGACAGTGTGGGGAACAACGAACTACAACAACGCCGCCGAACGAACGAACTTTCGACTTTCGACAATTTTTCCTATTCGACATCGTTCACGGGGGTAAATCCGTTGTTCGACCTGAGCTGACTGACTCAACTCGCGCTGGCGAACGAACTTCGTCGTCGTTGTCTTTGTCGTCGTCGTTGTCGTTGGACGAGCTCGACGCACTGTTCGTCGTTCCTCCGTGCAAAAAGCATGCCACCCCACCTTTCACGTACGTTGGTGTATTCGTTCGTTGGCTGCACAACAGCTCTGCGTTTGGATTCAGGAACGTTGACGAGACGGTCTTTGTTTGAAGCGACATTTTTGACCAAGTAGTGTGTGTTGGGGAAAAGATGCATGTGGGTTGAATTCAAAGACACTGCTTCCACGCGAGCGACTGTGTAGTGGCGGGCTACTTCCTCGAGAGATCATAGCATTTCGATTTTTCTAGATGCAGTGCAGAATGTCAGCGCTTCTTCTCGATCAAACGGTGGTATGAATAAACAATTTGCTGGGTTTGTATGATTAATGCCACTTTGCAGCTTTAGCGACTAGCGGGGTCGCATTCATTCGTGTTGGTGCGACACTGCGGGTGTTCGGACTCGGCGGCTTGCGAAGAGAATGTCCCTCGCT
>Ga0213839_1002137_pt1 | contig 11417 bp, 10 predicted proteins | sample SWPATP21_FD_160075 | JGI IMG/M metagenome (GOLD analysis project Ga0213839, IMG submission 160075) | Coastal seawater microbial communities from Marineland, Florida, United States - SWPA TP2 #1 | ecosystem: Environmental > Aquatic > Marine > Coastal | place: USA: Florida | collected 2016-08-14 | reverse complement strand
CCGCCGGGCTGCTGCGGCGGGCCGGCGCCGTGGGGCAGCAGAACGGCCAGATCGAAGTCATCGAGGTCGACGGCGCGGACCGGCCTGCCTGGGTGGTGATCATTCCCGGAACCCAGCTGGGAGGGTCACCGGACGGCGCCAACCCGTTTGATCCCGCCGGAGTCGCCGAGGCTTTGGGCTACGACTCCGCCCCGACGGCGGCAGCCATCCGGCAGGCCCTGCAGCAGGCCGGAGCCGCGGCCGGCGATCAGCTCGTGGCCGTGGGGTACAGCCAGGGCGGGATCCATGCCATGAATCTCAGCAGGGACCGGGCTGTCCTGGCCGAGTACGATCTGAAGTTCGTGCTGACGGCCGGCTCGCCGGTGGGCGGCATCAGCCCGGAGCCGGGGATCCGCAGCCTGCACCTGGAACACGACCAGGACTGGGTGCCGGGGGCGGACGGACTGGCCAACCCGGATACCAGGGACCGGGTGACCGTGACACTCACCAACCCGCTGGACGTGCCGGCGCTGAACGACTTCGGCCTGGGTCCTGGACACCGGCTGGAGAACTACGCCGACGGGGCCGCGCTCATTTCGGCGAGCCGGGACAGTTCGCTGCGGGACTCGACGGCGGCACTGGCTGCAGTCGTGGGAACCGGCGGTGCGGCGACGGTGAGCCGGTTTTCTCTCCGGCGTGAGGGTCGACCGTCACCGCGGGGTGTGCCGACGGCTCCGGGGGCGTCACTGGGTCCGGGTCAACGACCGGTGGCTAGCGATCGAGCGCGGGAAGGAAGCTGGCCACGAGGGACACGCAGCTGATGATGATGGCGGCGAAGACCGCAGTCCAGAAGAACGAGTCGATGGTGAAGTGCACCGTGGTGTAGCTGCTGATCCAGGACGTCAGGTAGAGCATTCCCGCGTTGATGACCACCGTGAAAAGGCCCAGGGTGAGGATGGTGATCGGCAGCGACAGGAGGCTGACGATTGGCTTGACGAAGGCATTGACCAGGCCGAAGATCAGGCCGATGAACAGGTAGCCCAGAATGATGCTCAGAGTGCCGCCGTTGGCGGTGGAAATATCCAGCCCGGTGAGGATCCAGCACGCGATGGCCAAAGCCAGCCCGTTGATGATGACTCGTACGATGAATGAGCTCATGGCCCCATGCTGTCATACGCCCGGCGGCAGCGGCAGGGACCATATCCCCCAATTACGGCAGGGACCCGAAGTAGGCTAGTTGGCATGACTTCATCAGAGAACCCGGCCGGGGGCATCAGGCCCCGACCGGTGGTAGACCGCCTCCCCCGCTACGCGGCCGGAAAACCGCCGGTCCCCGTGGAGGGGCTGGTCAGCTACAAGCTTTCCTCCAACGAGAACCCGCTGCCCCCGATCCCTGCAGTGCAGCAGGCCATCGCGGCGCAGACCGACTTCAACCGCTACCCGGATCCGCTCAGCAGCAGGCTGCGTGAATCGCTGGCCCGCTTCCTGGATGTTCCGGCCGAGGACATCGTCACGGGCGCCGGCAGCCTGGGCGCCCTGAACCAGCTGCTGACCACGTTCGCCGGGCAAAACGACGACGGCAAAGCCGACGAGGTCATCTACGCCTGGCGCTCGTTCGAGGCCTACCCGATCTGCGTCGGACTGGCCGGCGCCGAGAGCGTCCGGATCCCGCTGACCGCGGACGGGCGGCATGACCTGGACGCCATGGCAGCCGCCGTCTCCGCACGGACCCGGATGATCCTGCTGTGCACGCCGAACAACCCGACCGGACCCATCCTGACTACCGAGGAAACGGAGCGCTTCATCAATTCCGTTCCGTCCGACGTCGTGGTGGTCATTGACGAGGCCTATCAGGAGTTTGTGCGCGCCACGGACGCCGTGGACGGCATTGCGATGTACCGCAAATACCCCAACGTCGTCGTCCTGCGGACGTTCTCCAAGGCGCACGGCCTCGCCGGACTCCGCATCGGCTACAGCGTCTCCCGGCCCGAACTGACGCAGCACCTGCGGGTTGCCGCCACACCGTTCGCGGTGTCCCAGATCGCGGAAACCGCTGCCATGACGTCGCTCGAGCACTTCGCCGACGTTGTAGAAAGGGTACAAAGCCTGGTGGACGAGCGCGACCGTGTCACCGCCGGGCTGCGGGAACTCGGCTGGTTCGTTCCCGAGGCCCAAGGCAACTTCGTATGGCTCAATCTGGGCGCAAACAGCGCGGAGTTCGCCGCCCTGGCGGCGGAACGGGCGCTCTCCGTGCGTGCCTTTGGCGAGGAGGGCGTCCGGGTCAGCATCGGCGAAACGGAAGCCAACACCCGCTTCCTTGAGCTCTGTGCGATCTATACAAAACCACCGCGGCGTTCCTAGCGCTTAACATGACGCGTTCAGGCCGTCCCGTGCGGCTAGAGTAAGGACGAGTAAGCCAAAATATATGCCAAATCCGGAATGTATTCCCGGCTTGGCATATATCCCAGCGATTGCGGCGCATTCGGATGCGGCAGGCAAGGAGACGGTATGGGCGCCACACATCTGCCCTCTACCGAGTTCGACGGAACCGACATGGATGACCGGCTCGAGGCGGAAGCGGAGGCCCAACTGGGCGCCCCGGCAGAGCCCATGGTGCAGCTGCTGGGGCCGGACGGCACCCTGGGCTCCGACCCGGTCTTCTCAAAGTACGCCGAGAAGCTGGATCCGGAGACCCTGCGGGGGTTCTATGCCGACATGGCGAAGATCCGCCGCTTCGATGTGGAAGCCACGGCCCTGCAGCGGCAGGGACAACTGGCCCTGTGGGTTCCGCTCACCGGGCAGGAAGCCGCCCAGATCGGCTCCGGCCGGGCCAGCCAGCCCCAGGACTACATCTTCCCGACCTACCGCGAGCACGGCGTGGCCCTGACGCGCAACGTGGACCTCGCCGAGCTGCTGCGTCAGTTCCGTGGCGTCTCCAACGGCGGCTGGAACCCCAAGGACACGAACTTCCACCTCTACACGCTGGTCCTGGCCGCCCAGACCCCGCACGCCGTCGGCTACGCCATGGGCATCCAGCGGGACCAGAAGCTCGCGGCCGCCAACGCCGTCGCCAGCGGTGAGCCGGGACAGGCCGAGGAGCCCAAGGCAGCCGTCATGGTGTACTTCGGCGATGGTGCCAGCTCCGAAGGCGACGTCCATGAATCCATGGTGTTCGCCTCGTCCTACCGGGCGCCGGTCGTCTTCTTCTGCCAGAACAACCACTGGGCGATCTCCGTGCCGAGCTCCGTGCAGACCCGCATCCCGCTCGCCAACCGCGCCAAGGGCTACGGGTTCCCCGGCATTCGGGTGGACGGCAACGACGTGATCGCCGTCCACGCCGTCACAGAGTGGGCGCTGGAGCAGGCCCGCGAGGGCAACGGTCCCGTCCTGATCGAGGCGTTCACCTACCGGGTCGGGGCCCACACCACCGCCGATGACCCCACCAAGTACCGCGGATCCGACGAAGAAAGCCTGTGGCGGGCCAAGGATCCGCTGGACCGGCTGGAGAAATACCTCCGGGCCGAGGGCCTCGCGGATGACGCCTTCTTCGAGCAGGTCAGGGCCGACGGCAACGAACTCGCAGCCTACGTCCGCAAGACCACCCACGACCTCGAAACCCCGGACATCCGGACCGCGTTTGCCAACACCTATGTGGAGGCCCACCCGCTGGTGGCTGAAGAGCTGGCCTGGTTCGAGGACTACAGTGCAGGGTTCGCCGACGAGGAAGCTGACCAGACAGACAGGGCGGCCAACTGATGACCACCATGACCATCGCGAAAGCGATCAACGAGGGCCTGCGGGCCACGCTGAACAACAACCCCCGCGCGCTGCTGATGGGCGAGGACATCGGGGCCCTCGGCGGCGTCTACCGGGTCACCGACGGACTGATTGCCGATTTCGGCGCCGACCGTGTCGTGGACACCCCGCTGGCCGAATCCGGCATTATCGGCACCGCGATCGGCCTCTCCCTGCGCGGCTACCAGCCCGTTTGCGAAATCCAGTTCGACGGCTTCGTGTTCCCCGGGTTCAACCAGATCACCACCCAGCTGGCAAAGATGCACTCGCGCAGCAACGGCAACCTCACCGTGCCCGTCGTCATCCGGATCCCGTACGGCGGCGGCATCGGTTCGATCGAGCACCACTCCGAATCGCCGGAGGCGTTGTTCGCCCACACGGCCGGCCTGCGCATCATCACGCCCTCCAACCCGCACGATGCCTACTGGATGATCCAGCAGGCCGTCGACTGCCAGGATCCCGTGATCGTTTTCGAGCCTAAACGCCGCTACTGGCTCAAGGGCGAGGTCGACACCGAGACCCCCGGCGCGTCCGCCGACCCCTTCAAGGCGCATGTCCTCCGCGAGGGAACCGACGCCACCGTCGTCGTCTACGGGCCCCTGGTGCCCGTGGCCCTCGCCGCGGCCGAAGCCGCCGCCGAGGACGGCCACAGCGTCGAAGTGATCGACCTCCGGTCCATCTCGCCGATCGACTTCGACACCGTCACGGCGTCGGTCCAGAAGACCGGCCGCCTGATCGTGGCCCACGAGGCCCCCACCTTCGGCGGCATCGGCGGCGAAATCGCAGCCCGGATCAGCGAGCGGGCATTCCACTCGCTCGAGGCCCCCGTCATCCGTGTCGGCGGATTCCACATGCCCTATCCCGTGGCCAAGGTCGAAGAAGACTACCTGCCGGACATCGACCGCATCCTTGAGGCGCTGGACCGCGCCCTCGCGTACTAACGAGGACCCATGACGCTTAACAAGTTCAATCTCCCGGACGTCGGCGAAGGGCTGACGGAGGCCGAAATCGTCGCCTGGAAGGTCAAAGCCGGCGACACCGTGGCCATCAACGACGTCCTGTGCGAGATCGAGACCGCCAAGTCCCTCGTGGAACTGCCCTCGCCCTTCGCGGGAACGGTCACCGAACTGCTGGTCCCCGAAGGCGTCACGGTGGAGGTCGGCACGCCGATCATCAGCGTCAGTGACGCCGTCGCTGCCCAAACACCGGCGGCCCCGGCACCGGCCACCCGGGCACCTGCTGTCGCGGCGCCCATGTACGGCACGCTGCCTGCCGACCCGGCCGACGCCGGCGAACAGGCCGGCCGCCCGGCCGGCGGACCGCTGGTGGGCTCCGGACCCAAGGCCGACGCCGTCAAGCGCCGGCGGCGGATTTCGGCATCCCCGGCCCCTTCGGCCGCCGGTCGCGAAGCCACGGCCGCAGCGGCCACCGCCGCCGCCCCGGTGGCCGAACGGGTGGGCGTAGAGGCCCACGACATCTGGATCAACCCGGACACGGTCGGCCGCCCCGCCGACGAGGCCGCGGGCCCCGCCGGCGACCTGCGCCCCACGCTGGGCGGGGCCATCAGCGGCCTGGTCGGCAAGGTGCTGGCCAAGCCTCCGGTCCGCAAGATCGCCCGGGACCTCGGCATCAACCTGGCCGACGTCGTACCCACCGGCGCCCGCGGTGAAGTGACACGTGAGGACCTGGTGAGCTACCAGGCCCAGCGCGACGCCGAGGTGGACAAGGCGGATTCGTTCTGGGGCAAGTCCGGCCGTCCGCAGGACCAGCGGATCGAGCGGATCCCGGTCAAGGGGGTCCGTAAGGCCACCGCCAAGGCCATGGTCGAATCAGCCTTCGCGGCGCCGCACGTGAGCATCTTTGTCGACGTCGACGCCAGCCGCACCATGGAATTCGTCAAGCGACTGAAGGCCTCGCGCGACTTCGAAGGCATCAAGGTCTCCCCGCTGCTGATCCTGGCCAAGGCCGTCATTTGGGCCGCGGCGCGCAACCCGAGCGTCAACGCCACCTGGGTGGACAACCCGGACGGCAGCGATTCCGCGGAGATCCACGTCAAGCACTTCATGAACCTGGGCATCGCGGCCGCCACGCCGCGCGGACTGATGGTGCCGAACATCAAGAACGCCCAGGATCTTTCGCTCAAGCAGTTGGCCCTGGCCCTGAACGAGCTCGCCACCACGGCACGGGCCGGCAAGACCCAGCCGGCCCAGATGCAGGGCGGCACGCTCACCGTGACCAACATCGGCGCCCTCGGGATCGATACCGGCACGCCCATCATCAACCCGGGCGAGGTCGCGATCGTGGCGTTCGGCACCATCAAGCAAAAGCCCTGGGTCCTGGACGGCGAAGTCATTCCCCGCTGGATCACCACCCTCGGCGGCTCCTTCGACCACCGTGTGGTGGACGGGGACCTGTCCGCCCGGTTCATGGCCGACGTCGCCGCCATCCTGGAAGAACCGGCCCTGCTGCTGGACTAGCCCCGAAAACGCCGGAGCCCAAAAACCGGCCCCGAAACGCCGGAACCCCGCCGCTGAACGCTTCAGCGGCGGGGTTCCGTCAGTATGGGTGCCGTCAGTTTCGGGCCAATATGTCCGACGGCTCAGTTTCCCGAGTACGCGGTCAACACCTGGGCCAGGGCGGGATCGCCGCTCATGCTGGCCAGGGCAGCCGAGGCGGCGAACATCAGCCCCGCCAGCCCCATAGTGCACGCGCTGACTCCAGCGAGGAACTTCCAGTCTTCGCGGAGCACACTGCGCACAGTGTCGGGCATGCGCAGGCCAGGCATGATCAGATTGGGGGCGCTGTCCGTTGATCCGTCATCCAGGAAGGCGATGACGCGGCCCGCACCCCGGTCCACGCGCATCGTGCTGATGTGGTTGCCGTGGCGGGCCAGCAGGATGTCGTGGCCAACCAACTGGCGGCGCTGAAGAGTGATCATGGGTTCCTCTGGCAGGCGGGTTCTCGGATGTCCGCACCATTGCAGGGCACTTCCCATTTTACTGAGCCCGGCCGTCCCGGGCGGCCGTCCGGCGGTGAGGCTGCCCACGGGAGGGGGTGATCCTCATCAAGTCCGTGCCGTCCTGTCCGGCAGGCGCACCGCGGCACTAGAGTGGCACCAGCCGCCGCCGGCCCGGCGGACGCGGATCAAAGGAGATGTTGCGTGTTTTCAAGCCCGTACCCCGACGTCGATGTTCCCAATCTCGGCATTTACGACTACCTCTTCGGCGCTCTGGCAGAGAAGGACCTGGACCGGGTCGCGATCGTTGACGGCGTCAGCGGTGCGGAAACCACCTACCGGTCGCTGCGGGGCCAGATCGACGCCCTCGCCGGAGCCGTGGCCGCCCAAGGCCTCGGCGTGGACGGCGTGGCAGCCATCCTGTGCCCGAATATCCCCGCCTTCGCCACCGTCTTCCACGGCCTGCTGCGGGCCGGCGCCACGGTCACCACCATCAACTCGTTGTACACGGCGGACGAGATCGCCAACCAGCTCACCGACGCCGGCGCGGGCTGGCTCTTCACCGTCTCGGCCCTGCTGCCGGCCGCCCGGGAAGCCGCCGAAAGGACCGGTATCCCTGCCGCGCGGCTCGTGGTGCTCGACGGCGCCGACGGCCACCCCTCGCTGGGCGACCTGCTCGCCGCCGGCGCGCCGGCGCCCCGCGTCTCGTTCGATCCCGCCACGCATGTGGCCGTGCTGCCCTACTCGTCCGGAACCACGGGCAGGCCCAAGGGCGTCATGCTCAGCCACCGGAATCTGATCGCCAACGTGGAACAGTCCCGGGGACTGCTCGACGTCGGCCCCGAGGACAGGCTCTTGGCGCTGCTCCCGTTCTTCCACATCTACGGGCTGACTGTTCTGCTGAACGTGGCACTGCGCCAGCGCGCCCGCCTCGTGACGATGTCCAGGTTCGATCTGCCCGAGTTCCTGCGGATCATCCAGGACCATCGGTGCAGCTACCTGTTCATCGCCCCGCCGGTGGCCGTGGCGCTGTCCAAGCACCCGCTGGTTGCCGAGTACGACCTCAGCTCGGTGCACACCACCCTTTCCGGCGCGGCACCGCTGGACGGTGAGCTCGGCACCCGCCTGGCCGAACGCCTCGGCTGCCGGGTGCTCCAGGGCTACGGCATGACCGAGATGAGCCCCGTGTCGCACCTCATTCCGCGTGACGCCGGGGAGGTTCCCGTCAGCTCGGTGGGATTCACGGTGCCCAACATGCAGTGCCGCCTCGTGGATCCGGCCACGGGGGAGGACATCCCCGTTCCCGCGGAAGGAACCAGCGCACCGGGGCATCTGCTGTGCCGCGGACCGAATGTGATGCTCGGCTACCTCAACCGGCCGGAGGAAACCGCAGACACCCTGGACGCGGAGGGCTTCCTGCGCACCGGGGACATCGCGACGGTGCGGGCGGACGGCGTCGTGACGATCGTGGACCGGCTCAAGGAACTCATCAAGTACAAGGGCTACCAGATCGCCCCGGCGGAGCTGGAGGCGCTGCTCCTGACCCATCCCGGGATTGCAGACTCCGCGGTGATCGGGTCCCTCGACGCCGACGGCCAGGAAGTGCCCATGGCGTTCGTCGTGCGCCAGCCCGGCCCCGACGGCGACGCCCTGGACGAGGACGCCGTCATGGCCTTCGTGGCGGCCAAGGTGGCGCCGTTCAAGAAGATCCGCCGCGTGGAGTTCATCGAGGCCGTACCGAAGTCCGCCTCCGGAAAAATCCTGCGCCGGATGCTGAAGACGACCGAGCCGGCAGCTACCGGGAAGGCCTGACCTGCCGGAGTGTTAGTCGGCGTCGGTCTTGGCGATGTAGACGTCGCAGGGGGCGTTGTGGGCCACACTGTTCGCAACGCTCCCCAGGACGCGGCCGATCCCTTTCATGCGGCGGTTGCCGACCACGATCATCCGGGCGCCGGTCCGTTCGGCTTCCTGGATCAGGGCCTCGGCAGGCTTGCCCCGGGCCGCTGCGTAGGTGACATTGGTGTCGGGGCGGCGCAGGGCTTCGGCGACCGTCCGCGCAACCTCCTCCGCGTTCCCGGCGTCGGAGACGATCCACTTGTCACCGCCGCTGGCGAAGACCTGGGTCCTGTCGCTGTCAAAGGCGCTGACCACATGGAGGGTGGCCCCTACCGAAGCTGCGAGGTCCCGCGCGGTCTGCGCCGCCCGCAGGGCAGTCTCACTGCCGTCGACGCCGACAACGATAATTCCGGTCATGGACCGCTCCTCTGTATTAGTGAACGCTGTTCAGCGAACCCTGCTAAAAAACCTGCAAAACCAAACCAGCTAAACCAAACCAGCACGCGAACCGTACTGCTGACTCAGGCTACAACCCCTCGACCGCTTCCCTCAGGACCGGCGCGAGCCGCCGCACACCCTCCCGGATCGCTTCGGGCGGGACGGCGCTGAACGCCAGCCGGATCTTGTTCGAGGGATCGTCCGACGGCGTAAATGCCGCTCCCGGAATGAAGACGACGCCGGCGTCGATGGCCTTCTTCAGCAGCGGGTAGGTGTCCACGCCCTCGGGCAGCGTGACCCATACGAAGAAGCCGCCGTCGGGGCGCGTCCAGCTCAAGCCCTCCGGCATGAAGTCGGCCAGGGCGGCAAGCATTGCCTCGCAGCGTTCCTGGTACAGCCCCCGGTACGTCTCGATCTGGCCGCGCCAGTCGTAGTCGCGCAGGTAGGCGGAGACCAGCATCTGGTTCAGCGTCGGCGGGCACAGGGTGACGGACTCCGACGCAAGGTAGTAGCGGCGTTGCAGGTGGGCCGGGACAAGGGCCCAGCCGATCCGCAGGCCAGGGGCGAAGATTTTCGAGAAGGACCCCATGTAGATGACGTCGTCCGGGTTGCCGGCCCGCAAGGGGGTCAGCGGTTTGCCGTCGAAGCGGAGGAGGCCGTACGGGTTGTCCTCCAGCACCAAAATATTCGCTCGACGGCATATATCGACCACGGCCTGCCGGCGCTCCGCCGAGAGGGTGATGCCGGACGGATTGTTGAAGCTGGGGATGGTGTAGAGGAACTTGATGTTCTTGCCGGCGGTCTGGAGGGCGGCGATCTTCGCCTCCAGCAGGTCCGGGATGATGCCGTCCCCGTCCATCGCCACCGTTTCGACCTCCACCTGGTAGGCCTCAAACGTGTTGAGTGCGCCGACGTAAGTGGGGTCCTCGGCGAGGACCACGTCTCCCGGATTGCAGAAGACCTTGGTGGCCACATCCTGCGCCGACTGCGAACCGGCAGTGATCACGATGTTCGAAGGGTCGGCGTCGAGGATTCCTTCTGCCGCCATGACCTCGCAGATCTGGGTGCGGAGTTCCTCGGTTCCCTGGCCGCCGCCGTACTGCAGTGCGGTCATGCCCTGCTCGGCGATGATCTTCGCGGCGGTCTGGCCGAGGCGTTCCAGCGGCAGGGACTGCAGGTACGGGCTTCCGCCGGCGAGGGAGACGAGGCCGGGGCGCATCGAGATGTCGAAGACGTCCCGGACTGCGGACTGTTTGATATTGGCTGCGCGCTCCGAGAAGAGGATCTCGTGGCGGTGGGCGGACGTAGCCGCACGTTCGATTGCGTCAATGGCCTCGGCCGGAAGAACTGCTGCGGCGGCATCAAGTGTTTCGTGGGTCACAGTCCCAAGGATACTACCCATGTTGTCCGGGGGGAAACGGTTGTTTCCTCCCGGACTGGAGGCTCCTGTCGACTTCCTTCGCGGGGAATGCCTGAAGCCCCCCGGCAGGCGCATGCTGGCGGGGGCTTCAGGAGTGGCGGCGTGCGGAGGGCTAGGCTGCTTCCGCGGTGCGGGCCTCGGCCAGCGCGTCGAAGACGCCCTTGATCTGCTCGACAACTTCGGCGTCGTCCTTGGGGTGGACCTCGGCGAAGCGGACCATGGAGCCGGGGACTGCCAGCTTCACGTTTTCGAGGACCTGGGCGCCGGCGATGCCGACGGCCTTGCGGGCCTCGTCCTGGGCCCAGACGCCGCCGAACTGGCCAAAGGCGGTGCCCACGACGGCGGTGGGCTTGCCGGCGAGGGCGCCGGCGCCGAACGGGCGGGACAGCCAGTCGATGGCGTTCTTCAGCGATGCCGGGACGGTGCCGTTGTGTTCCGGTGTGACCAGCAGGATGGTGTCGGCGTCGTTGGCCGCGGCGCGCAGGGCGGCTGCAGCTTCGGGGACCTGGCCCTCGATGTCGAGGTCCTCATTGTAGAAGGGGATGTTGCCGAGGCTCTCGTGAATGACCACGTCCACCTGCTCCGGGGCGTTGAGCTGGATGGCCTCGGCCAGCTGGAGGTTGGTGGAACCGGCGCGCAGGCTGCCGACGAGGGCGAGGACGGTCTTCTTGGACATGGATACTCCTATGCTTCACGCCGCGGGATGATTCCGACGGCTGGCGGATCGTGGAGGCTTGGGGGCCTTCACCCAGGATAAACGGACTGCGGTCCGGTTATATTCCGGGGCTATTTGCCAGGGGGCTAGAATCAGCGATGTGAGCCTCATCCCCATCCGTCCCGGCGCCCCGTCCGGGGGCGGGCACGCCGCCGGGCCCGCGGCGGAGTCCGAGCGCCGCGACGCGGCGCGCAACCGGGAGCTGCTGCTCTGCGCCGCCCGGGAAATCGTCGGCGAATCCGGCGCCGACGCGCTCACGATGGACCGGCTGGCGCAAC
>Ga0213839_1002136_pt1 | contig 11418 bp, 10 predicted proteins | sample SWPATP21_FD_160075 | JGI IMG/M metagenome (GOLD analysis project Ga0213839, IMG submission 160075) | Coastal seawater microbial communities from Marineland, Florida, United States - SWPA TP2 #1 | ecosystem: Environmental > Aquatic > Marine > Coastal | place: USA: Florida | collected 2016-08-14 | reverse complement strand
CTTCAGTTGCTGCTTTAGCTACCGCTGCTGCTTGTGCAGGTGCTGCTTCAGTTGCTGCTTTAGCTACCGCTGCTGCTTGTGCAGGTGCTGCTTCAGTTGCTGCTTTAGCTACTGCTGCTGCCTGTGCAGGTGCTGCTTCAGCTGCTGCTTTAGCAATCGTTGCTGCTTGAGCTTCGTTGCCTTTAGTTGCCAGCGATACTGCTTGAGCTGCCAGCTCTGGCTTGTTGGCCGCAATCTGAGCAACAGCCTCGGCAACACTTAAGCCTTCGGCTTCAGCGTTTTCAATTACTTTGTCCATAGAAAGGCCTGCTTCCAGGTCGGCCTTTACGTCAGCATAGGCAGAGTACAGCGGGATAATCATCCCTGCCAGTGCTCCAAGAAGTACTCGGCGCATAATATGAAGACTCCGTTTAGGATTTGGGGGTGGTGTGATTTTGTAGTTTTTAGGATTGTAGCGAGTCAATTCAAACGCTGCAAACCTTTTGTTTGATTCTTGAGCACATTGTATTTAATAGAGTATCATCTTCCCGCTTGAGCTGTAGCAATCAATTATTTCGGCATTCATTAGATACTTTTGTCGAGTGCCAAACGTTATAGCGCTGATCTTCTGCACATTTTGATTCAAACAAAAAGAAACAAACTTTTATTTCCGCCGCTTCGTTGTTTTTACGTGTTGTCAAGTGGTTGGGTTGCTGCTTTGGGATAAGTTGGGGGCCGTTATGGAACAGGTAGGGCAGTCGCAGTCATCTGAATATGGAGCGCGGCGCAGTAACCGGCGTTTATTACGAAATCATGAATCTTTGATTTATTGGGGGCAGCTGGGAATCGATGCATTTCTGGTGATAGGCTCCTTATTAGTTTTGACACTGTTAAAAACGGATGGCATTGGTATCCCATATCGTTTTCTGGCAGTTATTTCTGTTTTGCTGCTGTTCGTGATTTATAGCGCACAGGGCGTATACCGACAGACACGTGGATATCTGTCGGGTTGTTACCGTTTGGCAATCGCTTGGGCATCGGTGCTGATGATTCTTACGCTCATTGGTTTTTTAACGAAAACCAGTGAGGTCTTCTCCCGTCAGGTATTTATTACTTGGGCGTTGTTGGGTTTTGTGCTGCAGGCAGTGGCTTATATCAATATTAAGTTCTTTTCAGATCGTTATCGCGAGAAGTTTGCCCGCGTGATTCCTGTACTAGTTGTTGGCGGAGGTTCACTTGGTACGCATCTGAAAGAAAGCCTGCAGCGCAACCGCTGGATTCCGGACGAGGTTAAAGCTCACGTGTGCTTTGATTCCGATCCTGAAAACCATAAGTGTGGCAAAGATGTTGTCGTGGTTGAAGATCAGCACGAATTGCGTCAAGTGATTCGGGATCTAGGCGTCAAGCGTGTCTATCTGGCCTTGCCGATTGAGCAATCGGGAAAAATAGGTGATATGCATATTGATCTGCTGGATATGAATGTGGACCTGATCTGGGTTCCGGATATCTATGCACTTAACCTACTTAACCACTCTGTGCGTGAAGTGGCGGGTATGCCACTGATCTTTCTTAACGAGAGTCCGCTCACCTCGTTGCGGAGCGGATCGCTGGTTAAAGATGTGATGGATCGTTCACTGGCTGCTTTATCGCTGTTATTGCTTAGTCCCCTGTTAATCGGAACGGCCATCGCTGTGAAGCTGTCTTCGCCTGGCCCGATTCTGTTCAAACAGGAACGTCATGGCTGGGATGGCAAGATAATCAAAGTGTGGAAGTTCCGCAGTATGAAGCTCCACGTGGAAAACGCAGGTTCGGTCACCCAAGCTACGCGGGAAGATCCACGTATTACCAAAGTGGGTAAATTTATCCGCCGTACCTCTATTGATGAACTTCCACAGCTGATTAACGTACTGCAAGGCCGAATGTCTTTGGTAGGGCCGCGTCCTCATGCGGTTGCTCACAATGAATATTACTCCGACAAGATTAATGCCTACTTGGCGCGCCACCGTATTAAGCCGGGTATCACCGGTTTGGCGCAGGTAAGTGGTTGTCGAGGCGAGACCGAAACGCTGGATAAAATGCAGAAGCGTGTTGATTACGATCTAGAATATATTAATAACTGGTCTGTGTGGTTGGATGTGAAAATTTTGATGAAAACCCCTCTCTCTCTGCTATCTAAGGATATTTACTAACAGCTTTCTAGCTTCTGGTTATTTGGTTCCAGTGTAAAGGGAGAGATATAGTGAATGGGAAAGTTCTACGGGTGCTGAATGTCTTTCTTAGAGGAATGACATTAGTCAGTAAATTCTCACTCATTTTTGTACTGGCTAAATACCTGGATGCAGCTGAGCTGGGGCTGTATGGCCTTGTTGTGGCAACTGTTACCTACTCGCTTTACCTTGTCGGACTTGATTTCTATAGCTATTCAAATCGAGAAATTATTAAGAGCAGTGCAAGTGATTGGGGGTGGATGGTTAAAAGTCATACAGTATTGGTGTTTATGCTGTATGCTTTTTGCTTTCCGGTGTTGACTATGCTGTTTTTTTATGGGTATTTGCCGTGGTTTGTTGCAGTGTGGTTTTTCGTTCTCATTGTTACAGAACATTTGTCGCAGGAGATGACTAGACTGCTAGTAGCTTTGGGGCGTCCGATATCTGCTAGTGTTGTTCTATTTCTCAGGTCTGGGTTATGGGCTATTATTTTATCTGGTGTGCTAGTTTTGGTACCGGATAGTCGAGAGCTTATAAACGTATTTGTTGTTTGGAGCATTGGTGGTGCCTCTGCAGTGGTTTTCGGTGCAATCTTTCTATTACAGGTTCATGGCTTTTCTTTTCGCGGAAATGTTGACCTTAAATGGGTTTTCAAAGGTGTTAAGGTAGCAGGACTCCTTTTGGTTGCAACCTTGTCTGTTAGAGGTATTTATACCCTTGACCGATACCTTGTTGAGTCTTTTGTGGGTTTGGAGGCTCTTGGTGCGTATGTGCTTTTTATAGGTATATGTAATGCTTTAATGTCTTTTCTGGATGCTGCGGTTTTTTCATTTTCTTATCCCAAGTTGGTGGCTGACTGGAGCTTGGGAGAAATTGAGAGATTCTATACTGGTGTTGTTCGGCTTGCCAAACAAACCCTGTTAGTGTCAGTAGGTTTCATGGTTTTTTCCTATTTGTCCATTGATGCTGTTTTGCAGTTTTTGGCGGAAGATTTGTTTTGGGAGTATAAAGAATCTTTCTATTGGTTGGTATTGTCATCAGTCTTTTATGGTTTGAGTATGGTTCCCCACTACGCTTTATATGCCCAAGGTCATGATCGCTTGATATTGATTAGTCATGTGTTGGGGTTTAGTGTTTTTGTACTGAGTGCTTGGTGGTTTTCTGGTTTTTATCGGGAAATGGCTGTGCCTTTTTCATTGGTTTTGGCGTTCTTGTCTATATTTTTGATGAAGAGTGTGGCTTTTGTATTAAGGCGAATAAGTTATAGCATTGATAGTTAAATTATCGGATTTCATGGAGTTGGCAATGTTTGAAAATAGTACGATTTTGGTTACCGGTGGTACAGGCTCATTTGGTAACACGTTTGTTCCAATGACTTTGGAAAAATATAACCCTAAAAAAATAATCATATTCTCTCGTGATGAGATGAAGCAATGGGATATGGCTAAGAAGTTTGAAGGCGATTCTCGAGTTCGTTTCTTTATAGGTGATGTGCGAGATCGTGATCGCCTATATAGAGCGTTGGATGGTGTGGATTATGTAGTGCATGCGGCAGCCACAAAAATAGTACCGACTGCAGAGTATAATCCATTTGAGTGCGTTAAAACGAACGTGTCTGGCGCAATGAACCTTATTGATGCTTGTATAGATAAAAAGGTGAAGGGGGTTGTAGCTTTGTCTACGGATAAAGCGAGTAGCCCGGTCAATCTTTATGGGGCGACAAAGCTGGTATCTGATAAGTTATTTGTGTCTGGAAATGCTTACTCAGGAGAGCATGGTACTCGCTTTTCTGTTGTGCGCTATGGGAATGTAATGGGATCTCGTGGATCTGTTATTCCGTTCTTTATGTCTATTAAAGATTCAGGTGTTTTACCAATTACTGATGATCGGATGACTCGCTTTATGATCTCGCTAGAGCAGGGTGTTGAGCTGGTTTGGCACGCATTTGAAGACATGATTGGTGGAGAAATCTACGTTAAGAAGATTCCATCTATGAAGGTTACTGACCTTGCGTGTGTCGTTGCTCCAGATGCGGAACAAAAAATTGTCGGGATCCGCCCTGGAGAGAAACTTCACGAGCAGATGATTAGTGAAGAAGACGCCTACTATACATATGAGTATCCTGAGCACTTCAAGATTTTGCCGACAATTAACCACTGGGCAGCATGTGAGGAGCGTATAAAAGACGGAAAGAAAGTTCCAGAAGGTTTTGTTTATGCTAGTGACAATAATGCGGAGTGGATGAGTCCTGATGATCTCGAGCGTTGGATAGAAGATAACCGCGAGAAAATAGGGAGCATTTAACCATGATTCCTTATGGTCGCCAGGATATTACGCAGGAAGATGTTGATGCAGTGGTGTCCGTTCTTCAATCTGATTTTCTTACACAAGGGCCGGCAGTTCCGGAATTTGAGCGGTTGGTCCAAGAGTATGTGGGCGTTAATCACGGTGTTGCTGTAAATAGTGCAACATCTGCGCTTCACTTGGCATGCTTGGCGCTAGGGGTTGGAGAAGGGGATTTGGTTTGGACAACTCCTATAACGTTTGTTGCGTCGGCAAACTGTGCTTTGTACTGTGGTGCTGAAGTTGATTTTGTAGATATTGACCCCAAAACATATAACCTTTGTCCTAATAAGCTCAGAGAAAAACTGGAATATTCAAAAGCGATAAATAGGTTGCCTAAGGTATTAATACCTGTTCACTTGTGTGGTCAGTCATGTGATATGGCAGCGATATGGGAGTTGTCTCAGGAATTTGGCTTTCGAGTTATAGAGGATGCCTCTCATGCAATTGGAGGAAGATATAAAACTAGGTTTATTGGTAGTTGTGAGTATAGTGATATTACAGTTTTTAGTTTTCATCCAGTCAAAATTGTGACCACAGCTGAAGGGGGGATGGCTGTCACAAATAGTGATGAGTTGTTTGAGCGTTTGTCACTATTACGTTCTCACGGGGTAACTAGAGACGTAAATAAAATGACGCATGAGCCTGATGGTGATTGGTACTACCAGCAGATAGATTTGGGCTTTAATTATAGGATGACTGAATTACAAGGGGCATTGGGGGCTAGCCAAATGTCACGCTTGGAGCAGTATGTAAATCATCGTCAGTCTATTGCCAAGCGCTATGATCAGTTACTAAATGGTTTGCCTCTGGTGTTGCCTTGGCAAGATCCTGATACTTCATCTGCTACACATTTGTACGTTGTTCGCTTGAAATTGCCCGAAATACGGTTAAGTCATCGAGAAGTGTTTGACGCCCTCCGTGATGAAGGGGTGGGCGTGAATTTGCATTATATCCCAGTACATACTCAGCCTTACTACCAAGAGAAGGGTTTCAATTGTGGAGATTACCCCGAAGCTGAGTGCTACTATCGAGAGGCGCTGAGCCTGCCGGTATTTCATACGATGACGTACGATCAACAAGATTCGATTGTTTCGGCCTTGAATAAGGTGCTTTTATGAATGTGGCGGTAATTCCTGCGCGTGGGGGGAGTAAGAGGATTCCTAGAAAAAATATAAAGCTTTTTCATGGGAAGCCAATGATTGCTTGGTCTATAGAGGCTGCTCTAAAAAGTGGTTGCTTTGATCGGATCTTAGTCTCAACCGATGACCCGGAAATTGCAGGTATAGCAAAGAAGTGGGGGGCAGAAGCCCCTTTTATTCGTCCGAGTGATTTATCTGATGATTATACAGGAACAGTTCCTGTAATTGGGCATGCAGTTAACTGGATGAGGCAGCAAAGTATTGACGTTGATTATGTTTGCTGCATCTATGCAACGGCTCCATTTTTGAGAGGGGGAGATCTCGGGGCTGGTTTGGAACTTATAAAATCCTCTACGTTTGATTATGTCTTCTCTGCAACTGAGTACGGCTTTCCAATTCAAAGAGCGATTAAGTTAAACTCTCAGGGAAGGGTGCATATGTTTTGTCCGGAGCATCTCGAAACAAGATCACAAGACCTAGAAGCTGCTTGGCATGATGCAGGTCAATTCTACTGGGGAACTCCGGAAGCATGGGCTGAGCATAAAGGGATTTTTGGGCCTCGATCTACAGTCGTTAATTTGCCTCGTTATTTGGTTCAGGATATTGATACGGTTGATGACTGGGTGCGTGCAGAGTATATGTATGACTCTTTGCTACGGAGCGGGGATATATGAAAGTTCTCTTCCGTGCAGATGCATCTATCGATATAGGTACTGGACACATAATGCGCTGTTTGACGTTAGCGACAGCGCTAAAAAAAAATGGGGCCATATGCAGCTTTATTTGCCGAGTATTTGAAGGTGACTTGATTAGGTTCATTGAGAGCTTAGGATTTCAAGTCTATGTAGTTGGCGGGGGGCAGGCTTATCAATCCGATAACGAATTCGACTCGGCTGGTTGTGTGCTTTTTCACCAGCAATGGTTGGGAGTAACACAAGCACAAGATTTTAATGAATCGCTCCCCGCTCTACAAGATTTCGACGCTGATTGGTTGGTCGTGGATCATTACGCAATTGACGTTAATTGGGAGAGTAAGGCGCGGCGATACGTCAAAAAACTGATGGTTATAGATGATTTGGCTGATCGTGAGCACGAATGTGACTTGTTGTTGGATCAGACTATCGGTCGTGAGCCATGTGATTATGAGAACCTCCTACCGGATGCCGCGGTAAAGCTTTGCGGGTGCGAGTTTGCATTGTTAAGACCTGAATTTCGTTCTGAGCGGGAAGCTAGTCTGAAACGTCGCTCAAGTGGTGAACTCAATCACATAATTGTCAGTTTGGGCGGTGTGGATAAGAACAATGTAACAGGCTTAATTCTACAAGCAATTAACGACTCTTCTCTTCCTGACGATATTCGAATTACGGTGGTGATTGGTTCAACATCTCCATGGCGGCGGAGTTTGGAGCTGATGGCTCAAGAAATAAAGAGGCCGATAGAAGTTCTGGTTGGTGTAAGTAATATGGCGAAAGTGATGTCGGCTTCTGATTTGGCTATAGGTGCAGCGGGGGCTACATCATGGGAGCGATGTTGTTTGGGAATTCCTACGGTTATGGTTGTTCTTGCGGAAAATCAGAAGCTTATTTCTCAGAACTTGGTAACAGCAGGAGCGGCTGTCGGGGTTGATGTTGAGCAGATAAAAAGTGGAGGTTTATCTGTGGAGTTGGATCGCTTCCAAAATAATCGATGCCTAAGTAAGCATTCTATAGCGGCTTCTGGTTGCGTGGATGGTTTGGGCGTTAATAGAGTAATTAGCTTCTTTGGGGAGTTAGCATGAAAATTGATATTTTATGTTCTTCCTCAGTACATCCCGTCAATGCAATGCTAGAAAAGTGGAAGTCTAATCATTTAGATCATGAAGTACGTATTATTAGAAAAAAAGAAGAACTTGCTGTGGGGGATCTGCTTTTCTTGATATCTTGCTCAGAAATATTGCGTGAAGACAGCTTGAAGCATTATGTGAAAAGCTTAGTGATTCATGCGAGTGATCTGCCACAGGGTCGAGGATGGAGTCCTCATATTTGGGCTGTAATAGAAGGTCAGTGTGAGATAGTTGTCACTTTACTAGAGGCCGCTGAGTTTGTAGATAGTGGAGACATTTGGAAAAAAATACACTGTGATGTACCTAAAACCGCTCTGTTTGAAGAGATAAATGATATAGTTTTTGACGCAGAACGACAGTTGATGGATTTTGCCGTGGAAAACTTTCATAACATAAAGCCTATCAAGCAGATAGATATAGAGGGGGGGGGGTACTATCCAAAACGTACCCCACAGGATAGCCAAATTGACCCAAATAAAACGTTAGCCGATCAGTTTGACTTAATAAGAGTATGTGATAACCAACGGTTTCCTGCTTATTTTGAGTATCGGGGTAGTAAGTACAAAATTGTGCTGGAGAAGATTTAAATGACGAGAAACATTACTATCGACGGCCGTGTTATAGGCGAGGGAGCTAGTCCGTATATTATCGCTGAAATGTCTGCAAATCATAACGGAAATTTGCAGAATGCCTTTGATATAATAAAAGCTGCTAAGTTGTCTGGAGCAGATGCGGTAAAAATGCAAACATACCGCCCGGATACAATCACATTAAATAGCTCTAATCCGGATTTTATGATCGAGGGAGGCCTTTGGGGTGGGCGTTCGCTATATGATCTATATGAAGAAGCGCACACTCCATGGGAATGGCACCGGCCGTTGTTTGAGTATGCGCGGAAAATTGGTATTACGGCATTTAGCTCGCCTTTTGATACTTCTGCGGTCGATCTTCTTGAGGATCTAAATGCCCCAGCATACAAGATCGCATCATTTGAAGCCATTGACCTACCTCTGATTAAGTATGTTGCAAGTACTGGTAAGCCAATGATTATATCAACAGGCATGGCTGATCTGAATGAAATTGCTGAGGCAATACAGGCTGCTGAAGAAGGAGGCTGTAAAGAGTTAGCGATATTGCATTGTGTTAGTGGTTACCCAGCACCAGCCGAAGACTACAATTTAAGAACAATTGCTGATATGACGGCTCGTTTTGGAAAAGTGTCTGGGCTCTCGGATCATACACTTGGCAATATTACGGCTGTCGCGAGTATCGCATTTGGTGCGGCAATTATTGAGAAACATTTTACTTTAGACAGGAGCGCAGGCGGGCCAGATGATAGTTTCTCTCTAGAGCCTGAACAGCTAGAGGCTTTGTGTCGTGATGCACATGTGGCTTGGAAGGCAGTAGGAAATGTTGACTATGGCCGCAAGAGTAGTGAAGAGGGAAATGTTAAATTCAGGCGTTCTCTCTATTTTGTTAAGTCTTTGAAGAAAGGCGATACAGTTACTGCTGAGTCAGTTCGTAGCGTTAGGCCAGGCTATGGAATTTCTCCTAAGTATTTGGATGATGTCGTTGGTAGAAGCGTCGTGACAGATGTGAGCGAATGCTCACCAGTATTGTGGGAAAGTATTTCTGGGAAGAAGGCACTGTAATGTACTCTGTTGTAATACCGGTTTTTAACGGTGAAGATTATATTGTTGAGACGTTGAATTCTATTTTAAACCAATCAGTGCTACCTAGATCGGTTGCTGTGGTTGATGACTGCTCAACTGATGGCACAGTTGAGTTATTGACTGAGTACAGAAAGACCGTGCCGCCAGATGTTACTTTTAATATTGGCTGTACTCCGCAAGGGTCAGGTAGTGCAGCAGCTCCTAGGAATATAGGCATTGAGTATCCACTGGGCGAATACGTCGCATTTTGTGATGCTGATGATATTTGGCACCAGCAGAAAGCAGAAAAACAGTTGGAGCTTCTGTCTGCCGGTGAGTGTGATGCTGTATTTACATCGGTAGAGAAGTTTTTTGACAAATGGGGTGGGGAGCGTGCTGAATTGCCGGAACAGGTAATAAGGACGCTTAGTGTAAGTGATTTTCGATTTGATAATCCGGTTAAGTCTTGTTCGAGTATCATGTTACGATCGGACTTACTTAAATTGGTAACCTTTCCATTGGGTGTAGAGTATCGGGGTGTAGAAGATTACTACTGCTGGGTTGGTCTGTATGCTAGCAAGAATGATTTGAGGTTCCTAAAGCTAGAGTTGCCTTTGGTTGGTTATCGGCAGCACCCTGCCTCTGTATCGAGTTCTAAACTGGCTATGTCGGCTCTGCGTATGAGAACTTACCACTATAAAAAATCAATGCTTAAAAAAGCAGGCATGCGTATGCCTAATAAGTATTTAGCAGAGATTCGGTATCTTATGAAACAAGTGCTATGAAAAAAAATGCTATATTCTTGGCAAGCCTTTTATATGTGCTGATGGGTGCTTTTTACCTTTTTATAAACGGCTTGGATGCATTTAGGTTGTTAGATGAAATGCTTCTCGTCGCTGTTTTTTGTGTCGGGCCTATGTTGCTTTTTAGGAATGTAAGGTTTGAGTTTAATAGGCAATCGGAGGTTTCTTTTTTAATTTTTGTTGTCGTGATTCTGTCTCCGGTAATTTTGTTGTTGATTGATCGCGTGATATCTGGTTTTACATTAGATATTAACCCTGTGTTGATGCGAGATCAGATGTTAGCTCGCCATAGGGAGGGAGTTGGTGGGACTATCTTTTCGGTGGGCGGCAACCTTTTAACTATACCTGCTTATATGCTCATACTGGATTATTTTTTGTTTTCCAACAAGGATAGGGTTCGTGGGCTACTATCTGTCTTCTTTCTTGTGTTCATGGTTTGGGTTGCGGGTAGTCGAGCGTTTATTTTAGTCGTGTTAGGTATGGCTTGGATGCTGTCAGGGTTTCCTAAGCCAAGATTGAAGCATTACGCCTTTATTGGTGCGATCTTTATTGCATTGTCAGGGGTTTTTATACTGCGGGCAATTCGGTCAGAGATACCTATGGAATGGTATGTTGTTAATGTTTTAGATCATCTTCAGGTTTCGTATGACTTCAGCTTAGTATGGTCTTTGGGTGACTTATTAGGGGTCTTTGTTATCTCCTTTGCCTATGTTTTTCATTCTTTGGAAACAGTGGCAAAAACAATAGAGCTATATGAAACTCCTGGGATTTCCATTGGGCCTATATCTCATATGCTAGGGAAGCTTACGGGTTACTATAATGGGCACTTTGAATTTCCGGGACTCTTTATGACGGAGTTTGGGAATGTGCTCTATGATTTCGGTTGGAGTGGTGTTGTTTTTCTGTTTGGGTTGAAGGTGTTTGCTATTCACTGGCTATCCCGGTGTGGGTTGGTTATCGGAGTGCTTGTCGCGTACTTTCTATTGCTTAACGGTGTTTTCGGTGTTTTGTCCCCTCTTTATAACTTGCTTTTCTTTTATCCCGTTATATTTTCGTGCTTTATGGTTTTTATTTGGAGGTCTAAATGGATAAAACTGCGCTATTTGTAAATGTAGTTCCCTGGAGGCCCCATGGGGAACATGCTGCCTACATAGCTGAGCTAATGAGCGATAATGGTTGGGATGTTCGAGCAGTAGTTTGTGGGGGGGGGTTGGCAAGCTGTTACCAAAAACAGATCAATGGGCGGTTATTTGAGTGTTCTGGCTGTAAACTTGAATCTCTGAATAAGTTTGGAGTGTTCAAGAAAGTTGATGCTATTACTTTTTCTAAAGATGAAGAATATAGCAGTGAATGTGAGAATTGGCCTGTACTTGCTTCTGTAGGAACAGCTTATCGAGTAGAGCTGGACTCAGACTTGGATAATCCTGAATTAAGAACTGTTATTGATATTACTGCTAAGGAATATAGTGC
>Ga0213839_1002134_pt1 | contig 11428 bp, 9 predicted proteins | sample SWPATP21_FD_160075 | JGI IMG/M metagenome (GOLD analysis project Ga0213839, IMG submission 160075) | Coastal seawater microbial communities from Marineland, Florida, United States - SWPA TP2 #1 | ecosystem: Environmental > Aquatic > Marine > Coastal | place: USA: Florida | collected 2016-08-14 | reverse complement strand
GGAGGATCTCGGTGCGCCCTTCCTCGGAGAAGAAGGCCGCGGCCTCCTCGTCGGCCATCGGGCGATGGCACACGAGCCGGGGAAGCACCGGACCGCGCCGCTGCTCGCCCTTCATCATCCGCTCACAGGCCCACCGCAGGTTGGTGCGGATGACCTTGTGGGGCTCGCCCTCGCCGCAGGGACAGTCGAAGGCCTCGCCCTCGATCACCTCTTCGACGTCCGACTCCTCGGGGGCGTCTCCGAACTCCGTCTTCAGCACCCAGCCCTTCTCCGGATCCGGCTGCAGGCTCAGGGTGCCCGAGAGGTAGCGCCGCCCCGCCCGGTCGACGAAGCCGTCGATGGGCCCCGCCTTCTGCTCGACGAGGAGCTTCTTGGCGAGCTTCCGGTCGATGTAGCGCCCCATCCGGTCCTTCCACAGGATGAAGCGGCAGCCCTCGTCGCGGGACTTGTTGTTCTCGCAGGTGTAGCCGATGGTCGTCTCGTAGACGGTGCCGCCACACTCGGGACAGGTGCCGATCGGCTCCTCGTTGGCGTAGAGCTCCTTGTGCTCGAAGTCCACGAGGTGCCGCGTGAGATCCGTGGTCATGTCGACCAGGTCCGCGTAGACACCCTTACGGGTCAGCTCGCCCTTCTCGACCTCGGAGAGCTTGAACTCCCACTCCCCGGTGAGCTTGGGGGTGGCGAGCTGAGCCGCGTTGGCCCGCTGCAGCACGTCGATGAGGCGCATGGCCTTGGTGGTCGGTCCGAGCTTGCCCTCGAGGCGACGGGCGTACTCCCGGCGCACCAGCGTCTCGATGGTGTCGGCGCGGGTGGCCGGCGTTCCGAGCCCACGGCCCTTCATGGCGTCGGACAGGTCGTCGTCGTCGACCCGCTCTCCCGCCGTCTCCATCATGCGGAGGAGCTGGGCTTCGCTGTAGCGACCGGGGGGACGGGTCTGCTTCTCTTCCTCGGTGGTTCCGCTGTGGGTCACGGAGACGCCGGAGACGGTGTCCTGGCCGGGAACGAGGGCCGGGAGGTGCGTCCCCTTGCCCTGCTCCACGCCGAGGGCCTCCTGGAAGCCGGGGACCTCGAGGCTGCGGGCGGTGGTGCGGAAGCGGGCCGGGGAGGTGGCGCCCTCCTCGTCGAGGGAGACATCGACGATGCGCTCGACCGTGGCCCAGGTGGCGGGCCCCATGAGGGCAGCCACGAACTGCCGCACGATCAGGGAGAACACCTTCACGTCGTCGTCCCGAAGGGACGTCTCGAGGGCGTTGCCCGTGGGCACGATCGCGAAGTGATCGGTGACCTTCTCGGAGTCGAGGAGCAGCTGCAGGTTCTGGGGGCCCTGGGCCTTCACCTTCGACGCGACGCCGGGGAGGTCGTCGAGGCCGTCGAGGCCCTTCATCCCCTCGACCCAGTCCACGAGCTCGTCGACCACGGGCCCGTAGTCGTCGGGCAGGTAGCGGCAGTCGGTACGGGGATAGGTGGTGAGCTTGTGCTGCTCGTAGAGGCGCTGTGCGGCGTCCAACGTGCGCTTGGCCGACATGCTGAAGCGCTTGTTGGCCTCCCGCTGCAGGCTGGTGAGGTCGTAGAGGAGTGGAGGCTTCTGCTTGCTGAGCTTCCGCTTCTCCTCGGCGCTGCCCGTGTCGGCCTTCCCGAGTCCCTTCATCAGGGCATCCACCTCGGCCCGGTCGAACAGGCGGGTGGGCTTCTCGTCGCGGGTGGGGCCACTGCGGCTCGGATCCCACCAGATGCCCGTCCATTCCTGGGCAGCCTCCCCTTCCCCATGGGTGAAGGTCGCGGTGAGCTCCCAGTAGGGGCGTGGCTCGTGGGCGAGGATCTCCCGCTCCCGATCGACCAGCAGGGCGAGGGTGGGGGTCTGCACCCGTCCGGCGCTCCACATCCCCTCGCTACGGCCGAGGCGCTGGGTGATGGCCCGGGAGGCGTTCATCCCGACCAGCCAGTCGCCGACGGAGCGCAGCCAGGCCGCGTCCGCCAGGGTGTCGAGGTCCTGCCCGGGGCGCAGATCGTCGAAGGCCTTCCGGATCGCGCCGGTGGTCATGCTGGACAGCCACAGGCGCTCCTGAGGGAGCTTGTCGAGGCCCGTGAACTCCGCGATCCGGCGGTAGATCAGCTCCCCCTCGCGCCCGGCATCACAGGCGTTGACCACACCCTCGACGTCCTTTCGGCGTCCGAGCTTGCGGATCTGGTCGAGCCGACCCTTCTTGCCGTTCCGGGGCTGGATCACCCAGGCCTCCGGGAGCATCGGCAAGAGCTTCAGGGAGAAGGACTTGAATCCGTACTCCTTGGGGTCGGCCAGCTTGAGGAGATGACCCACCGCCCAGGTGATGATGAAGTCCTCGCTCTCGAGGTACTCCCCTTCGTCGACAAAGCCCTTCAAAGCCTTGCTGATGTCGCGCGCCACACTGGGCTTCTCTGTAATGACGAGGCGCTTGCCCACGCTGACTCCGTGCAGGCCGCGGTCTTAGGTCCATCGCGAGCGGAGGTCAAGCAACCGCACCCAAAAACGGCATCGCAACCCCCCATCGGTCCACCGCTGAAAGACCTGTAGCGGAGGAGGTCGGAGCCCGGGTTAGGATGGCGCGTCTTGGAATCTTTCCGCCTCGCATTCCAGCACGCCGGACCCCACGGCGTGCTCGTCGCCTTCCACATCCCCGACTCTCCCGACCCGGTCCCCCCCGAGGTCCTCGAGCGCCTGCACCCGGCCGAAGCCGAGCTCGCGCGAGAGCACCGTGGCTACCGGCAGGGGCAGTTCGTGGGTGGACGTCTCGCTCTGCGTCGAGCCTGCGAGCAGCTGGGCGAGCAGCCACCGCCCATCGTCTCCACCGAGCGGGGCGCACCCGTCGTGGGGGACCGCCTGGTGGGCTCCATCTCCCACAAGCGCAACCTGGCCATCGGCATGGCGGCCCGACCCATCGATGGCACCGTCGGCGTCGACATCGAGGACTACGAGCCCCAGCGCCTCTCGATCCAGGACAGCATCCTGCGTCCGGAGGAGGTCGAGCGCATCGCCGAGCTCCCAGAGGCGCGACGCTGGATCTCGCTGCTGGTGTCCTTCTCGGTGAAAGAGTGCATCTACAAGGCCCTCGACCCCTACGTGCAGCGCTACATCGGCTTCCACGAGGCCAGCCTGCACCTGGACCTTCAGGGCCGCGCCGACGTGACCCTGCACCTCGCCCAGGGAGAGGGGCCCTTCGAGATCGATGCCCGCTTCGCCTGGCTGCACGGGCGCGTGGTGAGCTCCGTCCGCGCCCGCAAGGCCCCGGAGCCCTGACGTGCACCCCGTGGCTGGTATCTGCGAAACGGCGGGGCCCCCCATGGCCCCTTGCCACGAGCGGCCCCCCGCCATTACCATCCCGGCGACCCGCGCCTGGGGGGGCCAGTCTCCCTCGGCACCTACCCCTACTAGAACCCCCCCGCGGGGCCTTGCCCCCGCCTCCACCGCACACCGTGCGCAGGGAGTCTCGAGATGAGTGAGACGGACACGCGGACCACAAAGGTGCTGTTCCGCGAGTGGCGCGCCGGCGACAGCCAGGCAGGCCAGATCATGGCCCAGCGCTTTGCCGATTGGTACTACGCCATCGCCACGTCGCGTCTGGGGGAGGCCGGCGGCGCCTCGGCTTGTGAGCAGGCCTGTGCCCAGTTCGGGGAAGGGGTGGTCGAGGTCACCGAGTCCCGCGCCCTGGTGCCGTGGGCCCACGATGTCATCACGAAGCTGCTGTCTGCCAGCGGCAGCCGCGTGATGGATGGCGACGAGCCCAACGCCTACACCGGCAACCAGCACCCCAAGCTCTTGCTGGTGAAGGCCCGCGCCGCGATGCCGGAGGAGGTCAAGCTCCTCGAGGTAGCCTACCGCCGCGGCTCCACGTCGGACGAGGTCGACGCGCTGTCGGCCCCTCTCGGCGGCAACCCGCTCGGCATCCTGAAGGCCCGCTACCGGGTCAAGGGCTGGATGAAGGGCAACCTGGGCGTGCCCTTCGACGTCACGCCCGAGAACCCGGTCCTCGACCGCGCCCCCCTCCCCCTCTACGAGTCCGGGAAGATGGGAAGCCCCGAGGAAGAGGTCAGCTTCGAGCACTGGATGATCAGCGACATCGACCTGTGCCGCGACATCGCCGAGTTCGCGCACTTCGCCATCGCCCTTCGGGGCGGTCTGCCCAGCGATGCCGAAGCCCAGGCCCAGGCGTCGTCCCGCAGCACCGCCCAGTCCGAGATCGTCGACAGTGCCCAGCTCGAGCAGAACCAGGGCTGCATGGCCAAGATCATGGCGATGTTCGGCGGATAATGGACGACGACGTCCCGCTGGGTAGCTGGTCCATCGGGCCGGATCTCCGGGAACGCATGCGCCTGGACGGCATCCGGGCGGCCCTCCACGAGGGTCGTCTCGACGAGGCCGTGCTGGAGGCCGAGGAGTTCCTCGACAGCCAGCCCACCCACACCGAGGCGCTCTCTCTGCTGGGGGAGGCGCTGCTGTCCGGCGGCGATGCCGAGCTCGCCCTCCACACCTTCCGCGTGGTCGCCCAGCGCCTCGACGGCGAGCCATCGGTGGAGCTTCTGTACCGACTCGGGCTCGCGGCGTTCGAGACCTGCGACCTGGCCGACGCGCTGGTCCACCTGCGTGAGGTGGTGCGCCGCGCCCCCGACCACGCCGACGCCCACTTCACCCTCGGGATGCTGTACGAGCTCCGAGACCAAGGGGACGACGGCCCCCGCGCCACCCAGGCCTTCGAAGCGGCCCGCGCCCTGGACCCGGAGGTCTACCCCCCGCCGATGGAGCTGGAGCCCTCGGTGCTGGTCACTGCGCTGAAGGAGGCCATCTCCCACCTCCAACCCGAGCTGGCACAGGTCCTCGCCGGGGTCCCGGTCACGCTGGTGGAGCGCCCCGATCTGGGGGAGCTCAGGCGGGCCACCCCTCCCCTACCCCCGACCGTGGTCGCGCTCCTCGACGGCGATCCCGGGGACCACCCCGAGACGCTGGCCCCTCCGTCGGGCCTGCGGATCTTCACCGCGACCCTCGCCCGCTACCCCACCTTCGACGACGTGGTGGGTGCGCTGGTCGACGCCCTCTCGGTGGAGTCGGCCGACTGGCTGGGGCTGACGTAGGCGAGTCCATCGTAGGCGTGCCGCACCGGCACCCCCGTCGCTGCGACGATGCCCAGGGCCTCGTCGGGATCCACGTGGGGGTACAGGTGGGTCAGCCACACCTCCGCCGGCTGTGCGGACGCCACCAGCGCAGCGACCTCGGAGGGGGCCATGTGGCCGGGGATGGGCGCCCCGTCCGACCCGGCGCACTCGCACACCAACAGGTCGGCCCCGCGGGCGAGGGTCACCAGCTCGTCGCTGGGGGCCGTGTCGCCGCTGAACACGACCGAGCGGCCGTCGGCCTCGAAGCGCAGGTGCAGGGCGCCCGCGCTGTGCCGTGCGGGACGGGCGTGCACCCGCAGGTCCCCCCGCTCCACCACCGACGCCCGATCGAGGGGTAGCTCCTCGATGATCACACGATTGTCTCCCGGGCGGATCCACTTACCGTAGACCCCCTGGAGCCCCTCGAAGAAGCGCCGAAAGCCCTCTCCAGCGACGATCGGGTAGTCGCCGACGCGCGGCGCCGGCCCCACCCGCATGGCGAAGAGCAGCGGCACCAGGTCGGCGCAGTGATCCGGGTGGTGGTGGCTGTAGAAGCCGCCATCGAGGCGCCGAGGGTCCACGCCGGCCGCCATGCAGCGCTGGAGCGTGCCCGAGCCACCGTCCACCAGCCAGGCCCGGTCCCCGACCTGAACCAGGAAGCCCGCGGGACCCCGCGCGGGATCCGGCACGCTGGTCCCGCTACCGAGGACGACGAAGCGCATACGACGCCCTGGTGCGGAGGTCCGGATGTGTCTCCCCGGTTGCACACGTGGTGCCGCGTCTCCTCGAAGGCTCCAGGCTCCAGGCTACAGGCAGGCAGCGCGCTGCCACGGCCGTGTTGGGGCAGGCCTCCGCGTCACGGCCGGCCCCATCGATTCCTCGGTCCCGGGGACACAGCGGACCTCGAAGCTGGCCAACGGGTCCGTGCATGCCGTAGCCCGACGCCGCGCGCCACGGCCTGCGGACATCTGGCGAGGCACGTCCGACCCGTCCCACTAGCTGCTCTCCTCCGGGAGGAAGAGCCGCGAGATGGAGTCGTTGAAGTGGATGGCGCGGATGGCCTCGGCGAACAGCCCGCCAACGGACAGGACCTGGATCTTCTCGCACTCGACGGCGGTAGGAGGCAGGGGGATCGAGTCGGTGACGATGACCGAGTCGAAGGACGAGGCCCGGATGCGGTCCACGGCCGGTCCGGAGAGCACCGGGTGGGTAGCCATGGCATAGATCTTCGACGCGCCGGCCGCGCGCACGGCCTCGCCCCCCTTCGTGAGGGTGCCCCCCGTGTCGACCATGTCGTCGATGACCACCGCCACCTTGTCCTTGACGTCGCCGACGATGTGCATGACCTCGGCCTCGTTGGGTCCGCTGCGGCGCTTGTCGATGATGGCCAGGCCCGTGTTGAGCCGCTTGGCGTAGCTGCGGGCACGCTCCACCCCGCCGGCGTCCGGCGAGACGATGACCGTCTTGCTGGGATCCCCCGTCAGCAGGTTGTCGCGCAGGTACTGGAACAGGATCGGCTGGGCGTAGAGGTTGTCGACCGGCACGTCGAAGAAGCCCTGGATCTGGCCCGCATGGAGGTCCATCGTCAGCACGCGGTCGATGCCGGCGGTCTGGATGAGGCTCGCGACCAGCTTCGCCGTGATCGGCGCCCGGGGCTGGACCTTCCGATCCTGCCGCGCGTAGCCGAAGTAGGGAATGACCGCCGTGATGCGCCCGGCCGATGCCCGCCGGACCGCCTCGGCCATGATCAGCAGCTCCATCAGGCTGTCGTTGGCGGGGGCGCAGGTGCTCTGGACGAGGAAGACGTCGCGCCCGCGGACGTTGGCGTTGATCTCGATCCGGACCTCGCCGTCCGAGAAGCGCCCGACCACCGCGTCGGCGAGGGGTTGCCCCAGCCGCTGGCAGATCTTCTGAGCCACAGCGGGGTTCGAGGACCCCGTGAACAACACCATCTCCGACTGCATGATCGCTCCCGAACCGCCGAGCTTCGCGTCCACTCTCGAAGCACGCCATCGGCTGGTCGCGCGCCTCGCATTGGAGGAGTTGGGGCGGCAGGATTCGAACCTGCGAGTGCCGGTGCCAAAAACCGGAGCCTTACCACTTGGCGACGCCCCATCAGAGGCCGCGTCGGGTAACGCGGCACCAGCGTTCGCGCCCGAAGCCCATCGCCGCGTGCCGCCCGGTCTGGCGTCGGCGGTCGGGTGGCATGGGCGTCCGAAGCAGTGGCCCCTCTGCGAGGAGCCTACAGCACCGTCGACCTCGTCGCGGACACGCTGCGTCCCCCATGCATGGGCGGCCGAACCGCTCGCTTGTAGGGGTGCCAGAGGGGGTTCTCCGGACCGGGCGCCTCCAGACCGGGCGCCTCCAGACCGGGTCCCTCAAGGCTGGCTACGGTTCGAAGCGGTAGCCGGTGCCGTGGACGGTGAGGATGTGCCGGGGCTGGTTGGGCACGTCCTCGATCTTCTTGCGGAGCTTGAGGATCTGGTTGTCGACCGTGCGGGTCTGGTAGGCCGCCGAGTAGCCCCACACCTGCTCGAGGAGCTCGTCGCGGGACACGTCGCGCCCACGGTGGGTGATCAGGTAGGCCAGCGTGCCCGCCTCGTGGGTGGTGAGGTGGGACTCCTTCCCTCCCTTCCACAGGACCCGACGGCGAAGGTCGACCTTCACGTCGCCGAAGCTGAACGTGTCGGGGGTGCGGGGCTCCGTGCGGGCGTCGCGGAGTCGCGCCTTGATCCGAGCCACCACCTCCCGGACGCTGAACGGCTTGGTGACGTAGTCGTCCGCCCCCATCTCCAGGCCCATCACGCGGTCGATCTCGTCGGACTTGGCGGTGAGCATGATGACCGGAACACCGGGGAAGTCCTGCTTCACCGTGCGCATCACCTGCAGACCGTCGATGCCGGGGAGCATGATGTCGCACAAGATCAGGTTCGGCGTGGCCGCGCGGACGGCGTCGAGCGCCGCCTCCCCGTTGTCGACGTGGGTGACCTCGAAGCGCTCGTTGCGCAGTGCGCTGACGAGGCCGGAGGCGATGGTTGCGTCGTCCTCGACGACGAGAATCTGGGCGTTGCTCACGGAATCCACGAACCCTCCTGGCCGACCCTGGCAGTGCTCACTCTATGGGAGCTTGGACCCCGCGCCAATCCCGGAAGGTTGGGCGGGGTCAACGGATGTCCGCGGCCGTCATCAACCCGCGGGGTCGTGGGACTGGAGTCGGCTGGTCAGGTGCTGGAACGCATCCTCGACCGAGTCCGAGACGTGGATGAGGTCGATGTCCGCGGGGCTGATCGTGCCGAACTCGGCCATCGCCTCCACGTTGATCACCCGGTTCCAGTAGTCGCTTCCGTACAGGACGATCGGGAGGTCCTTGCGAACCTTCCCGGTCTGGACCAACGTGAGGGTCTCGAAGAGCTCGTCCATCGTGCCGAAGCCACCGGGGAAGATGACCAGCGCCTTGCACAGGTAGAGGAACCAGTACTTCCGCGTGAAGAAGTAGTGGAACTCGAAGGCCAGCTCGTCGGTCACGTAGGGGTTCACCCCCTGCTCGAAGGGCAGCGAGATGCCGAGTCCGATGCTGCGGCCGCCTTCGACGTCGCTGGCGCCACGGTTCGCCGCCTCCATGATGCCCGGTCCACCGCCGCTGGTGATCACGAACTGACGGCCGCTCTCGCGGCCCATGGACCACTCGGTGATCCGACGGGAGAGCTCCCGCGCCTCGTCGTAGTAGCGGGACATGCGGACCGCGATCTCCGCCCGGCGTACCTGCAGCTGGACCTCGGGGTCGTCGGGGCGGGCGGCGAGGGCGTGCTTGGCGCTCTGCTCCAGGGCGGCGGCATCCTCGCTGGAGCGGGTGCGGGCCGAGCCGAAGAACACGATCGTGTGGTGGATCCGCTGCTGAGCGAAGCGCTGGCGCGTCTCTTCGTACTCGCAGAGGATTCGGATGGGCCGGGCGGCGGGAGAGTTGAGGAACTTGAGGTTCTTGTAGGCTTTTTCGGGGATCTTGTTCATGAAGGGGCGCCTCTTGGTCATGCGGTGGCCACGGTCTGTTCGGCCGGGCGAGCCCGCCATCCTACCGTGTTCCAGACGCCATCAGCACCCCAGAGCTGCCAGTTCCTTCGCCGTGAGCTCCCGCCAGCGCCCCACCGGGAGCGCCCCGAGCTCCACCGGACCGAAGGCCCGTCGCACGAGTCGCGTCACGGGAAGGTCCACGTTCGCCAGCATCCGCCGCACCATCCTGTACTTTCCCTCGGTGACCGACAAGGTGACCCTGCCGCCGTCCTCGGTCGACTCCACGGCGTGCAGCTCCGCCCGGAAGACCCCCTCCGCCGTGGCGACCCCAGCGTCCAGCCGCTCGGCCAGATCGTCGGGGATGCGGCCGTCCACCCAGGCCTCGTACCGCTTGGGAACGCCGCGCTTGGGGTGCAGGAGCCGCTGGGTGGCCTGCCCATCGGCCAGGAAGAGCAGCAGGCCCTCCGAGTCGGCGTCGAGGCGCCCTACGGGATGCAGCCCGAAGGTCAGCAGCTCCGCGGCCTCCTCCTCCAGGGAGCGACGGCCCAGGGGGTCGCCCACCGTGCACTGGACCCCGACGGCCTTGTGGAAGGCCACAGCGACCGGGGGGAGGCCGAGGGGGCGCCCGTCGAGGGCCAGGTGGATCCCCTCCCCGACCCGATGGGCCGGATCCCGGACGACCGCTCCGTCCACGGTCACCCGTCCTCGCCGGATCCAGGTCCTTGCCTGCTTCCGGGAGATCCCGCTGCGCCGCGCCAGGTCCTTCTCCAGCCGCATGGCGCAGAGTATCGTGTCTCCTCCGCCGAACCGATGGTGCCCCCATGTTCCTTGCCGACCCCCTCGCCGACGACCCACGCTTCGACGAGAGCCACCAGCAGTTCCGCGACGTGTGTCGGGCCTTTGCCGAGGACCACATCGCCCCCTACGCCGTGGCCTGGGAAGAAGCCGGCTCCTTCCCGAGGTCCCTCTACGAGCAGGCCGCCGAGGCGGGGATCCTCGCCCCCGCGTTTCCAGAGTCCCTGGGAGGCGGTGGGGGCGACACCCTCCACACGGTCGTGGCCGGGGAAGCGCTCCAGCGAGGCGGCTCCACCGGCACCGTGGTGGGCCTCACCGGCTCCCTGTCCATCGCGCTCCCCCCCATCCTCCACCTCGGCACCGAGGAGCAGCGGGAGCGCTTCGTGCGCCCCGTCCTCGCCGGCACCCACATCGCCGCCCTGGCCATCACCGAGCCCGGCACCGGCAGCGACGTGGCTGGCATCACCACCCGCGCCCGTCGCGACGGCGATCGCTACGTGCTGAGCGGGTCGAAGACCTTCATCACCAGCGGCGCCCGAGCCGACGTGGTCACGGTGCTGGCCCGCACCGGCGACGACCCCCACGGGGGCCTTACGTTCTTCGTCGTCGAGCGAGGCATGGAGGGCTTCCACTGCGGCGAGCCCCTGAAGAAGACGGGCTGGTGGGCCAGCGATACCGCCGAGCTGTTCTTCGACGACGTCTCCGTGCCCATCGAGAACCGGATCGGGGCCGAGGGCTCCGGCTTCGTCGCCCTCATGCAGAACTTCGAGAACGAGCGCCTCATGCTGGCGGTCAACGGCCTGGCGCTGGCAACGGTGGCCCTCGAGGAGGCCGTGGCCTACGCCCAGGAGCGGAAGGCCTTCGGTCGGCCCATCGCGAAGCACCAGGTGATCCGGCACAAGCTGGCGACCATGGCCACCGACGTCGCCAGCTGCCGGGCCCTCACCTACGACGTGGCCGACCGGATGCGGCGTGGCTTGCCGATCATGGACCGCGTCGCCATGGCGAAGAACCACGCCTCGGACGTCGCCCAGCGGGTCTGCTACGAAGCCGTGCAGGTGTTCGGGGGCATGGGCTACATGCGCGAGACTGTCGTGGAGCGCTTCGCGCGCGACGCACGCCTGCTCCCCATCGGTGGTGGCACGCAGGAGATCATGAACGAGCTCATCGCCCGCTTCGGGCTCGGGTTGTAAGCATGCAATCGTCGGAACTCGCACACCCCGGCCCCTCCACGGGCTGGCTCCTCTACTGGGCCGCACGGCTGTGGATGTGGGTCTTCGGCTGGGAGACCGTTGGCGACCCGCCCCAGCACGAGAAGGCCGTGATCATCGCGGCCCCACACACCACCAACTGGGACCTGCCCCACATGCTCGCCGCAGCCCTCGTGTTCCGCATGCGGATCAGCTGGATGGGCAAGCACACGCTGTTCAAGCCCCCCTTCGGTTGGTTCATGAAGGTGCTCGGCGGATTGCCGGTGGACCGACGGGCGCCGGGGGGCCTG
>Ga0213839_1002133_pt1 | contig 11431 bp, 8 predicted proteins | sample SWPATP21_FD_160075 | JGI IMG/M metagenome (GOLD analysis project Ga0213839, IMG submission 160075) | Coastal seawater microbial communities from Marineland, Florida, United States - SWPA TP2 #1 | ecosystem: Environmental > Aquatic > Marine > Coastal | place: USA: Florida | collected 2016-08-14 | reverse complement strand
CGGGGTCGCCCTCGCCCTCCTCCATCTCTTCTTCGGCCGCGTCGATGATCGCCTCGGCCGACTGTGCGGCCTTGTCGTAGGCATCCTGTGTGGCGCTCGACAGCACCTCGGCCGGCACGATGACCGGGCGCACAGGGTAGCCGTAGAGCACCCGGAGGTCGTCGAGGGTGGTGAGGGCGTCGAGGTCGGCCATCCCCACCACGAGCTCACCGCCCGTGATGTAGAGAGGCAGGATCCCGTTGTCGCGTGCGATGTGGTGGGGCAGCTTGCGCACCGTCTCGGGCGCGATGGCGTCGATGTCGACCTGCTCCACCACGGGGAGGCCCGACAGGTGCCCCATCGCCTGAGCCATCTTCACCGTGTCGACGCCCTTGACCTCGACGATGGCCTGCCGAAGGGGAATCTCCTTCTTGGCCGACAGCGCTCGAGCCTTCTGCAGGGACTCCTCGTGGACTCCGAGCTCGGTGAGCTTGTCGGCGATGGCGACCCGGCGAATGGCCATGCTGGTTCCTCCTACTCGTCGGTGGCCGCAGGGTCGTCGCTGGGAACGACCTCGGGGGCGTCGTCGGGAAGGTCGTCACCCATGATGATGACCGGCTGGCCGTCGGGCACCTCGCCCGCGCTGCTGCCGGGGTCCATCGAGCTGTGCTGCCCCGAGAGGCTCTCGGCGGCCTGGGCAGTGTCGGTGGACAACGGCGCACCGTCGAGGCGAAGGTCTTGCTCGACCCCCGTGGGCCCGCGGTACATCGACGGCTCCTCCACGAGGTTCATCGAGTAGCGGAGCAGCGACCGCATCTCTTCCCACTGCTTGTCACGGGACTTGCCGTAGAACCGACGGAGGTATTCCTCGCGCTGGGCCTGCTTGACCCGCTGGATCTCGTACATGTCGTCGGGGTCGTCGATGATGTGGGGGGTGAGGAAGACCATGAGGTTGGTCTTGCGGTCGCGGCGGTCGGTGGAGCGGAACAGAGCCCCGATGAGGGGGATGTCGCCCAGCACCGGCACCTTGTTCTCGGTGACGCTCTCGGTGTTGCCCACCAGGCCGCCGACCACCATCGTCTGGTTGTCGCGCACCAGCGCCGTGGACGTGAGCTCGCGCTTCGAGGTGATGAACCCGCCGCCGGCAGCCTGCACGGCCGCCCCCTCGGCCGAGTCTTCCACTTCCTGCACCTCGATCTCGAGCTCGAGGGTGACGTAGTCCTCGCTGTTGATCCGCGGCGTGATCTTCAGCGTGATCGCCACGTCTTCCCGCTGGAAGCTGACCACCGGCTGACCGAGGTTGTTGAGACCCGAGGTGGTGGGGAACGGGATCTTCCGCCCCACCACGATCTGCGCTTCCTGGTTGTCGAGGGTGGTGACGTTCGGGTTCGAGATGATGTTGGTCGAGCCCGAGGTCTTCAGGGCGTTCAAGGCGATGCCGAAGGCCGGGATGGACAGCGTGGCAGGCAGGCCGTCGGCACCGGTGATCGGAACCTCGACCGTCTGACCGTAGACGCCCGCGGCGAGGCCCGACAGCGAGTCCTGGGACAAGCCGAGCGACTGGGTGCCGAGCTGGGCCCCCAGGAAGCCGACGGCGTCTTCCCCCGGGGACTGGGGCACGTGCGCCGCGATGTCGAAGCTGTTGCTGTCTTCGGAGGTGAGCTCGAGCACGACGGCGTCGACGAACACCTGCTTTCGCTTGATGTCGAGCTTCTTGATGACCGTCTCGACCACCCGGAAGTCCTCGGTGTTCGCGATGATGACCAGCGAGTTCGTGTTCTCGTCGGCGGCGATGCGCATGCCCGAGTCGAACGCCGCGATGGCACCCGCGCCGTCTTCCCCGCCCTCGGCGACCGTGGTGCGACCTGCCGCCGCAGCTACCCGCGGGTTGGTCGAGGTGGAGCTCGAGTTCCGCGAGCTGTTCCGCGAGCTGTTCCGCCCCCCACGACCCGACGCGCTCGCGCCCCCTTGCGACAGCTGCGACAGCACCGTCGCCACCTCGTCGGCCTTGGCGTTCTCCAGGTAGACCACGTGGATCTGGGCCCGGTTCTGCGGGTCGACATCCACGTCGATCTTCTTGAGCAGGTCGATGATGGCCTGATGCCCGTCTTCGTTGGCGAGGATGATCAGGCTGTTGGTGCGCTCGTCGTCGAGCACCTTCTGGATGTACGACGAGGCCTTGCCTGCGCTCACCGGATCCGTGGGCTCGGGCTCGCTGCGGCGGCTCCGGCGGCTGCTGCGCCGGCTCCGACGACTCTTGTCGGCCTGCGCATCACCCGTCTCCTCGGCCGTACCGTAGAGCTGTTCGATCAGCGCCTTGACCTCGCTCGAGGTGGCGTAGCGGAGCTGGTAGATGACCATCGACGACTTCGGCGCCGCGACATCGAGCTCCTTCATCAGCTGATAGAGCTTCCGGATGTTGTTCGCGGTGTCGGTGATGATCATCGTGTTCGTCGGCGGATACGCGATGATCTTGGCCTCGGAGGGGGCCATCGACTGGATGATCTTCGTCATGTCGTTGACGTTGACGTTCTCCAGCTGGATGAGCTGAGTGACGAAGTCGTCGCTGCGTCGCGGGTTGCCCGTGCCGATGCGGATCGGCTTCTGGCCAGCCTCGGCGCTCTTCACGATCTTCGAGGTGTCACCCACGGTGGAGATCGTGTAGCCGCTCACCTCGAGGGCCGACAGGAAGGCCTGGTAGGCCTCGTCGGGCGACACCTCGTAGTTGCTGATGATGGTCACCTTCTTCGACTGCAGCTCCTTGGGGTCGCCGATGACGAAGTTCATCCGCTTCAAGCGCGCGAAGAAGCGCACCATGTCCCACAGGGAGGTGTCGAAGAAGTCGAGCTTGACGGTGCCCGCCGGCGAGATGGGCGGCGGCAGCGAGGCGCCGTCCTCGGGGGTCACGATGGTCTCGCCACCGGTGGTGGGCGTCGCGGGCGTGTCTTGCGCGTAGGCCGGGCCGCTGACCAGGAGGGCCACAGCCATCGCCATCGCCGACACGAACAGCAGCGCAGAGCGCACCGGGCGAGAGAAGGGGGTCATCACGGGACGAACTCGGGGGAGAGGGGTCACTGGAGGTCGTAGCAGAGGGTCTGCGGGCTGCCGCGCCGCGTCACCTCGAGGCAGAAGTTGTTCTCGTTTCGCATCGTCTGGTAGGCGCCCATCGCGTTCTGCATGGAGTCGAGGTTCTGCCCGTTCACGCTGTGGATCACGTCGCCATTCTTGATGCCGAGCTTGTCGGGGAGCGAGCCCCGACGGATGGCTGAGAGCCGGTAGCCGTCGTAGTTGCCGTCGGGGCCGCGATGAAGCAGCGCACGGCCCATCTTCTGGACCGCCTGCAGATCGGTCACGTACTTGTCGAACAGCTCGCGGGGAATCGCGTACTTGCCGTCGCCGAGGTCTTCGATGCCCTCGTCGTCGGAGCTCGTCGACGCGCTCGAGGTGCGACGAGGCTTCTCCTCTTCGTCTTCGTCCATCGTGAGGTACTCGAGCTTCTCGCCGAACTTGAGCGTGACGCGCTTCTCCTCGATGGCCACCACCTCACGCCCCAGCAGCTTGTCGCCGATGCCGTAGCCGTAGGCGTGGTCTTTGCCGTCTTCCACGATCAGTGCGGAGCTGTAGACGGTGGGCTTTGCCACCACGGTGCCGAGCAGGCGCACGTCGATCTCGGTGGGCGCGCCAGGCCCACCGGCGGCCGCCTGGCGCGGCTTGTTCTTCAGCGCGGCCCAGCGGTCGCGCTCCGCGGGGTCGAAGAGGTTCTGGCCCAGGATCACGTCGAGGTACTGGTCGGCGGACTTGGCGCGCACCGGGGCTGCCGATGACCCGCCCATGGGACCCTCGGCGACCGCCACGACGGGCTCCCCCACCTCTTCTTCGGGCTGCACGACGTAGCGTAGCAGCGAGCTTGCGAGGAAGGCCGAGCCGAGCGCGGCGACGGTGGAGACGGCGAATGCGATGGGGAGGGTTCGACTCACGGACACTCCGGCGGGGGTCCTGCCCAGGGCGATGAGGCACGGGGTCTATCCCGTGCTGTGCAAGCGGCGTGCCGAAATGATCACGCCAGTTGCGGCCTCGCACCGTCCCCGACCCAGGGGGGGTGACGACAACCTGTCACTCACCCATCGGGCGCGTACGGGCCAGCGACAGATTGTCACGACCGCGTTGCGCCCGGGGTCGGTCGCCTACCAGCCCTCGACCAGCTCGATGGCCGTGCGCACGGCCCGCACCACCGCATCGCGCTCGGCGACCCAGTCGGCCCGGGCTGCCGCCAGGTCGAGCTGGTCGGAAGGAAACAGATCGGCCGCGAGGTGGGCGGCCACGGACAGCGCGAGCAGGGAGCCCCAGCGGGGCGACACCTCGTCGCCTTGCGCCAGCGCGTCACGCACCATCGAGCGCGCACGAGACTCCGCTGCGCCGTTCGACATGGGATGCACCACGTCGTCGGGGAGGCCCAGCCGCTCCACGTGGGCTTCCGAGAGGATCCCCCGCTCGGCGAGGGCACCTGCCAGGTCGTCGCGGAGGTTCGGTAGCTCGCGCTGGACGGCGTCGAGGGCCGCCCCCGTCTCTGCGGGGAGTTCGAGCTCACCGACCGCGGCGAGCGCCCGTGCGAGCACGCTCTCGGCCGGCGGCGCCGGCGGGGACGGATGGAGCCGCACCTGTCCGGACGCCTTGGTCTGCAGGTAGCCACGACAGCGGAGCTCCGACAGCAGGGCGCCCCGCAGGGCATGGTCGAGCGCGAGAAAGGCAGACGGTTGCACCGTTCCCTTGTCGTCGTGCAGAGCGAACAGCAGCAGGGCCTCGGGCATCGACACCATGGGGACTCCTCCGCCCGGCAGCGTGCCATACTCGGAGCGATGATCCCGCCCCTGCTGGCCATGCTGATCGCCGCCGACGCCGCGGTCACCGACGTCGCCACGCTGCACGTCGGGGTCCATCGCGACGCTGGGACGATCCTGGACATCGCCGCCGACGGTGCCGACGGTCAGTGCACGATCGCCCACGAGCGCCTGATGTGTCCCGCCTCCGGCCCGGTCACCTTCCGCTACGGACCCGGTGGAGACTGGGCGCTCAACGGTCAGGTGGTGGTCGAGCCCGGAAGCACTGGCACGGCCTTCCTCCTCGCGTCCGAGGACGCTCGTGCCGAAGCGCTGGCCAGGCTGCGCTCCCCCGAGCTGTCCGCGGCCGACGTGCGCGATCTGTTCGTGCGCACGGGGGACCATCCGGTCGAGGCGCCGTCGATGGGAATGCTCGAGGAGCTGTTCGGCCTGGTCGACCACCCCGACCCAGCGGTGCGCCGGGCGGTGATCGACGCGATGGTGCCGTGGTGGCGCCACACCGCCAGCGATCCCCTGCCCGCCGATGCCCCGCAGCTCGTACCCGGAGGCTTGATCACCGAGCTCGCCGGCGACCGCGACCAGCGCGTGCGCCGGCGTCTCGCGAACCGTCTCCGCGAGGTCAACGAGCCCGGGGAGCCGCTCCAGGCCGAGGCGCACGAGACGCTACGGCGCCTCGCCCGCGAGGTCGGCGGCGTGCAGCGGGCGGCCACCGCCAGCCTCGCGCTGCAGGCGAAGTCCTCGAGGGCCAACCCCGTGAAGACCTGGATGCTCTCCCTCGAGCGGGTCACCACCCCGGGCCCACCGGGTCGCGCTGCGGCCAACAGCCTCGGCCGTCTGGCCACCGTGCTCGAGCCCAGCGAGCAGGTCGACCCCAGCCAGGCCGTCGAGCTGGTGTTCGTCCACCACCGCGAGCGCACCTGGAACGTGTGGGGGGCCTGGCGCGAGCAGGTGCCCTTTGATGCCGGGCGCCTCGCCCGCCTGCTGCGCGAGACCGAGGGGGTGCACCGCGGCCTGCTGCGCCACTTCCAGCAGACGCACCCGGGCGAGCTCCGCGAGGTGCTCGAAGCCTGGGAGCCGAGCCCCCCTCACAGCGAGCGCTACCAGCTCGTACAGTCCATGCTGGAGTAGGAGGCTGTTGCAGGTAGCGCACGGCCGTGCCCGTGCCTGTGCCCGTGCCCCACGTGGCAGCAGTGCGCGACATTGGGCGTCGGCCGCGTTGTTCGACAGCGGCCACGCCACGATGATCTACTCCTCGGTCACCGCTGCCTACGCGGTGAAGGCCTGTGCGAAGGCTCCAGAGCCCTCCACCAGTCGGCAGGCCATGACGCCGCATCGGGCACCGCTTCGCTGGGCAAGGGCACGGGAGGAACGTGCGCGGTACGCGCTACACGCTCCTGGCGGCCGCGTTCAGCCCGGGCGGATGCGCTCGACCACCTCCAGATAGTTGGCCCCGAGGATCCCGCGGATCCGGTCGGTCGGCCAGCCGCGGTCGAGCATGTCCTGCACCAGCTTGGGGTGGCAGGTCACGTCTTCGAGGTCGCGGGGAGGCACCACCATGCCGTCGTAGTCGGTGCCGATGGCCGCGACGCCGTCGCCGGCCACGTCGTGGATGTGCTGCAGGTGGTCGAGCACCGCAGCACGTGGGCAACCTCCGCGCCCGGGGGCGAGGAACGAGCTCTGGTACATCACCCCCACCACGCCACCGCGATCGGCGATCGCCCGGATCTGGTCGTCGTCGACGTTGCGCCAGTGCTCGTGCACCGCCTCCACGCCGGTGTGCGAGACGATGGGTGGCAGGGAGCGGTCGTGCACGCCCAGGGCGTTCCAGAAGGTGTCCTTGCCCGCATGGGCCAGGTCGACGAGGACACGGTTGCGGTTGCAGGCGGCCACGAAGTGACGCCCCGCCGCCGTGATCCCCCGATCCCGACCGGCGGGGCTGTTGGTTCCCCCCAGGTCGGAGGTGGTGAGGTGGACCAGGGTGATGCGATGCAGCAGCTGCCCCACGGGGCCGTCGAGGACGGTCGGATCGGCCGACAGCGCATTGCCCCCCTGCAGGGCGAGCCAGAAGGCGGTGCGCCCCCCGGTCACCGCCTCGTCGTATCCGGCACGGTCGGTGACCAGGGCGAGCTCGTCGGGGTGTTCCTCGATTCGGCGTCGCGCGGCCTCGATGTTCGCCAGCGTGATCGCCAAGCGCTTCCGTGCACGCCGGAACGGGTTGGTGGCGATGTCGTAGACCACGCCCGTGAGCTGTGCCTCGCGAATCCGCGGGTAGTCGGTGTGGCCGAGGAACGGCCGAGTGCGCTGCGCCACGCCGTGGTGACGGGAGGGATTCCACCGCATGACCCGCACGGGCACCTCGAGATCGAGGTGCAGGTCGATGAACGGGCTGTCGATGAGCAGCTCGACGGCCTCGACCGAGACGCCCAGCTGCCGGGCCCACGCACCCGGATCCGTCCGATGATCGACGTAGTCGAGCGACATCGGCTCAGAGGTCGGGGTGCATGGGGTCGGGGTGGGTGCGCTTGAAGTACAGCTGCGCCGTGCCGGTCTCCTCGGGATCGACGGCGACGAGGTCCCAGCCCTGGGCACCGGCGTCTTGCATGTAGGCGAACAGCGATGGACAACTCTCCTCCGCTCCGTCTTCCCCTTCGGCCAGCTCACCCTGCCAGTGCCCGTTGGCTCGCAACACCCGGTCGCGCTCCATGTAGACCACGAGGTACTCGAACCGCTTCATCTCGCCTCCCTGTGCGGAGCGCACGATAGCAGGGGTGCCGTCTCGCCTCTGCGAACCCGGTCGCACGACCCGCCGCACACCCGCTCAGCCACGGCACGCACGCGTCGAGCGCCCCCGCCGCTCGGTGCGCGCGCCGAGACCATCGCGGACCACCTTCGATAGCATGCGCGGAAATGCAGGACGGTCCTCGGGTGTCCGAAGTCGGGGACGAGGAACCGAGCCAAAGGACTATCGTGCGCCCATGCTGACTACGACGATCTCCCTGTTCGCTCAACTGCTGACGACCGCGCCCGCCCACGCCCAGGGCGAAGCACGCGACCTGGCCTTCGAGGCCTTCCAGGTGGAGTTCTTCCGCCATGGCGTCGCAAAGACCGAGGCCGACCTCGAGGCCATGTTCGCGAGCGCCTGCGAGAAGGGCTACTCGCCCGCCTGCAACCGTGTCTCCTGGCTCGACGACGACCGTCGTCCCAGCCTCGAGTCGGCGCTCGCGGTGCTGGTGCCTTCGTGCGATGCCGGCGAGCCCGTGGCCTGTGTCGTCACCGGCTGGGCGAACGAGCAGCTCGCCTCGCAGCGCCGGTCCGACGCCGATCGCTACATCAAGCGCGCCGCGCGCAACTACAAGGTCCACTGCGACGCCGGCTTCGCGCCCGCCTGCCACGACTACGCGCGCGTGCTCTACGAGGTGCCCGACCTCGGCGCCGACCCGAGGGCCGCCGTCAAGCGCTGGCAAGACGCCTGCAGCAGCGGCTTCGGGCCCTCCTGCACCGCGCTCGGGGCGCTCTACGCCGCCGGAGGGCGGTCGATCCGCGCCGACAGTCGCACCGCCAAGTCCTACGCCCAGAAGGGCTGCGACGCAGGCGACCCGGCGGGCTGCGCGCTCATCGCCGACGACGAGTCGAGCGGCTGGGACGCCGCCAAGCTCGACGAGACCTACGGTGGGCTGTGCGACCAGGGCCATCGTGCCTCCTGCTGGACCCTCGCCCGCACCTACTTCGACGGGATCCACCCCGAGCCCGCCAGCGGCCGCACCCAGCAGCTGTTCGAGCGGGCCTGCGATCTCGGGCACGCTCGCGGCTGCTACGAGTCCGGGCGCCACTACGGCGAGGGCTCGCGCCCCGACGATGCCAAGGCTGCCGACTACTACCTGCGGGCCTGCTCCCTCGGCTCCGCCAGCGGGTGCTCGGCCCAGGTCGACATGATCCTGACCGACCGGGTGGAAGGGTCGATCAAGAGCGCCCTGCCCGCGTTCGAGCTCGCCTGCGAGGAGCGGGAGTCCGCCCCCGCGTGCGCCATGCTGGCCGACGCGCTGCTCGAGGGGGTCGACGTTCCCCGCGACGCCGAGCGGGCCAAGGAGCTCCTGCTCCGCGTCTGCCGCGACGAACGTTCCGACCCGAACGCCTGCGCCACGCTGGCCAAGGTCTACGAGGAAGGCATCGGCGGCGACCGCGACCGCACCGAGGCCGCCAAGTTCCACCGGTGGGCCTGCGCCAACGACGCGGTGGCGTCGTGCCTCGCCCGCGGCGACTTGCTGGTGAGCGACGTGGGCGTCCGACGCGACGACCACGAGGCGCTCAACATGTACCAGCGAGCCTGCGAGGGTGGCATCGCGGAGGGTTGCCGCAAGGCCGGCGACATCGTCGACACGGCCACCTACGTCAAGCGCGTGCTCCCCATGGCCGAAGACTTCTACACCCGAGGCTGCGACGCGAAAGACGCCGCGAGCTGCAACGGGCTCGGGCGCATCCGCGAGGAGGGCGTCGACGGCAACCCCGACATGGCGGGAGCCCGCGAGGCCTACGACCTGGCCGTGAAGTACGGCGACCTCGACGCCAAGCGTCGCCTCGCGCGGCTGCTGTGGAACGGCTACGGCGGCCGCAAAGACAAGAAGCGGGCCAAGCAGCTGTCGAGCGAAGCCTGCCAGAACGGCGACCCCATCGCCTGCCGTGGGCCCGCCTTCCTCTAGGGCCTAGAGCGCGGTCGTCATCGTCGCCCACACCGCGGTCGACCCGTCGTAGATGACGAGGTTGCCGTCGTCCTGCACGGCGAGCTCCGCCCCCCAGTGTCCGTGGCTCTCCGACGACCACAGGGGCGTGTCCCAGGCCGAGTACACCACGAGGTTCCCGTCCTCCTGGAAGGCGGCCCAGGCACCGCTGTTGCCGTGGGTCGACGTGTGCCACAGCGCCCAGCCCGCCTGGTAGAGCACGAGGTTGCCGTCTCCCTGCAGAACCAGATCGAAGCGACCGTCGCACGAGCCCAGGCTCTGGTTGGCCTCGAGCACCACCGTCCCCTCGAACACGCCGCAGTCGCCCGTAGGCGCGGGTGCGGTGGGTGTGGTGCCGCCGCCCTGGGTCGACCCCGGCGTCGTCTCGTCGTCGTGGCAGTCGTCGTCGTCGTCGTCGTCCCCCGCGGGGGCCGCGCCACACGCCGTCGCGCTGGTGGACACCAGCAGGTCGATGGGGTCGATGTCGTCGTAGTACGAACCGTCGGGGCTCACGTTGAAGTGCAGGTGGGTGGACGACGTGCCCGTGTAGCCCATGGTACCGATGAGGTCGCCGGCCTGCAGCTGGTCGCCGACCGAGACGAACGCCTCGTCCATGTGACCGTAGTAGTACTCCCACCCACAGGCATCGCGCAGCCGCACCCGAAGCCCCGAGGTGGACGAGACCACGCCGACGGCCACCACCTCGGTGTCGGTGACGGCCACCAGCGGCGCGCCCTGGTAGGCGAAGATGTCGATGCCATGGTGGGCGCCGCCCCAGTCGGAGTTCGCGTGGGCGTCGGGACAGCTGATCTCGCAGGTGCCCGTGCCGCAGCTACCGTGGTCGTAGCCGATGTTGTGCGCATCCCCGACGGGGAAGGTGTCCATCAGCGGGTCGCAGGAGACGCGCTCCAGCGGCTCGAGCATCAGGCCCTCGGTGTCGGCCTCCCCCATCTCGCCGCAGCCAGCGACGAGGACGAGGAACAGCGACAGCGGGGTGTGGGCAAGGGCGGGGACTCGGCTCATCGGGCACCTCCTGGATGGCGACCAGGTAGGTTCCCGCCGGCTCATCGACCGCTCAAAGACCGCTCAAAGAAGGCACCGCGCGGGCGAGGAGGCGCCACCGCGTCACCCCCTCGGTGTCGGTCTCGGTGCGCAGGGCCTGCTTCAAGCCCAGGCCGCGCAGCGTCGAGATGGCGACGTGCACGCGGCGGGTGCCCGACTGTCCGACCATGCGCTCGCCCGGCCAGGCCGCCGCACAGAGATCATCGACGCTGAGCGCGTCGTCGGTCGCTGCCAGGGCCGCCAACACCCGTGAGAGCACCCGCCGGCGGGACAGATCGACGCTGGCGCCGTCGGCGCCGCGCAGCGCCCGCCCGTCGAGCTGCACCGCCACCCGCTCCCCATGGCGTGCCGCGAGTGCGACCAGCACCCGCTCCTCCATGCGAGCCGGTGGTGGCGGTACGTCGCCGGCCACCAAGGTGATGGCAAGCTGTCGGAGGGGCGCGTCGGGGAGCTCGGCCAGCAGCTCCTCGGCGGCGGCGGAGGCACCCGGGCCCAGCGCGACGGCCAGCGGGCAGACGAGCTCCAGCGCCGACGGATCGCCATGTCGCAACACCACCTCGGCGGCAGGTCGCCCCAGGGCCCGGGCCGCGGCGTGGTGGTCGAGGGCGGCATGGACCGTCGCCCGCGCCAGATCGAGCCATGCCTGCTCGACCTCGAGCAGCTCGGCCTCCACGGGCTCCAGCACCTCCATCGGCACCCGACCCTCGATCCATGCCAAGGAGCACAGGTCGACGAAGACGCCCAGCGCATGCCTCTCCTGGGCGCGACGCTGCCGCAGCGCCTCTTCGAGGAGGGTGCGGGCCGCGGGCAGGTCGCACCCTCCTCGAAGAGGCGCTG
>Ga0213839_1002132_pt1 | contig 11432 bp, 6 predicted proteins | sample SWPATP21_FD_160075 | JGI IMG/M metagenome (GOLD analysis project Ga0213839, IMG submission 160075) | Coastal seawater microbial communities from Marineland, Florida, United States - SWPA TP2 #1 | ecosystem: Environmental > Aquatic > Marine > Coastal | place: USA: Florida | collected 2016-08-14 | reverse complement strand
GGTTGCCTGTTGTCGTGGGGAGGGGGGGGTCGTTAGAGTTCGTTTGTGCGTTCGTTCGTTCGTTCGTTCGTTTCGCTGGGCGGTTGGTTGGTTGGTTGGTTGGTTGGTTGGTTGGTCGTTGTTGGTTGGTTTGGTTGGTCGTTGTTGTTTGTTTGTTTGTTTGTTTGTTTGTTGTTTGTTTGTTTGTTTGGTTGGTTGGTTGGTGGGTTGGTTGGTTGGTTGGTTGGTTGGTCGGTCGTTGTCGTTTTTGGTCGTTTCGGGTTGGTTGGTTGGTTGGTTGGTTGGTCGTTAGAGTTCGTTCGTTGGTTGGTTGGTTGGTTGGTTGGTTCGTTCGTTCGTTCGTTCGTTCGTTTCGCTGGGCGGTTGTTTGGTTGGTTGTTGTTTGTTTGGTTGGTTGGTTGGTCGTTGTCGTTGTTGGTTGGTCGTTGTTGGTTTGGTTGGTTGGTCGGTCGTTGTTGGTTGGTCGTTGTTGGTTGGTCGTTGTTGGTTGGTCGTTGTTGCTTGGTTGGTAGGTTGGTTGGTTGGTTGTTGTTGTTGTAAAGTTATCAAAGCAATGAATAGACTACTACCGCGCACTCACTCACTCACTGTTGTTGTTGTTGTTGTTGTTGTTGTTGTTGTCGTCGTCGTCGTCGTCATCGTTGTTTGGGGTCGTTTGGAGTTGTTTGGGGTTGTTGTGGGTTGTTGTTGTTGTGGGTGGTTTGTTTGTGGTGACAGCGTTGGCGTTGGCGTTTGGGAGTACATCTTCAAAGGTACCACCACAGTCGCAAGAAGCGCCGGCGGGCACTGTTACTGCCACGCGTGAAGCCATTGGCACGTCAGTTGTTAGCAGGCTCCCGATTTCGTTTTGCTTTCCATCGCGGTTGAAATTGGAATTGAAATTATCGCGATGAATGTGCCGCTCGGGTGCTAGGGAGCCCAACTCCAATAGTTGAGGAGCCGTGTTCACGCACGGAATCCACAGACCCCTGGTGAAGACATGCCAGAATCGAAAATGTCATCCAAGGGTTCCACATCTCGGTCTTCGCCCCCGAAGGCAGGAGGAGGTGGAACGTCAAGAATCCGCAAGGGCAACAGCCTTAATAATCGCCAGCCTCGCAAGGGATGGGGACGGCTCAAGGACCCCAGGGTACGCCCAACAAGATGTATTCTTGACGTTGTTTGTTTCATCCAGGTATTGTGTCTTTGCGTTCTTTGTGATTGAAGCTCTTATGCTTTGCGCTGCAGGGAATAATCCACATCGGCATGGTGGAGCGGCAGCGACTGCGAGCAGAGAAAGAACTGCAAAAGAACTCTTCTCGGGCGAAGAATTTGATTGTTGAAGGGGGAATGGACCCGTCGCTGTTGCAACACGACTTGCGGTTCCAGGGAGACTCCTCCATGTATACCATGGACATGCAATTCAAACGCACGGAACTCGCGCAGCACCCATTAATCCGCCAGGAAATCGAAGGACTGTGGGAAATGATGTCCGTAGAGCTGGAAGGAGAACGCCTGAAAAAGATGCGGGCCAAGCACATGGCACAATTTTCGACAAGTAGTAGTAGCGCAGCAACACACCAAGACACATGGAGATCCAGTATGTGTCGGCTGCGATCGCTCTCGTCGAACATCATGCAGCTCTTTCTGTGGTTTCTGCTTTCTGATAGATGCCTGTGTCATGCCATTTGTTGCTGTGTTTCTTGCAGCAGCACTCGCAGTGCCGGCTAAAAAGAAACTGGAGGTTTGCAGAACGGAAGGGGCCGCCTCAACCACAGCTCGGCATGTTTCTCTTACTGCTATGTTTTTTTATTCATTGTGTAGACTCGTGTGACATTTGATGACGGGTTTGAACGAGTGGTGCGCAAACAAGATTACATTGTGATGAGCATGAAGGTGGGTTGTTGATGTTGCTTGCCTTCAGAATGCTGTGTTGCTCACATTCTCTGACATCTAATGCTATCTAGCTTCAAAAGTGCATCATGCCCCACTTTAAACCCGAGGCTGCGAAGCAAACGGTACGCTTTCTTCTTGTCCTCCCTCTGCATTGTTGTGCTTCCGTCCGCCCCAGTGGTCTTCTGTTGTTCTTCGCGCCAACCTGTTTCCTTTGCGGCGGATTGATTGGATTGCGTCTGGATTGCCGTGTACGCCAGGCCATTGATGATTGGGTGCACGACACAACTGCCACCCCTTTCCTTTCTCAAAACAAGCTGTCAACGATATTTGCTGCTGCTTTGAGCCCCTCGGAAATGACTTACGCGCAATTCCATCGTTCTATTTTTGAGCTGGTGGATGTTTGGGTTCGTGGTGTGCGGGTTTCAATAATGGATGGACGCCAACAGATCGCTGACATCGACGCTGAATATTTTCTGGTGCAGGTTGACACTGTCGACGTTGAGGCTTACACAGTGCTACTGCTACGAATTCAGAAGCTAATGACGAAGCCGCTGAAAGTGAGTGAACCGTGGCGACGAGGGACTGGCTCCCGTTGCAATCGAAGCCTTGCACCGGAATTGATCCGTGTTTTGTTTTGTATGTGTGTGGTAATGAAGAAAATTTCTTTCGATCCAACTTTTCTCGCAAACTTGGAGGCCACAACACCACTACACTGCGAATTAGAGGACCAGGTAGGCATGCATTCTGGCGATGCGCGCCAAATGTGGTTCACGATCTAATTGTGTTCAAAATTCTGCCAGGCTGCCACTGACGAAGCGCCGCAGTCGTTTTGTGTAGCCCACGTACATGAGCAACTGGTTAGTAGCAACTGTGTACCACCTGCAGTCCAACCACATTCACGAATTGATCTCTTGTATCACCTGTTCCAGACCTTCAGCGAGACGAAAACTAAGTCGAAATCAAAGTCGAAGTCAAAGCTTGCAGCTATTTGGGATGCTGTACCTGCGGTGGGTTTGCGACGAAGCTGCCACTCCATTTGTGCGCTACAGTTCAAACCAAACTCTTCAGCAACGTTTGACACTTGTTCAGGTGGTCGGCGAGCACATTTCGTCCACAAAGCAGACATGGTGTGTCGGGAGTATTCCTAAGCAGGTGTGTCCAGTGTCAAACTTGCGCGATGTGGCGATGCAAGCAGTTTATTTTCGCCCAAAGCTCTCACAATCTGATGTTCTCATACTGTGAAACATTGGGTGTGGTAGTTCTCTCACCATCGTGGTATCCGTCGCCCACTATGGCTCATTCGTGGGCCCGGCAATCACATCGGAAAGGTGGGGGCATGCATGCATCATCAATACTGACATCGAACGAAATCGCTTCGTTGCTGCCGTCGTTCACGGTCGTTGTGGTGCTTGACAGGGCATCACATTCTCCGTCTCCTTGGCGCCATGCGTGGTGTATATTTGCTTTTTCGGAACTTCAGTGCCGGAGTGGCTGTTTCGACACAGCAATCAATGGCAACACCTTCCATCAACTGATGGGATATCGATCGCGAGGCGCAGCGTACGTTTAAATCTGCGTGATTCTTTCGATTGGGTTCTCAGAAACTTACCGATGTGCCAACTAAATTGCGCTTGTATGTCATGCACAAACAGCCAACAGGGAAATTGTTGCACAACCAGGGTCTGAAAACATGTCGAGTGTTTCAACGAAAGTTTCACACCGAGCATCTAATTTCCATTTTTGGGACCGCAGCGGCTGACACCTCAGCGGTGAGTGAGGATGGTACTGCAGACAAGATAGCTGCTTCGCACATTTACTGCTATGTTGTCATCGTCTTGCCACGTTGTTATCTCGACGCGTCGTCACTTTTAATGATTTGTTCCAACGATATCTCGTTTTCTGGCCCAGGCTCAATCCCACGCGAACCTTGCTCAGAAGATGGAAAGGACCAGTCGCAGAGCTGACGGGGACTCAGATATGTTTGTTATTCTAGCCGCACCATTGTTGCAGAAGACGAGTGATGAAACCTCGAGCGCCAGTGTGAGTCCCACGAATCGACCTCTTGAATCAAAAGAGGTATCGCTCACGAAGGACGACGAGGCAGCATCACTGCATCGTCAACTTGAGGAAAAGAACGGATTAGGTGGCGAGAGTAAAGTCACGAAGCTACCTTCACAAGCAGATAGCAGCGTCTCGAACTCAGGTCGCGACATGCTGCGACTGGGAGGATTGCCGCCCGAGCGTCGGGCAAAGGGCTCCGTTCTCATGACATCGTTCTCTGTTGCAACTTCATCACCGAAGAGATCGCTGCCACAAGTCAAGCCGGTGCACGTGGTTCCCAGTGCTGACGCGCAGCGCTTCCTCATTGATACGGTTCGCATCCTGAGCTCATGCCATAATGATCATGCTCGTGGAAGTGACTTGTGCACTTTTTTTCGGTGGCTGTGATAGGTTCCTTTTGACGATCAAATTGCATGGGTTGACAAGCAGCACCGCCCTGTGCACTCGCGCGCAACCGACACTGCGCCGAAGAGACGCGCCAAGCGAGGACATGGAAGAAGCATTAGTTGGGGCGGCGGCTCCCCGTCGAATGTTAACTCTGGCGGAGTGCAGTTGCAGCACCAAGGTCACAGTTTTGACCATTCTGTCTTGGACGATCGCCCAAAGGAGATCGATAGTGGCCCTACTTTGCGAAAGCTGAAGGTGTGTTTCCTATGAAATGTCGTGGCAGGTGACCCAACTGCTTGACCATGTGGTTGCCTTGTTTGCACGATGCTTCAAGGTACGTGCTGGATCTCCACGAAGTCGAGATATCGTTTCCAGGATACAGCACAATGTACGTCGATGTCCATCGCGAGCAGCAAAGATCCGGCTCAGGTTCACAGTGTGGCGTTGTGTTGTTGCCGTGTTGCAGAGCGCTTTAAGAGTGCGACATAAGGGAATGAAACCTTACTCTCTCCGCACGCACGCGGCCTCGGATGGAGGGTTTGCTCCTTCGCCGAAATTGGAGTCGTGGAGTCCACGCAAAGGCAAGAGATAACCATGCATGCATGCATGACTGCCTTGTTTCGGCATTTGCTTGACAGTATGTGACCAACATTGTTGACAGAGGCACGTGGTGCGCTTGACGGCGGCACGGGAGGGACCGCAGCGTTGCAGTCCAAGAAAATGCAAAATATGATGCGCGACTTTCTACGAGATGCAGACGAACAACTGGTGGACTTCTGAGGATGGCACACGCAAACATGGACAGCTGTCATTGTTTAGTTTAGTTATGTGCATAATTCTATGCTCTAAGTGGAGAGCGCTCCTTGTTCGTCGGTTCGCTACGCAATTTTAGAAGTTTGTTGTCGCTTCTGCTGATGGCAACGCCCCTTCCATCTCAGGGTCTTTCTTGCGACTGATGGGGCAGTAGCCTTCAGTCAGGTACAACTGCTCATAGTCCATGCGGTGGAAGAACACACCGGCTCGGCTCAGCTTAATCGCCACCGTTGGGTCTACATTCTTGTAAAACTTGCACCTGTCGGCAGGGCACGGGCTGCGAACTACGAATACTTCTTCTTCGTTCATGGATCGCATGACAGATGCATCGACTTCCACTGGCTTGTAGTTCTTGCGGTCGTTGCGCTCGTTAAACTTCGCTAGGGCAGCGGCGAAGCGATCGCCACCCTTTTCATCACCACGATCTGTCCACCGATCCACTTCTTCTTGCTTGGACTCCTCATCACCATCACTGCTGATGGCTTGGATGTGGCGGATAGCTTCTTCGTCGGACATGCCTTTGGGGGGCACGAACTCCACCAGCGGCAAGTGATCAAATTGCGAGAACGACCTCACGAAAGGATGGTGGCAATTCATGCACGCGTCTGTGGTTTTGTTGGCTGCCGTCAAAAGAGCGTTCCTGTGGCCGCAGCGGTAACACACTTGCAACAGCTCCTCCTTGTCTGACATGGGCTTGCTTTGAAGTGTCATCATGTCCAAGTCGATGACATCCACCCACATGGGGTTGATGATCAGTTGCTGAAGTTTGGCGTTGGTTTCCCGGGCAAGTTTGTACGCCCCGAGCGTTTTGCAGTGCTTTGAAAGAGTGAACAGAACCTGAGGGCAAGCAATGATACGGTGTGAGTGAGTGATGGAGCGGCCAAGGGAGAGCATTTGGAGCAGTATCGACAACAACGCAAGTACGTACGTATGCGCGGGAGATTCCAAACGGGGTTTCCGACTTTTTGCTGTCACCTTGCAGCGTATTCAGCAAATACCGCGAGATATTGAACAGTTGAATCGGCATCAAGCCAGTAAAGGGCTCATCTACAGATTGATACACGAAACTGTACGCGTAGTACTGCTTGGCTCGCTGCTGGTATTTTCTGAACTTTTTGTACGCTATCACTTGCTGGCGCGTGAACTTCTTCTTGCTGGTGCTGTTTTCAGGGATGAGTTTCACATTTTCTTGCGCCAGCAGCCAGAAGTAGAAGGCAGCATCCTTGAAACGGTGCTCCGACACAGCATTGTGAGTCAGCTGGCCGAGCATTTTCAGGGACAGTTCTGGCAACCCAGCATCCCGGTAAGCCTTTTGCGCCTCGTCAAACTTGTCGTTCAAAGCTAAAAACTCCGCGTAGGGCAAGTACACGTCTTTCTCAAACTGGCCCGGGTTCTGCTTCATGATACCAAAGGCATCTTCCCACTTCCGCATCTTCACATACAGCTGAACCAGCGACTTGCTGTCACCGATCTTGAGGTAGACCTCCTTCGCGTGCTTCGATTTGCCCAGCTGGATGAATAGCACCGCACACTTTTTCAGCAAGTCCACCTTGTCCTTATCCAAACGGCGCACGACGTCAATCAGACCCTCTACGTATTTGTGCTTGCCGTTCACTTCAATGGCCTTCTCGAAGTCACCGGCGTCCAGGAACATTTCGGCGGCCTCTCGCCATTTGCCCAACTCCGCCAATCCCTCGGCCTGCTTGCGATTGAGCTGGTGGAGGATGTCCTTGGGAATGTTGGGGTTGTTCTCGGCCATGCGCGCAACGCGCTTGGCCTCGTCATACTTCCACAAATCAGAATACATTTGAATGGCGAGCTCAATCTTCTGGTTGCGGCAGTACAGCTTTTCGGCTTCCATGAACTTGCCCTCGTAAGCTAAAATATCGCCGAGGATGATGTCCCTCGGCTTGTTGGGGTTCTTCAGATCCTGCTCGACTTTCGAGGTGAGCGTCACGAGGTGGAGGTTGTTGATGCGCAGGAAGGACTCGCGGGCGATGTCCACCTCCATGTTGTACAGCGCCTGCAGCCCCAACATCTTCCAATCGGCCTCAGTCACCCCGAGGCAGGCGACGCGGATGGCCATCTTGAAATCCTTCGCCTTGATGTAGCGCTGCAAACTTTGCGACTGCGGCACTTCCACCACCTGCATGTTCAGCTGCTGGAGGCAGAAGAGCTTGGACGCGGAGAACCCCACGACGAAACCGGCCTGCTTCTGAGTGTGCATGACGAAATCGGCGATTTTGACAGTCACCGTATTGTTGCCAGACATGGCAATCATGTCCTCGATCTCCGAGTTCCACGCCACACTGTTGACGTCACTCTCCTTGTACAAGAGCTCCTTGGTGCGGACATCGTACACTAAGCACTCCGCGTTTTCGTCCACCACTGCCAGCTTCGTCCGGTCGCAGTTGAGGTCAAGGCATCGGATAGAGGTCGTCTGCTTGATCAGCTTGATGGGGAAGGGGTTGTCCACAAAGATCTTCAAAACCGTGCCGTTCTTGAGGCCGGCCAGCAAACCCTCGCGCCCCGGGGGACCCCCGATGACTTTGATGTAGCGGATGCCAGAATCCAGAACCCACTCGCGCTCCTTCTTGCCCTTGAAATTCATGAGCTGGAGCTTCTTGTCGAGACAAAGGATGATGTGGAGGCTTGTGACAACCTGGGGAACACGGCACACGTAAACACACAGAGTAAGAGACACAACCAAGAGGAGCAGCGTCACAATGAAACACTTTGCTTTTGCACAGAAGAAAGCAACTGACAACGCCATTGGCACGGGGGAAAGTTTACGTACGAGCAGGTTGCACGTGATCTTTTGCTTGATTTTCTCGCGCTGCTGGTACTTCATAGAGTTCGAAGAAGGCACGGCTTCATAAATGGCAACTCGGTCCGGAAGCTGCACTGCCAGCCGGTCCTTGTACACCGCAATCTTTTTAACGTAGTCCTTGTGGAAGATTTTGATCTTCTTCTCGGTCACGAGCGGCTGCAAGATGACGTCGGTCATGTTGTCACGGTAGGCGTAACGGTTGCCATAGAGGCCGTGCACGGTGTTGAAGATTTGCTGGTACATTGAAATGTTGCCGTCGTTCGCGCCGACGGCGACGAAGTTCTTCCCAGGCCGTGGCGTGCAGCTCCACACCCAAGACTCGCGCTCGGCGACCTCGCCCAACGAGATACCCTTTGCGGTCATGAGAGTGACCTTGCGGTTGGAGCCGCCGATGACGAAGTACTCCCCGTCTTTCGTGAAGTTCAGGTCGCACGGGTTGTAGCCGAGGTTCTTGGAGCTCAGCTCCGTACCGTTCGGGCCGTCCATGTTGTGGAACGAGAGGGTCTGGTCCCAGCAGCCAACGGCCAGCACGTCGAACGAGTCCTTGGGGTTGGGGTTCCAGGCCAGGCACCACACCGGCGCGGACTTCTCGATGCGGAACTTTTCCTCGCATTGGTTGTCGACGTTGTGGCGGATACTAACGACGCCGTTGTACATGCCGAGCGCGACAAACTGGCCGTTCTTGGTCCAGTCTGCGCACAGAATGCGCGACTGCACCTTGTGCTTCTGCACGGCTTTGGCCTCGGGAGACCACAGCCCGAAGTCGGATGCTGTGCACGATATGAGCTGCTGCGTGACTGGGTTGTACGCCAGCTTCTGGATTGGGTCGTTGTGGTTGTACTTCAGCTGTCCCTCGGCGTCCGAGTTCCAAATGATAATGGTGTTGTCCGCTCCCCCCGAGGCGAAGAACTTGCCATTCGAAGAGTACGCGACGGTGAACACCGTCCCTTTGTGCCCGCGCAGTGACTGCAGCAAGTCGGCCTCGACTGCGTCGTACACCAGCACACGGTTGGTCACCGCAACAATCATCTGCGACCCGTCTGGGTTGAAGCAGATGTCCCATACGGCACGGTCACGGTTGTTACGGTTCGGGACCTGGTCCGACCACACAACAGCAGACTGCATGGTGGATCGGAGGGCGCACGAAACAGTCGAAAACGATTACGATGCTTTGCAATCAATGAAAAAGAAAAATTGAGGTCAAGTATCTCGTGAGGTTCCTCACGTCCCAACGCGCATCGTGCCGTTCCTGCGCCACAAACAAATAAAACACACACACAGTCCCGCCACGGCACCAACGACGACAGCAAGCGCCGATGTTGTTGTTTTTGTGTTTTTTCGCTGCGTGGTAAAATAGAGCGCACCGTGCAAAAGTCACGTTGTCGAGAGAGCACCCACGAAGCAAAGCAGCAGCATGACAACAAACAAACGACCGAACAACAAACCTCAACACATCGCGCGACACCGAACAAACCAGCACCACCCATAGTAACAATCGACCACCACCACCATCACGACGACGACGACGACGACGACGACGACGGCGCCATCAACGACAAACAAACGAACCAGCAGCAGCAGCACCTCCTCCTCCACCAACCAACCAACCAACCAACCAACGCAACGCAACGCAACGCAAAGCAAAGCAAAGCAACGCAACGCAACGCAACGCAACGCAACGCAACGCAACGCAACGCAACGCAACGCAACGCAACGCAATGCATCGCAACGCAACGCAACGCAACGCAAGCAAACGAAGGAAGGAATCAAACGAACGAACAAACAAAAACAAACGAACGAACGAACGAACGAACAAACAAACAAACGAACGAACGAACGAACGACGAACGAACGACGAACGAACGAACGAACGAACGAACGAACGAACGAACGAACGAACGAACGACGAACGAAAGTTCACTCTCAGTCACTCACTCACTCACTCTCAGCCGGCTGAGTGGGTGGCTGGGTGGGTGGCTGCGCACGAAACGCCGCCGCCGCCTCCCACTCCCACTCCCACTCCCAGCCGCACTAACCGTGCACTACCACTCACAGTCACTCACAGTCACTCACAGTCACTCACAGCCCGACCAACGGCAGTTTTGCGGTCGGTATGTATCTATATCTGACATTCCACGTTTCTCCCGCCTACTCCACCCCTTAAAACAGAAAAGTCTCAGTTGTAGATAACACGTCGTCGTCCACGGACGGACGCCGCGTGTACGGCAGCAGCGTACATAAACTGAACGCTGAGGTTTGAGTGTATGAATAAAGGGCAGCAAAGGGAGTGAGTGAGTGGAATGTACGGATAGAAGCGGTTATAGTGTAGTGTACAGCAGCGTACCGTACATTCGTGGGAAACCGTCACTTTCATTCGTTCGTTCGAAAAAACAAAAGGGGGCAGCTCGCTCACTCGTCCGCACACACGCCCACAAATCAGTCAGTCAGTCAGAGTCTGTGAGTGAGTGAGTGAGTGAGTGAGTGAGTGAGTCAACGTCTCCTCTGTACGCACGCACGTTGCGTACAATAGCTGTACATCTTACATCGCATGTACGTACATATTATGTACACACAAAATTAACATACTGTACATTCATAAAATACAGTACAGTACAGTACTCGAGTATATGCATACTTTCGTTCATTTTATAGTGTATTAGAGTACTGTACTGTGGATGTCGCACGGTTGTACATTGTACGATTATACATTCGATGAACGGGATGGCGTACATGTGTATGTACATGTACGTCGTACAGAATATGTACAGCACAGCACAGCCACGCTGGGCCACAGTTGGATGGAGTGAGTGAGTGAGTGAGTGAGTTAGGCTGGCTGGCGGTCAGTCACCTCAAGTGAGCCGCAGTATTACCACAGCCGGCTGAAGGCGCGCTGACTAACAATGTACTGGCTGGGGGCGACAGTATCCAGTACTTGCAGTACCAAGCACATAATACCAAAAGTACTAAGCACTGTATAGCGGTCAGTCCATATAAAAAAAATACAGTGACTGACTGGGGGGGCTGGCTGGGGGGAGAGGAGGGTGCTCGTGCTCGTACTAATAGTACGATGGCGTTGTACTAGATGTACCACCTCGAACGAACCGAACCACTCTTGTCTTTGTTTGTTGCGTTGCGTTGGATCGGATCATCACTCAAAATTGTTGGGAAGGTCGCAACAGCGACAACGACGACGACGACGACGACGACGACGACGACGACGACGAACGACGAACAACGACGACAATTCATTCATTGCATTGATAACTTTACGACGACGAACAACGACAACGACGAGCAACGACAACGAGACGGCGAGACGACGACAATGACAACGACGAACAACGACGACGACGAACAACGACGACGACGAACAACGACGACGACGAACAACGACGACGACGAACAACGACGACGACGACGAACAACGACAACGAGACGGCGAGACGACGACAAGGACGACAGTGAC
>Ga0213839_1002131_pt1 | contig 11433 bp, 8 predicted proteins | sample SWPATP21_FD_160075 | JGI IMG/M metagenome (GOLD analysis project Ga0213839, IMG submission 160075) | Coastal seawater microbial communities from Marineland, Florida, United States - SWPA TP2 #1 | ecosystem: Environmental > Aquatic > Marine > Coastal | place: USA: Florida | collected 2016-08-14 | reverse complement strand
CGACGACGGCGTTTTCACCGAAACTGGCGGAGAACAGGCGGTTTTCTATCGAACGCGCTGCCATCTGTACCACTTCCAGCGGGTGCTGCACTCGACCCTGTTCACTGGTCATATCCAGCACACCCAGAGTATTGCCATCAGGATCAAAGATAGGCGCAGAGGTACAGCTGAACTTGGTCAGGTGATCCAGAAAGTGTTCACTGCCCTCAATTTTGACCGGGCGTGCATCAACTAACGCCGTGCCCAGCGCATTGGTGCCGCAATTACCCTCGCTCCAGCAGACGCCCGGATTGAGTGAATGGCGGGTCGCTGTGTCAAGCACACGGTTATTGCCTTTAACGGCCAGCAGGCGAGCATTGCAATCAGCGAGCATCACCAGCGCGTTTTCCGCCGCATACTGACGGGTCAGCAGCTCAACTTCCGGTGCCGCGCAGTCCAACAGTAGCTTGTTGTGTTCTTTCAGATCATTTACATCGGAATGGCTGACGCTGTCCGCCTCAACCAGGCTCTGACTGTTCAAACCCGCATCAAAACTGCGCAGCCACGAGGCCTCGATAGGCTCGCGCAGCCAGCCGTGCGGTAGCTCACGTTGTAGCAACAGTTGCCGTGTTGCATCGGGGCGCAACAGGTTATGAGGTGCGGTATTGATTGTCATTGCCCACTCCACCTTATTTTTATTGTCTGGAATCGTGGTTGACGCGGTTGGCCCACTGGATTGGGTCACGGTAGCCAAATGGTAACTCAAAAAACAGTATCAGATTTCTTGGCAAAAATACCCCTGCGGGGGTGTTTTCCCGCAGGGGCAAAGGCCATCTCAGGCTTCGGTTTCTCGATCAGAAAGCAAAGAGTTCCTCTAGTTGTGCGTTAGCGGATAAATACCTGTGATGTAGAGATCGCCATATCACCGCCCGGCAATTTGATATTGCCAAGCTTCTCAAGCGAATCGGCATTGTAGATCGCCACATCATCGAAGGTACCGCCGAGGTAGACCTTACTGCCATCGTGATTCATCGCAATGCAGTAATAGGAGTGATCCAGCGCCGCAGCTTTGATCAGCTTTTGCTGCTTCACGTCGTACTTGGCCAGGCGATTCAGCACCCCATACACCAGATTCGGATCTTTCGGCGAGCGCATACCGGTAAAGTAGATCTCGGTGATCGGGCCAAAGTCCGTGGTCTCGGTTTCACCGGTTTCGAGGTCGACATTCAGGTATCCGTAGATCCAGTCGGCGGTCGCCAGATCCTGCTTCTCGTCCTGGAAACGTGCCGTGGTATAGAGGATTGTAAAGTCATTGCTTGGCGTCTGGATCGGCCAGGCGTTGAGCACGTCCGGTTGCACGTAAAGCGGACGCTTCCAGTTACGGCTCGGCAGCGCCACATCGTATTTGCCGGTCGATACGTCCATCTTATAGATATCCGCCCCAGCCATATACAAAGAGCCATCCTTACCGGTTGCCATCACCGTTACCTGTCGTGGCGCTGGGAAGGTACGTACCGGCTTGGCACCCTTGCCATCGGCGGTGTTGTACACCGCCAGATAGGTATCCTGCACTCGGTAGTGATCCTTGTTCATCTGAGTCGGGTTGTGCATTACGTACAGCTCTTTGCCATCGCGACTCACCGCCATGGAGAACAGCGACTTGGTACGGATATTCTTCTCCGAGAACGTGGTGTGGAAGCTGATGCTGCAATCGTCCACGTTGATGCCGTACACATCTTCATAATGGTTGGTCAGCATATAAACCGTCTTCTTGTCCGGCGCGACCTGTAAAACCCCCGGCCCGTAGGCCCCCGGTACTTTGCAGGACTTCAACAGCTTGTCTGTCTGCAGGTCCAGAACATGAATCTGGTTCGGGTAGTTGGCCACCACCATATATTCCTGGCCTTTAACCAGAGGGGTATCAGTGGCCGGTCCATCTGCCTGCACAACGCCTGACAGCAGGACAGTACCTGCCATACTGATGCCAGCGATCAGGCTACGCAGAGGTTTGCGCATCTTGTTTTTGTTTTTCATCGCTATGTCCTGTGCTGATTACTTCTTATCGGATGGGAAGACCGTACCCAGGTTGCGCCAGTCCTCACCGGAGTCCTGTGCATCCTCATTCCAGGTCTGATGGGTGTTCATCATGTCCGGCACCTGTGCGGGCCACCAGCAAGGGTCGGCACACCCGTACAGGTCCGACTCCATCGGCTGACAGAGGGAGGTTACCGATCCAAACGCATCAATCTCCCAACCCGGGTCCGTTGTCGCAGCACAGCCTGCCAGTGACTGCATGGCAACAACCTCTTCCACCTGATCTTCAGCTACAGCCTGATCCAGCATCTTCGCTTTGTTATTAATTGCTTTCAGATGTTTCATCTCAATTTGCCCTCCGAGGCAAAATGTATTGATCGATGAAGCCGGGGTTCTCGGCCATGATGCGGGCGTACACATCGATGCCGAAATCAACCCAGTCCCTCATCAGATCGCAATAGTGGTAGGTAGGACGCGTCGCATCCCCGTAACGGGCATGGCTCTCGTGGTAGCAACCGCCTGAACAAAGATTGCGGATACGACAGGACGCGCAGCCGGTGTTGGTGCGGTCGAGCCGTTGAGAGAGAAAATCGCCCAGTTGGGCATGATCCACACCGTTCTGAATATCACCGAAGGTGTTCAAATCGGAGCCGGTGAAGCGATGACAGAGGTTGAGATCGCCCTGATGATCCACCGCCAGCATCTTCAGGCCGGCACCACAGGGCAGTGCTTTCTTATGACCTTCATGCAGATCGGTGATCAACTGGTGCAGGTTGGAAAAGCCGATATTGCGGTTCTCCAGCGCCGCCGCCAGATACTGCTCACCCAGGGCCTTCATGTTGTCAAAGACCTGCTTGAGCTCATCTTCCGGTAGATTAAAGTGGGACACATCGCCCGAAGTCACCGGCGCGAATCCCACTTCGGCAAAGCCTAGCTCGTTGAACAGGTGATCCCAGATCCTCACTACATCTGTGGTACCCCGAGTAAGGGTTACCCGTGCACCGATCGGACGGCGACGATAGCCTGCCAGCAGCATTCGCGCTTTCTGGCTCACCACGTCATACGTCCCCTGCCCACCCACGGTAATGCGATTTTTATCGTGTACCGCCTTCGGGCCGTCCATGCTTACGGAAAGCCCAAAATTGTGCAGGGCCAACCAAGCAACAACCTCCTCATTCAGTAAAGTGGCATTGGTGGTCATGGTGAATTCCACCCGTTTGCCCCGTGCTGGGATCTCTCGCTCACACCACTCCACGACCGACTTGATCAGCGGCAGATTGCTCAGCGGCTCTCCACCAAAGAAGACGATGTTGTATAAGTCTTCATCTGGTGATTCAGCCAACATCATCTCAATTGACTGAACAGCAGTATCAAAGCTCATCTTCTTACCCGCTGAGGGCTTATCGAGATCTTCCTTGTAGCAGTACGTACAGCTCAGGTTGCAGCCGGTGTTTACATTCAACACCAGTGTGTTGAGTGGAAAGCTTTCGACCGATTTAGCGGCAATCTCTTCGGTCAGCGGCGAGCCATCACTGACCACCTCCAGTGCCATCAATTCGTGCAGAGTGTCGGCTATCTGCTTCGCATCGTAGCGACCACTCAGATGTTGAATCAGCTCGGGACTGGTCCAGCGCTGGGAGCTGTTGACGTCACCACGCAGGGTATCGATCACCCCCGCAGTTACCCCATCCAGCTCAAACAATGAGCTGGTTGGAATATGGAACAGCAACCGTCGTTCGCTCACCTGCACCAGATGCAGATTCTGCTCTACCAGATTCAGCCTTGAGCTGTTTTTCGGGTGTAGTTGGGCGCCCATGGCAACCTCCTCGTTATTGTTCGGTTTAACGTTTTCCTGCCCGGTGCCTTATGGCAGCGGTGCGTCGTTCCAACGTTGAACCGTAACGATCAGTTGACCATCGCCCTTCAGGGTCTGGTCGCCGTCTTTCACTGAAGCAATCACCTTCAGATTTCCGGCATTATTGGTGGACATACGGCGTTCGGGATTCGGCCCGGCCTTGCCCGGCGTGAATACGCCAGTTACCGCATTCATGCGGCCGGCAAACTGCACATCGTTATCTGCTTTGGCCGCTTCATCAAACGGCTCCACATGCCAGCTGGCCGGCAGGTAACCGATGCGGATATCATCGTCCGTACCCGGCTTACCATCTGCTCCAGCGCCCCAGGCTTCCGCTTCAAAACGCGCCTGAACTTTCGGTGTGCTGCCACCATTGCCACCGACACGGGCGATGGTAAAGGCCGGATGCACCTTGATCTGATCCACCTGGTTATACACGGCAAACTTGCCACCATTGGTGCCACCAACAGAAACCCCATTTACCTGGGTGGTCACGTCAGCATCCGCTTTCGCTAAGACAGTCACACTGTTCTCGGTGCGTTTCAGAACGCCTTCAACCGTGACACCTTGACCCAGCGATACCTTCCCTTTCAGGTCGGCACCAACGATGGTGACTTCGGTGGATTCGCCCGCTTTCAGGTTCTGTGGATACACAGAGAGGATCTGCGCGTTACCTGCTACCGCTTTGGCCGCGGTAAACTCCATGCCACGTTCATCATGTGCAGCCTCAAAGACGCGACCGCTCATGCGCATTCCATCCTTACTGGCCGCCAGCACCTGACGAACCTGCACGCCGTCAATATCGACCTGTGCGCGCCATTCAAATCCGGTGTATACGATGGCGGAACCGGTTCCTTTCAGCGGTTTGCCATCTGACCAGCGGCCATCGACCTTAACGCTATAGAGGTCTGCATCCTGTTTTTCGATGGTCATCACACCACTACCATCTCCTCGCCCCGGCTGATGCACGGCAAAGCTCCATTGGCCAACGAACTCAGGCTTTGAAGCCGCTTGCCACTGCGTCCAGCTGTCGCTCTCCAGCGGGAACATTTTCGCTAGTTTCGGCACCATCTGATTCAGCGCGATAGGGAACCAGTCGCGGTCACGGGCTAAGGCTTGGTATTCGGTGGAAGGCCACTGGCCAAGATGGAAGTGAACCAGATGTTCCCACTCTGCCGCAGGACGGCGCTGTAGGCCGACGCGTGCACCGGAATGGCAGCGCGCGCACATCTCTTCAAGCTGGGTATCTTCGAACACCTCCATGGTGTCGAGACGACGCTCCATGGCATAGCGATAATTTACGCTTTCCTCCGGTGCCAGCCCCTGACGATCCGCCAGGTACTTCACTACGGTGGAGCGTTCCTCATCACTTATTTTCAGGCCGTGCATCATCTGCATACGACCGATAGTCATCAACCAGCCTTCAGGGGTTTTACGCTGATGACTGATACGACTCCATTGAAGGTTGTCTGCTCTCTCAGACGTGTGACAGACAAGACATTTACTCTGCACGATCTCAACCGCGCTCTGTTCGGCTGCTGGTAGCGCAGTGGTGGTTAATGCCGCTGCAACCGCCAGTACCAGCGGGCTTTTTCTTATTGTGTTCAAGGCCAGACCTCCTTTTGTTTTTGTTGTCCGGTGAAACACCGGGGTCATCTAACCTGATTACAACCACAGCAGAGCTTGTGCCAATTTTCGAATACCTTGTAATTACAACTAGTTACGTTAATCGTCCACGAATTATGGAATACCCGTACTGTTCCATTGCGCGACAGGGTGTCAAATATTGATACAGTCGCTGCACACCAGCCCCGCTCGCGATCCGTTGAAACAATTGCCTCGTTTTAAGACAGCCCGTCTCAAATTTCGACAGCCCTGGGTCACCTTAAAGATCATTCAGATCAAAAATAATTCCTTTAGTTACAGTAGGTTAGAAATACAAGCCGCATATGGCACAGCCCTTGCCGTATAAGTTGGACAGTGCAAACAACAAAAACAAGAAGGTCTACCCATGATGGAAACTGATGCAGTGATGGCAGAAACCTCTGCTTTTATTAACCAGAACCACAAACTATTTATCGGCGCGGATCGTCAGAGTGCACGCTCAGGTCGTACGCTTGATGTTTACAACCCTGCAACGGGAAAAGTCATCACCCAGGTACCGGCAGGTGATAAAGAGGACGTTAATCTGGCAGTGGCTGCCGCACGTCAGGCCTTTGATGACTCGGACTGGTCTCGCTTGAAGCCAGCCGATCGTGAACGCTTATTGTGGCGGCTGGCAGATCTGATCGAGCAAAATGCCGAGCTACTGGCGGAAATCGAGTCCATCGACAACGGCAAAAGCAAAGCGATTGCCCAGGCAGTCGATATCCAGCTAGCGATCAATTTCCTGCGCTACATGGCGGGTTGGGCCACCAAAATCGAAGGCCACACCGTCAACCCAAGTCTGCCATTTATGCCAGGTGCCGAAGTCTTCGCCTGCACTACCCTAGAAGCGGTAGGTGTGGTTGGTGCGATCGTGGCTTGGAACTTCCCTCTTCTGCTGGCCTGCTGGAAACTGGGCCCAGCGCTGGCAACCGGTTGTACGGTGGTACTGAAACCCGCTGAGGAAACACCGCTGACAGCACTGAAATTGGGCGAGCTAATTCAGGAAGCGGGTTATCCAACCGGCGTGGTAAACATCGTTACCGGAGAGGGGCACGAAGCAGGTGCAGCACTCTCTGCCCACCCGGATGTCGATAAGCTCACCTTCACCGGTTCTACCGAAGTCGGCAAGTTGATCGGTAAAGCAGCCATGGATTCCATGACCCGCGTTACCTTGGAACTGGGCGGCAAATCCCCAACCATCGTGATGCCGGATGCCGACCTAACCATTGCAGCTCAGGGTGCGGCCAACGCCATCTTCTTCAACCACGGCCAGGTCTGCTGCGCCGGTTCACGCTTGTATGTGCACAAGAAACACTTTGACCGGGTGGTAGCCGATGTAAGCGATATCGCCGCTAACCTGCCACTGGGCCATGGTCTGGATGCCAATGCGCAAATGGGCCCTCTGGTGTCGGCCCGTCAGCAACAGCGGGTGCAGGACTACATCAATCAAGGCCTGGAAGCAGGCGCACGGGCAACGGTGGGTGGACAGGCCTATGAGGGCGATGGCTATTACGTTAATCCAACCGTGTTGGTCGATGTAGACCAGCAATCAGCCGTCACTCGGGAAGAGATTTTTGGCCCGGTATTGGTGGCGATGCCGTTTGACGATATGGACGAAGCGATCCGCATCGCCAATGACAGTCAATACGGTCTGGGTGCGAGCATCTGGTCCAACAACCTGTCCGAAGTGCATCGAATGATTCCGCGGATCAAATCAGGCTCCGTCTGGGTGAATTGCCATACCGCACTGGACCCGTCTCTGCCATTTGGCGGCTTCAAACAATCAGGCCTTGGGCGTGAAATGGGTCGAGAGGTGTTAGAGCACTACACAGAGGTGAAATCGGTAGTTATTAACCTGTAAGGACCGTCCTTCATAAACGTCGCGATCGGCACCCTAAAGGGCATAAAAGGCCGCTGCTATAAATCCGTGCCCGTAGCTGCCCACTTATCATGCCCCTCGGGTACCGAGAGCGACGCCTTCCCATGTCAGTTCACGATTAACGTCCAGTTTCATAACGTGAGATATGACCTCAACAGAAAGGTCCGCAGCTCAACACCTGGTTGGGAGACATGTTCAGTCAGGCCGTGATCTTTTCCAGTAGAGCCCTAAACACTTTCAGATGTTGCTCCAGTGATTGCTCTTCGTTGATTGCTAGCAACCGCCCGGTCGAATCATTTATAGCGCCGATCATCATCAGATTATCCGACATATCAAACTGCTCGACGGCATCGCCGTTTTCATCGCTGCCAGCAGCAGGTTGTTGCACTCTATCGCTATACAAACGTCCATCAAGCGTGTAGCCCCAAATTGGTTTACCACGGGCGGTCATATAACCCATCTCAAATGCTGTGCCCACATCCATACTCGGGCCACGAAATGGGGTCATATTGGCGATCAGTAAATCGGCATCATCCATGAGATGGATATTGGCACGGTAGATCGCGATACCCGCTTCATAGGGAGATAAGCTGGTGAGATCCAGCTCTGTATCCAGCGGGAAATGTCCTTGCAATCCGTATTCAGCGCAGAGTGAGACTTTGGCAGCACCAGCTTCATTGGCGTTAGGCCAGAATACATCCGGGCCTGCGAGATATACCTTTTTCATTAGCCACTCTCTCCTTCCCATCGTTTCATTACCCAGCGCCACACTATGCCACGCCCTGGCTATGAGACACCAACGCGCAGGTGGGAACCTTTTGCCGACGCCTGTGGTTTATAGGTACCCCAATACGCGTAGTGAAAGGTGCCTGTATGCACATCGCTCGTCTGCTTTCGCAGCTGTTTTTTATTCCACTCTCCCCGGTGACTTCAATGTACCGCACACGAACCTTCAACTCTTTCCCATAAAAATCAGAAGGTTATATAGCCGCCCGGTCATTAATTTGGACCACTGGATAGCGAGTTACTGTCAAACAACCCCAAACTTAATGTGATACACAATATTGATATCAACCACAAAAAGCGTAATATAAAACAAAGTTAAGGATCGAAGTGTTTGTATCTGTATCACTTTGGGAGGTCAGCCCGGTGGCACAGCTAAAGGTCTGTACAAGAACACATCGCGCACAGTAGCCATCAATTCAGGGATCGGACTGCGATGTTGAAGCACTTCGTTACCGGCTTTCTATATGGAAGTTGGAGATCCTCTAACCCAATTACGATGAGGCGAGGTAACAACAATGACAGATGCTTACATCTGCGATGCGATCCGTACCCCATTTGGCCGCTATGGCGGTGGCCTGTCGAGTGTCCGTGCCGACGATCTGGGTGCAGTGCCCCTGAAAGCACTGATGGACCGCAACCCGAACGTGGACTGGGGTTCCGTGGATGATGTGATCTACGGCAACGCCAACCAGGCGGGTGAAGACAACCGTAACGTAGCGCGCATGTCCTCTCTGCTGGCCGGTCTGCCAACCTCTGTTCCAGGCACCACCGTCAACCGCCTGTGTGGCTCAGGAATGGACGCCATCGGTATGGCGGCCCGTGCCATCAAGTCCGGCGAAACCGAGCTGATGATCGCCGGTGGGTGTGAATCCATGTCCCGAGCCCCATTTGTGATGGGCAAAGCAGAATCTGCGTTCTCCCGTAACCCGAACGGCCTGTACGACACCACTATCGGCTGGCGCTTCATCAATAAGAAGATGAAAGCCGAGTACGGTGTGGACTCCATGCCGGAAACTGCTGAGAACGTGGCGGAAGATTTCAATATCTCCCGTGAAGACCAGGACCTGTTCGCGTTCCGCAGCCAACAGAAAACAGCTGCGGCGATGGAAGCAGGCCTGTTTAAGGAAGAGATCTGCCCGGTCACTATTCCTCAGCGTAAAGGCGACGACCTGATCGTCGACACCGACGAGCATCCGCGTGCCTCCACCACCCTGGACGGTCTGGCCAAGCTGAAAACCCCATTCCGAGACGGCGGTTCTGTGACGGCGGGTAACGCTTCCGGCGTGAACGACGGTGCCTGCGCCCTGCTGATCGCCTCTAAAGAAGCCGCGGAGAAAAACGGCCTGACCCCTAAAGCCCGTATTGTTGCGATGGCAAGTGCCGGCCTTGAACCTCGCATCATGGGCTTTGGTCCAGCCCCCGCATCCAGGAAAGTACTGGAGAAAGCGGGCCTGACCCTTGAGCAGATGGACGTGATCGAGCTGAACGAAGCGTTCGCCTCTCAGGGTTTAGCTGTGATGCGTGATCTGGGGCTGGCGGATGACGCGGCCCACGTAAACCCGAATGGCGGCGCTATCTCTCTGGGCCACCCACTAGGTGCCAGCGGCGCCCGTCTGGTAACAACTGCGATGTACCAGTTGCATCGTACCGGTGGTCGTTATGCCTTGTGCACCATGTGTATTGGGGTGGGTCAGGGTATCGCGATCATCATTGAGCGCGTTTAAGCATTGGTTTAAGCGCCTGTGGGGGAACAGCCACCGATCCCGAAATAGGTGGTCCCCCTTTGTCGTCCAACAGAGACGTAGCGTTCTGACCCAACAACAGCAAATAAGACAGGACAATAATAACGATGCAATCTGACAAACCATCTCGCCGTGCGCTCGATCCGATTGAAACGGCCAGCATTGATGAGCTGCGTGAACTGCAACTGACCCGCATGCAGTGGAGCATCGCCCACGCCTATAACAACGTACCGGCATACAAGAAACTGTGTGACGAGAAAGGTGTTCACCCATACGAGCTGAAAAGCCTGGATGATCTGAAGAACTTTCCGTTTACAACTAAAGCTTACCTGCGTGACGCGTACCCGTTCGACTCTTTCGCTGTCCCAATGAACGAAGTTGTACGTGTGCACGCGTCCTCCGGCACCACCGGTAAGCCAACGGTTGTGGGTTACACCCAGAATGACATCAATACCTGGGCTGACGTAGTTGCCCGTTCTATCCGTGCTGCCGGTGGCCACTCCGGTGACAAGGTGCACGTCGCTTACGGTTACGGCCTGTTCACCGGTGGTATGGGTGCACACTACGGCGCTGAACGCCTGGGTTGTACGGTAATCCCAATGTCCGGCGGCCAGACCGAGAAGCAGGTACAGCTGATACAGGATTTTGATCCGGACATCATCATGGTGACCCCATCCTACATGTTGAACCTGATTGACGAGATGGAACGCCAGAACGTTGATCCTGAGAAACTGGCTTTGCGTCTGGGTATCTTCGGTGCTGAGCCGTGGACCGACGAGATGCGTAAGAACATCGAAGGCCGACTGGGTATTGACGCCGTTGATATCTACGGCCTGTCTGAGGTGATGGGGCCAGGTGTAGCGATGGAATGTATCGAAACCAAAGATGGCCCAACGATCTGGGAAGACCACTTCTACCCAGAGATTATCGACCCGAACACTGGCGAAGTGCTGCCGGATGGCGAATACGGTGAATTGGTCTTCACCTCGCTGACCAAAGAAGCGCTGCCAATGATCCGCTACCGTACCCGCGACCTGACCCGCCTGCTGCCGGGTACTGCACGGCCGATGCGCCGAATCGACAAGATCACCGGCCGTTCCGACGACATGATGATCATCCGTGGTGTCAACGTGTTCCCGACTCAGATCGAAGAACAGATCCTGAAGATCCCTGCCCTTGCCCCTCATTATGAGATCGTCGTGACTAAAGACGGCAACCTGGACAAGGTTCTGGTGAAGGTTGAGATGACACCGGAAGCACAGAGCGCTCCTCAGGACCCTGTCACTAAAGAACTGGCACACCACATCAAGTCCGTGGTGGGTATCAGCACCAAGATCGAGATTGTACCGACGGGCGATCTGCCTCGCTCTGAAGGTAAAGCGAAACGTGTATTTGATAAGCGCTAAGTAATCTAGGTCAACACCCCCGTCATTTTGCCGGGGGTGATACAAAAAATTGTATATATCGGCAGTCCGTAGTCACCTAACACTATGAGAATGCGGTCTGAATAC
>Ga0213839_1002130_pt1 | contig 11444 bp, 5 predicted proteins | sample SWPATP21_FD_160075 | JGI IMG/M metagenome (GOLD analysis project Ga0213839, IMG submission 160075) | Coastal seawater microbial communities from Marineland, Florida, United States - SWPA TP2 #1 | ecosystem: Environmental > Aquatic > Marine > Coastal | place: USA: Florida | collected 2016-08-14 | reverse complement strand
GGTCCGTCCGAAAAGTCCGTGGGTGGTGGGTGGGTGGGTGGGTGGGTGGTGGGCGCGAGTGAGTGAGTGAGTGAGATGGCTGCAGTCTGCAGTGCTGCTTCAGTGCCACAGTGCCGTTATTTGTCAATCCACCCACTCACTCACTCACCCAGTCACTCACTCACTCACTCACTCACTCACTCACTCACTCACTGTCCCATCACTGTCACGCTGAAGGTTCGGCGTTGTTGCGTTGTTGCGTTGTTGCGTTTCCCTTTCCCTTCACTGCGTTCGCACGCATGGATGGTCACGCCGTCACACGCTCGCTCGAGGTTGGCGCTGTTGGCGTCACACGCTCGATGTTCGATGACCGACCGGTCGACGACCGACCGTGTCGATAGTCGACAGTCGACGATGTCGGGTGTCAGCGGCGAAGCGGCGACGTCGGCATCCAGGTCGTCGAGTCGTTTCAATCGTTTACGGTCGTAAAGAAGGCAAACGCAACGGTGGGGTGGCGTAGAATCAGCCAAACTTTGTTTGGATTGGGTTGGCTTAGGTTGGCTGCGGCACTTGCTCGGAAGGCGACGAGGTGGCTGTTGGTGGAGGCCCAGATGTGGAAGTTGAAGTGACTGCATTTACTTATGGCATGGAAGGTGTCACCTACCCAGATAGAGACGTCCATTCATTGCGCGCGTCAACAGGTCACGACGTTGTGCCCCCTTTTGACGTGTCATTGATCATGGTGCTCTCGCAATGACGGCTTTCCTCCTGGAGGGCACAGAGTCCTGAAGTCCATTCTGTTGTTGGCGCCTCTGGATAAGAATTTCTCTTGGAAAAAAAACAAAGGGGGTATTGAGAGCCAAAGACAGACCGCAAGACCGACGAGAAGACGGGAGTCGCCGTAAGCATGGCACGGCACGCAAAAGGCGTCCAACGTCCTGACTAGATCAACTGTACATGTTCGAGTGCAATAGCATGTGTTCGATGTAAATTGTAGCTCTGTGACGAGTTGGGTCGGAACAATGGCCGAAATGCCTCAGTTGGTGTCTTTAGACTCTGCCACCACAATAGCTGATCACTCAAGCACGCCGACGAAGGCATCTCGCAACACATCCAGCAGAGGATCAAGCACGCCATTTTTACCTAGCACCGTGCCAGGCGCTTCGGGGCGGTCTAAATCCGTCTCTCCGTCGAGCAAGCACCGGGGAAATCGGGACCGAGCTCGCAGCCGAAGCCGCAGCCGCAGCCGCAGTCGTAGTCGGAGTCGAAGTCCTCCCCGGAATTACAACGTTTACAATGGCAGACGATACACTACTTCACCATCGAAGCATCGACAGTCAACGGGAGACGAGTTGCCGCGCATTTCTAAAATTGGTCAGCGTCCTGCCACCGAACCACACCGCAAAGACCGAAAGTCGACGAGTTCATCATTGTTGCCAGTCGGAGATAGCCAACCAACTCCGGAGCAGAAGAATGCCGATGATGATCCAGTGACCGATGAGATGCACGTTCTCGTTGGATTGGAGCACAAAATGTTTTTGAAACGAAGTATTCGACGCGCCCTGGAGGAACAGCTGCGCAAGGTCTACGAGAAGGCCGACCATTGGGATTTTATTCCCAAGCTGAAAACCGCCATTGCTGAAGCAGAAAAGCTTGGCCTAAAACCCACCAACCCCCACGTTCAGTCCGCTCGCGCAACTTTGTTCCGACTCCAAGAGCGGAAGGCTTCCGACAAAACCAAAGAGCAAGCTTCAAAGATGCTTGATGCAACAGTTGCAAACTCTCGTTCACTCGACCACCTTCCCACACTGACCTGCATCATCCGTGCGGCTCAAGGTGCGGGCCTCGACAATAGCCACGATAGTTTCGTACGCGCCAAAGCTCACGAAGCTGAGTTAATGCGCCTTCGCGATGTGCAAGATGTCGTGAAGTGTGCTTTCGGTCTGGTTGAGGACATGTATGCAACACAATTGAACAACGACGCTCGATGTAGCGTTGCCGAGCTCGCGAATTGCACCCGTAGGCTTGCAGTGTTCCGTGGTCAATTGATCGCTCTCCATGCAGATGCTTCACGTACTGATGTGGGGAAGATCTTGATGTGCACTCGCAGTGCAGAAAAGATGCTCAGAAACAAGCGCCAAACTCTTCATACAATACGGAACCGCTGTGAGGAAATACGGCATTACATGCATACGCGTGAAACTGCAATTCTATCGGACGACATCAGGACCAAAATCAAGTCCATTAAAGCAGCAGCAGAGAAATCGCGGTTGCACCCGCAGGAACAGCCACTTGTTCAGCTCGAGAAGTTGGAGAGATGTCTAGAAGCAGAAGAAAATCTACAACTCGAATCCGAAAGCATATTGCAAGAATTTTCCAAACGGCGTTTGCCTGGATCTTGTGCTCCGAGTCCGAGCTCTGTGGTCATTTTTGATGAACAGGATCCGTCCATACCATGTCGTATTAATGCATCGGCGACAGATGGCAGCATAATAGCAGAAACTTTGGAGCAGCAACGCTCCCGGCTGGCGACATTTCGAACGAAAACTGAGGCAACTCGTGCACAGCATGCAATCACTGACGATTCATGGGTAAGTGTTTGCTGTGTAAACAAAATCTACCGTACATGCATGCAAAATCATCAGGCAAAGTACTTCAAGTTGCATCACTCATCTAGGCCCTCCGAACAGCACACCATGCTGCACAAGTGATGCACGTTCATGTTGCGTTGAAAGAAAGCGTGTGTGCTTTCTTGAAAGAAGCGGTGGATTTTCAACGACAACTTGACGCCCGCAGAATGCATGGAGAAGACTTGGAATTTGGATACAGAGACCCTGATACAATGGATTGCGATAACAGAGCAAAGCCAGGGCTACTTGGGAAGTTGGAGCAAGAAGAAAAGGCGCAGCAAGATGAGTGGGACTGTGTTGATGGGGCGTATCACCGGCCTCTCATGCTCCTTTGTTCGCGAATTGCCGCCTGCAACTTTGATACAACATCCGAATTGCATGGATCGCGTCCGTGGATCGCCGCAGATAGGAGGCGGAAAGCTGCCAAAGACAGAGAGCTTCGTCGTCAAGAAGAAGTCAAGTTGCAGAAAATTGAATCTTTAGACGCGAAGGCGAAGCGAATATACACTGAGTACAAGATTGCTCTACAACAACAAGTAAAGCGCCAACAAGCAGCTGAAGCAGCCAAGCGCAATAGAGCCACCAAAGCATCTACATTTGAAAGCGTTGGGGCACAAACTCGTGCAGCCAGGCGTATTCAAGCGATGGCAAGACGTCGTGCGTCCAGGTGGGTTGGGCAGCTGCCACATTTTGTCGCACTTTCGCCGTCGGAGCCACACTTTCAGGAAGCTAGGGCCTTGTGTTTGAGGACATTTGCGTCATGGGAGCTTGGAAATTTGTTGCTCATCAGATCCGAGCCCTCTGGAGGGGGGAATGAATCCTCTCCACGCGTCGCTTTGTCGACAGTCGAAGCTTTGACGAATGCCGTGAACAAAGCTGAGGCGTTCGGAGTCCCCGATATCGACCCGCGACTATCGGTTCAAGCTAAAGCATTGCGGCTTGTTCTCCTCGAGAAAGAATCGCTGGCGCAACTTAGCCAAGCGCTGGAAGTCCTACGACAGAACCCGCGTGATCTTGACGCTGCTCGATTGTTGGACAGCGCTTATTACACCCACATCAATACTCGCAAGGACGCCGCAACGCTAGCTTCGACACCTGGTCCCCTGGTCCGTCCAGAAAATCCAAACTACATATTTCCCTCGATGTATGGCCGGTATCGTGAAGTATTCTTTTCGAATTCAAATTCTGCGAAATCGAGTTGTGCGTTACGCGCGGAAGCCGACGCAACGTTAGCCGCCCTGAAAGCGTACAACGCAGCTCATGTTCACCTTCAGCTTGCGATGCGAGAGTGTGATGGCACAGATATCCTTGGAGATGATATCAGTCAGTTCGAAGCTGTCTTAGCACGCCACACTAAGAACGGGATGACAAGCTCTTGTGTGATTCCCAGTGATGGAGCTGACAGCGATAGTCTGCATGAGGACGAGACTGCTGTACCAAAAAAAGGCATCGCTGAAAATCAAACGCAATCACCACAGGCCGACAACGGTATCGAGCCTACGGCAAAGTCTGCTGAACATCAACGTTCACCTCAAGACAACGACAGCGTAGAAGCTGGTTACGTTCGCGCGGCCAAGGCCACTGAAAATCAAGCTGGATGTTCCGCCATTTCTTCGGGCGCCAACGACACTGAAAATGATAATATCTCAGGCGCTGTACGGCAGCAGACACAATTGAATCAAGGCAATGACGACAACGTTGAGACCGGCATGGAACAGGCCGTGAATTTGTCTACGTGTCAGGAAGAAGAAATTGCAAGCTACAACAATAGCATTGAGGCCGGCTATGTCCGAGAAGCCGTGTTCGCCGCAAAACAGAGCTCGTCCTCGGCGGCAAAAGAAAATGCTGAACATAGTTCCATGTCAGTTAGCGAATCAACTGATCGGAGCAAGGTACAGAGTGACACCATCAATGAGTCACCATCAAAAGGCACACGTTCCAATGAAGTGGTGCAGCTCTACGAGCCACCAGCAAATGGTTCAGCGAAATCGAAGGCATGGTTGTATCGAGGTCCAATTGCGGAGAGAGAGGCAAGTGAGTGGGCCCAGCGAGCGCTTTTGTCGAGGCAGCTAGGTGTTGGTTTATACGACAAGCGAGCCGAAGGCGTCTCATCCGAGCGCTGGCGATACCGGGGATATCTGGCTGAAGCAGAAGCGAGACGCGAGTCGAGCATCAACTTTTCGTCTCGTATCGCAGCAGAAATTGGGTTGCTTGGCGAGGACAGTGAGATTGTTGTGGAGTGTCGACAACACCTCGCCAAATTGCAACAACTTCGAAGTGCGGCCATTAACGTTGTTGATGCCCTACATGCTGCTCAATCAGTGTCACCAGAATTGAGAGATTCGGTCAATGTTGCCGAACTCCAAAATGCTGTCAATGCCGCCGAAATATGTGGCCTTGATTCTACAATTAAATTTGTTGTCGATGCAAAAGACTTCATTGATGAAACTATCCGTCTACGCGCAGTTGCAGAAAACTTGGTGGATGAAGTCAACAAACTTTCTGCACAGTTGGGTCGCAGTCGTATCGGGAAAATTGGGGCTGCGATGTCGGAAGCGCTCGAACACAACCTACACCCGCATTCTCCAGCGCTAGAACTTGCGAAGAAATGCTTGGACAAAGTGAAACTTGAAGTGGAGGGTGTTGAATGGCTTCGCCCGGCGGCCACCCAAGATTTGGCGACGCGGGATTATGAGGGTATTCTCAAGACAATTTGCAAAGCGACAGATCACTACGGAGTACGCGAAATAAACGATGCGATGAAAGTAGCACGAAGCATTGAAGCGACTTTGAAACTGGACCACGACGATCAGATGGAAGTTGATAAACTTACCCACGAGCGTCAAGAGCATGAACAGGCACTGTCTGAGGTTAGTAGCAGTGATTCTGTGATCTGCAGATTGTTCTTCTGTCTTCATTCTTTTGTTTTCGCCTCAGACTGGATTGCAAATTCGAGAGGCTGAACGCAACCTGCTGGCCGCTACCCAGAAAGTGGAGCGTGAGGCCAGCAGCGTAGACGACGCCCGAACTATTGTCATTCAACATCAGGCAAAGTTTGATGAAGCACTTGCACTTCGCGAAGGCCAATCGAAAATTGAGGCGGAATGCGCCCTCCGAAGCAAAGCTGCAATTGTTGAGTACACGAGCGCAAGTGCTGCCGTCGAAGAAGCTTCGAGCAAAGCTGCTAGCCTTCGCACACGCCAAGTGTCATATTCAGAAGAAGAAAATCACTTGGAGATGAAGAAAAATGAACTTCAGGCAAAGCTTAATGCAGCGCTTAAAGCAGATGATGACAACGCAACGGCAGCATGCAGTGCTGAGTTAAATGAGGTTGACGCGATGCTGCGGCGAAATACAACAAACCGCCGCGCGAATTCTAGCTTGATGGATCAAAGTGAAGCCACAATTGAGGAACTCACTCGCACCAAACAACAGCGTGAAGACGGGAAATGTGAGGTGGAAGCAGAGTTGCGTCAATGCAGGCGCAAGTTAGCGAATCTCAAATCTGCTGAGAGTGCGGCGGAGACGATGCTGCTGTCGTCCAAGGCCGCTTTGCAGAAAGCTACCTCACTGCAGGCACAGGCTTCCTCTGAACTGAACGACGTGACTGCGTCACACAAACAGCTACTTTCGACACAGCATTCACTGAAAGAGCAAATAGTAGCATGCACTGCTCAAATCGCCGATGTAGAAAATCGCCGAGAGCGCCGTCTTGCCACACAAAATCACGGCATGAAACGCTCCATCGAAGAAATGCGTCAAGCACTGCAACGAAAGGCCTACGCAGCCAGAGACGAACTTTTGAAACAACTGGAGCAACCTGACTTTGAGGACGATTTCAACAGTTCAGACGAAAGCGATGAGTGAGCTCGGGGCTCAGAATGGAACGAAGAGCAACCGCAGCGCAAATGACTGAGTGCGTTGGTCATGTAATCATAAGACGGTCAGTGAACTTATGTTATTCATCTACTTCCCCGCATGTCCGTGCAAAAGGGAATTGTGCAGTTGTGACAATCCGCTGCGCCGAACGAGAATGCGCACTTTTGCCCCTGATTCACCAGGAACGTGAACTTTACCAACCATCGTCCCGTAGGCCGAGTCAGCAACTTTCTCTTCGCTCGGAGCGGTGATTCCGTGGCCGGCATTTCGGACACGTGTGAAGGCAACCTCCGAAAAACTGGTTGGCACTCGCAGTGTTTCGTGGCTCTGCAGCAGCTTTTGGGACACTGCATCACGGATGGAGCGAAATTGCAACTTAAGTTGTTGAGTTCGCGCAATTTTTGACGCCACATGGTCTGCCGGGGACAGAGGTGCGATGACAGACGTCGGGCTGCTTGTTTTGCCGCTCTTCGCTGCGGCAGCAACACGGGCACTGGTTGGTGGCACGCGAGCGATAGTTGGTCGACTGATGTGAGCAATCACGTTTTGATTGAGCCGCGCCAACTGCGCCCGAATTTTCTCTTGGTCTTCGCAGAATGTCGGCAATCCCGGGTGCATCAGCAGATTACGATCGGCTGCTGAGGCTGGGATGACCCGCGGCAGTTCCGGCAACGATGTCCCGAGGTGCTGCAAAGCAATTCGTTTCCATGTGTTCCGACGCTGACGGGTGAAGTCGAGGGCAGCTTCCAGTTCACGACTGTCACCAGACCCACTGCTCCTCGACCCACTCGTCTTTTTGGACGGAGCGGTGTCACTCGCATCATGTGCAGCACTTGTGGACACAGCGAGATGCTTCAGTGACGCTTTAGTAATCGGTCCCGGAGATGCGCGGGCATTGCGCGGACTCGTGGCTTCGGACTCTCTCGGTGAGGCAGCTGGTGACGCCGTGTTGCCGCCCGCACGCTTCAGAGCGCGTAATTCTTTCATCACTGTTTTGTACTTGTCGTCCAGCCTCTTATTCTTTGCTTTCGCCAAATCAAGTTGCTTCTTGTCTTTTGCAGCCGCGGCTTCTGCTTCTCGCTGAACGTCGAGAATTCGCGCTTCCGCAGCTTCTTTCTCACCTACAACTTTGCTAATTTCAGACTGTAGTCTTGTCTCTAGTTTGCTGCGGAGATAGTCCGCCTTCATCACCACCTCTTGCTTTTCTTGCACAACAGCGGCGCTGCGAGCGAGCTCGGCCTCTAATTCTTTCACTTTGGCTGGCAACAGAGCAGCTTCAACGAGTTGGGTGCGAATCTTGGCAGCCCTTTTCTCCCAGGGTGTTTGCCCTTGTTCGTGCGCGGCACCGAGGATGACGGAAACATCGCCACTGGTTGCAGCAATACCGGGAAGAGTCAAGCGGGTCTTCCACAAATTTTCGACCTTGCCGCCAGATCCGCCATCAATACCGCTCACTTGCTGTTCTGCGAGTGACACCTTGAGCTTCAACTGCGTTATCAACACCGACAGTGTGTCGTTGGATTGCGCGTCACCTCCGTCCTCGCCTTCACTAAATACATTTCGGACAGAGTTCTCAATAGATTGCAGCGACGCTCCAGCGTCGCCAGCCAGAGCACTGGCAATGCCACCTTCCGCACCGAGGAGTGCATCCGTCTTGGTCCCGAGCTGTGCCACTAAGGTTTCACAACCAGTCAGGATCTGCAAAGTCATCGCGCCATTTTCAGTCAGCTGCGTTGCTACTCCTTGTTTGCGGGTCACAGCGACACCTTCTTCAAGGCGGGCAAGAATGCGACAGGCCGGTTTCCAAATGCTCTCCAAAATGGTTTCTCCAAGAGCTTTGAACTCACGCTTCAACTCCGTGACACGAGCTCGATCAGCTTCGGCGGGCTCTTGGTGGTTGTCGAATTCGGCAGCGCATAGACGCAGTTTTGCGAGCACCCCGGCAGAACGATACGTGCACTGTTGTGATGCACACAGGAGCTCCTCGTGGCCGACAATTGAGTTGAAAACGTCAGCATCTTGTGTTGCGCCATCGTCAGATTGTGGCTTTAGGAACTCTGAACACTTTCTCGAAGCCGTCTGCGCTGCGACCACGAGTTGGTCAAGTTCTGTCAACGAGTCGGCGTACACTCCACTGCCACCGTTGATCCGCATGGCAGCGAGGATGCCGTCGGCTGCACGACCAGCTTGGGTCACCACATTTTCTGCAATGGAAGCATCCTCGAGAAACACAGCTTCCGGTGTATCTCTGTAGTTGAGGATTGCGTCGATAACAGCAATCGCGCAAGATATGCGCGTGATTTGCCCTGCCCCAGTACAATCGCGGGCAAATTCTCGCAGTGACACTTCACCATAAATGTCTTTGACCTTGTCTTCTTCCAGAGCACGCTCGGAAATTTTAGTCAGGATGAATCCGAACTTCTTCTGCGCATCGCTGATACCACGCAGGACACCAAGAGCGGATGCGTCGGACTGTATCGTCTCGGACGGAATAAACGCTCCGAGCTGGTGCAATTCTTGATCTTTTTGAGCCCGCCGAAAAGTTTCCAGCTGGAGATCCAGCGCAGCTTGCGCAGCACGGCGTTGCACCGCAGCAAGGCTGTTTTGAGAACTGAGGGCACTCTGCAACGTCGCACTCGAAGCTCCTTGTGCTTGACGAAGATACGACACCTCCTCCTTCAAGCCATCAAGTTCATCCGCCGCAGACGCCAGCTGTTCCCGGTATTTTCCAATGGTGACTTCCCTGTCATTCACAGCAGCTTTAAGCGCGCCCGCTGCTTTTGTCAGGGTAGCGAGTTGAGAACTGAGTTGTTGGATTTCTTCGGTGAGTTCTTTCTCTGTCTGGTCACGCTCGAGCTCGAGTTCTTCGTTGAGCTCACGCTCATCTTCGAATTCGGCAACAGCTGTTTCCAGTTCAGAAACTTTGTCTCCCAATTCAAGATTTTTCTCAGACAGATCTTCAACCATTTCCTCAAAGGCATTTGCTGTGTCCAGTTGGTCTTTGAGATCGGACACCGCTTCGGACAATTCCTCGTTTTTCGCAGTCAACTCCTCTGTCTTCTCTTCTAAATCAGGCACTTTGTTGGCTTGCTTTTCAAGAGAACGAATTTGTTTCGACAATTCAGCTTTTTGAGCATTGGACTGGTCATGCAATTTCTGCAACGCTGCACGGAGTTTGGCGTTGTGGTCCACCAGCTGAGCGACGTCCTCATTCGCCATGGCAGCTCCGTCGCCACCACCGGAGTCGCTGAGTCCAGCTCGAACTTGCTGCGTGGCCTCGAGATGTTCCACTTTTTCATACAAAGATTCCAACTCAATTTCTTGCTCCGCGGCCTTTTCCTCGAATTCTTCAGCTTTTAATTCAACTTCTTCTTTCTCGAGTGTCAACATCTCCACGGACTCTTCGAGTTCCGCAATCTTGAGTTCAGCGTCCGCAAATTTTCGCTGTAAACTCGTCAAAGCAGCCTTGTCTTTGGCAGATTGTGCGAGCTTCTCTTTCATGTCACCACTAGTATCCGCGTGTCGACGCTCCAAACTTGCAGCCTGGCTGTTGGCGGAGGCAAGAGCTTTCTCCTTGTCCAGAAGCTTTGCTTGCAGTTCAGACACTTGCGCTTCAGCCTTCTTCACACTTTGAAGCAATTGGTATTCCTTATATTCCATCTGATTCAATGCGGACTCTTTCTCATCCAGCTCTTCAGTCAACCGCATTATTGTAGCAACTGCGTTCGCATCGGCTGACCCCGATCGAGGTCGCATGACTGGCGCATCGCTCAAGTCGATTTTCTCAGGTGTGGGAGAGGTGGTCGATGCTGACGATGCCTCCGGGGAACTTTTTTTGGGCGACGAGTGTACTGAGGTCTTGGGAGTGGCTGAGGTCTTTGCGGCGGTTGAAGTCTTAGGAGTGGCCCTGGCCGACGCTTTACCCGACAGCCTGGACGCCTTTGTCCGTGTTTTCGTGCTTGAAGCTGGTGTCGACGTAGCGCCAGCACGGCGAGATGTTTTGGTGGTCTTCGTTGAGGGGGTTGCCGCTGCTGAGCTTGCGGACTTCGGTGCAGGTCGCACCTGCGATCGTTTTACGAACAGGCCAAACTTTTCCTTGCATTCAAAGTATCTGACACCGTTAACTGATCCGTCATTCTTACCGTCCGGGGCATCAAGCTCCACACCTACCCAATCGCCATTTGAGAATTCAGTCTTGCCAAAAAACCTAACAACGCCAACCTTTCCTCCGGTTATCACCCGCGCCCCAACTTTGACAGCGCGGCTCATTGTTGTTGACCACCGGAGGGAGCGCTTGGCACCGCAACGTGAACAACTAAGATGCCAAACGCGATGAAGTGCTCGAGATCAAATAACCTGAACCTCGGACCCAACCAACAACAGCTGAGTCGACGTCGACGGGTTCGCTTTGCGGGAATGCTACCTCTTCGCCCGACGGCGGAGCAGAATACTTCCAAAACGATATGTTAAAAACGAAAATTCCAACCTGTCCCCTCGAATGTGCCCGTAGGCACACAACTAGGCCCAGGGAGCGGATTGCGTGCAGGCTCGTGCCGTGCACTCTGATGCATGACGCAGCAATGTTGATGGTGGTTGGTGGTTACTCGTGCGTCACACCAAAGAAAACGTAAGACACGATCCATCAAACTAACCAGTCGACAAGCCGACCAGCCAACCAACACATACGTCCGTTCTGTTGGTTGTAAACAGTGAAACAGTGTTTCCACCAACAACCTAACCATTATTACATCGAAAGCAACACAGCGACCCAACCAACGCACACAACAACGACAGCACAACACACCAACGCACCAACGAACGAACAAACCAACCAAGTGAACCAAAACCAAACCAACGAAGACACCCAAGCAAACACGAACGAACGAACACACCAACAAACGAACGAACCAACCAACCAACCAACCAACCAACAAACAAACGACCGAACGAACGAAA
>Ga0213839_1002128_pt1 | contig 11449 bp, 6 predicted proteins | sample SWPATP21_FD_160075 | JGI IMG/M metagenome (GOLD analysis project Ga0213839, IMG submission 160075) | Coastal seawater microbial communities from Marineland, Florida, United States - SWPA TP2 #1 | ecosystem: Environmental > Aquatic > Marine > Coastal | place: USA: Florida | collected 2016-08-14 | reverse complement strand
GGGAACACCGTAGACAACGCCGCCCGGCTCCTGGAAGACCCGACGTTGAAGGACGAAGAGCGGGAGGTCGCCGAGGGGGTCGAGGAGGCCCTCGACGCTCTGATCGGCCACCACCGCACCCTGTCGCGGCTCACGTCGCTGGTGCACGCACGTCGCTCGAAGGGCGACGAGGGGTCCCCCGCCGGCCAGCAGAGGAAGCGGGGCCTGTTCGGCAACGTGGTGGAGGGCATCGGCGACATCGTCGAGGGGGTCATCGAGGCAGCCCACGGCGTGGAGGAGCTGGCCCACGCCAAGGCAGCGGCGTCGAGCCCCTCGGCGCTCCACGACACCGCACACACCCTCACGAAGGAAGTGAAGGCCGTCCTCGAGACCTTCGTGAGCGACGCCGTCCAGGCCCTGTTCAAGTGGATCGGCCTCTACGGTCAGGCCCCCGATCTCCACGCCTTCGAGGAACAGTTCCGGCTGATCCTGGTGCCCTCCGAGGTCGGCGCCGTCGACGACGACATCTGGTTCGCTCGCCAGCGGGTGGCGGGCCCCAACCCACTGATGATCGAGGGGGTCGACACCCTCCCGTCGGGTCTCGCCTTCACCGATGAGGACTACCGACGGGTCCTCCCCGACGACACGCTCCAGGGAGCCCTCGACGAGGGGCGGATCTTCATCGCCGACTACAAGCTCCTCGACGGGATGAGCGGCGGCACCGTTCCCCGGTACCCCAAGTACGTCACCGCCCCCATCGCCGTCTTCGCGCTGCCACGAGGCGCGCAGGAGCTGGTCCCCGTCGGCATCCAGCTGGGGCAGACCTCCGACGACGCCACGCCGCTGTTCCAGCCCGACGGGAGCGTCGCCTGGCGCCTGGCCAAGCTCCACGTCCAGGTGGCCGACGGCCAGATCCACGAGATGGTGAGCCACCTCGGGCAGACCCACCTGCTGGTGGAGGCCTTCGCGGTCACCACCCCGCGGCAGCTGTCCACGAGCCACCCGCTGTACGCGCTGCTCACCCCCCACACCCAGGGCACCATCGCCATCAACGACCTGGCCAACCAGACCCTCATCGCCCCCAACAACTTCGTCGACCGCATCCTCGCCGGCCCCCTCGACCAGGAGACGAAGCTGGCGGTGGACTCGGTGCTGGCCATCACCTTCGACCAGTTCTCCCTGCGCCAGCGACTCGCCGCGCGGAACGTCCTCGACGCCGACCGGCTGCCCTTCTACCCCTACCGCGACGACGCGCTGCTCATCTGGGACGCGCTGGAATCCTGGGTGCACGACTACCTGTCCCTCTGGTACCGACACCCCGCCGACCTGGCGAACGACAGCGAGCTCCAGGCCTGGCTCACCGAGCTGGGCGCGTCGTCGGACGATGGCGGTGCCGGCCTGAAGGGGATCCGGGCCACCACCGTGCCGGAGCTCGTGCAGCTGGTGACCACGGCCATCTTCATGGGGAGCGCCGAGCACGCGGCGGTGAACTTCCCCCAGTCCTACATCATGTCGTACACCCCGGCGTTGCCCCTGGCGGCCTACGCGCCGGCCCCCACGGTGAACTCCCCGTACCTCCCCGAGAAGACCATCCTGGAGACGCTACCGCCCCTCGACCAGGCCTACACCCAGCTGATCATCCTCCAGCTGCTGGGGGGCGTCTGGTTCACGCGCCTGGGCGACTACAGTCGCTTCCGGGTGACGCCCTACTTCGAGGACGCCCGGGTGCAGATGGCCCTCGAGGTGTTCCAGGGGCGGCTGGCCGAGGTCGAGCGAGAGATCGCCCGCCGGAACCAGCACCGGCCGCCGTACCGTACGCTGCTCCCCTCCCAGATCCCCCAGTCGATCAACATCTGATCGACCGGGACGCACCTCTCTGCAGCGCGGATCGCGACCGACCGACGCCCGCCACGATACCGGGACCTCCAGCCTGGAGTTCCCATGTGGTTCGTCTCGGCGGCAGCAGCCGCCACCCTCTCGGTTCCTTCGACCTACCCCACCGTCCAAGGAGCCATCGATGCCTCCTCACCGGGTGACGTGGTGGAGGTGTCCGCGGGGGCCTACTCGGAGACCCTGATCGTCCCGCACCCCCTGACCATTCGGGGACTGGGACTTCCCGGCGACGTCTTCCTGCTGGCCAGCTCGTTGGAGACCGGTGTGCAGGCGACCGGTGTCCGGGGCGGCGACGGCCTGGTCCTCGACAACCTCGCCCTGCTGGGCGCAGGCAGCGGCACGGGCCTCGACATCTACGACACGGATCTGGTCCTCGCTGGCGTCACCGTGTCCAGCTTCTCGGTCGGCCTGGACGTTGGCTGGAGCACGACGTCGGCCGAGGATCTCGCCATCTCCGACGCCTATCAGCTCCTCGAGGTGGACGGGGGCACCTTCGAGGCCCACGCCATCGACCTCTCCGGCGGCAACCTGTTCTTCGACGGCGGCGTGAGCACCATCGACGACTTCACCTACGCCGACGACGGGTCGGGCACCATCCGCACCGACAGGGCCACCCTCACGCTCACCAACGGCCTCGTCGACGGCGGCGCCGTGTGGCTTCAGGACAGCTCCACCCTCACCGCCGACGCGCTGACGTTCACCAACGGCTTGTCGGACTTCGGCGCCGTCACGGTGGAGCACAGCGACGCGGTGATCTCGAACCTCGACGTCCAGGGGCACCAGCTCTTCTGCGACTTCTACACGGCCACCACCGGGGCCGCGGTGTCGGTGTGGGACGGCACGGCGTCGGTGACCGGCGCCACCATCGCCGACAACCTCGGCAGCAACTGCGACTGGGAGAACGCAGCGTTCGGCATCGACGGCGGCAGCCTGGAGCTCAGCGCCGTGGACGTCACGGCCGACGGGCCCGCCATCTTCGCCTACGACGCCGACCTCGTCGTGCAGGACGCCACGCTGACATCGGTCGGCGCCCCGGCGGTGGTGGCCGAACAAGGGGCGGTCACCATCGTGGACAGCTCCCTGACAGCTACAGGGGCCCACTACGCCCTCGACTCGTACACCTCGTCCGGTCCGGACGCCCCGATGACCCTCGAGCGCGTCACGGTGACCGGCGTCGGGACGGACTTCGCCCTGGTCGCCATCGGGGGCTACTTCGAGCCCGTCGTGGTGACCGACTCGGTGTTCACCGCCGACGACAGCGCACCCGCCCTCCTGTCGGTAGGTTCCTCCCCCGACGTCCAGGTCCTCCGGAACCGCTTCTGCGCCTCTCCGACCGGGAACGCCACCGGCGTGGAGCTCAGCTACGCAGGCCCCTCCCTGGTGGCGAACAACCTGTTCCACTCGACGACGAGCGTCGACCACGGCGCCGGCATCCAAGCCCGGAACACCACCACCGTCGACATCCTCAACAACGTGTTCCTGTGGCCCGTCGGGACGGGCGCCGCGGCCTTCGGCGACGAGTCGATCCTCCGCGCCCGCAACAACATCGTCGTGGAGCACGACGGCGTAGGCTTCGACGTGGTCGGCGCCGCCGCGGTGGCCGCCAGCAGCTTCCACTACAACGCCTTCGGCATCCCGGACGGTCGGCCGCCCTCGCCCGCCCTCGGACCGACCCTCGCCGCCCCCATCGGCCAGGTGGAGGGCAGCATCGCCCTGTTCGGGGTCGAGGATGGCTCGCCGTGTGCCGACCTCACCCCCTTCCCGCTGCCCGAGAGCGACGTGGCGCTGATCGACGAGGGCGATCCGACCATCCTCGACGTCGATGGCAGCCCCTCGGACCTGGGGATGTACGGGGGTCCCCATGGGGAGGTCCTGGAGGATGCCGACGGCGACGGAGCCCCGTCCATCGTCGACTGCGACGACGAGGACGCCGATCGGTCCCCGTTCTTCGAGGAGGTCTGGTACGACGGCATCGACCAGGACTGCGACGGCAACGACGACGATCAGGACGGCGACGGCGTCGGCGTGGACGACGACTACGACGACACGGACCCCACGGTCCAGGATGCCCCGGTCGGCACAGCCACCGGCGAGACCGGCGACACCGGCACCACCACGGAGCCCTCGACCACCGACACCGGACCCACCGAGCCGTCGACCACCGACACGGGACCGACCGAGCCGTCGACCACCGACGACACCACGGAGCCTGCGACCACCGACGACGACGACGACAAGGAGACGTCGGAGAGCAAGGGCTGTGGCTGCAGCGTGGGCTCTGCGCCGATGGCCCCAGTCGGGCTCGCGCTCGTGGCGCTGGTGGGACTGGGGCGGCGCCGACGCTGACCTGCAGGCCTACCAGTCACACGGCTTGTAGTCCTTCAGGAACTGGCCCCATACGTGCTCGCCGGTGTTCAGGCCGTCGATGAACGGGTCGACGATCCGCGCCGCCCCGTCCACGATGTCGAGAGGCGGGTGGAAGCGATGCTCCTCCCGCTTGCGCTGGGCGTGCTGCTCGGGGTCCTCGTCGGTCACCCACCCGGTGTCGACGCTGTTCATGTGGATGCCGTCGTCGATGTAGTCGAGGGCCGCGGTGCGCGTCATCATGTTCAGCGCCGCCTTCGCCATGTTGGTGTGGGGGTGCTTCTCGGACTTGAAGGTCCGATAGAACTGCCCCTCCATCGCAGAGACGTTGACGATGTGGGCGTCGTTGGTGGGCACGCGGGCCATCAGCGGCTTCAGCCTGGCGTTGATCACGTAGGGCGCGACGGCGTTCACCAGCTGGACCTCCAGCAGCTCCACCGTGCTCACCTCCGCCATCTTCAGGCGCCAGCTGTTCACCGTGCGCTTGTCGACCTGCTGCAGGTCGGCATCGAGCTCACCCGCCGGGAAGAGCTGGCCTCCCCGCATCCGGTCCTCGGGCAGGAGCGCCACCTGGCTCAGCGCCGCGGAGGTCGGCGCCTCGGCGCCGTGGACCAGGGCCGGGCCCTCCACGCCGGTGCCGAAGCCCCCCTCCACCAGGTGGGCCTCCCGGTCGCTGAGCATCGCGACATCGCCGAGCTCGAGCTCCAGCATGTGGTCGTAGAAGCCCGACGGCCGACGCACGGTCTGGCAGGCGTTGTTGATGATGCAGTCGAGGTGGGGGAGCTCGGAGAGCAGCTGGTCGCAGAAGCGCTCCACGCTCGGCGTGTGGCGCAGGTCCACCCCGTGGATGTGGAGCCGATCGTGCCAGTCTTCGTAGTCGTCCTCGGCGGCGTAGCGGCGGGCGGCGTCCCGGGGGAAGCGGGTCACCACCTCCACCCGACAGCCGTTGCGGAGGAGCTGGATGGCAGCCTGGTAGCCGATCTTCACCCGAGCCCCGGTGACCAGCGCGATACGTCCGGTCAGGTCGGCGACCGGGTCCCGCTTGGCGTAGTTGAAGTCGCCGCAGGCCATGCACAGGTGGTCGTAGAAGGGATGGACGTCGGTGTACTTCTGCTGGCAGGTGTAGCAGGTCCGCTCCTCGTTGAGCGTGCCGATGGGCTCGCTCGCGCTCCCGTGGGCGGACTGCCGTCGGGGCGTCAGGAAGATCGGGTTCTCCCGCAGGCGACGGATCGCGGTCTGATCGAGCAGCGCGGTGTCCTCGGCCACCTTCTTGTCCCGCTTCCGCTTCCGACGGGCCCGTGCCACCGCCTTGCGCTCCTCCCGGCTCGGTCCGGCGAGACGCCCCGCGGCGATCATCAACCGCTTCCGCAGGGGCTCCTCGAGGTCGAAGACGCGGATGCGCTCCGCGAGCAGGGCCTCGAGGACCGACACGGCCTCCTCCACCGACTCGGTGGACGGGGCGGGGGGCTGCTCGCTGGAGGGCTGGTCCGACATGGCGGCGACGTAGCCCGCGTCCCGGTCCAACGCCCCCTCCGTTGCGTCAGGTTCCCGTCCCCGGGAAGTCACGGTACGGTCCCGCCCCATGCCGTCCACGCTGCACTCCACCTTCCACCTGGCCCGCTTCGAGCTGCTCCGCATCGCTCGGGTTCCCACCGTCATGGGGTACTTCCTCGGGCCGCTGCTGCTGTACCCGGCGCTGATCTGGGGGGAGCTGCAGGTGTTCTCCCTCATGGAGGGGGAGCGGGCCACCGAGGTCTACCGCATCGCGGTGGACGACCCCGAGCTGGCGGAGCTGCTGGCGGACGTCGAGCGCCTCGACATCCGTGACCCGTCCGAGGCCACCGCCGACGCCCTGGACCGCAGCACCATCGACGCCTACGTGACCCGCGGCGACGAGGGCCCGGTGGTGCACCACGCCACCTGGAGCCTGAAAGGGGCCGGGGGAGCCGGGTACGTCGCCGGCGAGCTGGAGGACGGCATCGAGAAGCGGGCCCGGGAGGCCTACCTCGCGGCCGGCGGCACGAAGGGGGTGTGGAGCGGCCACCGGGTGAAGGTCGTGCAGCCCAAGGGCGGCGACGAGCAGCTCTTCGAGAAGCTCCTCGCCGTGCTCGTGGGGCTGATGACCCCGCTGTCCGTGCTGGTCACGGCCAGCCAGCCGGCCTGCGCCGTGTTCCTCTCGGACCGCGAGGAGGGCACCGCCGAGACCCTCCTCACCACCCGTGTGCCACGGGCGGCCCTCGCGGCGGGGAAGGTGCTGGCCGTCATCGCCCTGCTGGTGCTGTCGGCCATCGCCAACGCCCTGCTGCTGTGGGCCGCCTGCATGCAGGCCCTCACCGTCCTCGCCGAGGACGTGGTGTTCATCGCGCCGGATGTGGTGGGCGCAGGCATCGGTCTGATGGGCCTCACCACCTACTGCATCCTCCTCAGCCTGCTGCTCACGACCCTGATCGTTCCCCTCCGGACCTACAAGGAGGGACAGAGCATGGCCTCGGTCTCGACGCTCCCGGTGATGGGCCCGCTGCTGGTGGGCGCCCTCGCGCTGATCTGGGACGAGCCCGCCCCCTGGATGTGGTGGACCCCTTTCGTCCACACGCCGATGCTGCTGGACGCCGCCCTCCGCTCCACGTGGACCCCCCTCCACCTCGTCCAGTGCCTGGGCGTCGATCTGGCCGCAGCGGGGGCCTGGGCGGCGCTCCTGTCCCGCTTCCCCGGCCCCGTCGGCCTCGTGGTCGGCGCCTGGCGGCCCCGCTGGGTGGACACCCTCCTCGGCAGCGACACATGACCCACACGACGAGCGAGCGCCCATGAGCATCGAGGTCCACGACCTGTGCAAGACCTTCCCCGGCCCCGAGCCGGTGGTGGCCGTCGACCACGTCTCCTTCAGCGTGTCCCCGGGGAAGGTCTTCGCCCTCCTCGGCCCCAACGGCGCCGGCAAGACCACCACCCTGCGGATGCTCACCACCCTCCTCCCTCCCGACGAGGGCCGAGCCAGCATCGGGGGCCACGACGTCGTCCAGGCGTCGGACCAGGCCCGCTCGGCCCTCGGCTACGTCAGCACCTCCACCGGCGTGTACCCGCGGCTCACCGCCTTCGAGATGATCACGATGTTCGGGCAGATCCAGGGCGTAGCCGACGCCAACGGGCGGGCCGAGGCCCTCATCGAGCGCCTCGATCTCGGGGACTACCGGGACGTCCGCTGCGGCCGCCTGTCCACCGGGAACAAGCAGAAGGTGAGCATCGCCAGGGCCCTGGTCCACGACCCGCCCATCCTGGTGCTCGACGAGCCCACGACGGGCCTGGACGTCCTGGTGGCCCAGCGCTTCCTCGAGCTGGTGGGAAGCCTGCGAGACGAGGGGAAGACCGTGCTGTACAGCACCCACATCATGCGGGAGGTCGAGCGCCTGGCCGACGACGTGGCCATCCTCTACCAGGGCCGCATCATCGCCACCGGCACCGTCGAGGAGCTGCTCGAGCGCACCGAGGAGCGCCACCTCGAGGAGGCCTTCGTGAAGCTCGTACAGGCCGTGGAAAGCTAGTGTCGCTGTACCCCCTGCTACGCCTGGAGCTCCTGCGACAGCGCCGTCAGCCGATGGTGATGCTGTCGCTGGTGCTGGTCGGCGTGCTGGGCACCCCCCTCGCGGCCACCCAGGCCCTGGAGCGGGGCGACGACCTCGACATCGAGGACGCCCTCTCCGGCGAGGCTCTCCGCAGCACGCCCCGGATCCAGGCCGACGCGACCTTCGCCGCCTGGGTCACCGAAGCGGACGAGCTCGAGCTGGTCGAGGGGCCGCTGGACGAGGGGGGCGAGCTGGAGCCCCACGAGGTCATCGCCCACGTCACGGTGGACCCGGACAAGCGGCGCATCCGCGTGGAGACAGGCCCACGAGGGCCCAAGGTCCGCAACGTCATCGACCGGATCAAGGACATCCGGGACCGCCACGACAGCGCAGCACGGGTCGAGGAGGCCGAGAACATCGGCGTGGATCTGGACGCCCTGCAGCCCGAGGTCCACATCGAGCGCCACGAGCGGGCCGACACCAAGGTCTCCCCGTGGGTTCTCTACGGCCTGCCGTGGTTGATGACGATGCTGGCCACCACCGGCACGCTGTACGGCGCCATCGACGTGCTGCTGTCGGAGCGCCTCCACCACACGGCCGAGACCATCCTCACGTCGGCGGCGACTCGGCGGGCCATCGCCATCGCCAAGGCCATGATCGTCGCGATGCTGGGCGTGGGCTTTGCGGCGGCGTCCCTCGGAGGCCTGGCGGCCGGCCAGCTCCTCGGGCTCTTCCCCAGCCTGGACCCGGCGCCGGGCCCTCTCGTCGCCCTCGGCGCCCTCGGGGTCGCAGCGGTCCTCGCGGTGCAGCTGTCGGCCATCTTCCTCGGCGTCGCCACGTTCTGCGAAGACCACAAGTCCGCCGGCCTGGTGGCAGGCCCCATGCTGATGGCTCCGCCGGTCCTCGCGACGGTCGCCGCCTTCCCGGGCCCGTCCTTGTCGGTGTGGTCGGCCTGTGTGCCGGTCACCAACATCCTGCTCGTGTGGCGCGACGCACTCCTCGGCACCCTGACCCCCGTCGGAGCCGTGGGCGTCGCCCTGGTCGTCGCCGTCCAGGTAGGGCTGTCCTGGCGCTTCACCGCCCGGCGGCTGGCCGATCCCGACATCGTGACCGGACAGGCGACCGCCGAGGGCCGCCGAAAGCTGGGCCGCTACGGTCCCGACGCCCTGACCACCTACGCCCTCGCCCTCGCGTCCTTCTGGTTCATCGGCGTCATCCTCCAGCAGCTGCACCTGGAGATCGGCCTGGTGCTCTCCCAGCTCTCCTTCGTCGCCATCGGCCTCGGCGCCGCCGCCTTCTTCGGCATGGGGCGGGACCGCCTGCGACTCCGTCGACCCGCCCTCGTCGACCTCGCCTTCGGGGTCGGCATCGGCCTGTGCACCCCGGCCCTCGCGACGGGTCTGATGGCGGTCCAGGAGCTGGTGTTTCCCGGGGCCCAGGTCTTCGCGGAGCGCTTCGGTGCGAGCCTCGGGCTGGAGCGGCCCCTGTGGGTCACGCTGCTGCTGTTCGCCGTGTTGCCGGGGCTGTGCGAGGAGCTCTTGTTCCGTAGTGCCCTGCTGGGCATGCTCGAGCGAGATGCTCGCCCCGTGCCCCGCGTGCTGCTGGTGGCCTTCCTGTTCGCCCTGCTCCACCTGTCCGTGTTCCGGCTCGCGCCCACGATGGTGCTCGGCGTCGTGGCCGGCTGGCTCACCCTGCGGAGCCGCTCCGTGTGGCCCGCCGTCGCCTTCCATGTCACCCACAACGCCGCCTCGTTCGCCGTGGCGTCCAGCGGGGCCCTGGAGGTGGAGCCGACGACCGCCGCCGTGGCCTTCGTGGCGTCGGTGGTGGTCTTCGGCGCCCTGGCCACGGCCGTCGAGCGCCGTCAGCGGATGGCCTGACCCTTTCGCCCCAGCCACAGCACCTCCCGCCACAGGCCGAGCCCGCGGCGTCCCTCGGTGCGGTGCAGCGGCACCAGCGTGGCGCCCAGCTGGTCCTCGAAGTCGGGATCCACGGAGGCGCCGGCGGTCCAGGCCGTCGTGACCAGGGCCGGGGCCACCATCGCCTGCTGCTGCACGGCCAGGAGGCCCCCTGCGGGCAGTCCCGCGGCCAGGCGGGCCAGCTCGCTGGCCGACACGGGCTGGCGACGTGCGAGGGTCGGTGCCAGCACGACGGCGTCGGCGCCCGCAGCCTCGGCGGCGCAGCCCACCGCGAAGACCTCGGCCCTGGGGAAGAGGGCGTCGAGGCTCCGCTGCAGCAGGCCGTCGGGGGCCCACACGGCGATGCGCTCGGGTCGCGCCTCCATGGCGAGGAGCTGGGCGAGGGGGTGGACCGCCGCCGGGCGCGCCGGCCGGGCCGCAGGACGGGGGTTGAACGGGGTGAACACGGCATCGAGGGGCACGTCGGACACAGCGACCTCCTGGAGACACCCCTCGCCTATGGGCCCTCCGCATCGGTCCGGTGACGACGCCGGCACGCTCCCACGAACGTTCCGACTCAGCCCGGCCGCACCACCTCGAAGTGCACCTGCCGGGGATCCAATCGGTCGATGAGGGCCTGCCCGAGGGCGGCGGCCGGGGTGGTGACGCCCGCCGGGCCGAGGTCGTCGTGGCGCGCCAGGCCGAGGCCCGTCTCCGCCAGCATGCAGGCCGTGGCTCCGTAGCCGGGATCCCGGTCCCCCTTCACCCGCACCTCGACCGCGACCTCCCCGTCCTTCCAGCCGAAGAGCCGCGCCTCGAAGCCCCCGGCCTCGATGGCCTCCTCGGAGGGACCGTCGCCCGGCTGGGTGGCCCGTCGACCCACGAGGCGTCGGATCGGCCCGACGGAGAGCGCCGCGACACCGACCCCCATCCCCGCGGCCATCCCGAGGGCGCGCAGGCGGGCGCGGGTCCCTCGACCGGTGCGCAGCGACTCGCCATAGCGGAAGTCACGCCCATAGCGGTGGGCGAGGAGCTCGTTGCTGCGTCGCACCACCTTCTCGTTGACCGCCGCCATGAAGAAGGGACCGGTCCACACCCCGCCGGCCTCGCTGTAGCGAACCCCCATCTGCTCGCGGTCGTCGGGGCCCCCCTCGGAGCACAGGCTGTACGGATCCGCCATCACCCGGCGCACCTGCCGGTCGTCCTTGGCCTCCTCGAGGATGTTCAGGGCCGACGCCAGCGTGCCCCCCGAGAAGCCCCCCTTGGCCCACCACAGCACGAACTCCACCTCGTCGCAGGGAGCACCGAGGGCCTCGATGGCGACCTTCTGCACGAGGAAGGCGCCGAGATCGCTGGGCTCGCTGTCGAAGCCACAGCAGTGGGCGATGCGGGCACCGGTCTGCCGGGCCTTCTCGTGGAAGCCGTCGATGGAGCGCCGGATGAACGGCGGCTCCCCGGTGAGGTCGGCGTAGTGGGTGCCCTCGTCCGCACAGGCCTCGACCATGGGCAGGCCGTACTTGGCGTAGGGACCTACCGTGGTGATCACCACGTCGGTCTGGGCGGCCATCGCCCTCAGGCTGGGGAGGTCGGAGGAGTCTGCCGTCAGCGACGGGACAGGGGGCGCATCGGGGCGACGGGCCGCCAGCTCGGCCACGAGGGCGTCGAGCTTGTCCTGGCTCCGTCCGGCCACCGCCCAGCGCAGGTCGTCGCCGTAGGTGTCCTGCAGGTACAAGGCGGTGAGTCGACCCGCGAAGCCCGTGG
>Ga0213839_1002127_pt1 | contig 11455 bp, 8 predicted proteins | sample SWPATP21_FD_160075 | JGI IMG/M metagenome (GOLD analysis project Ga0213839, IMG submission 160075) | Coastal seawater microbial communities from Marineland, Florida, United States - SWPA TP2 #1 | ecosystem: Environmental > Aquatic > Marine > Coastal | place: USA: Florida | collected 2016-08-14 | reverse complement strand
AGCCCATCGACCTCGGCGGACACAGGCAGGGCGCCTACCCAGGCCACCGTCCACCTCGACCAGCTGTCGGCCTGCACCCCCATCGAGGTGTGTGGTGACTGCACGCTCGTGATCGACGGCTCGGGGCTCCGCACGTCCCCCGACGGCACCACTGTAGGCCCCGACGACGTGACGTCGGTGAGCCTCCTGGCGATCGCTCGGCCCACCAGCGATGCCCTGGCAGCGGCCTGCGCCGACGACCTCGGGCAGGACGACATCGGCGCGCAGCAGTTGCTCGACCTCGGGGCCGACCATCGGCTCACCCTGACCGAGTGGCCCACGATGCACACGCCCGACCAGGCCGTGGCGGTGCTGTCGCTGACGCTGTCGCCGCCGGGGGGCGCTCAGCAGATGGCGTCGCTGCTGCTGCGGGCGGATCCGTCGGCCTCGGTGGAGACCCTGCACCTCCGCTGAGCGGGCCGGTGCGTGGCACAATCCTCCCTCCAAGAAACCGGGTCGACGGGACCGTCGACGATCTGGTGTTCACCTTCGACGCCGCTCGGAAGAGCCTCACCATCACCGGGGTGGTGTTCACGGTAGGTGACGAAATCACCGTCTCGTACGTACCAACGTAGCCCTCGGCCGCCCTGATCTGGCCTTTGGCGCGTTACACCCAAGCATTCCAGGAGTCGCGACACCATGACCTTCGCCCTCGCCGCCGCCCTACTCGCACCCACCTCGGCCCTGGCCACCACCGGCGGCACCGCCGACACCGGCAGCTCCCTGGTCGAGGAGTCGTTCGTCGCCGAGGCGCCACGCGTCGACGTCTTGTTCGTCATCGACAACAGCTGCTCGATGGCGGTGCACGCACAGGCCATGGCCGACGGCCTCCCCACGTGGTTCGACGCCGTCGTCGCCTCCGGGATCGACTTCCACGTCGGCGTCACCACCACCGACTTCGCCGCCTCTGCGGGCTGCCAGCCTCTGGGCACGCCACTCAACGGCCAGCTTCGCCCGTTCGGTGCGGAGCGGTGGATCGACCCCACGACTCCGTCGGGGGGCACCACCTTCGCCCAGCTGGTCGACGTGGGCACCGACGGGGCGGCCTGCGAGCGTGGCCTGTCGGCCGGCTACGCCGCCATCACGCAGCGCCCCGAGAACCTGGGCTTCCACCGCGAGGGCGTGCCGCTGCACACCATCTTCGTCTCCGACGGCGAAGACCAGTCCAACCAGGGCCCGCGACCGCTCAACGCGCAGGTCTATGCCAACTGGTACACCACCCTGCCGCAGACGAGCGCCATCCACACCGTCACCTGCGCCAACGCGGTGGCCCCGTGCGGCGCTCAGGTGGGGCAGCGCTACCAGCAGATGCGCGACGCCACGGGCGGCGTGGGCGTGTCCATCCTCCACCCGTCCACGTGGACCGGCCTGTCGGACGCCGTCCTCGTCGACCCCGACGACACCTTCGTGCTCGCCCAGGAGGCCGACGAGAGCAGCCTCAGCGTGCTCATCGAGCGCGTCGACGGAACCATCGACGACGCCTCGTTCGCCTACGACTCAGCCACCCTGACGGTCACGCTGTCCGGGGCCGAGCTGCAGGCCGGCGACGAAGTGCTGATCACCTACGAGCCTGCGTGATCGGTCACGTGGCGGGCTCCCACAGCTGCAGCGGGTTGCCCTCCGGGTCGACCAGCGAGGCGAACCGCCCGTTGGGGTAGGGGGTGGCATCGACCTCCACCGCGATGCCTGCTGCGCGCAGCGAGGCGACGAGGCCGTCGAGGTCGTCGACCCGGAGGTTGAGCATCCAGCGCTTGCCCGCAGGGAGTGCGTCGCCCCCAGCAGGGAACGGCTCGAACACCGTGGCGCCGGCTTCTTGCGTCCACGGCGCCTCGTCATAGCTCCGCGGAGCCCCCGGGATGCCGAGGTGCTCGAGGTACCAGACGGCCAGCGCGGCGGGGTCGTCTGCTGCGAAGAAGAAGCCTCCGAACCCCGTCACCCTGGCCATGGTCGCCTCCGTGATCAGCGGAGGAGCTCTCCCAGCGAGGCCAGGCGCTCCCCCCAGGCCAGCTTCTCATGCTGGCGTCGCTCCTGGGACGCGAGCTTGTCGTGTTGGATGGCCACCGAGCTCTTGGCAGGCCCCTTGTCGGTGAACCAGGCGGCGACGATGGTGCCGTCGGGCCAGGTGAGGCGCATGGACCGGTCGGGGGTGGCGGTGCGCTCGGCCGTGGCGACGCCCATCCACCGGTCCCTGCGTCCCTCGGCGAACCAGGCGTAGAGCTCGCTCACCGGCACGGGGAACGTCTTCGACTTGCTGGCCGCGAAGGCGCCCGAGCACAGCTCGCCCTTCTGGCGCAGGCCGCGGATGCGCTCGTAGCCGACGGTCACCGTCTGGGCCCACCACGCACCGATGTCGGGCCACTGCTCACCGACCAACCGGGCGATGGCGGTGTGGTCGAGGGTGCGGGCGCCCTCGGCATCGAGGGCCGTGACCCACTGCAGCCAGGTCTTGCCGGTCTTCTTGGCCACGGCGTCGTCGGCCATGCCCGCCAGATCCGCGTACTCGTCGAGGCCGGGCTCGGAGGGCGCGTCGAGCAGCTGAGCCCGCGCGGCGGCGTAGGACTCGCCGGTCTTGGCCATGCGAGCGCGCACCAGCTTCTTGAAGTCGGCGTTCTTGGTCATCGTTCACTCTCCAGACACGGCGCGGCCATCCCCCCAGCAGACGAAGCCGCACGATGCGTGGACGTGAAGATCTCTCCGACCCGAGGATTCGCTCCCCTTTGCCTCCCCCCGGCGATGCCGGACGACCGATGCTGGGGTTCGGTCGAAGAGGTTGGGCGCTGAGCCGCCGCCCGAGGTTCCGTAGCCTCCTGCCGGCTGACGCGCCATCGGCCAGCGGCCCACGGCTCGGTCGGACTACGATGGCTCTGCTCCGGAGGATGTATGCGCTGGATGTGGTTGGCCATGGTGGTCGCGGGCCCCCGACGGCTTCATCTACGACGACACATCCCAGACCCTGACCATCGAGGTGCCCCTCGCGGAAGGCGACGAAGTGGTGATCACCTACGAACCCTACGTCTTCACCTACTGACCGCCCTACAGCGGCTGCGGCTCCGACCGCAGGGTGGCCACCACCCGCCGCAGGCGCACCGTCAGCGCCACCTCCACGCCCTCCGGCGCGTGGCCGCTGCGCAGGTAGAGACGGCGGTCGATGCCCGCGACGGCACCGGCCAGCAGGTAGTCGATGCTCGAGGTGCGGTCCTCGAAGGCCTGCCCGTCCCGCAGCAGCCGAGTCTCCACCTCGATCCCGGCGCAGGGCGTGTCGCTGCGGTTGGCCAGGGCGATGGTGAGCTCGATCCGCCAGTCGCCGTCGTCGTCGGCACGCAGCCCGCGGGCCACCGACCAGCCGGTCATGAACACGCCAGGCGCCAGCTCCACGTCCGTTCCTTCGCCGCCGACCTCGCCCGGGGCGGGCAGCGGCACCGGCCCGAGGTTCACGAAGTTCCCAGCCAGCGCGTCGATCCACACCACGCTGTGCCCCCCGGTGAACATGTTCTTCGCGTAGACCGTGGGACGGATGTCGACCCGTTCTCCGGGGGCCGCGCCGTCGTCGTGGCTTCGCTCCCGCTGCCCGATGGGGACGCCGTCGTCGTCGTAGACCACGTGCCTGAGGACGAGCTGCGACACCACCCCCTCGCCGGCCAGCGCCACGGTGCAGGTGCCACGGACGCGCACGTCTCCGTCGTCGTCGGGGAGGTCCTTGCTCAGGGACAGCGCGGCGAAGGAAAGCTCGATGCCGCCCGGCAGGGCCGGCGCCGTGTGGCCCGCCGCTTCCCGCGCCGCCTCGGCATCGGCCGCCTCGAGCTGGCGCTCCCGCGCCCGGGAGACGCGACGATCGACGAGCCGATCCCCACCGTCCTCGATGCCGAGGATGCTGGAGAGCCTCCGCAACAGGGAGCGATGGGTGCCTCCGTCGTGGCGGTTCGTGCCCGACTCGACCGCCTCGTCGCCGAGCAGCTGCACCTCGCGGGGACGCGCTGGCCCTCGCACGGTGACCCGGTGGCCGGCGGCGGCGAGACCCGCCGCGGCCCACGCCAGCTGGATGTGGAACTCCTCCCCGTCGCCAGGAGGCGTGAACGACAGCAACACCTCGTCACCGTGCACCGCGCGCTCCGGCTCGCCGTCGTGGGTGAGCGCCGCGAGCAGCGCGTCGACCTGGCCCTCGGGAACCATGGCCCGCACCACGGGCTGGTTGCGCTCGCTCCGGCGCGCCGCTCGCTCCGCGCGCCGTGCCTCGCGGGCCGCCCTGCGCTCGGCACGGTCGGCTGATGACGACGATGACGCGCGCGACGACGGCCGAATCAGCTCCTCGAGCTGTCGGCTGAGGGCAGCGAGCTCGGCGTCGACATCGTCCATGGCTGGCTCGGGAGCCTTGGGCGTCGCCACCTCCCCAGAGGGTGGAGGTGGGGCCGACGACGGTGCTGCTTCCGGCTCCGGCTCGGTCCCCGACAGCGCCGCTGCGAGGAACGCGCCGTGACCGGCGACGAGGTCGGCCTCTTCGAGCTCCCAGTCCCCGTCGGGGACGTCGGCCGCGAGCCCGGCCCGCACCTCGGCCCACGGCTGACGAGCCAGGGGCTCCAGGCCCCGCTCCGCCAGCATCGCCAGCACCTCGGCGCGGAGCTCCTCGGCCACCTCGGGGGTGCAGCCCCGTCGGGTGGCCCGCTTGCGCCAGCTGGCGAGCGCCTCGTGCGGGAAGCGCATGAAGAACAGCGAGTCGAGCTTGGTGAGGTCGACGGAAGCCAGGGCCTGCAGCCCGGCATCGAGGTCGAACCGCACGAGCACCGCAGCGGCGGCCGTGGCCACCTCGGCCTCGTCGTGGTGCACCAGGGCCGCCACGTAGGCCCGCACGTCGTCGGAGAGCTCGGCGTCGGTGCGCCATCGGTAGAGCGGTGAGGTGGCCTTGTGCGCGTCGTCGAGGCTGCCAGCCAGCAGACCGATCGGCGCCAGTCCCCGCTGCGCGAGGTCGACGATCTCCCCCTCGATGTAGGTGAGGGCCGGATCGAGGCGCGCCTCGATCATCAGCGACGCTCGACACCGCTCGGGCTCCCGCCGAGCGAGGGCCCGCAGGGCATCGACGCGGGCGCTGTGGAAGTCGCTCGCCCCCCGGTCGCGGCGGATCCGCTCCACCAACGCGGCGGTGATGTGCTCGCCCGGCGCGTCCGCGAGGAGCGTGGTCGCGCTGCTCCCACGATCGTCGAAGGCCGAGGCCTGGAGCATGTCGCGCACGAGCTCCCGATCGAACCGAGCGTGGCCCACGAACGGCTTCATCGCATCGCGCAGATCCGCCCACTTACCGCGGCTGCGGGCGCCCTTGCGCCACTTGGCGAGGGCCTGGTCGAGGCCGGCCGGCTCAGGCTCGGGCTCGGGCCGGGGCGCGTCGGCGGGGGCGAACGTGGCGAGATCGGTGCCGTCGTCGGGGAGATCGAAGGGCCGCCCCATGGCGCCGAAGTCGTCGGTCTGGCGAAGGGTCCCGCCCGTGAGATCCCGCACGGCCTCCGACAGCGCGACCAGCTCGTCGGTGGGTCCGTCCTCGAAGGAGGCCATGCCGAAGAACACCCGGCGATCGGCACTCACCTCGGCCGATACTTCCTGCTCGCCGAGGCTCACCACATAGGCCCCCAGCTTCGCGAGCAGCTCGTCGCTCGCGGGCTCGTCCACGTCGACACGCCAGTATGCATCGGCACCCATGTGCACCTCCCGGGTCGGCGAGCCTACCCCATGGCGCACCGGGAGATACCCAGCCCCCCATGCTTCCCCTCGCCCTGGCCGTGTCGCTCCAGCAGGTCGCCGACACCCCCGACCGTCACCGCGTGTTCGCCGGCACGCTCACCCACGCGGGCCACGGGCCCGTGCCCGGAGCCACCACCACCCACCCCTTCCGCGCCGAGGTGGCCGACACCTGGGCCCGCTGGGGCGGCGACGGCTGGGAAGACCGGCTGTGGAAGGCGGGCCGCGACGCCTGGGCCGACGAGCCGTGGCGCCGCGCCTCCGACCGCGAGGTGGTGCAGCTGCTCGCCGCACGGCCGGCCGCCCTCGCCCGCTGGGTCCTCGCCCATCCCGAAGAGTGGACCGTGGTGGGCCCGGACGTCCGCTGGTCGGTCGACGGCCACCTCGCCACCTGGCACTTCGACGATCTCGACACCGGGCACCTGAGCTGGCGCCGGGCCCACCCCGTGTTCGGTGACGTCGAAGAGGGCGTGTGGTGGGACGACGGCGCAGTGCGGCTCGCCTTCGTCGACGACGACACCCGCTGGTCGGCCACGCTCTCGGCGGTCGACGAGCCCATCGGCGCCGCTCCTCCAGCCCCCGTGCGCGTGCGGTCCGTGCCGCTGAGCGAGGGTCTCACGCTGCTCGAGGTGCCCGAGGCCGACAGCCGGGTCGTGCTCGCTGTCGCGGGCCAGGAGGGTGTGCTCCTCGACACCCCCCTGTCGTCGTCGCTGGGCGCCGCGCTGCGTGCCGAGGCCGAGCGCCTGGCGCCACAGGTCACCTCATGGACCGTCGTGGTGAGCCACCACCACCCCCACTACACCGGTGGGCTGCGACCCTGGGCGCGGGCGGGAGCGACGATCGTGGCGCCAGCAGCGATCCGCGACTGGCTCACCGAGGCGCTCCGCGAGCCACGCGACCTCGACGACGACCCGCCCGTCCAGGCGCGCGTGATCGGCGTCACCGAAGACCACCCCCTGCTCGACGGCGCCCTCGTGGTGCGCCCGGTCGGCGAGGCGTCGGGTCACACCGAGGCGTTCGTGGTGAGCCTGTGGAGGCCCACCGGCGCGATCTACGTCGGCGACCTCGCGCGTCAGCCCGCCGACAGCCCCCCGCGCCACCGCGGCACCTGGCCCGAGGCTGTCGACGACCTCGGTCCCACCCAGGTCATCTCGGGCTTCCCCCTCGACGATGCGCCCACCTTCCCCTACGCCGACCTCGTGCGCTGATCCTGAGCGCTCCCTGTTCTCGGCGGATTTCCGGGGCTCCAGTGCGGGCTGACCGAATCGAGCGCGCCGGGTTCTCCATCGTCCACCCCAGCGGCTACCCGTCTCCAGGGAGGTGCCGATGCTGACGACCTGGTGCGCATGGTGGATCGGGTCTGCCCTGGCCCAGCCGATCACCTTCCCCAACGACAGCTACCTGCCCGCCGACCTGTGGCAGATCATCAGCCCCGACATGGGCGAGGAGGGGCAGCGACAGCCCGAGGCGGTCAACGGGCACGTGCTGCTCGCCGGCAACGCGCGCCACGAGGTGTGGCGCATCGACGACCCGTTCCGCCCCGAGCACGTCGCCACCATCGTCAGCCCCCACGCCGATGGCGAGGCCGAGGCCCACGACAACGCTCAGGTGCTGCGCGACGGCCGCACGCTGGTGGCCACCATCTCCGGCCGCGGCGTCGACCTGTGGGACATGACCACCCCCGAGGCGCCCGAGGCTCTCGCCCACGTGGAGCTCGACGGCATCGACTACGGCGACAACGCCGAGGCGGTCTGGGGCCTGTCGTGGCAGGGCGACGCGCTGTACGTGGGCGGCACCAACACCGGCATCCACGTCCTCGACACCTCCGACCCCACGTCCCCCGAGGTGGTGCGCCGGGTGCCCACGACCGACTTCGGCGGGATCAGCGCCGGCCCCTTGTGGGCCATCGGCACCACCCTGGTGGTCACCCCGCCCAAAGACCGCTCCGGCCTCGCCACCCTCGACATCTCCGATCCGTGGGACCCCATCCCCCTCGACCACCTCGACACCGAGGAAGACAGCTACATCGGAGGCTTCTACGCAGGAACTGCGTTCCTGGTGAACCCGTGGCGCAGCTTCGACGTGCTCTCCGATCCGCGAGCGATCGTGCCGCTGGCCGACATCCCCACGGCGTCCACCGAGTACATGGTGTTCGGCGACGGCTACGCCTTCGTCGGCGCCCTCCGCCCGTCACCCGGCGTGTACAAGTGGGACGTGTCAGACCCGACCACCCTCGTGGAGGTGGGGAAGGTGGAAGGACGCCGCGACGGGATCGACGCGGGCCTGTTCACCGACGACCAGTTCGCGCTGCCCGTCGGCAACCTGCTGGTGATGTGCGACGACGAGACGCGCCACGGCTGCGTGCTGGCCGTGCACGACGTCGCCCCGGACGCCGAGCCCCCCCGGCTCGCGGTGAGCGTGCCCGCGGATGGCGCCACCGGCGTGGCCCCGAGCGCCCGGATCGGGCTGTCGTTCACCGACCAGCTCGACCTGCGCAGCGCCACCGCCGACGCCGTCAGCTTGCGACCCCTGAGCGGCGGCGACCCGATTCCGCTGCAGCTCGGGCTCGACATGACGGTCATGCACCTGTGGCCCGACGAGCCCCTCGCCGACGACACCTCCTACGAGGTGCTGCTCCGGGCCGGAGGCCTGACCGACCTCGTCGGGAACGCGCTGGCCACCGACGTGCGCATCGTGTTCACCACCGGCGACGGAACGCCTCCTCCGCCCTGTGCGATCGAGCCGCTCGCACCGGCCGAGGTGGGCACCGCGGTGTCGCTGTCCGCCGAGCCCGCCGCCGGTGCGACCTACACCTGGGAGGTCGACGGCACGAGCTACGCCGGGGCCTCGGCCGACCACGTGTTCACCGAGCCGGGGCGCATCGACGTCGAGCTGGAGGTCGCGCGCGACGGGTTGTCGCGGGCCTGCCGCGCGACCCAGGTGCTGCACCCGCCCCTGCCCGACCTGCCCGCCCGTCATGCAGCGACCGTGGCCGTCGACGACGACGCCGACGTGGCCTGGGTCGTCAACCCCGATGCCGGCACGGTGGCCTCCATCGATCTGACCACCCTCACTCGACGTGCCGAGCATCCGGTGGGCGCGCGGCCGCAGACGGTGGCGGTCGACGACGACGGGCAGGCCTGGGTCGCTGTTCAGGACGACGACCAGCTGGTCGGCCTGGCCCCCGACGGCCGCGAGCGGCAGCGGCTCGACCTGCCCTTCGGCGGGCGTCCCTACGCCGTGGTGGTGCACCGCGACACGGTGTGGGTCACCCTCGAGGGGCGGGGCGCGCTGCTCGGCATCGACCGGAACACCGGCGCCGAGGTCGCCCGCATCGGCCTCGGCCCCGACGGGCGCCCAGGCCCCCTCGTGCGCGGGCTCGCGGTGTCGCCCGATGGACAGACCGCCTACGTCAGCCGCTACCTGAGCGACGACGACCATGCAGAGATCTACGTCGTCGACCTCGCCACCGGCGAGGTCCAGACCATCGCGCTCGCTCACGACGAAGGCCCCGACGACCACGACGCCGGGCGCGGGGTGCCCAACGCCATCGCCCACCTCGCCATCACCCCCGACGGTGGCCGGCTGCTCGTCCCTGCCAAGAAGGACAACGTGCGCCGCGGGGCGCTGCGCGACGGCGAGCCCCTCGACACCGACAACACCGTGCGGGCCATGGTCGCCTTCGTCGATACGTCCGAAGGCGCGGAAGCCACGGCGCTGCGCCTCGACCTCGACGACCACGAGCGCCCCTTCGCCGCCGCCATGAGCCCCACGGGCGACCTCGCCTTCGTCGTCAGCCAGGGAACCAACCGGGTCGACGTGGTGGAGACGTGGTCCGGGGAGGTCATCGGCGGCCTCAACACGGGCTTCGCCCCCAACGGAGCGGTGATCACGGAGGCGGGGTGGCTGCTGGTGCAGGAACTCAACGAGCGCCGCCTGTCGGTGTTCGACGTGAGCGGGTTCCTCGGCGCCACCGACGCCACCGGCTGGGAGGTGGCCGCCATCCCCACGGTGGAGGCCGAGCCCCTCCCCGACGACGTGTGGCTCGGCAAGGTCCTGTTCATGAACGCCAACAGCAGCGCCATGAGCCAAGACGGCTACCTCGCCTGCTCCACCTGCCACCCGGACGGCGGTCACGACGGGCGCACCTGGGACTTCACCCAGTACGGCGAGGGGCTGCGCAACACCATCGACCTCCGCGGGCGCGCCGGCACCGCCCACGGCCCGGTCCACTGGAGCGCCAACTTCGACGAGATCCACGACTTCGAGGGCGACATCCGCCTGCACCAGGGCGGCAGCGGCTTCCTCGACGACGAGGACTGGGAGCAGACCGCCGACCCCCTCGGCGAGACGAAGGCCGGCCGCTCCGAGCGCCTGGATGCCTTGGCCGCCTACGTGGCGACGTTCACCGACTACCCGCGCTCCCCGTGGCGCAACGACGACGGCACGCTCACCGAGGCCGCCGAGCGGGGGCGCCGGGTGCTGGCGGGCCTCGACTGCCTCGACTGCCACGACGGCGAGCACCTCACCGACAGCGCGGAGGGCGAGCGCCACGACGTGGGCACGCTCACCAGCGCCTCGGGCGGCCGGCTGGGGGGCGCCCTCGACGGCATCGACACCCCCACGCTCTACGGCCTGCACGCCGGCGCGCCCTACCTGCACGACGGCTCGGCGGCGACCATCGCCGACACGCTGCGGATCGACGGGCATGGCGACGCGCAGGGGCTGTCGGAGGCCGACATGGCCGACCTCGAGGCCTTCCTGCTGCAGCTGGGCCCCGACGTGTCCCTCGACGCCCCACCCATCGACGATGCCGTCGCCACGACGCCCGAGCAGGGCGGCTGCGGCTGTGTCAGCGGCGCGCCGCTGGGCAGCTGGCCCCTGGCGCTGCTGATCGGGTTGGCGCTGCGCCGGCGCTGACGACGCGGCCAACCTACGCCGGCCCCAGCGGTGGTATCATCCGAAGAAGGGGGCGGAATGGGGATCGTCGCATGGGTGGTTGCCGTGATCGCCGTCTCCTGGCTGCTGTCGCGGATGGTCGATGGCTCCAAAGCCAAGCCACTGCGCGAGCGCGACGACGCCAAGCGCGCCGGAGCGGCGCTGAACGGCATCGGCGAGGCCCTGCCGTTCCTCGGCCAACAGACCCTCAACCTGCCGCCGCCGCCGCCGGCCATCGACTTCGAACCCGAGGCTAGCGCGCACACGATCGTGCTCGGGCAGGACGAAGACGGCCGCACACCGTAGGGTCCCGGCGTGAAGCACGACAACCGCCGTGCCACAGCCGAGCTCGCCAGCCGGAGCCTGCATCAGCGGCTGGGGAGGAGCGGAGGGTGTCTTCGGCGGAGCTCACGGACTCGGAGGCGTCGTTCGTCGCCACGGCTTCGTGTTGGTGATGGTGTTGGTGTTGGTGTTGGTGTGCAAGGCCGGCGCTTCGCTTTGGAGTTTTCGGGCCGACATCCGTCGTGGAAAGGGCTGGAGGATGCTGGGCGGGGGCTCGCGGTCGGGCCGCCCAGCAGCCGTGACGAGCGCCGAGCTGCTGCGCACGACCCGCTCGGAGCGTCGTCGACCGGGGGCTACGCGGGTCCAACCGGGCGGTCCGCGGAGGCTACCGGGGGTGAACCCGACGCTTCCGCACCCCGCCCGCGTCGGCCCCATGGACAAAGAACGACAATCGACGCGCCGCGACCTCACC
>Ga0213839_1002124_pt1 | contig 11461 bp, 1 predicted proteins | sample SWPATP21_FD_160075 | JGI IMG/M metagenome (GOLD analysis project Ga0213839, IMG submission 160075) | Coastal seawater microbial communities from Marineland, Florida, United States - SWPA TP2 #1 | ecosystem: Environmental > Aquatic > Marine > Coastal | place: USA: Florida | collected 2016-08-14 | reverse complement strand
TGGAATCTGAAATCTAGAAATCTTCAATTCTTGGAATGTTGGAATGTTGGAATGTTGGAATGTTGGAATTCTCGACTTCTCAACTTCTCGACTTCTCGACTTCTCCGAATTCGCCGGTTGCGTGACTGCGCGGTTACTTACGGGTCTTGAAAACCTTGCGGGCCTTTGGGCACAATTGCGACAATTACTCAACACTCCAATGCTAAATGCTAAATGCTAAATGCTAAACACTAAATACTAAATACATGTACTTCAGTACTCTGATTCGCTGCCCTACGATTACGTTTTTGACCATGCAGTCAGTCCTGCACTCATTCATCCTGATCTCGCGCAATCACCAGATGGAGGGTGTGCTTTGACTTGACTGAAGTATGGACAGACACGAACGGGACGGATGGACGGATGGACGGATGGATGGACGGATGGACGGATGACGGACTCTCAGTCAGTCGCCAGTCGCCAGTCAACGGAACACAAATCCCCTTGCAGCATTCATTCTTCATGCTTGCTTGTTCATCCATCCATCCATCCATCCATCCACCATCCATCCATCAGGTCGGTTATGCAGACAGATGGACGAAGGAGTCAAGTCGACAACACATGCGTTTCAGGACACAGGGTGTATGCGGGTGAACGCTGCACAAGAGGTCGGCAAGATTCCTGTGTTTTAGTACAGGACGGGCGAGCAGACCTCAACCGCAGAATTCCACTTCAAAGTTCGTGTTGCGTCGTTTGTCGTTGCGGGACGCCGGAGAACGGAGGCGTGCGTGGGCGTGATCAGTGAGTGACCAGGCAGGCCGACGAACTTGCCGTTCGAACCGCGTTCTGTCTTTGCGTGGTTCTGTGTTTTGTGCTTGATTGCTGTGGCGGCGCTGCAGGTCGTGTGGCTAGCAGTTGGTTGCTCTCGAGAGGAAGGGCGCAGAGCACTGAAAACATAGAGACACGCGCAGGTCCACAAAGCTCACTCACTGGGCAGCCGCCTAAAGCAGGCAGTCAATCGACAAGGGGAAACCACCGCCAGGCAGGAGAAGCAGCAGAAACGACAACAACTAGCGTAAACTATCACCACTGTTGCAACAACAAACACCATCAACGACGCCCACAACAAAACGTAAGCTCCCATCCGTTATAGCAAAATAGTAGGAGGATCCGTGACAGGAAGCAGGCTTAGATTTGTCCGCGGCATTGAGCAGGAACACTGTGCTCGTGCGCACAGCAGTTGCAGCAGCAGCAGCGTTACGACGCGTCGTCATTTGTTTTTGTCGTCTCCGCAGTTTTTGGGCGCGGCTCTTTGCGCGGTGTTTGCTCCTGCAACCATCCTCGTTTTGCGTGCGCTTGGTTTCTTACGTCGGCGTACGAACACGCACTTCTGGCGGTGTTGCCACGTCTATTGGGGAACAGTCGCTCACCGCGACAAGCACAGTCCACGATGGCAGCGGGTAATCCGCATCCGCGTGCTGCCGTCAAGTTCAAAAACAACCGTTGTGTTTCGTTGCAGCATTTGTGTCGCTGCAGCTCGAAACGGTGATTGCGCCTAGGAACCCGCAAAATGGCCGCCAATATTGTGAGGCAGCGGTCGACGAGCACCTCTCGGCGTCGGTGCCGCTTGGGCAACTTGCGGTGGCTCAGAAGTGTGCATACCAAAACAGCCGTGATTTGCTGCTGTCTAGCCGTCAGTTTTCGCTTTGCTGTTGCGGATGGCCCCATCTGTGGCAGCTACACGTGGCCGGATCTTTCGTCACCAGTGTACACGCAAAGAGCGACGTGCACATTCAGCGGCACTGTCACAGAAGGGGATGATCAGGCGGCATATGAAGCCGCGCAGGCTGCGTGCGAGGCTCAGGGCTCGTTCTGCACTGGGATCACCCACAACACTGCCGGAAATGGAAGATGGCGACTTTGTACTTCGTATATTTTTGAAGATGCCAGTCTGAATACCAACTGGGAAGGCTTCAACTCACAATGCAACCCTGTGACGTGCTCATCGTACTCATTCTCGGGAACCCCGGACATTCAAAAGTTCATGTACTGCCCGAACTACGAGCAAGTAGTCATCACTGGCGGGTTGGCCAATGCACAAGCGTACTGCGAAGCTGCGTCAGAGTGCTACGCTGTCGGCTTTCACAATGGTGGAGCGGCAAACAGTTACTCGCTGACCGAGCCCGCGAATGACAAATATCGAATTTGTGGATCTGTGGCCAACTCAGGAATCGCTACTGACGAACAAGATAGTGGACTCGGTGGCCGTGCTTACGGTGCGTACATCGCAACTTGTGTTACAACAACGACTACGACCACGACCACTACGACGACCACCACGACGACCACCACCACTGATCCATGTGGGCCAACAGGGTCGCATTACGTAATCACAGTTCCAAATTCGGCGACATGCAACACGTATGTGCAAATTGACAACGTCTACGACTCCAGTTCGTTGGAAGCCGCAGGTACGGCTTGTAGCACCGGAGTGCACGGATCGCCATGCACTGCGTTCCTTCATCACACCACAAAAGATTTCCGGTTTCGGTTTTGCACTACGGACGACCCATATGAAGGTATTGGAAGCTTCGAAGGGTACACTCGGGAGTGCATAACCACTACTACCAGTACAACCACAACGACCACCACAACACTGCCAGAAACTAGAAATTGCAGCTACCCAGACGAAGACTACCCGGATGTCGCGGTCAACGCTGCATGTGACAACTTTGTTCAGATCAACAATGTGTACTTCACTCTGGCAGATGCGGCTGCATATTGCATGGATCATGCGCAGTTTCAAGCTGACAACAAGGCGTCGACGGGGAGTACTGGCTGTGTTGCTGTTTTGGAACACGGCGTAACTGCCGGTCGCTACCGCTTCTGTTACGAAACCGAAATATCACTGGGCACCGGTCTTTTCGACAACGGTGCTGCAACGAACTACAATGGGTATCAGAAGTGGTGTCTGGAATGCACGTGGACTGGGAGCACTGTGTCGCCGACTGCAGACATCTCCACGAATGCTGGGTGCGACGAGTACATCGACTACGCCACTGAATTTGGCTCGTACGAACCTGCCTTTGCTTTCTGCGAGACTGGGTACGATGATTTGACAGGAACAACAATGGACCCAGCGTCAACATGCACTGGGGTTTTGGTGAAACCTAGTTCATTGACATTCCGAATTTGCACATCGGAAATTTCCAACATTGGAGTCGGCACATTCATGGCCTTCAGAAATCGATGCCCAACTACAACTACAACCACAACAACCACCCCTACGACGACGACGACGACGACGACGACAAATGACTGCGCCGACTTTCCTGGACAGTGCAATTGTGTTGACAGTTCTACGAACGTTCAGGGCGAAAGTGTTGCAATGGGTGGAGATTACGCTGGTGTGCTTCCTGTGAACGACAACGACCCCATTGATCAAGCCGATGTCGAAAATTGTCAGGTGTTCTTTGGACTGACAGGCGTGAACGCCGTCATTTCTCCGACTCCAAACAACTTTTTGACTTGCAACGAGACAACGGGCTTCGCCATTCCTGAGCACGCACTGTGTTCCGCGGCCACGTGCAGCAACGGGATTCAGGATCAAGGTGAAGAGTTTGTTGACTGTGGTGGCATTAATTGCCCGGCATGCGACGACACCTGCTCAGACGGAGAAAAAAACAATCCCGGTGCCGTAGCAGAGGATGGTGTAGATTGTGGCCCGTACGCGTGCAACAATACCTGTGCGTGCAGTGGTACTTGTACATGTGCGTACCCGGATTACAATAATACCAATGCACTTGGCGGCGAAGCTCTGAGTGTGACATTCCCGGTGTCACACGGCGACACTTTCGACGCCACCAACTGTGATCCCAACCAGACACCGAAGACAGGGTTGACATGGATATGCACTTCTCAAGATGGTCCAGCTTATCCTTCTGAACAGCTTTGCGCGCTGAACACGTGCTCTGATGGTGTGCAGGGCGGTGAAGAGACTGGCGTTGACTGCGGTGGAGCAGTTTGCGGCGTCTGCCCAACGTGTTCAGACGGTTCATTCAATGGCGAGGAGTACGGAGTGGACTGTGGCTTAGAGGCGTGTGGCGTTGCCTGTCCGTGTGGATTTGTTGATCCCATCGAACTGAGCAATGCAACTTGCACTTTCGACGCGGGATCCGCGGAGGATGTATCTACAATTTTTGACACGTGCTACGATGATCCTACATGTGAAGCTGTCATCGAGGTGTCCGCGACTTATTACTTGTGTACGACTGTGCCCACTGCTAGCGTCGGTAGTGTCGACACGGCCTACCTTCCGCAGTGCACATGCAACTCATTCGACTTTTCAGACACGAACGAAGGAGGTGCACACAGTGGAGCATATGACGGCGCGTACCCTGTCACAGACGGCGACCCGATTCCGTATGGCAACATTGTTGACTGTGGGGATCATTTCGGGCCGAGTCTGTTTGCACACTGGATTTGCGAGGACGAAGGTGGGCAGGGGCATTCCGATGTCGATGTGTGCATGTACGCGACATGTTCAGACGGACTCCAAAATGGATTCGAGACTGATGTTGACTGCGATGACGTGGGTCTTGGGCTGTGTGGCCCGTGCGCTTTCCCGAAGTGCTGGGACTCGCAACTCAGTACGGTGAACCCAGCTTCCTGTGCGGATACGCAAACGTTGCCGCTGTACATTGCAGAGGGATACTCACTCAACGCCAGTTCGTATGAAGGGGCGAAAGCCATTTGTGACAAGATATCTGATTGCACTGCCGTCGTTGAGAGCATCGCAGATGGCACCTTCTCGTACTGTGCCACAGATCGACCGGAATCCGACGTTGGTGGCACATTGATCGCCTACGTACCATACTGTGACTGCACAGAGCAGTCGTCGACACTGGCGTCGTACCTGGGTGCTTTCCCCATTTTTGATTTGGATACTATTATATTAGCAGATCTTGTGTGCCCTGCTGGGTTTGAGCCTGACTTGACTGGTGGCCCCGTGTGGGAATGCACAGCAAGCGATGGCACGGCTGTCCCAAGTTCGGAGCTGTGCCTGGCATGCAACTCTACGAGTTTCTCCGACGATGGCCTCAGCTGCGCAGCATGCTCTGCAGTTCCAAGTACTTGCGCTGACGGATTCTACCCAGCAAATTGCACCTCAACTGCCGACGCACAGTGCGCTCCTTTTAATTGCAGTACAGTCAATACGTTGTCAGCTGAAGTGAATGGCGGTGAGTGGTCTGGACAGACACCAGTCTCTTCGGGAGCAATATTGACGGGTATTTCAAAATGTGACGTCGGCGCCGAGCCGTCTCGCACCGTTGCGTGGACGTGTTCAACTCCCATTGGAGATGCCATTCCAGACGGCCCACTGTGCACGTTGTGCAGTGATGGTGCAAATTTCTCCACGGACGGACTGGAATGTGTGCCGTGTACAACGATATGCTCCAGTGGGTACCAACTCGGAACCTGCACAAGAACGGCAGACGCAGTTTGCGAGGGTCTAACTTGCTCAACAGTGAGCACAGTCGGATTTACTTCGTTCGGAGGAACGTACGTTGGCTCGCCTTCGGTAAGCACCGGGGACCTCGTTTCACCAGGGGATATAACGAGCTGTAATAGTGGTTACGGTAGCAACACGAGTCTTGAATGGTATTGTGGGTCTGGTGGGGGCACGGCAGTCCCTTTAGGCGAGCTGTGCGAGCCTTGTATTGATGGCAGTACATTCTCGACGGACGGTACGGCATGTGCACAGTGTTCAGAAGTTTATTGTGTTGACGGATATATTTTCTCGGCATGCAATGTTAGCAGTGACGCTCAGTGCCAGCCGAATGAATGCGCTACATTCAACTCATCAGACGGAAGTTATATACATTACGGCGGTGCGTACACCGGGGTGACCCCTGTTTTCCAGGATGAATCCATAGATCCTGGCGACATTGGTGGGTGTGATGCTGGGTACCACAGCAGCGGGTTGGAGTCAAGCGACGTGAATGCGTCCGTATTCTGTCCAGACACCGGAGTTGCGGAACCATCAAGTTCGCTGTGCTCACCAAACACGTGTGCGTCGGCAAATCTGGCAGGATTCTTGGGAAATGGTGGCAGCCTCGGCCCGGCGTCGACTTTTGTACACGGAACAACATTGTACGCAGAAGACAATGCGTACTCCCAGCAGGTGATTTGCCCGTCTGGCTACAGCGTAGACGCTGGACAGACGTGGAGCTGCACGACTAGTGGAGGCGTTGCCACACCCAGCGGTGACGTGTGTCGACCTAACAACTGTACAGCGTTCGATGACGGTGACATTGGCGATTGGTATCTCGACGCCGGAATTTCATCGTTCTTCCACAGCGATAGCGTGAACCCGTTGTTAATCAATTGTTCAGCTGGGTATGCGATCACCTCAAATCCTGGTTCCATTCAATATCAATGCTTGGAAGATGATGGTGTCGCGACTCCTTCCAAACCTTTGTGCACTGCGTTCATTTGTTTCGACACTACGGTTGACAATGCCCTCTTGAATGGCGGCGAGTATGTCCCACTCTATCGCGATTCTGACGGCTTCGCGATAGAAAATTACACCGAAACACCGCGACACGATGACATAGTCAACGAACTGTTCATTCGACAGTGCCCACACAATACGGAAGACTCCACGGCAAATCAAAGGGAAATCAAGTGGGTCTGCGAAGTAAACGAATCAACAGCATTTCCAAGTGCCCGTCTGTGCGCAACTCCATGTGATGTGCACAGCGACTGCATATTTTCTTATGCATCAACCGCTGCTTCTTACTACTGTGCCAATGTTACCGATTACTACGGTACAACAGAACGACTGTGTACGCTTTGTAATGCTACAAATGGTGCATTGTGCTCAACAAATGGAGATTCATTCAACGGAGATTGTGAAGAAACGTGTTTTGAATGTGTTGAAGATCTTCACGGTGTTAACGGCGATACTTGCGCTGACAACATCGATGGGAGCACTTGCAGCTCGCTCATCGCCGACAACTACGATTGCCATTGCACTTGCGCAGGGTTTTACGAAGATGAGGGATGCTTAGTTCACAACACTTCGCGCATTGGAGACGGAAAATGTGATTCAGGCGATGTTTATGCTTATAATACTCGTGCATGTGACTGGGATGGAGGGGACTGCTGTCCCGCATCCTGTGTTGATGGAGCATTTCAATGTGGTTCTAGTGGATGGGATTGCTTAGAGACTCTCGAATGCACTGGGTTCATCAATGCAAGTGCGAGCTGTGTGTGCGATGACACAGGTGTTTCTTACGCGTATCCGTGCTGCTCTTGTCTGGATAATCAAACGCAATGCGATGGCTCATTTGGTTTGGATTTCACGTGGGACAACTGCACATCGCGACTGGCGTTCGCACAAACATGCAGTGAAACGAATGCGTGCTATCAGCCCGGCTACGTAATCTTGAACGACACATGTAGTGGTCTACCCACAGTCTGTGCTGCGTCGGTAGCGTGCGACGAGGATAGCGGATACTCCGGGCAGCCGATATTGGAATGCCCTGCATCAGGCTCACACTTTTTATTGGATGGATGCCACCGAAAACAAGTCGTGGTGACGGATTTATATTCCGAGGATGACAGTCGGCGTGGTAGGGAGCTATCCGTTCCCGAGTCTGCGTCGCAAAGGCGTGAGCTCGCGGATCTGGCCGATTGTACTGGGACCCTCGAGTTTGATTCTTCCGTATCAATTGTCAGGTATACGGGGTGCACTAACCAGGTGCAGACGAATGACCTGGCTGACTTACAAACCGCTCAAGATCTCTGTGTCACCAATGCCTTGTCAGAGCCAAGTGGCATTTGCTACGCCGTGCTCTTTCACAACGGAAACACACAGACCGCGACAGAGGCAGCAAATTTGAAGTACCGCTTTTGCTACGAGGACATTGCTGTCGACACCAACCCAAATTACAAGCCGTACAGTGCCTACAATCGCTTGTGCATTACGACGACAACGACGACAACGACGACAACAACGACGACGACGACTACGACTACTACTACTACGACGACAACGACGACGACGACTACGACGACTACTACTACTACGACGACTACCACCACAACGACGGTTGCCGGGTCACAAAACAGAAAACACCATTTCATAGGAGACTACTCTGCAACCGTTTTGAACGCAACCGACTTTTTGATTGAGTGCGCAACTGCAGTCGCTCCTGTGGGATGCATTGCTGTGGAGCCGGGATCAATAGCAATTACGTTTAGCGGGCTCGTCAGCGATCTTGACGCAATGCTTGAGCAACTGCTCACCGGAGGGTTGTTTTTACCATCATATGGTCGGTTATTCCTTCTCCACGACTACGACGCTTTCCTTGTGAACACTTTTCACAGTTGCCATGGCACTGACATTGCTGTGCTTGAAGATGTGTCTCCTGCAGAATGTGCAGAAAGATGTGTGAATCTTCGAGACGATGACTACGATGAGTGCGCGGCTTTCGTGATCGGAAACGGCGCCTGTGATGAGAATGGCCTCTGTTCTGACAAGCATACTTGTACGCTGAAGTTAAACGACTGTCAGCAGGAGATGTTCCCCAGCGCCAATGAGGATTTATACTTTTCGGCCTACGACCCTATTCCGACATGTGAATCATTCGAAGAACTGAATCAACCATTTGTTGTCGAAATTGGCCGTTGTTGTCCACAGAGGAATGATCTCACTGAATTGGTGTTTGAGACGTTCCCGCGTGCCGGCGCTTATGTGGAGGTCGATCAAGAATTGTTTTCCCAAACAGCGTTTGCCCCGAACGAATGGATATCATGTCAGCACCCCTTCACACTTGAGAAAGGATGCAACTCGCTGCTGTGTAGTTCATGGTGCAACGCTTTGAGCAATTGCACGTCGTTTGAAATTTCCACATTCACTGAGCTCACCGGAGTGGCCTCAGATACAACCGTATTCTGTAATGCCACGGATGACTATTGTGACTTTATTGGAGCGAACGTGTTGGTGGCTGGAGATGGAAACGTCGTCGGTAGCATTGAAGAGTGCGAAGAGCAATGCCTTTTGAACACTGACTGCGTATTGGGACTCTTTGAGAGCGCGTCCGGTCAATGCACCCTGGGTGATGGGTACAGCTTACATGCGAAGACTTGCAGTGGGCATTGTCTCGCCTTCGACAAGCATTCAATCTACGAAACAAACTCTTACGAGGTCTGCGCCTTCTCGTCCACATGCGACGCGTCCAACCTTGCGAATTATGATAACTGCGATGTGAGCTTCAAGTACACCCTACAAAATTGTGGGACGCAGATTGACAATGTGGTTGCCGACTGCGAAGAATGCTTGGATGGATACCTGATTGAGCAGGGCGAGTGTACACAATACTGTTCGGACGGTTACTATCCTTCGGTGTCATCGATCTGCAGCGAGTGCATTAGTCATTGTAATGTGTGTACCGGCGGAGATGATTGCCTGCTGTGCCAAGAGCCGTACTTGTTGACGCCGGCCGCCTACTCAGGCACTGCGGCTGACGAATGCACGTTGGAATGTGCTGCCGGACATGGGGCGATCGATCAAAACGGTGATGGTCTCAAAGATCACTGCCTGCCCTGCCCCGATAACTGCACAAGCTGTGAGGATGCCAATGTTTGCCTGCAGTGTGACACAAATTTCACCCTTGCAGATTTAGATGGAAACGGAAAGTACGATTCGTGCTTGCAGTGCACTTGCGATCGATGTTCACATGGCTCTTTCCCAGATCATTGTGACGGAACATCAACCACTCTCGCATGTTCCACCTGTAGTTCAGCAATAGCCAACTGTGAATCTTGCTGTGACGCAAGTTCCTGCAGCAAGTGTGCTACTGGATACTTTCGAAACGTGTCAAGTGCGCTCGCACAATGCTCAACAAATCTGCAACTAATCACCGACAAGCATGGCTATTGTTCGCGCTTTGTTGAAGTGAATAACTTGTACACATCCGTGCTGCAAGCTGCTGATGCCTGTCTGGAATCATACAACGGATGCACGGGAGTTATGTTTCACAATAGCAACAATGCTGACCGAACTGACTCGGAGAACCAACGATATAGACTCTGCGTCGAAGATTCCGTTGTGTCGATGAACAGGACAACGGGGAATGCTGCTTTCGGCTTGTATGCAGTGTCGCAGAATTGCGACTACGACGTCTGTTCGGCATGTCCAACATCATGCAACACTGGTGAATACCTCAGCCCCGGCACGTGCGACGGGACGACAACGGAGCCTACAACGGAGTGCTTGAGCTGTTCGACCGCTATTTCTGGCTGCGTTGCTTGCCAAATTGTGGATGGCGATCAGGACAACGATGTCCAATGCACGCAGTGTGAAACTGGCTTGATGCTAAGTGTGTCATCGTCGGGGCTTTATGATGCATGTGTTGCATGTGATAATTCCCAATGCGATGCTGGTTTGTTTTTCGAAGGAGATTGTGCGACAGGCACAAACACCACATTGGATTGTTCCGAGTGTGACTCGTCGATCGCAAGCTGCGTGCTCTGTGACAGCCCGACCAATTGCTTGCGATGCGCTGACGGCTACGTCAAGCAGGCAAACGCCTCATCGTGCGTGGTCGAAATCGAGCTTTTGAACGATCGTTTTGGATGGTGCAGTGCCATTCCTTTTGACGACGGAAGTCTGTTCAAAACCGCAGTTGAAATGGCAGCCGGCGATGTGCAAGCAGCTGCAGAATGGTGTGTTGCAAACAGAGTTGGCTGCACGGGCGTGCTTTTCAACAACGAAGGCACGGCTGATTTAGTCGATTCCAGCAACGGCGAGTACAGATTCTGTGAGAACTTTTCAGCGGTCAATGTTGACGTGACAGAAGGCCGGCGTAACTGGGGTGCGTATGCCATCACAAGCACGTGTGATTACGATAGTTGCGTTCCCACAACAGTTGCGGACGGTATCAAAATTCTCAGTCATGATGAGTTGGACGGATTCACAACATGCTTTGGAGAAAATACGGTAGATGATATCACCATGATTACTGGACTTAGTATGTGGCTGGGTTCCGATCAGTTCTCCCTCGGGGGATTTGCTTCTCGCGCCGAAGTAGTGCAGGTGCTAATGTCCAAGTACGCAGATGACGATGTCACTGAGGTATCCTCCAGCCAGCATGGAGGTTTTCACTACGCCGTGTTCAAGGGCACGGCGGTGTACAACTTTGCCACGACGATGGTGCTCAATGAGTACCACGACTCGGCAAACATCACCGATGTGCAACTAACTGCCATTAGCAGTCACGCAGGGTCTGGTGTTGGCCCGGCGAGTATGGTGATTTTGTCCCTTTTCACACTCTCATCACTATTACCATCACAATTTGTGACTGAAACGGCATCAACCGTTTTCGACATGGATGAAGCGCTCTTTGTAGGGTTTGACATGTTCGACGCTGATGGCAACACAATTCAGGAAGAAATCGGCATCAAAGTCTGTTTC
>Ga0213839_1002120_pt1 | contig 11480 bp, 10 predicted proteins | sample SWPATP21_FD_160075 | JGI IMG/M metagenome (GOLD analysis project Ga0213839, IMG submission 160075) | Coastal seawater microbial communities from Marineland, Florida, United States - SWPA TP2 #1 | ecosystem: Environmental > Aquatic > Marine > Coastal | place: USA: Florida | collected 2016-08-14 | reverse complement strand
GGGTCATCGACGAGGCGCTCGCCCGCGGCTACCACGTGCTGAGCGTCCACGGCCCCGGTCAGGGGATGTCCCTCCGACGCCACGGCCACCCCTTCCGGTACGACTGGGAGGCCGCCGTCGGAGCCGTGCTCGACCACGCGGAGCACGAGCGGCGCTTCGACATGGGGCGGGTCATCCTCATGGGCCTGTCCTTCGGTGGCTACCTGGCGCCGAGGGCCGCTGCGTACGACCACCGCATCCACACGCTGGTCGCGAACCCCGGCGTGCTCTCCTGGGCCGACGCCATGCTGCGCCACTTCCACGACATGCCCGGCCTCATGCCCCTGCACGAGCGGGGACCCGACGCCTTCGACAAGGCCATCGCCGCAGTGTCCCTGGGCATGCCGGACGCCGACTGGTACTTCCGGGACGTGACGTGGAAGCACGGCGTGTCGACGCCCCACGAGGTGGTCGACGAGCTGCAGAAGTACGACAACCGCGACGGCGTCGGGAAGATCCGGGCCAAGACCCTGATCATGGAGGGCGTCGCCGAGGACGCCACCCCCGGGCAGTCCCAGAAGCTGTACGACGCCCTCTCCTGCCCCAAGCACCTGATGGTCTTCGACGAGCGCTCCGGCTCCCAGACCCACTGCCAGGGAGGCGGGACCACCCTCGCGGCCGTCCGCCTCTTCGACTGGCTGGACGCGGAGGTGCGGGCATGATCGCGCTGTGGAGCCTCGCCCTGGCCGGTCCCCTGGTGGTCGAGGCCGTCGACCTGCCGAGCGATGACGGCCACGTGATCTGCACCCTCTACGACCGGGCAGAGGCCTGGCTCGAGGCGGGCCACGTGGCCACGACCACCGCGAAGCCCGAGGGTCGACGGGCCCGCTGCGACTTCGGGGAGCGGAGCCCAGGGACCTACGCCGTCACCTTCCTCCACGACCTCGACGACGACGGGGACATGGCCACCAACTGGCTGGGACTTCCCCGAGAGCCGTGGGGCATGACCCGAGACCCGTCGGTCCGCTTCGGCCCACCTGCCTTCGCCGCAGCGGCCTTCCCGTGGCCAGGCCAGGTGCCGTCGATGTCGGCGCGCTGAGCGCCGCGTCAGCCTCCGGAGGTGTAGAAGCCCAGCCAGCGCCGGTTCTCGTCGAGCTCCAGCCCCCGCTTCACGCTGGGGAAGGCGCGCTGCTGGCAGTCCGTGCGCTCGCACAGACGGCAGCTCACGCCGATCCGCTCCGGCTCCATGGCCCCGAGGTCCATCCCGTCGGCGTAGACGAGCTGGCTCGCGTGCTCCTCCAGGCACCCCAGGCCCACACCGTGGATCGTCCGCTCGCCGCGAAAGCCCCCGGTGCGCTTCTCGACGCGGCGGGCCACGCAGAAGTAGCGCTGCCCGTTGGGCATCTCGGAGAGCTGGATGCGGAGCCGCTCTGGCTGCAGGAGGGCCACCGACACGTTCCACTTCGGGCAGCAGCCCCCGAAGCGGGCGAAGCGGATCCCGGAGGCGCTGAAGCGCTTGGAGATGTTGCCGGCGTTGTCGATCTTCAGGAAGTGGAACGGCACGCCCTCGTTCCCCGGGCGCTGCAGGGAAGCCATCCGGTGGCAGATGGACTCGAAGGTGGCGCCGAAGTGGTTCGCGAGCAGGTCGATGTCGTAGCGCTCGGCGCGACAGGCCTCGAGGAAGGGCTCGTACGGCATGATCATCGCGGCCGAGATGTAGTTGGCCAGCACCATGCGGCACAGCGCCTTGGACTCCGGGTTCCGGAAGTCCGCCGACTCCGCGAGGGCGTCGAGGACCTCCGAGCGCACCAACAGGGCGAGCTGGTGCCCGAGCTGGAAGCGGTACAGCGCATGGGTCAGGCTCTCCGACAGCTTGAGGACCTGACGCCCGGGGTCGTACGAGCGCAGGAAGCCCGAGCCTCTCGACCGGGTGCGCTGCACACGGATGCCCCGGGCCTCCAGCAGCTGAACCATCCCCCCCTCGAGGTGCCCCGAGGCCAGACGCTCAGCCTCCCGACGGAGGGAGTCCGCCGCCTCCTCCAGCTCGCCGAAGTAGTTGCGACGTCGCTGGATGAAGTCGGTGACCTCCTCGGAGGGCAGTGGACCCGACGACACGAGGTCCTGAGCGTCGACGACCCGCAGCGCCAGGCTCTCCGCCGTCTCTCGGGCCCGACGGTACTGGCCGTACATCGTGAGCACCGCACGACCGAGCTCCGGGCTCTGCCGCGCGAGGTCCTGGACGGCTGCGTTGGTCAGCCCGTGCTCGTCGAACATCCGGTCGCCGAAGACCTCCATCAGATCGCTGGCCAGGGTGGCGTCGTGGTCCGCTGCGAAGGCGTCGAGGTCGACGTCGAACTGACGGGCGAGCTGGATGAGCAGGTTGGCGGTGAGCGGGCGCTTGTCGTGCTCGATGAGGTTCAGGTAGCTGGCCGAGATCCCCAGTCGCTCGGCCATCTTCTTCTGGGTGATGCCCTCTCTGCGACGGAGGGCACGGACCTTCGCGCCGAGCTGGGAACTGGAGACCATGGTTTACAACCTTGACAGCTTTACTGCCCAATCGTTGGTTCGTGTAACAGCGTTTACTGTTTGACGAACGCCGTTTCTCTAGCTTCTGAACCCATACGTGGTGAAGGATTGACAGGCAAGGAGAACGACCGATGCAGCCGATGCCGCAACCCGCGAATCCGCCGACGGCAACCCTCGGCGGGGCCCCGTCCATCGACCTGCCTGCGGGGATCCCCGAGGGCGGTGAGTCCATCCTCACCGTGGACGCCCTCGCCTTCGTCGTGGGTCTGCAGCGCCGCTTCGGCCCCCGGGTGAAGGAGCTCCTGGCTGCCCGGGACCGCGCGCACCAGGGCTACCTCCGCGGCGAGCGGCCGACGGTCCCCGACGACCCCCAGGTCCAGCACCCCGGCTGGAAGGTGGCCGAGGTGCCGGCCGACCTCCGCCAGCGCATCGTCGAGATCACCGGTCCCGTCGACCGGAAGATGATCATCAACGCGCTCAACAGTGGCGCTGACGTGTTCATGGCGGACTTCGAGGACAGCTCGGCCCCCACCTGGTCGAACATGGTCCTCGGCCAGCTGCACCTCCGCGACGCCGTCGACCGCACGATCACCTACACCCACCCCACCAAGGGCACGGTCTACACGCTGAACGACGAGCCGGCGGTGCTCATGGTGCGGCCGCGGGGCTGGCACCTCGTCGAGTCGCATCTCGTGGTCGACGGGGAGCCTGCCGTGGCGGCGCTGGTCGACGTCGGCCTGTACCTCTTCCACAACTGGCTCGGGCTGCGGAAGCTGGGGACCGGCCCCTACTTCTACCTGCCGAAGCTCGAACACCGCGACGAGGCGAGGCTGTGGGAGGAGGTGATGAGCTTCGCCGAGGCCGAGCTCGGTCTGGAACGCGGGACCTGCAGGGCCACGGTGCTCATCGAGACCCTGCCGGGCGCCTTCCACATGGAGGGCATCCTCCACGCCCTTCGGCGACGGATCGTGGGCCTGAACTGTGGGCGCTGGGACTATCTGTTCAGCTGCATCAAGACCCTGCGGTCCGACACCGACCACGTGCTGCCCGACCGGGCCGCCATCGGCATGGACCAGCCCTTCATGCAGGCCTACACCCAGAACCTCATCCGCATCTGCCACGCCCGTGGGGCCTGGGCGATGGGGGGCATGGCCGCCCAGATCCCCCTGAAGAACGACCCGGAGGCCAACGCCGCCGCCCTCGCCAAGGTTCGTCGCGACAAGGAGCGGGAGGCCGCCCAGGGCCACGACGGCACCTGGGTCGCGCACCCCGCGCTGGTGCCCATCGCCCGGGAGGCCTTCGGGGCCGTCATGGGGGCGAGGACCGACCAGCTCCACGTCGACCGCAGCGAGGTGGTGTTCGACGAGGAGGCCCTGGTGACGCTGCCGGCCGGGGTGCCGACCCTCGGCGGGCTGAGCCAGAACGTGGAGGTGGGGGTCCGCTACCTGGCTGCCTGGCTGGAGGGCACCGGCTGTGTGCCCTTGTTCGGCCTGATGGAGGACGCCGCCACCGCCGAGATCAGCCGTACCCAGGTGTGGCAGTGGATCCGGCAGGGGGCCGTCCTCGAGGATGGTCGTCTCGTCGACGAGGCCCTGGTCCGCGCGGTCCTCGCCGACGTCGCCCATGACCCGGGGCTCGAGAAGGCCTCGGGGCTGTTCCTGTCCCTCTGTGTGGCGGAGGACTTCCCGGAGTTCCTCACGCTGCCCGCCTACCCCCTGTTGTAGGGGGTCAGGTACCAACCCCCTACACCCGGTGCGGGCGTTGGGGGTTGGTGCCTGACCCCGGCAAACCCCTTCCGCCGCAGCCGTGGCGGCCACTCGTGGTGCGCCTGCGCCACACGCCGAGGAGTCCCATCATGTCCACCGTTCTCCGTGACGTCACCGTGCCCGGCCGCTTCGACGGCATCGAGCGTCCGTACTCCGACGCCGACGTGCGCAAGCTCCGCGGCTCGCTGCACATCGAGCACACCCTCGCCCGGGTCGGCGCCGAGCGCCTCTGGGACCTCCTCCACGACCGCCCCTACGTGAACGCCCTCGGCGCCCTGTCCGGCGGACAGGCCGTCCAGATGGTCAAGGCAGGCCTCGAGGCCATCTACCTGTCGGGCTGGCAGGTCGCCGCCGACGCCAACCTGTCGGGCAACGTCTACCCGGATCAGTCCCTCTACCCGGTGAACTCCGTCCCCAAGGTCGTCGAGCGCATCAACGCGGCGCTGCAGCGGGCCGACCAGATCCAGACCTCGGAGGGCGACGGCGACACCTACTGGTTCGCCCCCATCGTAGCCGATGCCGAGGCCGGCTTCGGCGGTCCCCTCAACGCCTTCGAGCTCGCCAAGTCCATGATCCAGGCCGGCGCGGCGGGCATCCACTTCGAGGACCAGCTCGCCGCCGAGAAGAAGTGCGGCCACCTCGGGGGCAAGGTGCTCGTGCCCACCCGCCAGTTCGTCGACACCCTGGCCGCCGCGCGCCTCGCCGCCGACGTCCTCGACGTGCCCACGGTGATCATCGCCCGCACCGACGCCAACTCGGCGGGGCTCCTCACCTCCGACATCGACGACCGCGACAAGCCCTTCTGCACCGGCGAGCGCACCCCCGAGGGCTTCTTCGTCGTGAAGAAGGGCCTGGAGCAGGCCATCGCCCGCGGCCTCGCCTACGCCCCCTACGCGGACCTCATCTGGTGCGAGACCAGCACCCCGAGCCTCGAGGAGGCCAGGCGCTTCGCCGAGGCCATCCACGCCCGGTTCCCCGGCAAGATGCTGGCCTACAACTGCAGCCCCAGCTTCAACTGGCGGAAGAACCTCGACGACGCCACCATCGCCCGGTTCCAGCAGGAGCTCGGCGCCATGGGCTACAAGTTCCAGTTCGTCACCCTGGCGGGCTTCCACGCCCTGAACCACTCGATGTTCCAGCTGGCCCAGGGCTACAAGGCCCGCGGCATGGCCGCCTACGCCGAGCTGCAGGACGCCGAGTTCGACGCCGCCCCCCAGGGCTACACCGCCGTCAAGCACCAGCGCGAGGTCGGCACCGGCTACTTCGACATGGTGCGCCAGACCCTGTCCGCCGCCGACGCCAGCACCCTGGCCCTCGCCGAGTCCACCGAGGCCGAGCAGTTCTGATCGGCGCATCGGTGTCAGAGCAAAAGGGAGGGCTGGCCAGCCCTTTCGCTCTGACACCCCCCAGCGTTTCCGGGCCTGGCCTCGCGGGGCGACAATCATGCCTCTGTCCCCCGCGAGGCCGGCCTCTCTCAGAACGCCGGCATGGTGAACGACGCGATGGCCTTGCGGTCGACCAGCAGCAGGAACACGGCGTAGGCCCAGATGATCAGGGACAGCACCCCGCAGAAGCAACCCGACACGAACAGCTGCACCGTGGCCATCACCAGCGCGAACCAGCGGCCCCGGTAGCTCCGCAGCATCCGGCCCGACAGGGCGGTCAGCGGCCCCGTCGTCAGCATCACCACCCCCCACACCACGCCGAGCACGATGACGGGCAGCTCCTCCCCCTCCATCACCTGAAGCGGCGCGCCACACAGGATCAACCCGCCCAGCAGGGTCAGGATCACACCCTGGACCATCAGCAAGAGCCCGAGGGTCGGTACACCAGGATGGGGGTCGTGCATCGCTACCTCCGCTGTCCGTAGGCGAAGCCTATGCCGACCTGCACCACCCCGCCCCGGAAGCCCGACGCGTCCCCCGACTCGTCCACCACCAGCACCGGAACCATCGCCCCGACCTCGGGCGCGAGCCGGAAGTGCTCGTCGGCGAACCAGGAGAAGCCCAGGCCCCCTCCAGCCCACAGCAGCGTGGCCCGGTTCCCGTTGGCGAGCCCGACGTCCTGGGCGGTGCGTCCGACCAGGACCAGCTGGCTGACCTCCGAGGTCGGCACGCCGACGTACAGCGACTCCTCCGCCCCCACCAACACACCGGGGCTCGCCTCGCCCGTCGGAAAGGGAAGCCCCTTGGCCGAGATCCCCACGGTCGCGATGACCCCTTCGTCGTCGGTGTCGGTGAGCTGCACCCTCGGTCCGACCTTCACCCCGTCCAGTCCGACACTGCCGCCGACCTCGGTCCGCTCGGACACCCCCACCCGAACGGCGCCTCGGGGAAGCACCAGCCAAGGAGCGTCCCCCGACGGGTCCACGATGACCAGCGCCGAGCCGTCGGCGCCGAGCTCCCAGCCGCCTGGCCCGACCGTGTGGGCGGTCTGGAAGGAGCCCGCCGTGGCGCATCCGGTGGCGAGCAAGACCAGGGAGCTCCTCACGCGAGGAACCACCAAGCCACGTAGAGCACCCCCAACAGCACCACCACGCCGACGACGTACTCGACGGTGCGGCGACGCTTCTCGGCCTTGCCGAGGGGCGTGGGCTGCGCGGCGCGGGGCCCGGCGGGAACCAGGCTCTTCACGTTGTCGGGGGCCGGAGGAGCGGCGGGGGGCAGCGTCACGTCGACCACCCCGAGACGCGGGGCGACCGTGCGGTTCGCGGTGACGGGGGTGGAGCGCTCGCTCAACGAGCCCGGCGTGAGTCCCTCCCCCACCTGGCGGAGGGCCGCAACGAGGTCGGGAGCGTCGGGGCGCTCGCTCGGATCCGGGTCGAGGCACGCCGAGAGGACCACCTGCATCGGCTCCGGCAGCGATGCGGGGATCCCGACCCCGTCGGTCGCCCCCAGCATGACCAGCAGCAGCTCGGCCACCGCCTTCACGTCGTCGGCCCGAGCGGGCACGACGTCGCCCCGCGCCTGCCTGAGCGCGAGGTCGAAGCCCCCTGGCTCCACCTCGACCCCGTTGGCCAGCAGGTGCACACGCCCCGGGTGGAGGGAGCCGTGCACCAGGCCGCGGGCGTGAGCGGTGGCGATGGCCTGAGCGAGGGACGCCGCCGATCGTACCGCCACCTCGAGCGACGGACCTCGAACACTGCCCGCTCTCATGCTCGTGAGCACCCGACCTCGCGGCGCGGACACGATGCGCACGACCACCTGCGACCCCTCGAGCCGTCCGCCCGCGAGCACGGGGAGGTAGGCACGGGTATCTCCCCACAGCTCGATCTCCTCCACGAAGTCGTCGAGCCAGCGGCGCATGGAGTCGCCCCGGAAGAGACCTGCTTCCAGCACGGCACGCCGACCATCGGCCCGCTCGGCCACAGCGCGAAGCAGGCCGTCGTCGAGGGCGGGGAGCGTGGAGCCGACGGTCCACCCACCCATCAGGCGGGTGCCTCGCGGCAGATCGGGGAGGGGGGACTCCAGCATGGGTCGCCATGATATCCGCATCCGTCCCCGTGGTCCCACCGGTGCCTTCAGATTGTGACGCTGCGACCTCCGCGCATGGCTGAGAGCGGCGCCTGACCTCCGTCTCGTCGGGAGCGCGAACCGCGACCCCCGTGTCACGATCCTGGCGCGCCTCGCGGGGCGCCGACCCCCTCGACCCCGTTCCAACCAACCTCCTGGGCGATGGCACACGGCCTGCATCCGTCCTGCCAGGAGGTGAGACGATGATGCGAAAGACGACCCCCCTTTGGTTCCTGCTGTTCACGGCCTGTGGCGAGTACGGCCTCGGCGACAAGGGCGAACCCTCCGTGTGGTCGGGCGACGCCACGGCCTGGGACAGCGAGGTCGAGGATCCGGCCAAGGAGGGGGAGTCCCTCTGCGACACCGAGGAGCCCGTCGTCCTCTACGCCTCCCCGGACGACTCGAACTCCATGTCGTCGCCGATGCAGGCCTTCGTGCAGACCTCGAATGGTACCGCTCCTCACTCACCGGTACGAACCTGGGAGTTCTTCAACTACGCCACATGGGACTACCCCGCCGCGGACGCCGGGCAGCTCGACGTCGACCTGCAGCTCGCCGAAGGCGACGAGCCCGGAACCTACGCCCTCCAGGTCGGCATCCGCTCCGAGGACATCGACCCCGAGGAGCGAGCGCCGATGGTGCTGACCTTCAGCGTCGACCAGTCCGGGTCCATGACCGGGGCTCCGATCGAGCACATGGTCGACAGCCTGGAGGTCATCGCCGGCCAGCTCCGCCCCGGCGACATCGTCAGCATCGTGGGCTGGAGCAACGGGCAAGACGTTCTCCTCGACGGCCACACGGTCGTCGGACCCGACGACCCGCTCTTCCTCCAGGCCATCGACCGCATCTCCACCGGCGGCGGCACCGATCTGTCGGGCGGCCTGAAGGCGGCCTACCGCATCACCGAGGACAACTACGTGCCGGGCCGCATCCATCGGGTGGTGCTGATGTCCGACGGCGGCGCCAACATCGGAACGACCGACGCCGAGCTCATCGGCGAGAAGGCCGGCAACAACGACGCCGACGGCATCTACATGATCGGCGTCGGCACCGGCACGGCCCACGCCTACAACGACTACCTGATGAACGAGGTGACGGACCTGGGCCGCGGTGCAGCCGTGTTCATTCCCAGCCGCGAGGCTGCGGAGGAGGTCTTCGGGGACCGCTTCATGGAGACGATGGCAGCCAGCGCCCGGGACGTGCAGATCCGCTACGACCTGCCGCCGGGTTTCTCCATCGACCGCTTCAGCGGCGAGGAGCTCTCCACGAACCCCGATGAGGTCGCTCCCCAGCACATGGCGCCCAACGATGCGGTGGTGATGTACCAGCACCTCTCGAGCTGCGGCGAGGTCGACCTCGATCAGTCCATCGCGGTCACCGTCACCTACTTCGACGGCGTCACCTTCGAGCCCCGGGCGGCCGTGGCCCAGGCCACCCTCGGCGAGCTCCTCGACGGACCGACCGACCAGCTCCGCAAGGGCGCGGCCGTCTACACCTTCGCCGAGACCCTCAAGCACCTCCAGGGGGGCGACGCCGACAGCAGCAAGGACGCGGCACGGACCGCCCTCGACGAGGCCCTGGCGGTCCTCCCCGACGACCCCGACCTCCTGCGCATCCAGCAGAGCCTGGACCAGCTCGGCCTCTGACGGGTGCGGGGGTCGCCATCCCCCTCACCCCGCGCTACCGACGGGGGATGCGCCCTGCTCCCTTCTCCGTCGAAGCCACCGCTGGCCAGGCTCGCGCCGGCACCCTCGAGCTCCACCGCGGCACGGTCCAGACCCCCGTCTTCATGCCGGTGGGTACCCAGGGGGCCATCCGCAGCGTCCACCCCTCCCTGCTGCCCGACACCGGCGTGCAGATCCTGCTGGCGAACACCTACCACCTGCACCAGCGGCCGGGGGAGAAGCTCGTCGCCAAGCACGGCGGTCTCCACGACTTCATGAACGTGAAGGTGCCGATCCTCACGGACTCTGGTGGATTCCAGGTCTTCAGCCTCGACAAGGAGGTCACCGAGGACGGCGTCACCTTCCAGTACGAGGTCGACGGGAAGAAGACCTTCCTCTCCCCCGAAGTCTCCATGGACATCCAGCAGACGCTGGGGGCCGACGTCGCCATGGTCTTCGACGAGTGCGTCGCCTACGGCACCGACAAGTCCTACGTCGAGGCCAGCGTCGATCGGACGGCCCGGTGGGAGGCCCGCTGCAAGGCCCATCACACCCGCCCCGACCAGTCCCTCTTCGGCATCGTCCAGGGGGGCTTCTGGCCCGACCTGCGGAAGAAGAGCGCCCAGCAGATCCAGGAGATCGGCTTCGACGGCTACGCCATCGGCGGCCTGTCGGTCGGCGAGGGCCACGCCACCATGTGCGAGGTGCTCGACTGGACGACCCCCCACATGCCCGAGAGCGCTCCCCGCTACCTGATGGGTGTGGGTCGACCCCTGGATCTGGTGGAGGGCGTGGCCCGGGGCGTCGACATGTTCGACTGCGTCATCCAGACCCGTCATGCCCGCAGCGGCGTCGCGTGGACGAGCCGGGGTCGCATCCGGCTGACCGACAAGCGCTACCGCTCCGACATGTACCCGATCGACAGCTCCTGCACGTGCAGCACGTGCAAGACCTTCACCCGGGCCTACCTCAACCACCTGTTCCGGGTCGGCGAGATCCTGGCGGCCACCCTGGTCAGCGTCCACAACATCGCCTGGTTCCAGCAGTACATGGCCCGGATGCGGCAGTCGATCGTCGACGGCACCTTCGAAGACTTCCGAAAGGACGTGCACGAGCACTACCCGGAGGACGCCAAGGAGGTGCAGGCCAGCGTCGAGGTGCGGAAGAAAGCGAAGAGCAGCCGGTCCAAGGGCAAGGGGCGTCGACGCCGGTAGCGGATGGTCGGGCGAGATCGTCCCGTTTCGTCATCACGCCCGCGGGTGGGGTCACGCCTCCCGAGCCTCGCGCCTACAGGGAGCGCAGGTCCACGGTGGACCTGCACCACCCTGGAGTGAACGATGAACGTTTGGACCCGACGACTCTTGGCCGCTGGCCTGCTCACCTTGCCCGTGGCGGCCTGGGCTGCCTCTGCCTCCAGCGGCGCCTGTTCTCTCGGCGCGCTGTTCGGCTGCTGCGGCGGCTGAGTGCCCCCCGATCCCCTCGACGACGCCCTCATCCGCGTAGCCGACGGGGATCGGGCTGCCTTCGACGACGTGTACGAGGCCCTGTCCGGGCCCGTCCTGGCCCTGTGCCGCCGCCGGATCGGCGATGCGGGGGCCGACGACGTCGCTCAGGAGGCCCTGATCAAGATCTTCGTGCATGCCGAGCGCTACGACCCCGCCCGAGGCTCGGCCCGAGCCTGGGCCCTCGGCGTGGCCAGCTGGGAGGCACGGACGCACCTGCGACGCGCCGCACGACGTCGAGAGGCGCCCCTGGACGTCCCTGTGTGCGACGAGCAGGCCGATCCCGAGCACCGCGCCGCGGGTCGCCAGCTCCTCGCCGACGTGCAGATCATCCTCGGCACCCTGTCGCCCACCGACCGAACGACCCTGTTGGCGGTCTGGGCCGGGGGGCCGCGCCCCGACGTGCCCGCGGCCACCTTCCGCAAGCGCCTTCAGCGCGCCCTGACCCGCTTCCGTGCGGCCTGGAGCTCCGATGACACCTGACGCCAAGCGCGTGCGCGCCGCCTACGAGCGGCACCGACTGGCCCGGGC